>JAESFK010000333.1_pt1 | contig 27675 bp, 25 predicted proteins | sample 9269391 | NCBI WGS metagenome assembly JAESFK01 (sample SAMN14506231, study PRJNA617097) | algae metagenome | isolation source: Drouetiella hepatica UHER 2000/2452 and co-occurring heterotrophs from... | place: Slovakia: Slovak Paradise National Park, Hrabusice, Kosice Region | collected 2000-01-01
CCAGTCTCGTCCTTCTCTATCGGGATGGTTGGACCGTTACCGGCGGTGTCGGTCATAAGTTCAACGATCAATGGAGCGGTGCGGCAAGCGTGACCTGGGACCGCGGTACCAGCCATGGCTACGGCAATCAGACCGACACCTGGACGCTTGGAACCGGCGTCTCCTATTCGCCAACCGAAAATGTTGAACTGAGGCTCGCAGGCGCCATCGGCATTTTGACGAGCGGCAGCTCGGTAGGTGATGACGTGAAATACGACTTCGGAACCGATATCGTCAGCGCCATCTCCACATCGCTGAAGGTCAAGTTCTGATCATCACAAGACAATCCAGAAAGCCCGGTGTTCGCATCGGGCTTTTTTGTGCCTGTTTGTTTGCGGCTTATCGCGTCCGCAGGATGGGCCGCCAAGATGTCTGCCGTGTTCCATGGTTTGGCGATCGGGAGTTACAATGGCTGCACCCGGTTTTTTCGTGTTTCCGGCGTTACGTTTTGTGACGATTCAGCAACACATTCTTTCTATAGTCTGTGACAGGCGGCGGGGAGGCGATTGTGTCCATTTCCCGCCACAAACTGGGAGCACCGATGGTCTTGACAAACGTGCCAGTAAGTCTTGAGCATGCGGCGTTTGAGGTAAGATGAGTCATTGCGTTTTTTGGAAAAAATCCATGCCTCCCCTGATATTACGTGCCTTTGCAGCAGCTTTCGCAAGCTGGCTGGATGGCCGCAGGAGTGCGGAATGGATGGTACGGCCGGGGCGGGCCGTACTCTTGCCGGAAATGCTGACTACTGTTGGGAAATCGCGTCAGTTGACGGGTTTGACGGCTAAGGGCTCATCTGGACTGGCACTGACCGGCTTTTGTGTTTGAACGGAAGAAATAGACTATCATGCTGATACGTGGTTACCGGTCTTTGACTTTTCTTCTTCTGGGGGCTGCGCTTGCTCTGGCTGCGCACGGGCGCCCGGCCTATGCCTTCGATCCGGCTGCTGGCGTAACGAAGGAATCTGGCCCTTTCGCACTCTTCAAGTTCGGCTTCTCCGCCTACAAGAACGGCCGCAAGGACGAGGCCGTCGAAGCATATCGCTATGCCGCCGAAAAGGGCCATACGGGATCCCGCTGGGCGCTGGCCAATATGTACGCCTACGGGGATGGTGTCGCTGAAAACGATCTGGAAGCCTTCAAGATTTACAGCGAGATCGCCGAGAAGGGCGTCGAGCCCGGCTCCGAAGATACGGGCTATTTCGTCAACGCGCTGATTTCACTGGCCGGCTACTATCGCCGTGGCATTCCCGACAGCCCGGTGAAAAGCGATCTCAGCCAGGCCCGGCAGCTGTATTTCCAGGCCGCTTCCACCTTTGGGGTTTCCGAAGCGCAATTTCAGCTGGCGAAGATGCTGCTCTCGGGCGATGGCGGCAGCGTCAATGTCCAGCAGGCCAAGAAATGGCTCAACCGCGCCCGCAAGAACGGCCATGCCGGCGCCATGGGTGTTTTCGGCAATGTGATTTTCCAGGAAGGCCAGTCGGCTCGCGGATTGGCCTATATGACCGCGGCACTCGACCAGTGTACGCCGAAGGACAGGCCCTGGCTGCAATCCCTGCAGGAGCAGGCCTTCTCGATTGCCAATGAAGACGACCGCCGCAGGGCCGTCGCCATGGCGCACAACATTCACCTCGACAGTGACAGCGACTGAGGCGGCAGACGCCTGATACATCCCAAGGATCGATGACAGGACCCTACAGGGTCGCTCCCATCATCGATCCTGGTATTACGCCGCGAAATTGAATTCAGCGGCGACCGGCACGTGATCGGATGGCTTTTCCCAGGCGCGCACATGCTTTTCGATATCGGTCGAAATCAGCCTGTCGGCAGCCTCCGGCGACAGCATCAGGTGGTCGATGCGGATCCCGAAGTTCTTTGACCAGCACCCGGCCTGATAATCCCAGAACGTATAGAGCGGTGCGGCATCCGTGGTTGAACGGACGGCATCGGTAAAGCCGAGATTCTCCAGCCTGCGAAACGCCTGGCGGGTGCGTGGCTGGTACAGCGCATCGTTCTGCCAGACCTTGACGTCCCAGCAATCATGCGGCTCGGCAATGACATTGTAGTCGCCAGCGAGAATCAGCGGTTCCTCCAGGGCAAGGCGGCTTTCCGCAAAGGCGCTGAGACGGCCCATCCAGGAGAGCTTGTAGGGATACTTCTCGGTCTCGACCGGATTGCCGTTCGGAAGGTAGATCGAGCAGACGCGGATTGCGCCGCCTTTGACGGAAAACACCGCCTCGATGAAGCGCGACTGCGCGTCCGTATCGTCACCGGGCAGTCCCCGGCTGACGTCGTCCGGCTTGAGTTTCGAAAGGATCGCGACCCCGTTGAAGCCTTTTTGGCCATGCGTCTCGACATGGTAGCCCAGCGCTTCGATCTCCGCGCTTGGAAAGCCCTCATCCATCGTTTTGATTTCCTGGAGGCAGACGATGTCCGGTTGTGATTCCTTCAGCCAGGCCACGAGGACGTCGATGCGGGCCCTGACGCCGTTGATATTCCAGGTAACGATTTTCATGCGGCTGACGTCCTCTTGTCTGGCGGCGCAAAGGCCTGCACCCCTTTTAGCGCCGGAGGATTTTTTTGACAAACCCGATGCGGACGAAAGCGTTGAAGAGACGGCAGAATTGCTTCCTGATCGCCGCCCGTTATAGTCCGCGCCATGATCGACCTGCTGACAACCTATTGGCCGCATATCCTGGCTGTACTGTCCGTCATCCTTGGCGTGCCTGCTGCGATTCATGCCACGATGACCAAGGACGAGGTGCGCTCGGCGCTGGGCTGGGTCGGTGTCATCCTTCTGTCGCCGGTCATCGGGGCGTTGATCTATGCGATTGCCGGTATCAACCGTATCCGCCGCTCGTCGATCGGGCAGCAGCGATCGCAGTTCCGCGAGCGTGGTCCGGATGCCATGGGCAGGTTCGATACGACCAGCGCTTTGATCGCCGGCCGGTTCGGGCACCGTTTCGGTGCGATGAAACTGCTCGGCGATCGGGTCAGCCGGCATCGCATGTGTAGTGGCAACGATATTACGATGCTGGAGGGCGGTGATGCGGCCTACGCGGCGATGCTCGAGCAGATCGCCGGCGCAAAACGCTCCATCCTGCTCGAAACCTATATTTTCGACCGCGACCCGATCGGCCTGCGGTTCTCTGATGCGTTGATCGCTGCAGCCGGGCGGGGCGTGGCGGTTCGGGTTCTGATCGACGCGGTGGGTGCGCGGTATTCGGTCCCGAGCATCGTTGGTCATCTGCAGGCCGGGGGCGTCACGGCCAAAGTCTTTAACGGCAATATCATCATGGGCCTGCGGCTACCCTATGCCAATCTGCGGACCCACCGCAAAATCCTTGTGATCGACGGCGCGGTCGCCTTCACCGGTGGCATGAACATCCGCTCGGGCTTTACGGCAGAGTTTGCCGGTGATGATCAGGCCCGCGATACGCACTTTCGCGTGGTCGGCCCAGTCGTTGCCGATCTCCTGCAGGTGGCATCCGAAGACTGGCAGTTTTCCAGCCGTGAAGTGCTTGATGGTGAGGCGTGGCAGGTCTCGCTGCCTGCGCAAAAGCAGCAGAAACCCGCCATGCTGATGCGCGCCGTCCCATCCGGGCCTGACCGGGCAAACGAATCCAACCACAAGATGATGATGGGCGCGTTTTCCATAGCGCGACGGAGCATCCGCATCATGTCGCCCTATTTCCTTCCCGACCGGGAGTTGATCAGTGCGCTTGCCACGGCCGCGATGCGCGGGGTCGAGGTCGATATCATCGTGCCGGCCGTCAACAATCTGGTGCTGGTGGACCGGGCGATGACGGCCCAGTTCGATCAGGCCCTGAAGGGTGGGTGCCGCATCTGGCGTGCCAGCGGCGCCTTCAATCATTCCAAGCTGATGACGGTTGACGACTGCTGGGCCTATGTCGGCTCCTCCAACCTCGACCCGCGCTCGCTGCGCCTCAACTTCGAGATTGATCTGGAAGTGCTGGATGCCGGGTTCACCAAGTCAGTCGGCGAGAAACTGCAGGCTGTGCTGCAGCACGCTTCATCCGTCACGCTCGTCGATCTGCGCGCCAAGCCGTTTGCAACACGCCTGCTCAACAAGATTTTCTGGCTAGGCTCGCCTTATTTGTGACGGGCGGTGGCGCTTGCGGGATTAAACCGAGAAACTCGTTCCGCATCCACAGCTGGCAACGGCATTCGGATTCTTGATCTGGAATGACTGGCCGAGCAGATTATCGACGAAGTCGATTTCGGAGCCGCTCATATAGATCAGCGACATGCTGTCGATCAGCACCTTCGCATCGCCTTTTTCCAGGATAAGATCGTCGTCACTGGCATCGCCGACCAGGTCGAACTTGTAGGAAAAGCCCGAGCAACCGCCACCTTCGACGGAAACGCGCATGGCTTTTTTCTCGGCATCCGATTGCAGTATGACGGCAATGCGTTTTGCCGCTGAGTCCGAAAGAGTTACTGTATCTGCCATCATATCTACCTCCTGCCGGGGTCAAGAACCGGAGAGATTCGGTGTTTGCGTCACCCGCTGCTTTATATCGAGGGCAGAGGGCAAACATTGATCGCGCCGCAAGAGCTTGATTTTGCTTGAGATCACCGGTGGTTTCCACTCGGTGCTTTCCTGTAGCGCTCACTATAGGTATGAAGGCTTTAATACCGCGTCAATGGGATGCTGAACGGGAAATGACTTTGGACAGACATGCGCTTGGTTTCGGTGCGGGTGAACGCGCAATTTTCGCCTCCGATCCGTGGGTGAGCCGCGGCCGGCTTTACCCGGAAACCGGCAGCGCGACACGGTCTGATTTTCAGCGCGACCGCGACCGTATCGTCCACACCACCGCGTTCCGCCGCCTGAAACACAAGACCCAGGTTTTCATCGCTGCCGATGGCGATCACTATCGCACACGCCTCACCCACACGATCGAAGTGGCCCAGATCGCAAGGGCGCTGGCGCGGGCGCTGAAACTGGACGAGGATCTCGCCGAGGGCGTGGCGCTCGTCCATGATTTTGGACACACCCCCTTTGGTCATACCGGCGAAGACGCGCTGCATGAGATGCTGGAGCCCTATGGCGGTTTCGATCACAATGCCCAGTCCCTGCGGATCGTCACCAAGCTCGAACGCCGCTATGCCGAGTTCGACGGTCTCAACCTGACTTGGGAGAGCCTTGAAGGCCTGGTCAAGCACAACGGTCCTCTGTTGACCGCGAGCGGCGAGGGCGCACGCGGCCCGGTTCCCCAGCCGATCCTCGATTATTGCGCGTTGCACGATCTCGAACTGGCAAGCTTTGCTAGTCTCGAAGCACAGGTGGCGGCAATTGCCGACGACATCGCCTACAACACCCACGATATCGATGACGGGCTGCGTTCCGGCTACCTCACGTTCGACATGCTGGAGGAGATACCGTTCCTTGCCGGTCTGATGCGCGAAGTGGGAGGCCGTTATCCGGGGCTCGAAGCCAGCCGCTTTACCCATGAGATCATGCGCCGGCAGATCACGGCCATGGTCGAGGACGTGATCACCGTTGCCCAGGACAATCTGAAGGACATCCGCCCGCAGAGTGCGTCAGACGTGCGTGGCGCCGGCCGGGTGATCGCGACGTTCTCTACAGCCATGGCCGAGACCGATCGGCAGATCAAGACGATGCTGATGACCCGCATCTATCGCCATCCGGATGTCATGCGTGTCCGCAAAAATGCCGCGCTGATCGTCACCGATCTCTACAATGCCTTCATGGCCGATCCGCGCGAGATGCAGAAACATTACTGGATCGATCAGATCGCAGGCATGGCCGAACCGGCCAAAGCCCGTCATGTCGGCGATTATCTGGCCGGAATGACCGATACCTATGCGATCACCGTGCACGGGCGCTTGTTTGACCATACACCCGATTTGCGGTAGTCACCGCGCCGGTTGGCGCAAGTGGCATTGTATTGCCCTGTTGCCGGACGGAACGATTTTAACGCGGTCTCGCGCCTTTGGGTGCAGCAGAGCGGATGGATGCGATGAACATTTTCACAGACTTCGAATCAAGAATTAAGAACGTCCTTGAAGCACTTGATATCGTGCGTGAAAACCGAGATTCACTCGACTTCAGCCGCATCAGCGTGGAATCACCGCGCGATGCCAGCCATGGCGATGTCGCGACAAACGCTGCGATGGTGCTGGCAAAGCCGCTCGGCACCAATCCGCGGGCGCTGGCCGACCAGATCGTCGCAAAGCTGCAGGAGGACCCGGAGGTTGATGGCGTCTCTGTGGCCGGTCCCGGCTTCATCAACGTCAAGCTTTCGATCGCCTACTGGCAGAAGCTCTTGACGGTGATGGTCGCCGAAGGCACCGGCTATGGCAAAAGTGCCGTTGGTGCCGGCCGCAAGGTCAATGTCGAATATGTCTCGGCCAATCCGACGGGCCCGATGCATGTTGGCCATTGCCGTGGCGCCGTTGTCGGCGACACCTTGGCCAACCTGCTCGAATTTGCCGGATACCAGGTAACCAAGGAATATTACATCAACGACGCGGGCTCGCAGATCGATACGCTCGCCCGGTCGGCTTTCCTGCGGTACCGCGAGGCGCTGGGTGAAAAGATTGGCGAAATTCCGGCGGGCCTCTATCCCGGTGACTATCTCGTGCCGGTCGGAGAGGCGCTGGTCGCCGAGTACGGTTCGAGCCTGCGGATCATGCCCGAAGACAAGTGGATGCCGCTCGTCAAGGAGCGCACCATCGCTGCGATGATGGTGATGATCCGCGAGGATCTGGCGGCTCTCAACGTTCGTCACGACGTCTTCTTCTCCGAGCGCACGCTGCATGAGGACGGCGCAACGCGCATTCGCAACGCCATCAACGACCTCACCTTCAAAGGGCACGTCTACAAGGGCACGCTGCCGCCGCCGAAGGGGCAGTTGCCGGAAGACTGGGAAGACCGCGAGCAGACACTGTTCCGTTCGACCGAGGTCGGCGATGATATCGATCGGCCGCTGATCAAGTCGGACGGCTCCTATACCTACTTCGCCGCCGACGTTGCCTATTTCAAGGACAAGTTCGATCGCGGCTTCAACGAGATGATCTACGTTCTCGGCGCCGACCATGGCGGCTACGTCAAGCGGCTGGAAGCGGTGGCGCGGGCGGTGTCCGGCGGGTCGTCGAAGCTGACGGTGCTATTGTGCCAGCTGGTCAAGCTCTATCGCGACGGCGAACCGGTGAAGATGTCGAAGCGGTCGGGCGATTTCGTCACCCTGCGAGATGTCGTCGAAGAGGTCGGGCGTGATTCGGTGCGGTTCATGATGATCTACCGCAAGAGTTCGGAGCCGCTCGACTTCGACTTTGCCAAAGTTACAGAACAGTCGAAAGATAATCCGGTCTTTTACGTGCAGTATGCGCATGCGCGCTGCATGTCGGTTTTCCGTCAGGCGGCAGAGGCGTTTCCGGACATCGATTTCGCTACGGTCGATCTCGCAGGCGCCATCAACGGCAACATCTCTGATTCGAACGAGCTGCAGCTTGTTGCCAAGCTGGCAGAATATCCGCGTATCATCGAGGCTGCCGCACTGTCCCAGGAGCCCCACAGGATCGCATTTTACCTTTATGATCTTGCCAGCGCCTTTCACGCGCATTGGAATAAAGGTAAAGAGTCTCCGGAATTACGTTTTGTTAACGATAAAAACGGAGAATTGACCATTGCCAGACTTGGGCTGGTGCGTGCCGTCGCCTCGGTGTTGAAATCGGGCCTGTCTATTACAGGTACCGCAGCGCCAAATGAGATGCGATAGTATTGTCACCATTTGCCCACAATGCACTGGCAATGACTGGCTAGTACTTGTGAGTGGAGCGTATGGCAGACAAACAATTGGCACGAAGCGGGGCTGCGGAATTCGGCGTTTTGGCGGATGATGATCCTTTGGCCGAACTTGCCCGCATCGTCGGCTATGACAATCGGCCTGCGGTCCAGCAGCTGCAGGAGCTTGAGCGGCATCGCGAGATGGTTCGCAGGGAGCCTGTGGTTGCCGAGCCGGTCCTTGATCTCGAAGATGAGCTTTTGCGCGAATTCGATGTCTACGATGCGCCGCAGGCCTTTGGTACCGTGCACGTGCCTGAGCCGGTTCCTGTTGTCGAGCCAGCTTATCTTGCGCCGGTCGAAGACGAATATGACCGGGTGCCCGCCGCTTACGCCGAGCCTGCGCCTGTGGACCAATGGCAGGCAGAGCCCGCCGTCTATGCTGCGGAGCACGTGGCCGGGATCGAGCCTGCAATTGCCGAAGAGCCGGTTTTCGAGCAAATCGATACCGTCGAGCCTGGCAAGCATGATGATTCGATTGCGCATTCCTGGATGGAGCCTGTGGCGGCCGCACCTGAAGCCGATAGCGGCTGGGCGGTTGAGCAGTGGGACGAGCCGGTTTTCGACGCGAGCGATCTCGAACGCGAGCTTGAGCTTTCCATAGGCTATGACGATGCGCCGGCGGTTGAAACGCCGCTGAACGAGACATGGCGGATCGAGCCGGAACAGCAGGATGCTGGCGAAATAGCCGCAGTCGAGCCTTCGCCGGTTGTTGCCTCCGCCTTGCCGGAATTTGCCGAGCCTGCCGTTGCAGTACCTGATGCTGTGGCTCTACAGGACTTGCCGCAGTGGCAGCCGGAAGCTGCTGCCGCGTCGGGTGTCATTTCATCGAAGGATTCCGACGGTATCGATGCCTTGCTGGCCGATATCGAGCGGTTCCCTGTTCCAGCAAGCTCCGCTGTGAAGGCTGCGCCGGCGATGGAGACGGTGCGCAAGGTCAATTACCCCTTCACGCCGACATTCAGCCGGGCGACGCCTGTTGCTTCGAACGGCGGTTCGGCGTCGCAGAAGGCCTTCGCAACGCCGTTGCCGGCAGCATCCGTGCCAGTGTCTATGCTTCCCGCAACAACGGAGGTCCCCTACCAAGCTGCTGCCGCCCCCGTCGAACCGGTGATCGTCGAGGCGGCTCCGGCCCTGAAATCGGCGGCTGACCCTGAACCCGATTTTGATCTCGATACGTTCGAGATTGATCTTTCCGGTATCGACCTGGAGATCGATCCGGCCGAGTTTGAGGTTGCCGCGCAGGAAACCGCATTTGCGCCGGTCAAGGCTGCTGCCGCAGAGCCGGTCGCCGCTCCGGTAGCCTTTTCGTATACGCCTTCTCCTGAGATTGCCGCTGTAGCGGACATCGAAGAGCCTGCCCGGGAAGAGCCGGCCCAGGAGGAACTGGAAAGCGTTCTGCCGTTCGATCCATCGATGATTGCCGAAACGGAAGAAAGCCTGACGACGATTGCGGATCTCAACGTTCCACAATTGCCCGTGGTCGAGCAAGAGCGTCCGGCGGTTCACCATACGGACTACGATCTCGATATCGACGCTGAAATGGCGCAACTCTTTGGAACGCCAAGCCGCGCCGCGCCAGGCGTAAGCCGGGTTGCGGACAACGAACAGCGTGCGGCCACGCAGGCTGCTGCCCCGGTCCATGCTTCCAATGCACCCGTCCAGACAGATTTCGACGAGTTCGAGAAAGCCATGGAAGAGGACTTCCGCCTGTCGCTGAGCCAGCGGCAGGAAACGGATCCGTCCTCCGATCGCCTGGCTGTCGGTTCCGGCTATGCCGCCAATAACGATTACGACGACGAGCGCCGCGGCTCGGGCAAGCGCCGCCTGGCATTGCTTGCGGCTACGGTCGCCGGCTTGGCGATCTTTGGCGGCGTCGGCGTCTATGCCTTCATGGGCGGGAGCGAATCGACCCTGTCTGCCGGAGAGCCGAAAATCATCCTGGCGGACAAGTCGCCGGTGAAAATGGTGCCGGTGGAGAAGGGCGGAAAGACCGTCCCGAACCAGGACAAGGCCGTCTACGATCGCGTCGCAGGCGCACAGGACACGTCTCCCCAGCAGGGGACTCTGGTCTCCTCGACGGAAGAGCCGATCGATGTCGTCCAGCGCACACTGACACCTGAAAACCTGCCGCTTGAAGGCGCTGGCGAAGAGCTTCCCGGCGTGATGCCTGCGGATGACGAGGGTGGCGACCGGCTTTTGCCGGATGGACAGGTCGCCGATGATGCTGGCGCAGACGCAGAACAGTCGCCTGCAGTATCGCCGCGCAAGGTCCGCACGATGATCGTCAAGCCGGATGGTACACTGGTTGCCCGCGAGGAACCGGTGGCCCAGCCGCAGACCAATGTTGCCGCGAACGCTGGCGATCCGCAGGTCAATGTTGTCAAGACGACGACGGTGACCAATCCGGCCGAAACGGCTTCTACGCCGAAGACGCAGCCGGTGGCGGAGCAGCTTGCCGAGCAGGGACAGAAGAGCGCACTTGCCGAGGCCGCTGCCGCGCGTGTTGAAGAAACCGCGCCTGTCCGGACGGTGAAGACAACGGCAGTTGCCGATGCCGATCCGGTTCCGCAGGCGCGCCCGGTTGCAGAACAGAAGGTTGTCGATACCTTCAAGTCCGACGTGGCCGCAACCCAGCCCACGGCGCAAGCGCAGCCTGTTGCCGAGACAAAGCCGCTGGAGACGGCGTCGATCGCGCCGGGTACATATGTGATCCAGATCGCATCGCTGCCATCGGAAGCCGAAGCCCAGACGTCATACAAGACGCTTTCCGGCAAGTTCGGCAGCGTCATCGGCGGCAAGGGTGTCGATATCAAGAAGGCGGAGATTGCAGGCAAAGGGACCTATTACCGGGTTCGTATTCCAGCCGGTTCCCGGGATGCGGCCAACGCAATGTGCGCGCAGTACAAGAGCGCCGGCGGCAGCTGCCTTGTGACGCGATAGTCCCATCGAACGACCCAAACCATCAAAGGCGCGGCTCAAAGGCTGCGCCTTTTGCATGTCCGGCCCGGCTGCGATAGCTGTGAATGGCGAGGCTGGACGATAAACTGGCTTTTGTCCTGCGGAAAGCTACGGCTATCATGGCGGCATGACCGAATCAAAAGCATTCATTTCAGGCTGCAAAGGCCTGACCATCACCCCGGACGAAAAAGCCTTCTTCGCGGACGAGCGTCCGTGGGGCTTCATTCTCTTCGGGCGCAATATCGGCGAAGCCAACCAGATCGCCGATCTGACGGCGTCCTTGCGCGACAGCATCGGCAATCCCGATGCGCCGGTGCTGATCGATCAGGAAGGCGGCCGCGTCCAGCGCATCCGCCCGCCGATCGTTTCGCAATATCCGAATGGCGCCGCCATCGGCGAAATCTATCGCCGCGATCGCGAGCAGGGTTTACGCGCCGCCTGGTTGATGTCGCGCCTGCATGCGTTTGACCTGATGCGGTTCGGTATCACCATCGATTGCCTGCCGGTCCTCGACGTGCCGATCGAAGGCAGCAGCGACGTCATCGGCAACCGCGCCTATGGCTATGATCCGCGCGCGGTCGCTGACATCGGTGCTGCTGCGGCTGCCGGCCTCAAGGCAGGCGGCATGCTGCCGGTCATGAAGCATATGCCGGGCCATGGCCGGGCCTTTGTCGATTCGCATCACAAGCTACCGGTGGTCGATGTTTCCTTCGACGAATTGGCCAGGAGCGATTTCATGCCCTTCGTTGCCATGAAGGACGAACTGATGGGCATGTCGGCCCATATCGTATTCACCGCCATCGATCCCGACAATCCGGCCACGACATCGGCCAAAGTGGTGCGTGACGTCATCCGCGGCCATATCGGCTTCGACGGTCTTTTGATGTCGGACGACGTGTCGATGAATGCGTTGGCAGGCGACATCGAGGCGCGGGCGCGCGGGATTGTTGCGGCTGGGCTCGATCTGGTGTTGCATTGCCATGGTATCATGGATGAAATGCACCAGGTAGCGCGGGTCGCACCGGTCATTTCCGGCGATACGCTGCGCCGTGTGAAGGCGGTGGAGGCTGGTTTTGCCAAGCCCGACGCCTCTGACGAGGCAGCGCTACGCGAAGAGTTTAACGGCATGCTGGCTATCGTATAGGAGGCATGGGCTGATTTCAGGGGCAGGGCAATCGTGAGTAACGCCGGCGACATGCAGAAGAAACCGGCGACACGGGCGCCGATGGACCCGTTATGGCAGGATACCCCTTCCGACCGCGGCCTGCATGAGGAAGAACTGGTCGTCGATATTGCCGGTTTTGAAGGGCCGCTCGATCTTCTTCTGCATCTCGCCCGCAACCAGCGCGTCGATCTCTCCCGGATTTCCGTTCTGGCGCTCGCCGAGCAATATATCGCCTTCATCGAGCGCGCCCGCAGCATCCGGCTGGAGCTTGCCGCCGATTATCTGGTGATGGCGGCGTGGCTGGCATTTCTGAAATCCCGCCTGCTCATCCCCCAGCAGGCAAAGGATGAGGGACCGTCGGGCGAGGAAATGGCCTCGGCCCTTGCCTTCCGTTTGAAACGCCTTGAAGCCATGCGCGAGGCCGCCACCCGGTTGATCAACCGCAACCGGCTCGGCCGCGATGTGTTTGCCCGCGGTGCGCCCGAACATATTCCGGTCGAAAAGAAATCCGCCTTCGAGGCGTCGCTTTACGATCTGCTCAATGCCTATGCGTCGCTTCGCCAGCGCGAGGCGGTGATGCAGGTGACCATCGAGAAGCGGCAGGTCTGGTCGCTTTCCGATGCACGGCTCATGCTTGCGCGGCTGATCGGCGATATGGTCGATTGGACGGCACTCGATCATTTTCTGCTGCGGTACATGACCAGCCCCAAGGAGCGCGCCACCGCCATTGCCAGTTCGTTTGCTGCCTCACTTGAAATGGTGCGGGAAGGGCGGCTTGAGATTCGCCAGGATGGGGCGTTTTCGCCGATCTATCTGCGCCAGGGACCGAACCCGCTGACTGTCGAGGGCCTGGCGGCTATGGAGGCAGGGCGTGATTGAGCCGCAAGATCGCCTGCCGGGAATGATCGAGGAAGAGGATAACGACGGCGCCGTGCAGACGGTGCTGGATTCGCGGACAGAACTGGAGGCCGAACGCATCGCCGAGGCACTGGTCTTTGCATCGGCGCAGCCGGTCTCCGAGGGATACATCGCCTCCCGCCTGCCAAGGGGTGCCAACGTGCCGCGCATCATGGCGCGGTTGAAATCCCTCTACGCCGAACGTGGTGTCAATCTGCTGCAGGTCGCCGATCACTGGGCATTCCGCACCGCGGCCGATCTTTCGTTCGTCGTTCAGGCCGACGAGAACGAAGTCCGCAAGCTATCACGTGCAGCCCTCGAAGTGTTGGCGATCATTGGCTATCACCAGCCGGTCACGCGCGCCGAAATCGAGGATATTCGCGGTGTCCAGACATCCAAGGGGACGCTGGATGTGCTGATGGAGGCGGGGTGGATCCGCTTTCGCGGCCGCCGCCGGACGCCCGGCAGGCCGGTGACGTTCGGCACGACGCGCGATTTCCTCGATCATTTCGGTCTGGAGGAACTGCGCGATCTGCCGGGGCTGGAGGAACTGAAGGGCGCAGGCTTGTTGTCCGGCCGCATCCCCGCCAATTTCCAAATCCCCGTTCCGCTCGGTGACGACGGATTTGGCGAGGACGAGGATCCGATCACGCAACTCGATCTGGAGGAACTCGGCCTTCTGGCGCCGACCGGCGGAGACGGAGAATAGGGCTGCATCTTTGCGCCGGGGTATTCATGGGTGCCCGGTCACGACCTTGTGAGAACCAGGGCGGACTATGCTGGAAAGTTCGGGTATTCATACGGTTGGCTGTATCTCCGCCGCAGTCTCGGTGTAAGGATTGCGCGACGGGCACCTTTCCGCTAACCAGCGAAATAGATTGCTGTTTGAAAAAGATGGTTGAACATCTTAAATCGGGGTCACAGGCTTCAAGGGAGTAAAAATATGGGTTCCTTTAGTATCTGGCATTGGCTGATCGTTCTGGTCGTGGTTCTGCTGCTGTTCGGCCGTGGCAAGATTCCCGAACTGATGGGCGATGTTGCCAAGGGCATCAAGAGCTTCAAGAAGGGCATGACCGAAGACGAGACGGCGGCAGCCGACAAGGGCGTGGACGGCAAGACGGTCGAACACAAGTCCGACGAAGTCCGCTGATCACGCATCTTGTTCAGGGCTTGACCCAATAGGGCAGGCCCTGTCGCCTTCGTTTTGTGGAGTTCCTGAGAATGCTTGATGTCGGCTGGACCGAGCTTGTCGTTATTGCCATCGTTCTGATCATTGTGGTCGGTCCGAAGGATCTGCCGCCGATGTTGCGGACCTTTGGCAAGATGATGACCAAGATGCGCGGCATGGCGAACGATTTCCGCCAGCAATTCGACGAAGCCCTCAAGGAGGCAGACCTCGATGACGTGCGAAAGACGCTGAGCGACGCTCAGAAGCTCAATCCGGCCAACACCATCCGCGAGGCAATGAATCCGCTGAGGCAGATGGGCAACGATATCAAGTCTGATCTGCAGAAGGCGACGACGGCCGAGAGCAAGCCGAAGGAACCGGACATGCCGGCTCCCGCGGCCGTTTCCGCTGATGCCGTTGTGCCTTCGGAACAGCCGAAAGCCGATCCTGTCGCGGCCGCCGCCATCGCGTCCGCAGCCAAGCAGATGGATCGCGCTGCCGAAGCGGAAAAGCCAAAAGCAAAACGTGTTTCGAAGCCGAAGACTGTCGTCGCAGAGACTGCTGCCTCGACACTGGTGAAGGCGCCGGTGAAAAAGGTAAAGGCAGCTGCCGCCGGCGTCACGAAGCCGGAAGGCACCAAACTGGCTGCCGGGACGACGAAGAAAAAAGGTGACGCATGAGCGGCGATATCGAAGACAAGCCCCAGCCGCTGATGGCGCACCTGATCGAGCTGCGCTCGCGGCTCATCTGGGCGGTCGGCGCCTTTTTCGTCGCCTTCCTCGTCTGCTTCTATTTCGCCAAGCAGTTGTTCAACGTTCTCGTCCAGCCGTTTCGCTGGGCGGTGGAATGGGCGGGGCTCAATCACCGCAATGTCGAACTGATCTATACGGCGCCGCAGGAATTTTTCTTCACGCAGATCAAGGTGGCGATGTTCGGCGCGCTGGTCATCGCTTTTCCGGTGATCGCCTCGCAGATCTACAAGTTCGTGGCACCCGGCCTCTACAAGAACGAGCGTGCGGCCTTCCTGCCGTTTCTGGTGGCCTCGCCGCTGCTTTTCATACTCGGCGGCGCGCTGGTCTATTTCTTCTTCACGCCGATGGTCATGTGGTTCTTCCTCGCGATGGAGCAGGGCGGCGGCGAGGGGCAGGTTTCCATCCAGCTCCTGCCGAAGGTCTCTGAATATCTCAGCCTGATCATGTCGCTGATCTTCGCGTTCGGTCTCGTCTTCCAGCTGCCGGTCATCACCACGCTGCTTGCGCGCGTTGGTTTCGTGACGGCTGATGGCCTGAAGGAAAAGCGGAAATATGCGATCGTCATCGCCTTCGTCGCGGCTGCGATCCTGACGCCGCCGGATCCGGTTTCCCAGATCGGCCTTGCTCTGCCTGCCATCCTTCTCTACGAGATTTCCATCTACACGGCCCGACTCATCGAGCGGCAACGGGCGCGCGACGCTGCTGCGCGCGAGGTTGCCGCGGCGGAAGAAAACGCCGGCTGATACGCAAGCCGTATCAGCCGATGAGTTCGGGTTTCAGTTTTTACCAAGACCGATCGGGACCTGAACGACCATGCTTGATATCAAATGGATTAGGGACAATGCCGAAGCCCTGGACGCCGCACTCGCCAAGCGCGGTGCTGCGCCTTTGTCGGCCGCGCTGATTTCGCTCGATGAAAAGCGCCGTTCCCTCGTCCAGTCACTGCAAGACATGCAGTCGCGCCGCAATGCCGCCTCCAAGGAGATCGGTGCTGCGATGGCACAGAAGAACAGCGAACTTGCCGAAAAGCTGAAAGCCGAAGTGGCCGAACTGAAGACCACGATGCCTGCCTTGGAAGAGGAAAACCGGCTGACGGATGCTGCGCTGATTGAGGCGCTGTCCAGCATTCCGAATATTCCGCTCGACGATGTTCCGGTCGGCAACGATGAAAACGGCAACGTGATCAAGCACAGCCATGGCCAGAAACCGGGCTGGAATCACACGCCGAAGGAACATTTCGAAATCGGCGAAGAACTTGGCTGGCTCGATTTCGAAGGCGCCGCCAAGATTGCCGGTGCGCGCTTTACCATCGTCAAGGGTCAGCTGGCGCGTCTCGAGCGGGCGCTCGGCCAGTTCATGCTCGATCTGCACACCAGCGAGCATGGTTATCTCGAAGTCCAGCCGCCGCTGATGACACGCGACGAAGCCATGTATGGAACTGGACAACTGCCGAAATTTGCAGATGACCTTTTCAGGACAACGGACGGCCGCTGGCTGATCCCGACCGCCGAGATACCGCTGACCAACATGGTGCGCGAGCAGATTCTGGAAGCCGAGGTGCTGCCGTTGCGCTTCACGGCGCTGACACCCTGCTTCCGGTCGGAAGCAGGCTCCGCCGGTCGTGACACGCGCGGCATGCTGCGGCAGCATCAGTTCAACAAGGTAGAGCTGGTGTCGATCACCGACGCGGAAAACTCCATCGATGAACATGAGCGCATGACGGCCTGCGCTGAAGAAGTCCTGAAGCGTCTCGGCCTGCATTACCGGGTCATGACGCTCTGCACCGGCGACATGGGCTTTGGTGCCCGCAAGACCTACGATCTGGAAGTGTGGCTGCCGGGGCAGGATGCCTATCGCGAAATTTCGTCCTGCTCGGTCTGCGGCGATTTCCAGGCGCGGCGCATGAACGCGCGATTCCGGGTGAAGGACGACAAGGCCCTGAAGTTCGTTCACACGCTGAACGGCTCGGGGACGGCTGTCGGCCGTGCCTTGATCGCCGTCATCGAAAACTATCTGAATGAAGACGGATCGGTAACCATCCCGGACGTATTGTTGCGCTACATGGGTGGCCTCACGAAGATCGAAAAGGCCGGTTGAGCCGCATCTTGCGGCAGGGGTTGAGATGCGAATTCTGCTGACCAATGACGATGGCATCCATGCCGAAGGCCTGGCCGTGCTTGAACGGATCGCCCGGACGATCTCCGATGACGTCTGGGTCGTGGCGCCGGAAACGGACCAGAGCGGCCTTGCGCATTCGCTGACCCTGTCGGAACCGCTGCGCCTGCGGCAGATTTCGGACAGGCACTTTGCGCTGCGCGGCACGCCGACCGATTGTGTGATCATGGCCGTGCGCAAGGTGCTCGATATCAAGCCGGACCTCATACTGTCCGGGGTCAATGTCGGCGCCAACATGGCCGACGACGTCACCTATTCCGGAACGATCGCCGGCGCGATCGAAGGCACGCTGCAGGGCATCCGTTCGTTTGCGTTCAGCCAGGCCTATCGCCATGCGGATGGCGGGATCGTTCCGTGGGATGTTGTGGAAACACATGCGCCAAAACTGTTGAAGAAGCTGATGAAGCTCGATCTGCCGGATGGCACATTCCTCAACCTGAATTTCCCCAATTGTTCGGCCGACGCCGTGAACGGCACGGAAGTGACCTGCCAGGGCAAGCTCGATTTCGGCCTGACGATCGACGAGCGCTCCGACGGACGCGGTCATCCGTACTTCTGGCTTCGTTTCGGCGAACGCTTTGGCGATTTCCGGGCAGGCACCGACATTCATGCGATCCGTGAACACAAGATTTCCGTCACGCCGCTGAAGCTCGATCTGACCGACTATGCCGTCCAGGATCGGGTGGCCCGCGCGCTTCTCGACGGAGACGCCGATTGAGCCCGCGCGTTATCGAGCAAGAGGGCTTTGCCGCTCTGGTGCTGCGCCTGCGGGCGGAAGGGATATCCAACAAGGAACTGCTCAACGCCGTCGAGCAGACGCCGCGGACTGTTTTCACGCCCCCGCAATATCAGGACTATGCCCATTCTTCGCGGATCGTTCCGTTGGAGTGCGGAGCCTTCATGGAAGGTTTCGATTTTGCCGTCCGGCTTTTGCACTGCCTGAATGTCAAGGCGGGGCAGCGCGTCCTTGAAGTCGGCACCGGTAGCGGCTTCACGGCCGGCGTGATGGGACGGATGGCAGAGCGGGTGCTGACGATAGAGCGCTACAAGACACTCGCGACCGGCGCGCAGCGCAACCTCGAAAAAGCCGGTATCCGCAATGTCATCGTCCGCCAGGCGGATGGCAGCATCGGGCCGGCGGGCGAGGGCACCTTTGATCGCATTCTGGTGACCACAGCATTTTCCAGCCTGCCACGGGTCTTTTCCGATCATCTCGTGTCGGGTGGTATTCTCATCGTTCCAATCATGATGAGCGAGACCGAATGCCGGATCGTCCGGCTGACACGCACCGGCAGCCGCTTTGACCGCGAAGATCTGTTCGAAGCGCCCTATCTGCCGTTCGTTCCGCAAGTCGCTTCATTTCTCTGATCGCCCGGATCGTTGTTCTGCCGCGCATGTGTCTCAAAAACGCGGCAGCGGTGGATCGATTCTCCCGTTTCGTGCTGCAATGCAGCGCAAAGTTTTCCAGCCGTTTTCGCCTGGTCGCTAATTTTCCGATGCAAAACAGCGCGTTAACTTTTCATTAATACGGGTCAGTTTCGCGCAAGCTTCGGGGCCTAACCGATTTCTGCGCACAAAATTCGTATATCTGAGCTGACCTCTGAAATCATGCGTGTTTGTCAGTTCTATTCCAGGCGTAAAAACGCAAGGAGCAGCAGATGCAGATCGCAAATAGATTGACCTCGGCCGCCGCCGGAGATGGGCTGAACAACCTTGCCGGCCGTGCGGCAGTGCAGGGAGCATCCGGTAATCGTGAAGATGCAAATGCCGCCGTATCGCTGACCGGTGGCTATGATCCATCCTCGCGTGTCTCGCTTTCGGCGGAAGCACTGCTGTTTCTGGGCCGGACGAAGCGTGTCCAGGAAAAATACCCGGCGCTGACCAAGGACGAATGGAGCAACAAGCTTTCGCCGCAACTGGCTGCCCGCGAATACCAGGCCTTTGGCAAATACAGCGAGACCGGAGACCACAAGGCCTACTACCGCGCCTTTATCGAGTATTATGACAACCTGCGCCCCGAGGATCAGAACAGCCTGCGCTATTTCGGCACGCGCGACGCAGCCATCGCCGGAGCGCGCTCGGTTGCTTACAGCGACGAAAGCGGCATGGACGGCGGATCGGGGTTCCAGACGCTCGTCAGTGTTCTGCTGGACGCCGACAAGGTGCAGTCAGAATCGGCGGGCGCGCAGGATGCGGGCGGCATGATCACCGGCGATATGTTCGGCTGGGATACCGGTACGATCAGCTACGAGGACGTGTCGCAGACACGCGGCGCGCTCTCCGAGATCGAGAAATTCTACCAGGAAAGTTTCTGAGGTACCGGCTTCAGGCTGCCGGGTAAAAGCCGCGAACCTGCGCCTTGATGATTGCCGGCACCGCGCGGCAATCCCGCATCGGGTTGGCTATTCCATATCGGCGCGGCCCATGCGTATCGACGATATGACGGCCAAATCGCCGGTATGGGCGACTGCGGCTGGCGATCATGGTTATCAATTCATCAAAAAAAGTGGACGCTAATATCGGCTTTAACCGTGCAGTAACTCTAATGCGTTTTAATCATTTTACACCGAGTTGTGTTCCAAGTGGGTAAAGTGTCATGCGTATTAGAGTTTCGTCGAGTGTGGGAAAGTCCGTCGTTCGCCTGCTTGCGGCGGTGTTGCTGGCGAGTGTTGCCACCGGCTGTAGCTCGGATGCCTCGCGCTTCGGAGGCCTTTTCTCCAAGTCCGATAACCTGACCACGAACTCGATCGCCAGCAGCAATGTTCCCATTCCGCGCAGTGATGTGCAGGGCGGCAGTCTGGCCGCGGCCCCGGTGGGGCAGGTCAATCGCCAGGAAGCGGTCAATCAACCTTTCCCCGATCCGGTGAACACCGCATCGGCTCCGGTCTCGCGCGCCCGGGCAGCGTCGACCCCGATCAACGTTCAGCGCGGGGTGCTCGCTGATCCGACGGCGCAGGCACGCGAAACGTCGCTCTCCCAGCCGTTCCCGGCTGTCCGCGAAACGGCAAAGGCTGAACAAAAGCTCAATGCCGATCCGATCGCGACCGGGACAACCTCGAAGGGTGGCTGGTCGACGGTCAATGCGCCAGCCGTGCTTTTGCGCCAGGGGGATACGGTTGCCACGCTTTCCAAACGCTTCGGTGTGCCGGAGAAGGAAATCCTCAAAGCCAACGGCCTCAAGTCGTCATCCCAGGCGGAGCCGGGTCAACGTATTCTGATCCCGACCTTCGGTGTTGCCAGCAGTGCGGCCAAGGCCTCGGCGTCCGATGCTGCGGCAAGCCTTGATGTCGACAAGCAGAAGAATATCCCGGTGCAGCCGGACAGCCGTGACGTGGCAATCCTGCCAGGTCAGTCCCAGTCCCGCGAAAAGGGCGTCAACCGCACCGATATGGCCTCCGGCAAGCAGCCAGTCTCCGGTGATGGCAATGGTCAGGGCGGGACCTATACGGTCAAGGCCGGCGATTCCATCAATCGGATCGCCAAGGCAAACGGCGTGTCGGTCGATGCTCTGCGCAAGGAAAACGGCCTGACCAGCGCTGCAATCCGCATCGGCCAGACGTTGAAAATTCCGGGCGGCAATGCATCGGCTGCCGATCAGGTCGTCACGGCTTCGGTTCCGAAAAAGGCCGATGCGAAGGTTGCCAAAGCCGACAGCACGAAGCCTGCGGAATATACGGCGCCGGTCGCCAAGCAGTCGGTTACGGAAGTCGCCTCGAAAGAAGACGCATCGGAAACATCGCCCAAGGCCACAGGGATCAGCAAATATCGCTGGCCGGTTCGTGGTGCGGTCATTGCCGGCTACGGCGCCAATGTCGAAGGCAACCGCAACGACGGCATCAACATCTCGGTTCCCGAGGGCACGCCGATCAAGGCCGCAGAAAACGGCGTGGTCATCTATTCCGGCAGCAGCCTGAAGGAACTCGGCAATGCGGTTCTGGTTCGCCATGACGACGGCACGGTCACGGTCTACGGCAATGCGTCGGAACTGAAGGTTCAGCGCGGCCAGAAGATCCAGCGCGGCCAGACACTGGCAGCGTCCGGCATGAGCGGCACGGCAACGCAGCCGCAGGTTCACTTCGAAGTGCGCAAGAATGCCAGTGCGGTCAACCCGGCGACGTTCCTCGAATAGTCCGGGGTAGTCATCGATCATCGAAAGGAAAGCCCCGTTTCGGGGCTTTTCTGCGTTCAGACCAGATCGATTTTTTTCTGCGAACGGCCGGCGAGGTCCTGGATGAACTGCCAGGCGACACGGCCGGAGCGGGCGCCGCGCGTGGTGCTCCACTCCAGTGCGTCGGCATGCAGCTGCTTGGGGTTGCCTTCAAGTCCGAAATGGGCGGCATAGCCGTCGATCATTGCCAGATAATCGTCCTGGTTGCACTTGTAGAATCCAAGCCAGAGCCCGAACCGATCAGACAGCGACACTTTTTCCTCGACCGCCTCGGATGGATTGATCGCCGTCGATTGCTCGTTCTCCATCATGTGACGCGGCAACAGATGCCGGCGATTGGATGTTGCGTAGAGCAGAACGTTGGCAGGCCGGCCCTCGATGCCGCCGTCGAGCACGGCCTTCAGCGACTTGTAGGACGTATCGTCGTGATCGAAGGACAGGTCGTCGCAGAAGACGATGACCGGGACCGGGGCGGTCTTAAGGATTTCCATCAGGGTCGGCAGCGTTGCGATATCTTCGCGGTGCACCTCGACCAGTTTCAGGCGGACGCCCGAATCCGCAGCGACGCTGGCGTGAACCGCCTTGACCAGCGAGGATTTGCCCATGCCGCGTGCGCCCCAGAGCAGCACGTTGTTGGCCGGATAGCCTTGCGCAAATCTCAGCGTATTGTCGAACAGGATATCGCGGACATGATCGACGCTTTGGATCAGCTTCAGCTCGACACGATTTGGCTTGGTCACCGGCTGGAGATGCAGACGCTGGGGCGACCAGACGAAGCATTCTGCAGCGTCCCAGTCGTTGACGGCAGGGGCAGGACCGGCGATCCGCTCGATGGCCGCCGAGAGCTTGCGCATTTCGGCGATCAGAAGGTCGATTTTCGTGTCCTGCATAGGAGCTTCCCCGATGATGGCTATGTTTTGGCTATGGGTCCGGTAGCATGGCTGACCTAACGGTAAAAGGCGTGAAATCCAGTAGAAAGGGCTTCTCCTCGGGCCGATTTCATGTATGAGGCTGAAGGCAGAAGCCGGTCGGTCTGTTGTTGCATTGAAATCAGCCTTTCCTATAGTCCGGCGATCCGAAACGCGGGCATCCGTCCGCCAAACTGCATTCAAGGAGTGATTGATGTTCATTACCGAGGCATTCGCCCAGACGGCACCGGGCGCAAGCGCTGGTGGCGCTGATATTCTCATGTCGATCCTGCCGTTCCTGCTGATCTTCGTCGTGATGTACTTCCTGATCATCCGCCCGCAGCGCGCCAACATGAAGCGCCGCGAAGAGCTGCTGAAGAACATCCGCCGCGGCGATCAGATCGTGACCGGTGGTGGAGTTATCGGCAAGGTGACGAAGGTCGTCGATGACAGCGAACTCGAAGTCGAAATTGCTGACGGTGTAAAGATTCGTGTGGTACGCAGTGGTGTATCCGAAGTCCGTGTGAAGGGCGAACCTGTCAAGGAGTAATCTTGCGGGGGAGGCCGGGCACACTGGTCACCTTGTAACGACGTATCTTTGAGAGCTTCATGCCGTATTTTTCCCGTTGGAAAACCATCATCGTCTGGCTCGTCGTGCTGTTCAGCATTCTGGTGGCCCTGCCGAATACAGTACCCACCGCGACGCTGGCCACACTGCCGGACTGGCTTCCCAAGAAGCAGATGATGCTTGGCCTCGATCTTCAGGGCGGATCGCAGATCACGCTGAAGGTCGAACGGGACGATGTCGTCAAGGCGCGGCTTGAAGCGGTTATCAACGATGTCGGCACGCGCCTTCGCGCTGCCGGCATTGGCTATTCCGGTCTGTCCGGAACCGGGCAGGCGATCCAGCTTCGCCTCGGCGACCCTTCCCAGGCGGATGCCGCGCGGGCCACATTGAAACCTCTGAGCGGTCTGGTTAAGGCGACTGGCCTTACCAAGGATGACTTCAGCGAAGTCACCATCGGGAATGCCGTTGATGGCGCCTTGTCGATCGATATCACCGATGACGGCATAAGCCACAGGATCTCAGCCACACTCGACAGCGCAATCACGGTTCTGCACCGGCGCCTGACGGAACTCGGCTCCCTGCAGCCGAAGATCCGCAGACAGGGGGCCGACAGGATCATCGTCCAGATACCAGGGCGATACGATCCGGAGCAGCTCAAATATATTCTCGGTCAGGCCGGGATATTGTCGTTCCGCAGCATCGACATGTCGATGCCGGTCCAGGATGCCGTCAACGGTCAGCCGCCCGTCAGTTCGGAGGTTCTCTATTCGGCCGACGATCCGCCGATCGGCTATCTGCTTCAGCGTCAACCGATTGTCGCCAACAGCGATATCATCGACGCCACGTCGGCGATCAATGCCCAATCCAGCAATCCTGTCGTCAACCTTCGCCTTGGACCGGAAGGGACGGCGCGATTCGCGCAGGCAACGGCCGATACGTCCGGTACGACGCTCGCGATTGTCCTGGATGGGGCGGTGATCGCCACGCCGCTGGTGCGCAAGGCGATCACCGATGGCACTGTCCAGCTTGTCGCGGACATGAGCCCTGAAGGCGCTGAGGATCTGGCGGTGCTTTTGCGCGCCGGAGCCTTGCCGACGCCGCTGACCGTTGTCGAGGAACGTTCGATCGGGGCGGGACGTGGTGCGGATTCCATCCATTCCATCATGACCGCCGGCGCAATCGGCGCTTTGCTCGTTATTGCCTTCATGGTTGGCTTTTACGGGCTCTTCGGCGCGGTTGCGAGCCTCGCCGTCATTCTCAATGTCGTCATGATCATCGCGGTTTTATCCGCCACGGGTCTGCCTTTGACGCTGCCGGGCATTGCCGGCATCGTGCTGACCATCGGCATGGCGGTCGATTCGAACGTGCTCATCTATGAGCGCATCCGTGAAGAGGTAAGGCACGGGCGCTCGGTGCGCGAAGCCATGCAATATGGTTTCTCCCGCGCCTTCGCCGCCATCGTCGATGCCAATATCACCACCCTGATTGCAGCGATCATCCTGCTGTTCCTTGGAACGGGCTCGGTGCGCGGATTTGCCGTGACGCTTGCCATCGGTATCGTCACCACGCTGTTTACGGCCTTTACCCTGACGCGGGTCATGCTGGAAATCTGGGTCGATCGCCGCCGGCCGACGGCTTTGCCGGACGGAATCCGCACCGGCATATTCGATGGTGCCGCTCTGCGCTTCATGGCAATCCGAAACTTTGTCTTCTCGCTGACGGCGCTCTTGTCGGTCATCAGCATGCTTTTGTTTGGTGCGCTCGGCATCAATCTCGGTATCGATTTTTCCGGTGGCTCGGTGATCGAACTGAAAGCGCGCGAGGGCAATGCCGATATAGAGGATATCCGCGGCCGCCTTTATGAACTCAACATCGGTGACGTGACAGTTAAGCCGTTTGGTTCGCCGCAGGATGTGGTGGTCCGGGTGCATTCGCGTGATGGCGGCGAGAATGCCGAGCAGACATCGGTGATCATGATCCGGGGCGAGCTTGAGGATCAATACGAGTTCCGCCGCGTCGAAGTCGTCGGTCCGTCCGTTTCCGGCGACCTGACCACGGCGGCCACCATTGGCGTGGTGGCTTCGCTTTTGGCGATCCTGATCTACATCTGGGTCCGGTTCGAATGGCAGTTTGCCGCAGGCGCTATTGTCGCCACGCTGCATGACATTCTTTTGACCATTGGTCTGTTTGTCGTGACCGGCATGGAGTTCAATTTGACGAGCATCGCAGCCCTGCTGACGATTGTCGGTTATTCGCTGAACGATACAGTGGTCGTCTATGACCGTGTCCGCGAAAATCTCAGGCGGTATCCGCGCATGCCATTGCCGATCCTGATCGACACATCGATCAATCAGACCTTATCCCGCACGGTGCTGACCGGTGCGACGACGATGCTTGCACTGGCGGCGCTGTGCGTCTTCGGCGGCGAGGCGATCCAGTCCTTTGCGTTCGTGATGCTGTTCGGTGTAGCCGTCGGTACGTTCTCGTCGATCTACGTTGCAGGCCCGGTTCTCATCCTGTTCAAGCTGCGGCACGGAACACCGGGTGACGCGGAAAAAGCCGGTGGCCTTCGTGTCCAGCCGCCCAGGGGAGCGCAGTAGCATGCGAAAACCTATCGAAATCCGCCAGGCCCATTTTCCGGGCCGGGCGCCGATCGACAGTTACGGCAATGGCGGCTTCCGTTTCGCCGAAATGTCGCATCGCGGGTCGCTGCTGATGCTGCCGTCCGGCATCTACGGTTGGGACATGGCGGAAGGCGATCCACTGACGGCCGAAAATTTCCAGCGGGTTTTCGAGGAGGCGGCTGACATCGAAGTTCTTCTCGTCGGAACCGGCAAGGACATCAGGCCGTTGCCGGCCGCATTGAAGACCAAGTTCAGGGAAAACGGAATTTCATCCGATCCGATGAGCACGGGCGCTGCCATCCGCACCTACAATATCATGCTTGCAGAAGAACGCGCCGTCGCCGCCGCCTTCATTGTTGTCTGAACGATGAATAGTTCAGACAACACCGCTGCTCTTGCGCAGCCCGTTTACGACTTCAGCCTCGCTGCATTGCGAGACAGCGACCGTGATCGCTATCTCGCCTGCCTCTTGTCGCCGCAGGACAAACGTGGTCCGCTATCGGCGCTTTATGCGTTCCATGCGGAAATTGCCCGTGTGCGCGATCTCGTGCGCGAACCCTTGCCCGGTGAAATCCGGCTGCAATGGTGGCGCGACGTGCTCGATGACCCAACGGGAGCGAGCGGCGAGGGAAATCCGCTGGCTGAGGCCCTGCTGGCCTGCGTGAAAAACCACAAGCTGCCGGTTCCGGTGCTGCAGGATATGATCGACGCGCGCATCTTCGATCTCTATGACGATCCGATGGAAAGCCGTGCGTCGCTCGAAGGCTATGCAGGCGAAACGGCCTCGGCGCTCATTCAGCTGGCAAGCCTGATTCTCGATCCCGCGCAGGCACAGAACTCGGCATCGGCGGCCGGTCATGCCGGCGTTGCCCAGGCGATTGCCGGCCTTCTTCTGCTCCTGCCGCTGCATCGCCGGCGCGGACAGGTCTATTTTCCGGCCGAACTGCTGGCGGCGACAGGGCTTGACCGCGACAGTTTTCTCTCCGGCGAGAATGAGCAGTCCGTCAGCCTGGCCATCCGCGCGTTTGCAGGCCTTGGCCGCGAGCACCTTGCCAAAGCCCGCGCGGCCGCCGCTATCATTTCACCGATGAACCGCTACGGCTTCACCGCCCTGGCGCTGGCAGAACCGGTATTCGACCGTGCCGAGCGAGCCGGCGCGAAACTCTTCGAGCATTCGATCGTTCCGCCGCAATGGCGCCGGCAGTGGTGGATGTGGAAGGCGGCCCGCAGCGGCAGATGGTAAACGCTGACAGCGTCTTTCATATTCATAAATGCTGTTGCACGATACCGCGGGCACATTGGCGCAAGGTTCGCCTTTTAGGGTCGCACCCGTGTTATTGTCGTGAAAAGGAGCCGGCGCCATGGGTTGGCCGATCGTCATCATCTGCGTTGTGCTCGTCGGTCTTTTCTACGTGCGGATGAAGGCGCGCGCCGACAACGACCGGCGTGAGCCCGATACCGGCGTGGCGATCCTCGATTTCGGACGGGCTTTTCCCGAAGAAGCCATCCGGGCCATTCACGCGACTTCGGATGAAAAAGCCTATTTTGTCCGCCTGCATGACGGCAAGGCCGGTTTCATGGCAGCACATGGCACGCATTTCGTCTGCCATCTGATCGAGGCCGGCAAGGTGAATGTCGGCAACACCGGCAGCGGACGCGGCCTGAAGGTGCACTTCACCGACTTCTCATATCTCGATGGCATCTATGAATTTGCAAGCCCGGAAATAGCAGCCGAGGTTTCCCTCTGGCTGCTCGGCTGTTTCAATCCGCAGTCGGAACTTGCAGTCCTTCCTGCGGATTAGGGCAATTCCGGCAAAAGCGCAGAGCGCTTCGGTGTCCGGAATCACGTCAAAAAAACCTACGCTGTCTTCAGCCAGGCGGCGCAATCGTCGAGCGCCCGCTGCGCCACCAGTTGCTTCTTCATCACGGTCTTGTCCTTGCCGCGAAAGCGCTTGACGCCTTCGGGCTTGACGATGGCGCCCGGCTCCAGCAGCGGGAACAGGCCAAAATTGATGTTCATCGGCTGAAACGAGCGTTTGCCCGGTTCATCGTCCGAAACGATATGGCCGCCGGTGATGTGGTTGAGCAGCGAGCCGAAGGCCGTGGTTTCCGGCGGCAGCGGCAGCGGCTGCCCCTTGCGCTCGGCGGCAGCGAAACGGCCGGCGAGCAGGCCGATGCTGGCGCTTTCGACATAGCCTTCGCAGCCGGTGATCTGGCCGGCGAATCGCAGTCCCGGCCGTGACTTCAGCGTCAGGGATCTGTCGAGCAGGACAGGCGAGTTGATGTAAGTGTTGCGGTGCAGGCCGCCGAGACGGGCGAATTCGGCTTTCTCAAGCCCGGGAATCATCCGGATCACGTCCGTCTGGGCGCCGTATTTCAGCTTGGTCTGGAAACCGACCATATTGTAGAGCGTACCGAG
>JAESFK010000334.1_pt1 | contig 27602 bp, 26 predicted proteins | sample 9269391 | NCBI WGS metagenome assembly JAESFK01 (sample SAMN14506231, study PRJNA617097) | algae metagenome | isolation source: Drouetiella hepatica UHER 2000/2452 and co-occurring heterotrophs from... | place: Slovakia: Slovak Paradise National Park, Hrabusice, Kosice Region | collected 2000-01-01
ACCCTCGCGCGGTTCGCGATCGTCAACCCCGCCACGACCGAGGGGGACATCGCCGCCATCCTCGACACCATGGCCTGAGCACCTGCTCCTGTTTCTTCAGCTCCTCCGGTCCGACGCCCCGGTCCGGCCTCCGCCCGCCGATCGTGGGGTGCGTGGGGTCGGTGTGACTCGTGAGTCGTCCGAACGGACCGATGTCCAGCCGACACGCAGGGCGCCCCGTCAGCGGAATGACACGACTGTCATTCGACGGCTACAGTGAGGGCCGCAGCCGCACGCAGGGAAGGGTCGAGAACACACGTGAGTGCCGCGTCCGAACAGGTCACGACAGCCGTCGACGTCCCGTCGCTCTCCGAGCGCGACCGGGAGGTCCTGGCGTTCGAGCGCCAGTGGTGGAAGTACGCCGGCTCCAAGGAGACGGCCATCAAGGAGCTCTTCGACATGAGCTCGACCCGCTACTACCAGGTGCTCAACGCGCTCATCGACAACCCCGTCGCGCTGGCCCACGACCCGATGCTCGTCAAGCGGCTGCGCCGGCTGCGCGCCAGCCGCCAGCGCGCCCGCTCGGCCCGCCGCCTCGGCCTGGAGCCCTGAGCCGCCACCCCGGAACCAGCGACGCCCGTCCGTGAGGGAAGCCGGACGGGCGTTGCTGCGTCCGCACCCGTGTCCGGCGCCACTCGACGGGTGGAGCTCAGGGGAGGTCGGGGTCGGGGAACTCGACCGGCCAGCCCTTCTTCGCGAGCTGGTCGCGCACGCGGCGCAGGTCGTTGTCGCTGGGCGAGGTGTGGGTGTACTCGGCGATGGCCGCCGCGATGTCCGACGGGCCCGCGGGGCTGACGTCCGCCCGGCGCAGCGCCTTGGCGATCTTCTTGACCTCGCTGCGGGTGAGCCGGCGCTCGAGCAGCGCGAGCAGCGGCACGTAGTCGTGCTCGGGCACGCCGCCCGGGTAGCCCTCGCGCAGCCAGTTGACGATCCGGGCGAGCGCACTGCCCTCGCGCGGCGGCTCGTCCTCGTCGTCCTCGGTCTCACCGGCGAGCGGCCAGCCACCGAGCACGAGCTTCGCGGCCACCTTGCGCATCTGCGCGTCGTCGGGGAGCAGCGCCCGGGCCGCCTTGTCGGAGAGCAGGCCGTCGGCGTGCAGCCGGCGCAGGACGTCGAGCGCCCGCTCGCCGCCGATCCGCTCGTGCAGCACCGCGTAGAGCGCCGCGGTCTCGCGGTCGGGCACGCCGTCGGGGTAGCCCTCGCGGATGTAGCCGAGGACGGGACCGTTGAGCTGCGTCATCGAGAGGTCACTCCTTGTCGACGATGGTGGGCAGGACGGAGTCGAAGACGACCTCCTTGCCGACGCCCGAGGCGACGACGATGGTGATGCCGAGGACGATCCCGCCGAGGACGACAGCGAAGCACAGGCCGGCGAGCAGGCGGCCGACCGGGTGCGGCGGGGCGTGGTCGACCTCGGCGTCGCCGCCGACGCCGTAGGCGAGGGCGCGGATGCCGAGCGCGAAGACGGCGGGCAGCCCGGCGCCGAGCAGGAGCCCGGCGAGGAGCACCTTGACGGCGCCCTCGAGGGCGAAGGTCACGTTGTGCACGGGAGGCTCCTCAGCGGACGTGGTCGTGGGGACGGGTGCCGGCGCTCTGGTGGCCGTCCCACTCGTCGTTGACGTTGTGGGCGCCGACGGCGGTGTGGCGCGAGCGCATGTACATCCAGCCGGAGAGCGCGGCGAGGACGAGGAAGACGACGATCGCACCGAGCGCGCCGCCGAGACCGTTGGCGATGCCGTACATCAGGGCCCCGACGAGGCCGGCGCTCGGCAGGGTGATCGCCCAGGCCGCCACCATCCGGCCGGCGACGCCCCAGCGGACCTGGGCTCCGGGGCGGCCGACGCCCGACCCGAGGATCGAGCCGGTCGCCACGTGGGTCGTCGAGAGCGCGAACCCGAGGTGGCTGGAGGAGAGGATGACCGCGGCCGAGCTCGACTCGGCGGCCATCCCCTGGGCGGGCGAGATCTCGATGAGGCCCTTGCCGAGGGTGCGGATGATCCGCCAGCCGCCGAGGTAGGTGCCGAGGGCGATGGCCGCGGCGGCGCTCACCTTGACCCAGAACGGCACGGCCGTCGTGTCGGTCCAGTGCCCCGCGGCGATGAGGGCCAGGGTCATGACGCCCATCGTCTTCTGGGCGTCGTTCGTGCCGTGGGCCAGGGAGACGAGGGACGCGGACCCGATCTGGCCCCAGCGGAAGCCGCTCTGGCGCCAGCGCTCGGTGACCCCCTCGGTGATCCGGAAGACCAGCCAGGTGCCGACCGCCGCGACGGCGATGGCGATGGCGGGGGAGATCAGGGCCGGCAGGAGGATCTTGCCGACGACGCCGTCGAGCTTCGTGCCGTCACCGGCCCACTTGACGCCGCTGACGCCGAGCCCGGCCATTGTCGAGCCGACGAGGCCGCCGAGCAGCGCGTGCGACGAGCTGGAGGGCAGGCCGTACAGCCAGGTGAAGAGGTTCCAGACGATGCCGCCGACGAGGCCCGCGAGCACGATGAGCAGGAGGTTCTGCCCGCCGCTCTCGAGCAGCTCGGGGCGAGGGGCGCCGCTGGAGTCCTGGAGCTTGACGACCGCGTTGGTCACCGTCAGCGCGACCTCGACGGACAGGAACGCCCCGACGAGGTTGAGCACGGCCGAGAGGGCGACGGCGACCTTGGGCTTGAGCGCACCGGTGGCGATGGACGTGGCCATCGCGTTGCCGGTGTCGTGGAAGCCGTTGGTGAAGTCGAAGGCCAGTGCCGTGACGATGACGAGCACGAGGATGAGGGTTGCTGCGTCCACGAGCCACCAGTCTGGGGTCGATGCCCCCGCTTCACCAAGGTGAAGGGTGGCGTTCACCCGTTGTTCACCTTCGGTCGGGACAGCAGGGGCCGACGGGACGGATGGGCTGACACGATGGCTCGATGAACGACCTGGACTGGAGCACCCCGGACGGCCTCGCGGCGATCGGCGCACGCCTCGCCGAGCGGATCGAGGGCTGGCGCTCACCGGCCGCGCACGCGGTGGGGCTCTCCCCGGCCACCTCCTCGCCCGAGTGGGAGTTCCGCCAGGTCAACGCCCCCGGGGGGCGCCACCAGCTGCCGGCCGTCGTCCTCGCGACCATCCTCGGTCACGACGGGTCCACCGCCACCCTGCCGCTCTCGCGCGGCGACCTCGAGGCCGCAGTCGAGTCCCTCGCACCGGCCGAGGCGTGCACCGAGCTCGACCACCCGAACCTCGCCGCGTGGCGCGAGGTCCTCCACGAGCTCGACGGCAACCCCGCGCGTGAGGCGGTCGCCGTCTTCGTCGCCGACCTCGCCGACCCGGTCGCCTCCGAGGCCGACGCGTCCCTGCGGGTGGCCCTCGACGGCGGCACACCGGTCCTCTGAGCGCCGACCCGGGGCGGGCGTCGTTTGCACTCTCCCCCCGAGAGTGCCAATAATGAGCGTTAGCACTCTCGTCCCGAGAGTGACAGAACCGACCGGTCCGGTGAGGCCCGGTGCGCCGACGGTGACGTGAGCCCCGGCCCCGGACCGTCCGTCGCGGGCACCGCCCGGTCCCACCTTCGATTCGCGTGGGAGGAACCACCCGAATGGCCAAGATCATCGCTTTCGATGAAGAGGCGCGACGCGGTCTCGAGCGGGGCATGAACGTGCTCGCCGACGCCGTCAGGGTCACCCTCGGCCCCAAGGGCCGCAACGTCGTCCTCGAGAAGAAGTGGGGCGCCCCCACGATCACCAACGACGGCGTCTCGATCGCCAAGGAGATCGAGCTCGACGACCCGTACGAGAAGATCGGGGCCGAGCTCGTCAAGGAGGTCGCGAAGAAGACCGACGACGTCGCCGGTGACGGCACGACGACGGCCACCGTCCTCGCCCAGGCGCTGGTCCGCGAGGGCCTGCGCAACGTCGCCGCGGGTGCGAACCCGATGGCGCTCAAGCGCGGCATCGAGAAGGCCGTCGCGGCCGTCTCCGACGAGCTGCTCGCGAACGCCAAGGACGTCGAGACCAAGGAGCAGATCGCGGCCACGGCCTCGATCTCCGCCGCTGACCCCCAGATCGGCGAGATGATCGCCGAGGCCATGGACAAGGTCGGCAAGGAAGGCGTCATCACCGTCGAGGAGAGCAACACCTTCGGCCTCGAGCTCGAGCTCACCGAGGGCATGCGCTTCGACAAGGGCTACATCAGCCACTACTTCGTCACCGACACCGAGCGGATGGAGGCCGTGCTCGAGGACCCCTACGTCCTCATCGCGAACTCCAAGATCGGCTCGATCAAGGACCTGCTGCCCCTCCTCGAGAAGGTCATGCAGTCCGGCAAGCCGCTCCTCATCATCTCCGAGGACGTCGAGGGCGAGGCGCTGTCCACGCTCGTCGTCAACAAGATCCGTGGCACCTTCAAGTCGGTCGCCGTCAAGGCCCCCGGCTTCGGCGACCGTCGCAAGGCCATGCTCGGCGACATCGCGATCCTCACCGGCGGCCAGGTCATCTCCGAGGAGGTCGGCCTCAAGCTCGACACCGCGGACCTGTCCCTGCTCGGCAAGGCGCGCAAGGTCGTCGTCACCAAGGACGAGACGACCATCGTCGAGGGTGCGGGCGACAACGACCAGATCCAGGGTCGGGTCAACCAGATCCGCGCCGAGATCGAGAAGTCGGACTCCGACTACGACCGCGAGAAGCTCCAGGAGCGCCTCGCCAAGCTCGCCGGCGGCGTCGCCGTCATCAAGGCGGGCGCGGCCACCGAGGTCGAGCTCAAGGAGCGCAAGCACCGCATCGAGGACGCCGTCCGCAACGCGAAGGCCGCCGTCGAGGAGGGCATCGTCGCCGGTGGTGGCGTCGCCCTCATCCAGGCCGGTGCCAAGGCGTTCGCCAACCTCACCCTCGAGGGTGACGAGGCGACCGGCGCCAACATCGTCAAGGTCGCCATCGAGGCGCCGCTCAAGCAGATCGCGATCAACGGCGGTCTCGAGGGCGGGGTCGTCGCGGAGAAGGTCAGCAACCTCGAGCCGGGCTGGGGCCTCAACGCCGCCACCGGTGAGTACGTCGACCTCGTCGCGGCCGGTGTCATCGACCCGGCGAAGGTCACCCGCTCGGCGCTGCAGAACGCGGCGTCCATCGCGGCGCTGTTCCTCACCACCGAGGCGGTCATCGCCGACAAGCCCGAGAAGGCCGCTCCGGCCATGCCGGGCGGCGACGACATGGGTGGCATGGGCTTCTGAGCCCACCCCCGCGTCACGCACCGACGGGCGCTCCTCCTTCGCGGGAGGGGCGCCCGTCGCCGTGTCCGGGGTGGCGCCCCGTACACGGCGACCGCAGGACGACCAGCAGCGTGTGTCTCGGCATCACCCCGTGCTCAGCCCGCGGCCACTCCGCTCGACCGTGTCGTCGGTCCGTCGGCTGACGGCGCGACGTGAAGCCAGTCGTCTAGCCGGCCGCGGTCCTTCTCATCGACCTCGAACCCCGCGAGGTCGGCCTGCTGCAGGACGCTCGTCAGCAGCGCCCGACCGATCGTCCCCGCGTCGGGGCCTGGCTCGTCGGTCATCGGCGTGCCCGCGTTGCGGCAGGCGCGCACCACGTAGCTGAACGCCTGGCGCGAGATCTCGTGACCGTCGGCGGCGGCTTGGTCGCGGGCCCACTTCGTCGCCTCGGTGAAGTCGAAGGCGTGCGTGACGCGGTAGGCCTCGAGTGCCGAGTAGACCGCGGGCCACCGCTCGCTCGCGATGCGCGGCAGGCCGGTCACCGCAGCGATGCGGGCCACCGTCGGCGGGAGTGCCGAGCCGTGGGCGACAGCTGCGGATGTGGCCGCAGCAGGAGCGACCAGAGATGGTGCCTCGTGTCGTTCCGAGTCCCAGAGATGGTGCTGGGAGAAGCGGGCGGACGGGAGGTCGAGGGTGCGGAGCGCGGCACCGAATGCGCCGCTTCCGAACCAGTTGGTCGCCTTCGGCGCTGCGCCCAGCTCGACGACAACCGCGTTCACCAAGGTCGTGAGGTTGAGAGGCTCGGTGGCGTCGGCGTATCGCGCGCGGACGACCTCCTCGAACCTCTTCGCGGCCTCTCCCGGGTCGATCGCCGGCGAGGTGGGGTCCGGCTCGGGCGGCTCCGGTGCAGCCCCCTCCGGCGGAACCGGGGAGTCGGGCATCGAGTGGACGTCGGCCGAGGACCTGCCCGACGCGAGGGCGAAGAGGTCGCTCTCGTCGAGGACCTCGTCCGCGAGGGACTCGTACGCCGGAGCAGTCGTCGAGGTGGCGATGACAGTGATCCGCTTGTCGTTCGCACGCACCACCTGGAGCAAGGGGGTGAAGTCGGCGTCGCTCGAGGCGATCACGAGCTCGTCGAACGGCACCGCCGACTGCAGGGCGGTCATGGCGTCGACCACGATGCGGATGTCGGCCCCGTTCTTGGCGCCGCGGGTCAGACTGGGACAGTCGACCACCTCGATGCCGGCCTGGGTGAAGAACGGGCGGAAGGTCGAGAAGTAGATGCGTCTGGAGGGATCACGGGGGTCCTGGACCGAGCCCCCGGGGTTGAGGTAGCACCGCAGGATCAGCCATCGGCGAGTCGGGTGAGCCGTGTCGACTCCGGCGGCCAGGGCGCGCAGCCAAGGGCCCGGGTTCTCCACTGCCCGAAGCGCGGCGGCCGGGTCGGCGCCCAGCAAGCCGCCGAAGAAGTTGTCGAAGTCGATGAACAAGGCCGACCTGCGCACGGTGTTCCCTCCTGGACCGCTCCGTCCTGCGGCGTCGGCCTGGCGTGAGGCTAGCGGCCGGGCCCTCCCACGACCAGTCGCCCCGTCGCCGTGTCCGGGGCCGCCACGCGCGGGTCGAGACGGGACGCGCACGCTCGACCGGGGTCGAACCGGGGTGCTCACCCACAGCCGACACCCAGCCGGCCGGGAGAGGATGGCCGGATGAGCCATCCCCCCGCCGACCCCGAGGGCCCCCTCGTCCTGGGCCCGCTCCTCCGGTACGTCGACGAGACCTCCGCGACCGTCTGGGTACGCACCGCGGAGTCCGCGACGGTCACCGTCCGGCGTGCCGGGCGCGCGTGGACGGTGCCGACCTTCGGCGCCCACGGGTCGCACTACGCCCTCGTCGTGTGCGACGGCCTCGAGCCCGGCTCCGACGAGCCGTACGAGGTGCTCCTCGACGGCGAACGGGTCTGGCCGCTGGCCGGCGCCGCGCCCAGCCGCATTCGCACCCTCAGCCCGGACCGCTTGCCCCACTTCGCCTTCGGCTCGTGCCGCACGATGGGCACGCACGACGCGAAGGGCGTTCGCCTGCACGGAGTCGACGCCCTGCGCAGCCTCGGGGTCACGCTGCGCGACGTCCCGGACGCCGGGCGCCCGGACCTGCTGGTCCTCCTCGGCGACCAGGTCTACGCCGACACCACGCCGCACCCGGAGCTCGAGGAGTTCATCCGGGCCCGGCGGGACGTCTCCGTGCCGCCGCACGAGGAGATCAAGGACTACGTCGAGTACGACGAGCTCTACCGGCTGACGTGGTCCGAGCCGGTGATCCGCTGGCTGCTCTCGACCCTCCCGTCGTCGATGATCTTCGACGACCACGACATCCGCGACGACTGGAACACCTCGTGGTCGTGGCGCCGCGACCTGCGGGCGACGACGTGGTGGCAGGAGCGCATCGTCTCCGGGCTCGCGTCGTACTGGGTGCACCAGCACATCGGCAACCTCTCCCCGGCCGAGCTCGCCGACGAGGAGCTCTACGCGCGGGTCCTCGCCCACGCGGCGAGCGGCGCCCCCGACGAGCTCGACCTCACCGCCGACCTCGACGCCCTGGCCGCCCGCGCCGACGCCGACCCCGAGAGCTACCGCTGGAGCCACACCCGCCAACTCGGCGACTGCCTGCTCGTCGTCCTCGACTCGCGGGCGGCCCGTGACCTCCAGCCCGACCGGCGCTCCATCCTCGACGGCACCGAGATGCGCTGGCTCGACGAGACGCTGCGCGGTGGCCATCGGCACGTCTTCATCGGGACCTCGCTGCCCTTCCTCCTGCCGCCGGGCCTGCACGACCTCGAGGCCATGGACGAGGTCGTGGCGCAGGGGGCCTTCGGGCGCCGGGCCGCGCACGCCGCCGAGCACGTGCGGCGGGTCGTCGACCTCGAGCACTGGGCCGCGTTCAACGCCGGCTTCGACGAGGTCTTCGACATGGTGATGGACCTCGCCCGCGGCCACCGCGGGGCGGCCCCCGAGACCGTCACCTTCCTCTCCGGCGACGTCCACAACTCCTACTTCGCCGAGGTCACCGACCCCGCGTCGCACGGCGCGCGCTCGCGCATCGTCCAGGCCGTGTGCTCCCCCCTGCGCAACCCGATGCCGCGCGGCGTGCGGGTCATGGTCTCGATGCTCACCCGCTCGCTCGCGCGGCCGATGCGCTTCCTCGCCTCGCGCTCGAGGCGGGTGCCCGACCCCCGCTACCCGTGGACCGTCACCGAGGGCCCGTGGTTCGACAACAACGTCGCCCTCTGCCGGGTCACCCCGGGGGGCCTCGAGCTGGCGTGGGTCACCGGGATGGTCGACGGCGACGACCACGACCACCCGTGGCTGCGCGAGGTGTACTCGGTCAGCGTCCCGTCGACCCCGGTGCGCGAGCCCGCGGACGCCGGGTCCACCGGTCCCGGGGTTGAGCAGGGGTCGCGCCCGGGTGGACCCCGACGGCGGGACCGCGCCGGCGTCGCCTAGCGTGAGCGCATGACGGTCGCCGAGCCCACCCCCACGCCGGTCGTGCCCGGAGCCCGCGCGGCCGCCCGGGTCGAGGGCCTCTCGAAGGTCTACGGCTCGGGGGACACTCGGGTCGTCGCGCTCGACGACGTCACCCTCGAGCTCCGTGCCGGGGAGTTCACCGCGATCATGGGCCGCTCCGGCTCGGGCAAGTCCACGCTGATGCACTGCGCCGCCGGCCTCGACGCCGTGAGCGCCGGCCACGTCTGGCTGGGCGACGTCGACCTCACGACGCTCAAGGAGCGGCGCCTCACCGAGCTGCGCCGCGACCGCATCGGGTTCGTCTTCCAGGCCTTCAACCTCGTGCCGACGCTCACGGCCGAGGAGAACATCGTCTTGCCGCAGGCCATCGCCGGCCGCCGCCCGGACCCCGCGTGGTTCGACGAGGTCGTCGACACCGTCGGGCTGCGCGACCGCCTCGGGCACCGCCCGGGCGAGCTGTCCGGCGGCCAGCAGCAGCGGGTCGCCTGCGCGCGTGCCCTCGTCGGCCGCCCCGACGTCGTCTTCGCCGACGAGCCGACCGGCAACCTCGACTCCGCCTCGGGTGCCGAGGTGCTCGGCTTCCTGCGCCGCTCGGTCGACCTCCACGGGCAGACCGTCGTCATGGTCACCCACGACCCCGGGGCCGCGAGCTGGACCGACCGCGTCGTCTTCCTCGCCGACGGGCACGTCGTCGGCGAGCTGCGCGAACCCACCCCCGAGACCGTCCTCGAGTGGATGGCGCGTCTCGCCGAGCCGGAGGCCTGAGCCGTGCTCCGCGCGACGCTGCGCGGGATCCTCGCGCACAAGGTGCGCCTGCTGCTCAGCGGGGTCGCGGTCGTCCTCGGGGTGGCGTTCGTCGCCGGGTCCTACGTCTTCACCGACACCCTCGACCGGGCCTTCACCGGGCTGACCAGCGGAGCCGTCGGCGACGTCATCGTGCGTCCGGGCAGCGCCGAGGACAGCGGCGGCGGCGGCCCGTTCGGGGCCCAGGCCGTGAGCACCGTGCCGGACGACCTCGTCGCCGAGCTCGCCGCGGTACCCGGCGCGGCGCGCGCCGACGGCCGGGTCACCTCCTTCGGCACCTTCGTCGTCGACAAGGCGGGCAAGCTGGTCGGCGGTGGCGGTCCGCCCGGAATCGCGATCTCCTACAGCGCCGGTCCCGCGGCCAACGGCATCCCGTCGGCCACCATCGAGCGCGGGCGCTTCCCGGCCCGCCCCGGCGAGGTGGTCCTCGACGTCAACACCGCCGAGCGCTCGGGCTACCTCCTCGGCGACACCGTCCCGCTGCTCACCGCCGGCGCCCAGCCGCGCGTGGAGACCACCCTCGTCGGCACCGCGGAGTTCGGGGGGAGCTCGCTCGTCGGCGCCAGCGTCGTGATGTTCGACCCGGCCCAGGCCCAGCAGCTCTTCCTCGAGGGCGGTACGGGATGGTCGACGGTCTGGGTCACGGCCGCCCCCGGCACCAGCCAGACCGACCTGCTGCGCTCCGTGCAGGCCGTCCTCCCCGAGGGCTACCGCGCCGACACCGGCGACGCGACCTCGGCCCGCGCCGCCACCCGCATCGACGAGGCGCTGTCGTTCGTGACGACGTTCCTCCTCGTCTTCGCCGGCGTGGCGCTGACCGTGGGGGCCTTCCTCATCGTCAACACCTTCTCGATCCTCGTCGCCCAGCGCAGCCGCGAGCTCGCGCTGCTACGGGCCATCGGGGCCAGCCGCCGGCAGGTGGCCCGCTCGGTGCTCGTCGAGGCCGGGCTCGTCGGCTTCGTCGGCTCGGCGCTCGGGGTGGGGCTCGGTGTCCTGCTCGCCATCGGCATCCGGGCGGCGTTCGGGCGGGTGGGGCTCGACCTCGGCTCGACCCCCCTGGTCCTCCAGGGCCGCACGGTGGCCGTCGCCGTGGCGGTCGGCGTGCTCGTCACCGTCGTGTCCGCCTACCTGCCGGCCCGCCGCGCCGGCCGGGTGCCGCCGGTCGCCGCGATGCGCGACGACGTCGTGCTCGCCGAGGGCGGGATGCGCTGGCGGGTGCTCGTCGGGTCGGTCCTCCTCCTCGCCGGGATCGCCGCGATGGCCGCCGGTCTCGCCGGGTGGGGGAGCGAGCCGACCTACGTCCTCGGCGTCGGGGCCTTCGGCGTGCTCGTCGGGACGGCGCTGCTCAGCCCGGTGCTCGGGCGGCCGGTGCTCGGCCTGCTCGGGGCCACCTACCGCCGGGCCTTCGGTGCGGTGGGCCGGATGGCCGAGCAGAACTCGCGGCGCAACCCGCGGCGCACCGGGGCCACCGCGTCCGCGCTGATGATCGGCGTCTCGCTCGTCACCCTGATGTCGGTGCTCGGGGCGTCGGCGAAGGCCAGCCTCGACCAGTCGCTCGCCGAGGACATCGTCGCCGACTACGTCGTGTCCAGCGTCGTCGGCCAGGGCTTCTCGGCCGCGATCACCGACAGCGTGGCCGCCGTGCCCGGGGTCGAGGAGGTCGTGCGGGTGCGTGCCGCGCGCGTCGAGATCGCCGGTGACCGCGAGTTCGCCAACGGCGTCGACCCGGCCGGTGTCGTGCGGGTGGCCCGGCCGGACGTCACCGCGGGCTCGCTGGAGGCGCTCGGGGCCGGGGATGTCGCCCTCGGGACCGAGCAGGCCGTCGAGCTCGGGCTCGAGGTCGGGGACCCGGTGACGACGACGTTCGCCGGCACCGAGGTCGCCGGTCGGGTCGTCGCGACCTACGAGCCGGACGCCGTGCTCCAGGGCGACGTGACGATGTCGCTCGACGCCTTCGAGGCCCTCGGCGTGCCACCCACGGACCGCTCGGCCTTCGTCGTCGCCGAGCCCGGGGCCGACCGGCCGGCGCTCAAGCGCGCCCTCGACGCCGCCGTCGCGGACCTGCCGACCGTCGGGGTCGCCGACCAGGCCGAGTTCGCGGCCGAGCAGCGAGAGCCCATCGACCAGCTGCTCTTCATCGTCTACGCGCTGCTCGGCCTGGCGGTCGTCATCGCCGTGCTGGGCATCGTCAACACCCTCGCCCTCTCGGTCGTCGAGCGGGTGCGCGAGATCGGGCTGCTGCGGGCGGTGGGCCTGAGCCGCCGCCAGCTGCGCCTGATGCTCCGGCTCGAGTCGGTCGCCATCGCGGTGCTCGGCGCGGTGCTCGGCGTCGTGCTGGGGCTGGCCTTCGCCGTGGCCCTCCAGCGCTCGCTCGCCGACGACGGCATCGACGTGCTGTCGATCCCGTGGCTCCAGCTGACCGGCTTCGTCGCCGTCGCGGCCCTCGTGGGTGTGCTGGCCGCCCTGTGGCCGGGGCGGCGTGCGGCCCGGCTCGACGTGCTGCGCGCGATCGCCACCGAGTGACCGGCGCCGGGCGCGGCCGGTACCGTCGGGCGGCGTGAGCGACCCCTACCCGCCCCACCGCCTCGACCTCGAGGGCCGGTCGGTCGTCATCGAGCGGGCGCGGGCCTCGGACGTGCCGGCCGTCGTCGCCCTGCTGCGCGACGACGTGCTCGGGGCGGGGCGCGAGGGCGACCCCGCGGCCGACACCGACCTCGCGCCCTACCTCAGGGCCTTCGCGGTGCTCGACGCCGACCCCCACCAGCTGCTCGTCGTCGTGCGCGACGGGGACGGCACGGTCGTGGGCACGCTGCAGCTGACCTTCGTGACCGGCCTCTCGCGGGGTGGCGCCACCCGGATGCAGGTGGAGGCCGTCCGGGTGGCGGCCTCGATGCGCGGCGCGGGGCTCGGTGCCGCCCTGCTCGGGTGGGCGGCCGACCTCGGCCGGGCCCGCGGCGCGGTGCTCGCCCAGCTGACGACCGACCTGCGCCGCACCGACGCCCACCGCTTCTACGAACGGCTCGGCTGGGTGCACTCGCACGCCGGGATGAAGCTCGACCTGCGCACCGGCGGCGACCCGGCCTGAGCGCCCGGGCCACCCTCCGGCGGACGTCAGGAGAACATCCGCACCGCCTGCGCCTCGGTCTCGGCGTACTGGACGCCGGCGGCCCCGAGCACCCGCCCGATGGAGTCGAGGGACTCGCGCACCTGGTGCTGCGTGGCCCGCCACTGCTCGACGACGCCCTGGAACTGCGCCGACGCCGAGCCCGTCCACGCGTCCTGCAGCCCGGTGAGCCGCGCGGTCATCACGGCCACCTGGCCCTCGATCTCGGCCGAGATGCGGGCGACGTCTCCCGATGCCGCCGCGATGCGGTCGGTGTCGACCTGGAACTGCGCTGCCATGAAGGACCCCCTCGTCGTGGGCGGCCCCGGTGGCCGCCCTCTTCCCGTGACGGTAGGTCGACCGGGCGGACCCGCCGCGAGGTTTTCCACAGGGCCCGCCGCGGCCCGCCTACGATCGGGCGGGTGGCCATCCTCATCGACCCTCCGCGTGCCGAGGCGCACGGGCGGCGGTGGTCCCACCTCGTCAGCGACACCGACCTCGAGGAGCTGCACGCCTTCGCGAGGAGCTGCGGCATCCCCGCGCGGGGGTTCGAGGGCGACCACTACGACGTGCCCGAGGAGCGCTACGACGCCGTCGTCGCGGCCGGGGCCGAACCGACGCCGGCGCGCGAGCTGCTGCGCCGGCTCGTCGCCAGCGGCCTGCGGATGCAGAAGCGCCGCGGCGACAAGGGGGTGGCCCGGGTGCGCGGGGTCCGGCTCCCCGACGGCATCGTCGTCGACGTCGACCTCATCGTCTCCCCCCGCGACGCCGACCCCGACCGGGTCTTCGCCGCCCTCGTGCTGGTGCACGACGCCGCCGGTGACCTCGCCGTCGTGCGGTCCGTCTGGCGCGAGGAGTGGGGGGCACCGGGTGGTGGCCGTGAGCCCGGGGAGACGGTGCGCGAGAACGCGGTCCGCGAGGTCGAGGAGGAGACCGGGCTGCTGCTCGACGCGGACGCGCTCCGTCCGGTCGGGTACGAGCGGTTCCGCGGCGTCGCGGGCTCCGGGCCGTGGGCCACGGGCCGCGACCTCCTCCAGCTGTTCGAGGCCGACGTGCCGGGCACCCGCCCGCCCCTCGCCTCGGCCCACGACGACACCTCCGACCGGCGCTGGGTGACGAGATCCGAGTTCGAGCGCCTCTGCGGCACGACCTTCTGGTGGCCGCTCGTGGAGAGGGTGCTCAGCCCGCCAGCCTGGTGAGCTCCCGGGCGAGGTTCTCGCGGGCCGCCGGCTCCCAGAGCCGCCGGGCGTGCGCCGTGCGGTAGACGTGCGGCCGGACGAGGAAGGGCCGCAGCACGGCCGCCCGCGCCGTGGCGTACTGCGCGGCCGGCACGTGCTCGTACTCGGAGCGCACCTGCCGGCAGTACTCGTCGAAGCGGTCGACGGGGGCCGCGAGGATCCACAGGTCGGCGTCGTGGAGGACGAGCCGGGCGGGGTCGCGGACCTCCTCGTCGAGGTCGTGCCCGGCGGTGTCGAGGACGAGCGTGACCACCCGGTCGACCACGGTCTGCGCGGCCCCGAGGGGCCCGAGGCTGCGGGCCGCCAGGGCGGCGCTGCCGCGCTCGTTGCCGTCGGGGTCGCCGACCGAGTAGACCGCGTCGTGGAACCACGCGGCGAGCAGGGCCGCCGCCCGGTCGAGCGGGGAGAGCCGGCCCGCCCGGCTCAGCGCGTCGACGGCGGTGAGCACCTCGGAGAGGTGGGTGAGGTCGTGGTAGCGGCGATGGGACTCGCCCCAGCGCCGGAGGAGGTCGGCCCCGACGGAGGCGAGCGCGTCGCGTCCGGCCCCGGGCAGGGCAGCGCCGCCGTCCGTGAGCCAGCGTCCCTGCAGCGCGTGCACCGGCCCACTCTGGCAGAGGACGGGCCGGCCGTCACCTGCCACCTCTCAGGTACCGGGCCGGCTGCGCTCCCACGCCCGGGCGTAGCGGCTGCCGGTCGCGAGGAGGAGCAGGCCGGTCGCGATGAAGGCCACCGAGCGCACCACGCCGTCGAGCGCCGCGAGGTCGAACAGGAAGAGCTTGGCGACGGCGACCGCCGTGAGGAGCAGCCCGCTGCGCAGGGCCAGGTCGGCGTCACCGGGGCGCTCGAGCGAGCGCAGCAGGAGCAGCGCGGCGGCGGCCATCCAGGTGACGGTGGCGACGGCGTGGCCGGCGGTGAAGCCGAGCTCGGGTGCGTCGAAGCGCTGGCCGGCGAGCGTGCCGGCGCTGACGAGAGCCGTTGCGGTGGAGGCCAGCCCGACGAACCACGCCACGACCTGGGCGATGACGCGCACCTCGGACGGGACGCCGCGCACGCTCGCGGTCGCCCACCAGGCCAGCGCGACCACTCCGGCCGCGAGGGCGCTGTCGACGAACGCGACGGCGAGGTCGTGGCGCTCCGCGACCCCGACGCTGACGACGGCGAAGGGGTGCTGCACCCACGCGAGCAGGGCGACCGCCGCGACCCCGGAGCCGAGCCCCAGCGAGATGCGCGAGCGGGTCACGCCGGCGACGGCGAGGTGGGCCAGCGCGAGGAGGAGCAGGCCGGTGCCGACGAACCCGTCCGGCGCCCCGGCGACGACCGCGAGCACGGCGGAGACGGCGCCGCCCACCCCGGCGGTGACGACGAGGTGCGCTGCCACGGGGCCGACCGGCGTCCGCCCGAGGACCGTCGCGCCGAGCAGCAGGACGCCGGCGACCGCGACGTGCGCCACGGTGGCGAGCGTGCCGCCCTGCGCGGTGTCGACGGCCAGCGTCCCGACGACCACGAGGGCCAGGCCCGCGCTCGAGGCGACGTCGTTCCCGTCCCGGCGGACCGACACGGCCGAGGTGGCCAGGGTGGCGAGCAGCACGACGGTGGCCACGGCCAGCAGGCCGAGGCCCGGCGCCGACCCGGCGACCAGCCCGGCTCCCGCGAGGAGCGAGACCGCGACGGGCAGCGTGCGGGTGACGGTGAGCAGGGGGACGGTCCGCTCGCCGCCGGCCCACCAGCCGACGACGGCCAGCACGCCGAGCACGGCGGACAGCAGCCAGCCCGCGCCGCCGGCGACGACGGGCGACAGCGCGCCCGCCCCGGCGACCATGAGGACGGCGAGCAGCTCGCTGGACCAGCGGCGGGCGACGGCGAGCCCGGCCACCGCGACCGCGATGCAGAGCGCGAGGCCCACGACCGGGGGCACCCATCCGTAGTAGGCGGTGACGGCGACGACGTCGAGGTAGGCCGCGGCGGCTCCGGTCGCGACGAGCGCCACCGGCGCGCTCCCCACGGGAGAACCCAGGCCTCGCTCGCGCGCCCCTCCACGCACGCCGAGGCCGCAGAGCACTGCCGCGAGGAACGCGCCGGCCGTGACCCGCGCGCCCGGACCGAACCAGCCCTGCCGGACGGCGAGGACGAGGAGCATCGCGACGCCCGAGAGCGTCACGACGGCGCCGGCGACGGCGAGGACGCGGGTGACCGCGCCCTCACGCCGGTACCAGGGGACGGCGGGGGCCACCGGCGGTGCCGGGGCGTACCCGGGTGCGGGGACCCCGCTCGGGGGCGCGACGCTCGCCGGTGTGACCGGGGCGGCGCCACCCTGCGGGGCCGCCCCGGTCGGGACCGGGGGACGGGCGGTGGCGGGTGCCGGCGGCACCGGTCCCCGCTCGAGGTCGGCCCGCATCCGGGCCAGCCCGTTGCCGACGGCGTACATCCGCTGCATCGCGTCGGCGAACTCGCGCTCGAGGCGCACCACGTCATCCCGCTGGGTCATGCGGCAAGCCTCCCGGCAACGGCGACGGGGCGCCTGAGCACGGTTACTCATCCGTGCCCGGGCGCCCCGTCGGGGTGCTGCGTGGTGCTGCGCGTCAGCCGGTGCTGGTGTCGCGGGCCACGAGGGTGGCCTCGACCTCGATGCTCCTGCCGTCCCGGAGGACCGTGAGCTTCACGGTGCTGCCGACGGTCTGCTCGCGGACGTAGGCGACGAGGGACTCGGCGGAGTCCACCGGGTCGCCGTTCAGCGCGACGATGACGTCACCCTTCTGGAGGCCGGCCTTCGCGGCCGGGGTGTCCGCGCCGACCGAGGTGACCTCGGCGCCGGCGCGGGTCGCCGAGCCGTCCGAGGCGGTGCCGTTCTCGGGCGTGACGCCGAGGTAGGCGTGCTGGGCCTTGCCCGTGTCGATGAGCTGCTTGGCGATCGACTGCACCTCGGCGGACGGGATGGCGAAGCCGATGCCGATCGAGCCGGACTGGCCGCCGGACCCGGACCCGAGCGAGGCGATCGAGGAGTTGATGCCGACGAGCCGGCCCGAGGCGTCGACGAGCGCGCCGCCGCTGTTGCCCGGGTTGATCGCCGCCGAGGTCTGGATCGCGTTGGTGACGACCGGCTCGGCCTGCTGCTGCTGCTGGAAGTCGCCGTTGAACGGGTTCTGCGGCTGCTGGTCCTGCTCGGCCGCGGTGGTCACCGGGCGGTTGAGCGCGCTGACGATGCCGGTGGTCACCGTGCCGGCCAGCCCGAGCGGGTTGCCGACGGCCATCACCGGGTCGCCGACCTTGAGGGCCTCGGAGTCGCCCATCGCGATCGGGGTGAGGTCGGAGGGGGCCTTGTCGATCGTGATGACGGCGAGGTCGGTCGAGGGGTCGGTGCCGCGGATCTGCGCCGAGTAGGTGCGCCCGTCGGACAGGGTCACCTGCAGCTTCTCGGCGCCGGCGACGACGTGGTTGTTGGTCACGACGTGGGCCGCGTCGTCGATGATGACGCCGGAGCCCTGGCCCGTCCCCTCGGCGCTGGTCGCCGTGATCGCCACGACGCTCGGCGACACCGCACCGGCGGTGGCCGTCCAGTTCGGGGCCGAGGCGTTGGCCTGCTGCACCGGGGCGGTGTCGGCGCCGCGGCCCAGCTGCGTGGAGGACGTCGCAGAGGAAGGGGACTGCGTGTCGTCCAGCAGCCGGGTCGCGGCCACCGTGCCGCCCGTGGACAGGAGGGCGGCCAGCACCGCGACGGCGGTGAGCTCCGCCGCGCGGCGACGCCCGGAGCCCCTGGCCGGAGAACCGGGGGCCGCGGACGACCCCGCCGGCCCGAACGGCCCCGACGGAGGGGGAGGGGCCATCGGACCGGTCGGGGCGTTCTGGGGGAAGGGTGCCTGGGGCACCGGAGTGGTCGGCGCGGCCTCGCCCGACGGACGGGGGGTCGTGGTCGTGCCGCCGTGCGGGGTGTACCACTGAGGGGTCGGCCACTGCTGGCCGGACCGGTCCGGGGTGGGGGGCTGCTGCTCGTTCATCGCCGGTGATCTCCTTCTGCTCGACTGGAACCCACTCAACGCCACCGAGGTGGGCGTGGGCTGGTCAGCGGCTGGGAGTCCGCTGTGCGAACCGGACGACGAAGGTCGCACCCCCTCCGGGGGTCTCGGCGACCCCCACGCGTCCCCGGTGGCCGGCGACGATCGCGGCGACGATGGCCAGCCCGAGGCCGGTCCCGCCGCCCTGCCCGCGGCCGCGGGAGGGGTCGAGCCGGAAGAACCGCTCGAAGACCTTCGTCGCGATGTCGGCCGGGACGCCCGGGCCGTGGTCGCGCACCTGGAGGCACGCGTCGGTGCCCTCGTGTCCGACGAGCACCTCCACGGGCGTGCCGTCCGGGGTGTGCCGCAACGCGTTCGCGACGAGGTTGGTGACCACCTGGCGCAGCCGGGACTCCGAGCCGCGCACCACCGTGGGCTCGACCTCGCCGCCCAGGCCGAGGAGCGAGATGCGCCGCTCCGGCGCGCGGGCCCGGGCGTCGGCCACGGCGTCGGCGGCGAGGACGGTGAGGTCGACGTCGGTGTGCTCGACCTCGGGCTGCTCGTCGAGCCGCGCGAGGGTCAGCAGGTCCTCGACGAGCTCGCCCATCCGGCCGGACTCGGCCTCGATGCGCGACATCGCCGAGCCGACCGCCTCGGGGTCGCGGACCGCACCCTGGCGGTAGAGCTCGGCGTAGCCGCGCACGGTGGCCAGCGGGGTGCGGAGCTCGTGCGAGGCGTCGGCGACGAACTGGCGCATCCGCTCCTCGCTCGCCTCGCGGACCGCGAACGAGGACTCGACCTGGCTGAGCATCACGTTGAGGCTGCGGGACAACGAGGTCACCTCGTCGTCGGCCTGGCGCACCGGGACACGCTGGGTGAGGTCGCCCTCGGCGATGGCCGCCGCGGTGTCCTCGATGCGGCGCAGCGGCCGGAAGGCGCGACGCACCGCGAAGTGCCCGAGCACGAGGGAGAGGACGAGGGCCACCGTGCCGAGCAGTGCGGTCGACACCAGGAGTCGGGTCACGGTGTGCGACACCGTCTCCAGGGGCACCCCGACGGCGACGACGGCATCGGTGCCGGCGACCCGCGCGGCGATGAAGCGCCAGCGCAGCCGGCTCTCCTTGGACCCCACCGTGAACGGCTCCTGCTCGGTGACCCGGGTGTCGTCGGCGTCGAGGAGGGGGACGGCCGGCTCGACACCCTGGCCGGTCGGGAGCTTCGCCGGCAGCTGCTGCCCGCCACTCTGGAGGACGACGGCGTAGCTCGTGGGCAGCACGTCGGTGTCGCCGCGCCGCAGGTCCGAGAGCGCCTGGGTGGCGACCGGCTGGAGGACGCTGCGCAGCTCGGCGTCGACGCGGTCGTCGAGGTCGCTCTTGAGCAGGTAGGCCGTGATGAGGCTCGTCGAGAGGAGGGCCGCGCCGACGAGGACGCCGACGATGAGCAGCAGCCGGGTGCGCAGCGGGACGGCCTCGAGCCGGCCGACCACCCGGGCGAGGGGCGGGAACGAACCCGCCATCAGGACTGCGGGGGCAACCGCAGGACGTACCCGACGCCCCGCTTCGTGTGGATGAGCGAGGGGGTGCCCTCGACGTCGATCTTGCGACGGAGGTAGGAGATGTAGGACTCGACGATGCCGGACTCGCCGCGGAAGTCGTAGTCCCACACGTGGTCGAGGATCTGCGCCTTGGACAGCACGCGGTTCGGGTTGAGCATCAGGTAGCGGAGCAGCTTGAACTCGGTGGGGCTGGTCTCGATGACGCGCGTGCCGCGGCGGACCTCGTGCGAGTCCTCGTCGAGCTCGAGGTCCTCGAAGCGCAGGACGGGACGGTCCTCGTCGCTCTCGCCCCGGGTGCGGCGCAGGACCGCGCGGATGCGGGCGACGACCTCCTCGAGGCTGAACGGCTTGGTGACGTAGTCGTCGCCGCCGACCGTCAGGCCCTTGATCTTGTCGTCGACCGAGTCGCGGGCCGTGACGAAGACGATGGGCAGCTGGCGGCCCTGGTCGCGCAGCTTGCGGGTGACGGTGAAGCCGTCCATGTCCGGGAGCATGACGTCGAGGACGCACAGGTCGGGCTGGTGGTCGTCGGCGACGCGCAGAGCCTCCGAGCCACTGGCCGCCGTCGCCACGTCGAACCCCGCGTAGCGCAGCGAGGTCGCGAGGAGCTCACGGATGTTCGGCTCGTCCTCGACGACGAGGAGCCGGGCCTCGGGGGGCTGGGTCGCGGTCACCCTCCCAGTCTCGGGCCCGAACCTGTGAGTCCGCTGGACGAGGGCTGGGTGTCCCCGGTGGGGGCGTCCGTCAGTACCCGTCGTAGGTCGAGTCGTACGACGGGTCGTCGAACCCGCCGTTGACGCCGATGGCGATGAAGATCGCGAACCCGATGACGGAGACGGCGATGCCGATGGCGAAGGCGATCCAGCCGTTGCGGCTCATCCGCCGCGAGCCCTCGGGGTCGCTGTCCTGCTTGGTCAGCCCGACGATGCCGAAGATCAGCGCCGGGACGGTGAGCACGCTGCAGCAGAAGACCGCGAGCACCCCGGAGATGATCGTCAGGACCAGTGCGCTCGTGTTCCGCTGCGGCGCACCGTAGATGGAGGGCGGCGCGGTGTACGGGTACGGCGAGGGCGGGCCCGCCTGCTGGTAGGGGGTCTGCTGGTACGGCGCCTGCTGGTACGGGCCCTGCTGGTAGGGGGCCTGCGGGATGCCGGGCGCCGGCCGGCCGTAGGGGTCGCCGGCCGTGGGCTGCTCCCAGGGCGGGGGAGCGGTCGGTCCCTGCGGCGCGGGCGGAGCGGCGGCGGGAGGTGCGGCCGGCGGCTGGTCGTAGGGCGAGCCGTAGGTCGGCTGCTCGTAGCTCGGGGTCGAGTAGCTCGGGCCGGAGTAGCTCGGGGGCGTGTCGGCGCCGGACGGAGGGGTGAAGGCCTGGGTGCTGCCGGCGTCGACCACCTGGGTGTCGTCGACGGAGGGCGCGGCGGGGGCCGGGGTCTCGTGGCGCTCGGCGCCCGCGTCGGTGCGGTCCGTGGGGTCGGCGCCCTGGGAGTCCTCCGGCAGCGGCGGCGGGGCCGTCGGGTCGCGGAACTCGTCGTCGCTCGTGCTCACGGTGGCTCGTCCCCTCGGTGTCGGTGGCGGCCTCGTCCGGCCGTCGCGCACGAGGGTAGCGCCCGACCGCCGCGTCCCGGGCCCGGTTCCGGCGGCCCGGCTCGGGTGCGCCGCCACCCGGGCGGCGTGTCAGGATCGGGGGATGAGCCGTGCGTTGCCGCAGGTCGAGCCGGACCCCACCCTCCCGTCCCGGGTCACCGTCTACGAGGTGGGCCCGCGCGACGGCCTCCAGAACGAGTCGACGGTGCTGCCGGCCGCCGACAAGGCCGAGTTCGTCCGCCGCCTGGCCGCCGCGGGTCTCGGCACGGTCGAGACCACCTCGTTCGTCGACCCGCGCTGGGTGCCGCAGCTCGCCGACGCCGAGGAGCTGCTCGGCCTGCTCGGCGACGACGGCCGGGGCCCGCACCGCCCGGTGCTCGTCCCCAACGTCCGCGGCCTCGACCGCGCCCTGGCCGCGGGGGTCGGTGCCGTCGCGATCTTCGGCAGCGCCACCGAGACCTTCGCCCACAAGAACCTCAACCGCACCGTGGAGGAGTCGGTCGCGATGTTCGCGCCCGTCGTAGAGCGGGCCCGGGCCGAGGGCCTGTGGGTGCGGGCCTACGTCTCGATGTGCTTCGGGGACCCGTGGGAGGGCCCGGTGCCCGTCGCGCAGGTCGTCGACGTCTGCCGGCGCCTCATGGACCTCGGCTGCGACCAGCTGTCGGTCGGCGACACCATCGGCGTCGGGACGGTCGGGCACGTGCACCGGCTGCTCGAGGCGCTGGGTGCGGCGGGCATCGGTCCCGAGCGCATCGGCGTGCACTTCCACGACACCTACGGCCAGGCGCTGGCCAACACGATGGCGGCACTGCGCGACGGCGTCACCGTCGTCGACGCCTCCACCGGCGGGCTCGGCGGCTGCCCGTACGCCAGGTCGGCCACGGGCAACCTCGCCACCGAGGACCTCGTCTGGACCCTCGACGGCGCGGGGGTCGAGACCGGCGTCGACCTCGACGCCCTCGTCGAGACCTCCGTCTGGATGGCCGGGCGGCTCGGGCGCCCCTCGCCCTCGCGCGTCGTCAAGGCCCTGACCGGCGGCTGACCCGGAGCGCACGACGCCACGGGCCGGCGCGGTCCCGGCTGTGAGTTCGGTATGAGTCGGCCCGGGCGCGGCGCCTTCCGGGTCCGACGAGCGGATGATGACGGCATGGCGAACCGTCCCCCCGGGCCCGAGCAGGGCGACGCGGCCCCCGAGCCCACCCAGCCGATCGACCCCGCCGCGACCGCGGGCCGGCCGCCCGTCGGGCCACCGACCCCGCCGGCCGACCAGCCGGCGTGGACCGCCGCCGCCCCGGGCTCCCCGCGCGACTGGACCCCGCCTCCGCAGCAGCCGCCCGGTGCCGTGCGCCGCTCGTGGGACCAGGCGACCTCCACCACCGGCGGACGGGTGGCGCTCGGGGCGGTCGCCGTGCTCGCCACGCTCCTCGTCGTCGCCGTGATCGGCCTCGGCGCGGCGATCATCGGGGGCCACGACCGGCGCGACGGGCGCGAGGCGTCCTTCGGCCGGGACCAGGGGTGGGGTCAGGGCCGCGGCGACGGCGGGCCGATGCTGCGCCAGGACCGTCAGGACGGCCAGGACAGCCGGCGCGGCGGGACCGGCGAGGAGGGCCTCCCGCAGGGTCGCCAGCGCGGCCCGGGCGGCGCGATGATGGACGGCATGAACGGTCTGGACTCCGTGCTCCACGGCGAGTTCACGACGGCCGCGACGGGCAGCCCCGTCGTGATGGTCGTCCAGGTCGGGGAGGTCACCGCCTACGCGCCGGCCGAGAGCATCACGATCGAGAGCTCGGACGGCTTCGAGGGCACCTATGACCTGACCGGCCCGTACGCCTCGTCGCGCATCGGCCTCCCGCTCGAGGTCGGCGCCCAGGTGCGCGTCGTCGCGGCCGAGGACGGGATGAAGGCCACCCGGCTCACCGTGCTCCGCTGACCCCGCGCGCGGTCAGCCGCCCGTGACCCCGTTGACCTCGGGCGTGATCTCGCGCTCGAGGGCCAGGGCCAGCACGGCGACGAGGACGAGGCAGACGAGCAGCACGGTGATGAACACCCCGCCGAGGCGCCGGTCGAGCAGCACCCCCGCGACGGCGGGGGCGGTGATGGCGCCGACCTGGAAGGCCCCGGCCGACACCGCGTTGTAGCGGCCCCGGTCGCGGTCGCTCGCGAGGTCGTTGACGATGGCCGGCACCGTGGGCTGGAGCAGGGTCTCGCCGAGCCCGAAGAACACGTGGAACACGATGACGCCCGCCGCCGCCGCGAGGGTGCCGGCCACCATCCCGGTGGACCCGAGCAGGGCCCAGGCGACGATCCACAGGACGACGAGGCCGAGGAAGACCCGGGTGCGCCGGCGCCCGTCGATGCGGCGCAGCACGAAGAACTGCATGAGGACGATGACCGCGGTGTTCGCGGCGAAGGCGAAGCCGATGGTGCGGGTCGAGACCTCGCTGACCTGGCGCGCGAACGCGGGGAAGCCGGCCTCCATCTGCCCGTAGCCGACGAAGCTCGAGAGGAAGGTCAGCGCCGTGATCCAGAGGACGGCCGGGCGGCGGATGATGGAGAGGTAGCCGGCGCCGCCGGACCCCCCGCCCTCGGCCGGCAGCGGGCGCCCCGCGACGTGGCGCAGCGGCCCGAGCAGCAGGGCGATCGGGACGAGGACGCACACGGCGTCGACGAGGAAGATCGTCGTGAAGGTGCCGGGCCGCTCGACGTCGGTGAGGAAGCCGCTGACCACGCCGCCCAGCCCGATGCCGAGGTTGACGAGCGCGAAGTTGATGCCGAAGTACTGGGTGCGCAGGCGGCCCTCGACGATGCTGGCGATCATCGCGTTGAAGGCCGGCCAGCCGATGCCGAAGCTCACCCCGAGCAGCGAGACCGCGACGACGAACGCCGGGACGGTCGTGGCGAAGGCGATGACCACGGCGCCGAGGACCTGCGCCATCAGCCCGGCGATGACGACGGGCCGGGCGCCGAGCCGGTCGGTGAGGATGCCCACCGGCGCCGTGATGAGCACCGCGACGACCGCGATCAGCCCCATGAGCAGCCCGGCGACGTCGAGGTCGATGCCGCGGACCTCGTGCATGTAGATGACCGTGAAGGGCAGGGTCATCCCGCGCCCGAGCGTGGAGATCGCGGTCGTGGAGAGCAGCCAGCGGCCGGCGGGCGGCAGGGCAGCCCAGAAGCCGCGCAGGGTCAGCCCACCGGCGCCGTCGGGGGCCACGGCCTCGGTGTCGGTGCGCGACGGGTCGTCGGTGGTCTCGGGCACGGGGTCCACCGTGCCACGGCCCACCGACGTCGCTCGACGGCTTTTCGGGCGGGTCCCGGGTGGGCGCCAGAACCCTGCAGCGCCCCGCCCTCGGCACCGGTTAGCCTTGGCGGTGGTGCCCGTCCCGGGTGCCGCCGATGAGTGATGGGTGAGGTGGACCGTGCCGACTGGCAAGGTGAAGTTCTACGACGCCGAGAAGGGCTTCGGTTTCGTGTCCGGGGAGTCCGGGGAGGGCGACGTCTTCGTCCCCTCCTCCGCGCTGCCCGCCGGGGTGACCGGCCTCAAGGGCGGCCAGCGGATCGAGTTCGACGTCGCCGAGGGCCGCCGCGGCGCCCAGGCCCTGTCCGTGCGCCTCCTCGAGCCCGCCCCGTCGGTGACGACCAACCGCCGCGTCCGCGACCGCAAGCCCGCCGACGAGATGGTGGTCATCGTCGAGGACGTCATCAAGCTCCTCGACAGCGTCTCGGAGTCGCTGCGCCGCGGGCACTACCCCGACAAGGCGCACGGCAACAAGGTCGCCCAGGTGCTCCACGCCGTCGCCGACGACCTCGAGCTCTGATGCCGGCCGCCACCGCCGTCAAGCCCGACAGCACCCTGCGCGGTGCCGTCGACCTCGCCCGCGAGGCCGCGCTCGCGGTCTCCGAGGGCGATGTCGTCGGCGAGCACCTCGGTATGGAGATGGTCGAGGAGCGGCTGGCCACCCACTACTTCGCCTGCACCGCGCCGGCCTACCTCGGCTGGCGCTGGGCCGTCTCGGTCGCCCGGGTCGCCCGCTCCAAGGCCCCGACCGTGTGCGAGGCCAACCTCGTCCCCGGCGAGGGCTCGATGCTCTCGCCCGAGTGGGTGCCCTACGCCGAGCGGCTCGCCCCCGGCGACCTCGGGCCCGGTGACGTCACCCCCTACGTCGAGGCCGACCCGCTGCTCGAGGCCGGCTTCGAGGCCACCGGTGACGAGGACGTCGACGCCGTCGCGTTCTGGGAGCTCGGCCTCGGCCGGCCCCGCGTGCTCTCCGCCGAGGGTCGCGACGTCGCGGCGCAGCGCTGGTACGACGGCGACCACGGCCCGTCGGCCTCCGTGGCCGTCAAGGCGCCGATGCCCTGCTCGTCCTGCGGGTTCCTCGTCCCGATGGCCGGCGCGCTGCGCTCGGTGTTCGGGGTGTGCGCGAACGCCTGGTCGCCCTCGGACGGTCGCGTCGTCAGCCTCGACCACGGGTGCGGTGCGCACTCCGAGGTCGACCTCGAGGCACCGGGACCCGAGCGCATCTCGCCGCCGATCCTCGACGACTTCGAGCTCGACCCCGCCTGAGCCCGTCCGTGCCGCCCGGTCTCAGGCGCCGGCGGCGTTGCCGCGACCGCGGCGCACGTACCACCACGCGAAGGCGCCGAGGGCCATCCCGCTGACGCACGCCCACGGCCACCACGACCGCTCTCCTTCGTGGAGCGCGGGCACGACGAGGGTGACGAGCAGGGCCAGGGCCCACAGACCGGTGCCGACGAGCACGATGCCCCGGGTCGGCACGTCCGGCGGGTCCACGGGGGCGGAGGACCCGAGCGTGCGGGCCGGGCGCGGCGTCTCGTCGGTCACGGCGCCAGCGTAACGACCCACCGGGTGGGCGCCGCGTCTCGGCGTCACATGCCGGAAACCCACTGGCCGCTCGACGCCACTAGCCTGCACGGCATGGCCGAGACCACCACCACCGCCGACGACACCGGGACCGCACCGGGGGGCGTCCTCGAGCGGTTCTTCCACATCCACGAGCGCGGCTCGACCCTGGGCCGAGAGGTCCGCGGCGGCGTCGCCACCTTCTTCACGATGGCCTACATCGTCGTGCTCAACCCGCTCATCCTGGGGTTCGTCCAGGACGCCGACGGCAAGTACCTGGGCGGCGGGGACGCGCCGAACCTCGCGGCGATCGCCGCCGGCACCGCGCTCGTCGCGGGGGTGCTGACCATCCTCATGGGGGTGGTGGCCAACTACCCGCTGGCCCTGGCGACCGGCCTGGGGCTCAACGCCTTCGTGGCCTACGCGATCGCGAGCCGGATGAGCTGGGCCGACGCGATGGGCCTCGTGGTCCTCGAGGGCATCATCATCCTCGTCCTCGTGCTCACCGGGTTCCGGCAGGCGGTGTTCCACGCGGTGCCCGCCCAGCTGAAGGTCGCCATCTCGGTGGGCATCGGCCTGTTCATCGCGCTCATCGGGCTGGTCGACGCCGGCTTCGTGCGGCGCACCGGCGCGGGCCCCGTGCCCGTCGAGCTCGGCATCGGCGGGCAGCTCGCCGGCTGGCCGACGCTCGTCTTCGCCCTCGGGGTCCTCCTCATCATCGCCCTGTGGGTGCGGAAGGTGAAGGGCGCCATCATCATCTCGATCATCACGATGACCGTCGTCGCCTTCGTCGTCGAGGCGGTCGCCAAGGTCGGGCCGACGGTCACCGGGGTCGACGAGGCCGGCAACAACATCGTCAACCCGCTCGGGTGGAACCTCAACGTGCCGGCCTGGCCCGACCAGGTCGACGCGATCAGCTTCGGGACCCTCGGCGAGTTCAGCCTCTTCGGGTCCTTCGAGCGGGTCGGCGTCGTCGCCGCCGTGCTCCTCGTCTTCACCCTGATGCTCGCCGACTTCTTCGACACGATGGGCACGATGACGGCCATCGGAGCCGAGGCCGGTCTGCTCGACGAGGAGGGCAACCCGCCGAACACCTCGCGCATCCTCGTCGTCGACTCGCTCGCCGCCGCCGCGGGAGGTGCCGCCGGCGTCTCGTCGAACACCTCCTACATCGAGTCGGCGTCCGGTGTCGGGGAGGGTGCGCGCACCGGGCTCGCCTCGGTCGTCACCGGCGTGCTGTTCCTCGTGGCCGTGGTCTTCGCGCCCCTCGTGAAGATCATCCCCAACGAGGCCGCCGTGCCGGCGCTCGTGCTCGTCGGGTTCCTCATGATGCAGCAGGTCAAGGAGATCGCCTGGGACGACCTCGAGATCGCCATCCCGGCGTTCCTCACGATCATCCTCATGCCGTTCACCTACTCCATCACCGTCGGCATCGGGGCCGGCTTCGTGGCCTACGTCGTCATCAAGCTGGTCCGGGGCAAGGCGCGCGCCATCCACCCGATGATGTGGGTCACCGCGCTGCTCTTCGTCGTGTACTTCTTCATCGAGCCGATCACCGGGGTCTTCACCGGCTGAACCCCTTCCGCCCCGGCGCCCGCTCCCGTCACCGACGGGGGCGGGCGCCTCGCGTTCCCGCCGTCGGTCGGACGTGGAATAGTTAGCAGTGGTAATGAGTTGTGCTAACCATCGACGACGACCACCTCCGGAGAGCACCGTGCCCGCAGCCCCCGCCCCGACCCTG
>JAESFK010000335.1_pt1 | contig 27564 bp, 29 predicted proteins | sample 9269391 | NCBI WGS metagenome assembly JAESFK01 (sample SAMN14506231, study PRJNA617097) | algae metagenome | isolation source: Drouetiella hepatica UHER 2000/2452 and co-occurring heterotrophs from... | place: Slovakia: Slovak Paradise National Park, Hrabusice, Kosice Region | collected 2000-01-01
TGACGACGACGAGCCGGTGACGACGCCCTACGACGATTGCGTGCTGGTCATGCCCTCGTCGAGTCGGCCCTTGCGGCCCGGCGTCACGGTTGTTCGCCTGGGTCGGCTGACTTGAGGCCGGGCTGGCGGCGCATCACGTAGCGCAGCTCGGAAATTCTCACGACGCCGAGCGCGGCACCCAGCAGCGCATAGGCTGCGATCCCGATCATGCAGATGCCGGTCAGCGCCAGGCCGCCCTCGACGTCGGCGCGTGACAGGGGCCGGGCCAGCCAGTGCAGGCCGATCCAAAGGGCAGCCCCCATGCCGGCGCTGGCGCCGACGATCCGGACGCCGCGCGAGATCAATCGGCCGTCCGGGATCCATTGCCGGCGACGGTACAGGACGGCGGCCAGCAGCGCCGCGTTCAGCCAGCCGGACAGGGAAGAGGCAAGCGCGATGCCGACCAGCTCCAGCGACGTGGCGAACAGGAAATAGACGTTCAACAGGACGTTGGCGGTGATCGCCGCCAGGGCAATGTAGAGCGGCGTGCGGGTATCCTCGCGGGCGAAGAAGCCGGGCGCCAGCGCCTTGACCAGTACGAAGGCCGGCAGGCCGACGGCAAGGGCGGCCAGGGCGCTCGCGGAGCGCAGCGTATCCTCGGGCAGGAAGCGGCCGCGCTCGAACAGGACGCGGATGATCGGGTCGGCCAGCAGCCAGAGGGCCACGGCGGCCGGCAGGCTGAACAGCAGGCCGAACTCGAGGGCGCGGTTCTGGTTGGTCATGGCCGACTGCGCGTTGCCGGCGCGCAGCTCGCGCGCGAGCAGCGGCAGCAGCGCCGTGCCGATGGCGATGCCGACGACCCCGAGCGGCAGCTGGGCGATGCGGTCGGCATAGTAGAGCGCGGAGATCGTGCCCACGGGGAGCAGCGAGGCCCAGACCACGTCGAGCACGACACTGATCTGCTGCGCGCCGCCGCCGATTGCGACCGGCGTCGCGAGCTTCACCAGCCGCGCCACCCGCGGCGTGAGCCGCGGCCGCACCAGCGCCATGCCGACCTCCTCGCGCCCGCAGGCGACCAGCAGCCAGACCCACTGCACCACGCCCGCGATCGCCACGCCGATCGAGGCGGCGTAACCCGCGTTGGGAAGCAGCGGCGTCAGCCCCAGCACGGCGGCGATCAGCGTGAGGTTGAGGAGCACCGGCGTTGCGGCGACATGGGCGAAGCGGTCGATGCTGTTCAGCACGCCGCCGTAGAGCGAGGTCAGCGAGATGAACAGCAGGTAGGGAAAGGCGATGCGCCCGAATTCGACCGCCATGGCAAAGGTCGGCGGATCGGCGCGCATGCCGGGGGCGAGCAGGGCCATCACCCAGGGCATCGCGAGGATCAGCAGCGCGGTGAACGGAACCAGCAACATCAGCAGCGCGGCCTGGGCCTGGCGAGCGAAGGCCATCGCCTCCTCGCGGCCGCCGCCCGTCAGTTCACGGGCGAACAGCGGCACGAAGGCCGCCGAGAACGCGCCCTCGGCGAACAGGCGGCGGAAGAAGTTGGGAAGCTTGAAGGCGACGAAGAAGGCGTCCGCAACGGCGCCGGAACCCAGCACCGCCGACAGCACGATGTCGCGCGCGAATCCCACGATGCGGCTGAGCAGCGTGAAGCCGCCGACCGTCGCGATGGCCCGGACGAGACTCATGCCGTTGTCCGTCTCCTCTCCCCCGAGAGCAAGGCTATCGCACGTGAAAATATCCGTCGTCTCGACCGAAGCGCGCAGCGCGGAGTGGAGAGACCTTTTTTCCACCAATAGCCGTCAAATGGAGGAAAGAAGGTCCCTCCACTCCGCTGCGCTCCGGTCGGGACGACGGGTAGTTTGGCCACATGCGATAGCCCCGCCCCCGAGAGGGGGGAGAGGAATAAAAAGGCTGATCTGAAGGCCATAATTCTGTCATCGCCCTCTGGCATAAACTCTCTCGGTGGTGCCGGCGATGTGATGGCCGGACTAAAACGCCACCACGGCCGGTCCCGCGAGGGGCCGGTTTTCTTTTGGGCCGTTCACTTCGCGGCGGCGAGCTTCAGCAGCGTCTCGCGGTCCTGCGTGACGAGCTTCTTGTAGTCGCCGACGATCTTCTCGAGTTCGTCCGACGGCAGCACGCTTTCGAGATCGGTGAACCCCTGCGGCGCGCGCTGCTCGACGATGTCGAGCATCACGTCGATCCCCTTGCGCCGGTTGCTCTCGACGATGCGTGCGGTGGGCGGCAGGCGTCGCTCCTCGTAGCGCTTGAGCGCGGCCTCCGGATCGTCGCCGACGGCCAGCTCCTGCGTGATCGCCTCGCCGTCGAGAATCGCCTGCGAGGCGCCGTTCGAGCCGATCGGATACATGGGATGGGCGGCATCTCCCAGCAGCGTGATGCGGCCATGGCTCCAGCGCGGCAGCGGATCGCGATCGACCATCGGGAATTCCAGGATCGTATGCGCGTTGCGGATGACGTCCGGCACGTCGAGCCAGCCGAAGTTCCAGTCGGCGAAGCGCGGCAGGAAGTCCTCCAGCCGGCCCGGCTTGTTCCAGTCCTCGCGTGACGGCAGTGCGCCGTCGCCCATGTGGAGGTCGCAGATCCAGTTGATCAGCGCCTCGCCGCGTTCGGCATGGGCCCGGCTGATTGGATAGCAGACGAATTTCTGGTTGTGGTGGCCCGCCTGCACCATCGTGTTGCCGCCCAGGAAGGGCTTGCCCACGGTGACGCCGCGCCACATCAGGATGCCCTGCCACTTGGGCGGGCCTTCGTCCGGGTAGTATTGCGCACGCACCGCCGAATGGATGCCGTCGGCGCCGATCAGAATGTCGGCCTCGACGTTTTCGACAGGCATGCCGTCGCGATCGACGAACTGTGCGGAGACCTTGCCGTGATGCTGTGCGAAGCGCGCGATGCGCCGGCCGAAGCGGATGCGCTCCGCGCCCAGCATCTCCTGCGCCGCGCGGAACAGGATCATCTGCAGTTCGCCGCGATGGATCGAGAATTGCGGCCACGGCAAGCCTGCATGGCGGCCGCGCGGGTCGGCCCAGATCGTCTGGCCGTGGCGGTTGGCGTAGCGCAGCTCGCGGGTCTCGATGGCGGTGGCCGCGAGGGCGGGCTCGAGGCCCAGGCCGCACAGGATGCGCACCGCCCCGGCCTGGATGTTGATGCCGACCCCCAGCGGCCGCATCTCCGACACGGCCTCGTACACCTGCACGTCGTGCCCTGCGCGATGCAGGCACATGGCTGCGGTCAATCCGCCGATTCCGGCGCCGGCAATGATGATCTTCATGGGTGGCTCGTCAGGTTTCGTCAGGTGTCCCGGCTCAGGCCGCGCTGGGCGAGAGCTGCTTCGTAGGCGGCCCAGCGCTCGGCCCGTGTTTCGCTTAGCTCGCGCAAATAGGCCCAGCTGTAGATGCCGCTGTCGTGGCGGTCGTCGAACACGATGCGGATCGCGTAATGGCCGACCGGCTCGACCGAGGCGATCTTCACATGACGGCGGCCGCCGACGATCTTCTTCTGGCTCGGGCCGTGTCCCTGCACTTCGGCGGACGGGCTCTCGACCCGCAGGTACTCGGCGGGGAGCGCGCAGGCATGGCCGTCGGAGAAGTCGATCTCGAGCCGTCCCTCCTCCTTGAAGACCCGCAATTCGGTGGGCCACGGTGCTGTGTCGGATTCGTAGTTGCCGCCGTCGGGCACGGCCTTGGGAAATTCGGCGGTCACGGCACGTCGCGAAGCGGACGCGCCTCGCTCACCAGCATGATGGGGATGCCGTCGCGGATCGGATAGGCGAGGCCGGCCTTGCGGCTGATCAGCTCGCCGGCTGCGGCGTCATACTCCAGCGTTGCGTGTGTCGCCGGGCAGACGAGGATTTCGAGCAGCTTGGGATCCACGCCGGCGCGGCGGGGGGCTGCGGAGTCGTCCGACGGAGGGCTCATCGTGCGGGGTTTCCCTGATTTTTGTGCGGGTCTTATAGCACGGAGCCCGATGCCCGCCCTAGCCCGCGCCGACGATGCCCCCTGTGGGTTTCCAAGCCGGAGATTTTAGTATAGGGGGGTATACTATGGCACATCTCCCCAAGAAGAAGACGCAGCTGATGGCGCGGGTTCGCCGGATCGCCGGGCAGATGGCGGCGATCGAGAAGGCGATCGAGCAGGAGGCGGATTGTTCCTTGGTCCTGCAACAGGTTGCGGGTGCGCGGGGCGCGCTCAACGGGCTGATGGGCGAGCTGATCGAGGATCATGTGCGTGAGCACGTCGCCCGGCCGGGGCTCGATGCCGCAGCGCGCGCGGCCGGGGCCGAGGAGCTCATCGCCGTCGTTCGCCGCTATGCGAAGTGACGGGGCCGCGATGACCGCGCGCGGTATCGAGCCGTCTTCCCACGATCACGTGTTCCTCGGCGAGCGGCACGATGAGAATGCACGGCGCACGCTCTGGGTCGTCGTGCTGACCTCCCTGATGATGGTGGGCGAGATCGCCGCCGGCATCGTCTTCAATTCGATGGCCCTGCTGGCCGACGGCTTCCACATGGCGACCCACGCCGGCGCACTCGCCGTGGCGGCCGTCGCCTACACTTTCGCGCGGCGGCATGCCGCCGATCGGCGGTTCAGCTTCGGGACGGGCAAGGTTGGCGATCTCTCGGGCTTCGCGTCGGCGCTGGTCCTGGCGTTGGTCGCGCTGGGGATTGCCGTCGAATCGATCGGGCGGCTCTTCGATCCCTCGCCCGTGGCCTTCGGCGAGGCGACCTTCGTCGCGATCCTGGGTCTGGTCGTCAACGTGGCCAGCGTCGTCCTGCTGTCGGGCGGGCGCGGCCATGGACATGACCATGACCATAACCATCACCATGAACACGGGCATGACCATGCTCATCACGACAACAATCTCCGGTCGGCGTTCGCCCACGTCGTGGCCGATGCGCTGACCTCCGTCCTGGCGATCGTGGCCCTGGTGGCGGGCCGCTCTCTCGGCTGGGTCTGGCTCGACCCCGTGATGGGCATCGTCGGCGGCATCGTGATCGCCGTCTGGGCGTGGAACCTGCTGCGCGACACGGCGGCCGTGCTGCTCGACACCAGCGATCCGCATCTGGAAGCCGAGGTGCGGGAACAGGTCGAGGGACCGGGCGATGCGCGCATCACGGATCTGCACATCTGGCGGATCGGTCCCGGCGCCCATGCCGCGATCGTCAGCGTCGCCGGCACTGCGGATCGCGAGGCCATTCGCGAACGCCTCGTACCCGTCCACGAACTCGCGCATGTGACGATCGAAACCCGATGAGTCATGGTCGGGTCCGGAAAGCCGACATCGATCGAGGATCTGGCAATGGATCGTGACGACGAGACCGCCGCCATCAAGGGTGTGGCCTACATGGACGGGCGCTGGATGAAGCTGTCGGAGGCTGCGGTCCCGATTCTCGACCGCGGCTTCGTCCGCTCCGATGCGACCTACGATGTGGCCCATGTCTGGAAGGGACGCTTCTTCCGGCTCATGGACCATGTCGAACGCTTCCAGGCGTCGATGGCCGGCCTCCGTATGTCGCTGCCGCTGACGGCGCAGCAGATCGCCGACATCATGATCGAGTGTGCCAGCCGGTCGGGCCTGCGCGATGCCTACGTGCAGGTGACCTGTACCCGCGGACTGCCGCCGGCGGGCACGCGCGACCCGCGCCTGTGCCGCAACCGCCTCTATGCCTTCGCGCAGCCTTTCGTCTGGATTGCCGACGAGGCCCAGCGACGCGAGGGCCTGCGCATGATCCTGTCGCATACCCAGCGCATCCCGCCGGAATCGCTCGACCAGAGGATCAAGAACTTCCACTGGCTCGACCTGACGATGGGAATCTTCGAGGCCTACGACCGCGACGCCACCATCGCCCTGATGCCGGCCGCCGACGGCACGGTGACCGAGGGTCCGGGCTTCAACGTCTTCGTCGTCCGCAACGGCGCGCTCGCCACGCCGGCGCGCGGCCTGTTCGAGGGCATGACGCGCCGCACGGTGATGGAGATCGCCGAGGCGCTCCAATTGCGGGTCGAGGTGCGATCGGTAGAGGCGCGCGAGGTCGCCGAGGCGGACGAGATCTTCATCAGCAGCACGGCCGGCGGCATCATGCCGGTGGCGAACTACGAAGGCCGTCCCGTCGGTGACGGCCGGCCCGGCCCGCTGACGCGCCGCATCGAGGAACTCTATTGGGCGCGACACGAGGAGCCGGCGCTGTCGACTCCCGTGCCCTACGGCGACTGACGATCAGTTCGTGCGGCCGGGCGGCGTGTCCGAGGGGTCGCCGAAGGCGCTCATTTCGAGGAAGGCGATCAGCAGCTTGGCGCGCGCCGTGCAGTCGGCGGCTTCCAGCAGGGCCTGCTTTTCGGCCGGGCCGAAGGGCAGCACCATCGACAGCGAGCTGACGAGGTTGGCATCGGCCGCCTTGTTCACGGCGTCCCAGTCGGTCGAGAGCTGCCGGCCGCGGAAGAAGGCGGCCAGCGCCGCCATCAGCCGGTCGCGGTCGAGATCGACGACGTCGTCGGCATGGTCGAGATCGGCGCGATAGGGCGAGAAGACCGAGGAGACGCGGCGGTAGCCACCCTGGGCGAGATCGAGTTCGCGCACGATGTCGAAGCGGCAGACACCGCTCAGCACCAGCATCAGCCGCCCGTCCTCGGTCTCGTTGAAGTTGGTGATGCGTCCGGCGCAGCCCACCCGGTGCACCTTGGGGCGGCCGTCGTCCGACGGCATCCCGTCGCCGGCGAACCCGCCGAGCTGAACCGGCTGCACCATGCCGATCATGCGCGAGCCCGCCAGCGCGTCGGAGATCATGGCGAGGTAGCGCGGCTCGAAGATGTTGAGCGGCAGCTTGCCGCCGGGCAGCAGCAGCACGCCCGACAGCGGGAAGATCGGCAGCGTCTCGGGAAGCTGCTCGAAGGTCGGCTCGAACGGATTGCGCGCCGGCCTCTGCGAGGAGCGCGCGGACTCGCTCATGAAGGGACGCTCATGAGAACAGGATGGTCGAAAGCCGCTTGCGGCCGTCGACCGAAATGGGATCGCTGAAGCCCAGCGCCTCGAAGAACTTCAGGAGCTGCTGGCGCGCGGCGGCCTCGTTCCAGGCGCGGTCGGCCTTGATCATGGCGAGCAGCTCGTCGACGGCTTCCTGCTTCTGGTTGCCGGCCCAGTAGGCCATGGCGAGGTCGAGACGGCTCTGGAAGTCCTTCGGATCGGCCTCGGCCTTCGCCTTGAGGTCGGGGATCGGGCCGGCATCCTTGGCCTTCTCGGCGAGGTCGATCGCGGCCTGGGCGGCCACGACGTCGGCGCCGGTGCGCTCCTTGGCCGGGATCTGTTCGAGCAGTTCCTTCGCCTGCTCGACGTCGCCCAGCGAGACCTGGTAGCGCGCGAGGCCGGCCAGGGCCGCGACGTTGGTCGGCTCAAGGCCGAGGATCTCACTGTAAATTTGCGCCGCCGTGTCCATGTCGTTCTGCGCGACCGCGGCCTTGGCCTGTTCGAGCAGCTCCGCAAGCTCGGCCGCGGCGGGATCGCCGGTGGCGCCGCCGGACGCCTGGATGAGGCGGGCGACGAATTCCTTGATCTGGCTCTCGGGCACCGCGCCCATGAAGCCGTCGACCGGGCGGCCGCCGAAGAAGGCGTAGACCGCCGGGATCGACTGGATGCGCAGCTGCTGGGCCAGCATCTGGTTCTTGTCGATGTCGATCTTGACCAGCTTGACCGCGCCCTTGGCCTCCTTGACGACCTTTTCGATCATCGGCTGCAACGTCTTGCACGGCCCGCACCACGGCGCCCAGAAATCGACGATCACCGGGACCGTACGCGAGGCTTCGAGCACGTCCTTGGCGAACTTCGTCTGGTCGCTGTCCTTGATCAGGTCGGCGGGGGCAGCCTGCGGCGCGGCGCCCTGCAGCATCGTTTCCATAGGTCCTCGAGCGGTATTGGGGTTCGCCTGCAATGTGGCGTCGGCTCCCCCGGGAAGCAAGGGGCCACACCGATCCGTTCTAGGGCGCGCGGACCTGGTGTTTCATCAATTCGTCACCGAGCCGGCCGGTGAGGAACAGGCCGCACATCCGGTAATCGCTGATCAGCGACCAGAACGGGGCCTCGAAGGTGGCGGGCCGGTTCTTCTCGATGAAGAAATGGCCGAACCAGGCCGGCCCGTAGCCGAACAGGGGGACGCCCAGCAGCCACCACCAGTTCTGCGACGCGATCGCCCAGACCAGAAGGGCTGCGGACGCGATGGTGCCGACATAGTGGACCGCGCGCGTTGACGGCTTCGCGTGCTCGCGCAGATAGAAGGGCCAGAACTCGGCATAGGTCCGGAAGCGGGAGGCCATCCGGAGAGACTACCCCAAAGCGCCGGACTTTTTGAGGGCGTCGATCTCGTCGGCCGAGAAGCCGGTCTCGCGCAGCACCTCGTCGTTGTGCTGCCCGACTTCGGGCGGCGGGCCGGCGGTGCGCGGCGTGGCGAAGCCGAGGCGGATCGGCGTGTTCACGGTGCGCGGGATCGCGGGATTGGTCGTATCGGCGAAGATGCCGGCATGCAGGGCTTGCTCGTCGTCGATCACGTCGGCCAGCCGCCCGATGACCCCGAAGGGGATGCCGGTGCCGGACAGGCGCTTTTCCCAGTCGGCATAGAGGTGGGCGGCGAACACCGGCGCCAGCAGGTCGTGCAGTTCCTGGGCATGCTCGCGCCGCTCCGGCCGTCCGGCGAATCTCGGATCGGCGGCCAGATCGGGTCGCTCGATGATGTCGCAGAAGGCGGCCCACAGCCGGTCGTCGCGGACCATCAGGAGCTGCAGCCAGCGATCGTCGAGGGTGCGGTAGAGGTTGGTCAGCGCGTTGCGCGGCCTGTCGGGCGGCGGGCGGACCGGCAGCTGCGCGCCGACCAGCGCGCCGGCGGCGGTGGTGCCGTTGGCCCAGACGCCGTTGGCGTAGAGCGAAGTGCCGACCCAGCCGCCCTTGCCGGTCTGGTCGCGCCGCCGCAGCCCCATCAGGATCGCCGCCACCAGGGTCATCGCCGTGGCGCGATCGCCCTGCGCCGGCAGCGAGACGCCCGGCGGGCCGCCGTCGTAGCGCGCCGCATCGAGAATGCCGGAGCGGCCGAAATAGGCGGTGATGTCGAAGCCCGGCCGGTCGCGGTCGGGACCGGTCTCGCCGTAGCCGGTGAGCGAGCAGTAGACGAGGCGCGGGTTGATCGGCTCGATGTCTTCCCAGCGCAGGCGCAGCCGTTCGCGGGCGGGCGGCGGGAAGTTGACGATCATCACGTCGGCGCGCTTCAGCAGCCGTTCGAGGATCGTACGGGCGCCCTCGGTCTTGAGGTCGAGCGCGAGCGAGCGCTTGTGGCGGCCGTCGAGCTGCCACGGGAAGTTCCGGTCGCTCTGCGGGTAGCTGGCGTTGCGAAAGCTGTTGCGGTGCGGGTCGCCGTCGACCGGCGGCTCGATCTTGATGACGTCGGCACCGAAATCGCCCAGCGCGGCGGCGGCGGCGGGCGCGGCGATGAAGGAGCTGATGTCGAGGACGGTGAGCCCGGCCAGCGGCAGCGGTTCGTCCGCCGTCATCGAAGCGCACCGCTGGCCTTGAGGGTCGCCACTTCCTGCGCACTCATGCCGGCCTCGCGCAGCACCTGCTCGCTGTGCTCGCCGAGTTCCGGCGCGGGATGGGCCATGCGCTGGCTGGCGAAGCCGAGGCGAATCGGATCGGCCAGCGTGCGCGGCATGCCGGGGATCGCCGTGTCGACCACGGCGCCGCAGGCCACCGCCTGTTCGTCGTCGGGAACGTCCTGCGGGCGGCTGATGACGCCGAAGGTGACGCTGTGCGCCGCCAGCGCCTCGCGCCAATGCTCGTAGGGCTGCGTGGAAAAGGTGTCGCTGAGGATGCCGGCAAGTTCGCCGGCTCTGAGGCGACGCTCGGGCTCGGTGGCGAATCGCGGATCGTCGATCAGGGAGTCCAGTCCCATCGCACGGCAGAGCGGCGCCCACAATTTGTCGGCGCGCACGATGGTGAGCTGCAGCCAGCGGTCGTCGGCCGTGCGGTAGATGTTGCCCAGCGCCGACCGAGGCCGGTCGGGCGGCGGCCGGTGCGGCAGGAAGGCGCCGACGAGGGCTGCCTGGGCGATCACGCCGCACGACCACAGGCCGTTGCCGAGCAGCGACGTGCCGACCCAGGAGCCTTCGCCGGTCTTCATGCGGTGGATGAGCGCCATGAGGATGGACGAGACGAGGGCCATCGCCGTCGCGCGATCGCCCTGCGCGGGGCCGGGCACGCCCGGCGGCCCGCCTTCGTAGCGCTGCGCATCGAGCAGGCCCGATCGGGCGAAGTAGGCGGTGGCGTCGAAGCCGGGCCGGTCGCGATCGGGGCCGCTCTCGCCGTAGCCGGTGAGGGACGCGTAGATCAGCTTCGGGTTGACCGCCTTCACGTCGTCGTAGGCGAGTTTCAGCTTGTCGCGCACCGGCGGCGGGAAGTTGCAGATCAGGATGTCGGAGACCGCGATCAGGCGGTCGAGGGCCGCACGGGCATCCGCCTGCTTGAGGTCGAGCACGATGGAGCGCTTGTTGCGCGAATCCATCTGCCAGGGATAGTTGACCTCGCTTTTCGGATAGTTCGAAGAATCGTGCATGATCCGGCGGTTGGGATCGCCGTCCGGTCCTTCGACCTTGATGACGTCGGCGCCCCAGTCGCCCAGCACGACGGCCGCGGCCGGTGCGGCGATGAATGAGCTGATGTCCAATACGCGCAATCCCGCCAGCGGCAGGGCAGTCTCGGTCATGGATTCTCCCTTTCGCGGCCGATATGGGCGCGACGCTCTGGCCGCCGTCAACAGCGCTCGCTAATTTGATTTCGGCACGCGGTGTGCTTGCCGGAATTTGAGAATGGGAACCCGATCGTGGCCAAGAAGCGCAAACCGAATTTCCTGATCGTGCTGATCGACGACCTCCGCTTCGACGAGCTGGGGATCTGCGGGCACCCCTACATGAAGACGCCGCACATCGACCGGATCGGCCATGAAGGCGCCATGTTCACCTCGGCGTTCCACACCACGCCGCTCTGCTCGCCCAACCGCGCCTCGATCCTGACCGGCCAGTATGCCAGCCGCCACGGCATCATCGACAACGTGGCGCGCGACGCCCACAGCCATCGCCTGCCGAACTACCATGTGATCCTGCAGCGCCTGGGCTACGAAACCGCCCATATCGGCAAGTGGCACATGGGCAATTCCGGCGGTCCGCGGCCGGGCTACGACAAGTGGGTCAGCTTTCCGGGCCATGGCTCGATCATCGATCCGGTGCTGAACATCGACGGCAAGGAGAAGAAGTATGAAGGCTACATCACCGACCTGCTGAACGGTCACGCCGTCGACTTCCTGAAGAAAAAGCGCGACAAGCCCTTCGCGCTGTTCTTCGCGCACAAGGCCGTGCATCCAGACGCCTTCCAGGCGGCTGACGGCACGATCGACTTCACCGACGGCGGCTACCGCCCCGCGCCGCGGCATGCCGACCTCTACAAGGGTGAGCACTTCCCGCGCCGGCCCAATGCGCTCCCGGCGGCCGATGTGGTCAAGGACAAGCCGGCCTGGACGGAAGCCCATGCGCTCCGGGTCAACGACGCCTCGCGCAAGGTGCTGGACGGAATCCTGGCCGGAACGGACGAGGAGATCCGCCTGCGGGCCGCCATGATGGCCTCGGTCGACGAGGGCATGGGCGACATCCTCAAGCTGCTCGAGGAAAACGGCGAGCTCGACAACACCTTCATCCTGTTCCTGGGCGACAACGGCTACTTCTTCGGCGAGCACGGGCTCGGTCCGGAGCGGCGCTTTGCCTACGAGGAAGGCATCAAGTCGCCGTTCCTGATCCGCTATCCCGCCTGGTTCAAGCCGGGCACGAAGAACGACGAGCTGGTCCTGGCGCTCGACATCGCGCCGACCCTGGTCGATCTCGCGGGCGGCAAGGCGGCGGACTTCAAGACGATGCAGGGCCAGTCGCTGAAGCCCCTGGCAAAGGGCGCCAAGCCCAAGGGCTGGCGCACCTCGTTCATGTGCGAGTACTTCAGCGAGAACGCCATGCCGTGGCTCGTGGGCATGAGCTACAAGGCGATCCGCACCAAGCGTCACAAGTACATCCACTGGACGCAGAAATCGCTCGACGGCGTCGCGTGCGACGAACTCTACGATCTCAAGAGCGATCCCTACGAAATGAAAAACCTGATCGGCAAGCGATCGGAGAAGGGGCTGGTCGCGCGCCTGCGCAAGCAGCTCGCTGCCCTGGTCGCGAAGTCGGTCGGGCTTTAATCCATGTCGTCCTGAGTGCAGGGAAGGACCTCACATGGCGGGCAGGTACGATGTGGCGGACGCGAGATCCTTCGCTTCGCTCAGCTCAGGATGACAGGGGGTGTGGATGTCGCAACTTAAGCGGCGAACGTTTCTCGCAACAGGGCTCGCACTCACTTCGACCGTCGCTATGGCGCAGGCCTGGCCGGCCAAGCCGATCCGCATGATCGTGCCGCTGGCGCCCGGCGCCACGGCCGACATCGTCGCGCGCGTCTTCGCCGAGGAGCTGGGCAAGTCGCTGGGACAGACCATCGTGGTCGACAACAAGACCGGCGCAGGCGGGACGATCGCCACCGCGGAGCTGGCCCGCGCCCCGGCCGACGGCTACACGATGGGTTTGGTCTCGCAGGGTACGATGGTGTTCAACATCGGCCTCTACAAGACTCCGGGCTACGATCCGCTGAAGGACCTCGCGATGATCGCGGTGACCGGCGGGGTCTCCAACGTCCTGATCGTTTCACCCGACAATCCGGCCAGAACCGTGGCCGACCTGCTGGCGCAGGCCCGCGCCAAGCCTGGCGAGCTCACCTACTCGTCGGGCGGCGTCGGCACCAGCCACCACATGTCCGGCGTGCTGCTGGAGTTGCGGACCGGCGTGAAGCTGCAGCACGTGCCCTATCGCGCGACGCCGGCCGGCATCCAGGCCGTCGCCAGCGGCGAGGTGGCGATGGGCCTCTTCAACACGCCGACGGTCATCGGCCTGATCAAGGGCGGCAAGCTAAAGGCACTGGCCGTGACCAGCGAGTCGCGCTCCAACCTCCTGCCCGACGCACCAACAATGATCGAGGCCGGGGTCAAGGAATACGTCGTGAACACCTGGATGGGCTTCGCTGTCCCGGCCGGCGTGCCCGAGCCGGTGATCACGCGTCTCAACGCCGAGATCAATCGCATCGGCCAGTTGCCGCAGGTGCGCGAGAAGATGATGGGACAGGGTATCGAGATGCTGCCGCCGGGCTCGCCGGCAGCGGCGCAGAAGCTGGTCCGCGACGATCTTGCGTTGTGGCTGCCCATCATTAAGGCCTCGGGCGCGTCGGCCGATTAGCAGGCCGCGGCGGGCCGTATCCTTGCCAAAGCAGGGCCTTGCGCGTATCTCCCCCTGTCCTTCAATCAGGGGTGCGCGCACGCTAGGCGCATATAGTCATGGGCTACAGAGTCGCCGTCGTCGGCGCGACCGGCAATGTCGGTCGCGAAATGTTGCAGATCCTGGCCGAGAGGAACTTTCCGGCCGATGACGTCGTCGCGCTGGCCTCGTCGCGTTCGGTGGGCCTGAAGGCGTCGTTCGGCGACCGATCGATCCTGAAGGTCCAGGATCTCGCCAAGTTCGACTTCAAGGGCATCGACATCGTGCTGAGCTCGCCGGGCGCCAAGGTGTCGGCCGAGCACAGCCCGCGCGCGGCCAGGGCCGGCGCCATCGTGATCGACAACACCTCCTACTGGCGCATGGACCCGGACGTGCCGCTGGTCGTGCCCGAGGTCAATCCGCAGGCGATCGCCGGCTACAAGGGCCGCGGCATCATCGCCAACCCGAACTGCTCGACCATCCAGATGGTCGTGGCGCTGAAGCCGATCCACGACGCGGCCGGCATCAAGCGCGTCGTCGTGTCGACTTATCAGTCGACGTCCGGCGCCGGTAAGGAAGCGATGGACGAGCTGGTCAGCCAGACCAAGAGCTTCTTCGTCAACCAGACGCTCGACCCGGTGAAGTTCACCAAGAACATCGCCTTCAACGTCATTCCCCAGATCGACGTCTTCATGGATGACGGCTCGACCAAGGAAGAATGGAAGATGGTGGTCGAGACCAAGAAGATCCTCGACCCCAAGATCAAGGTCCACGCGACCTGCGTGCGCGTGCCGACCTTCGTCGGTCATGCCGAGGCGGTGAACCTCGAACTCGAGCGGCCGCTCGACGATCACGAGGCGCGACGCATCCTCGCGGCGGCGCCCGGCGTGCTGGTGGTCGACCAGCGCGAGCCCGGCGGCTACGTGACTCCGAAGGAGGTCACCGGCCAGGATGGCGTGTTCGTGAGCCGCATCCGCTCCGATCCCACGGTCGAGAACGGCCTGGCGATGTGGGTCGTCAGCGACAATCTGCGCAAGGGCGCGGCGCTGAACGCCGTCCAGATCGCCGAAGAACTGATCAAGGGTTACATCTAAGTCCAACGCGAGAGGGACTGAGCTTCCCAGTCCCTCCGTCGTCTCGACCAAAGCGAGCGTCAGCGAGCGGCGTGGAGAGACCTTTTTTCAGCGATTTGCCGGCTTTCGGTGGAGAGGAGGTCTCTCCACTCCGCACCTTCGGTGCTTCGGTCGAGACGACGGATCTTGTCCGTTGGTCCGCGCCATTTTCGTTTGAGGGCGGATGCTTGTGAGGGGGCGCTGAGGTAGACTGCGAGGGTGAACGACGCGCCCCACATCCATCCGACGAAGCGGGAATCCGCGGCCTCTGGCGCGCCGACGCCGTTGTTCGGCAGCGCGGCCGACAGCTTCGTCCAGCAACTGCGCCTGGCGTCGCAGGCCCATCGGGCGGGACGGCTCGACGAGGCGATCTCCTCCTACCTGCGGCTGCTGGCCGTTCGTCCCGATCACGCCGAGCTGCACAACAATCTCGGCGTTGCCCTGCGCCTCGCCGGCAAGCTCGAAGCCTCGGTGTCGCATCACCGCCTGTCGCTGGCGGCCGATCCCGGGAATCCGGCCCTGCATTCCAATCTCGGCAATGCGCTGCGCGCCGTGCATCGCCTCGACGAGGCGGTGAAGCATCATTACCGGTCGATCGCGCTCAGCCGCGACTATGCCGAAGGCTTCTTCAACCTGGCGCTCTGTCTGCGCGATCTCGGCCGGCTCGACGAAGCGATCGGATGCTTCGGCCGAGCCCTGACGATCCATCCCGACAATCGGCGGGCGCGCGTCGAGTTCGCGATCACCCTCCTGATGCGCGGCGAGCTCGAGGCGGGTTTCGACGCCTACGAGATCCGCAAGCGCCTGCCCGAGACGCCGACGCCGGATTTCGTCCAGCCGGCCTGGGCGGGGGAGCCGGTGCAGGGCAAGCGCATCCTGCTCTATCCCGAACAGGGCTTGAGCGACGTTCTGCTGTTCGTGCGCTTCGCCCGCGAGCTGAAGCGGCGCGGCGCCACCGTCCTGGTGCTGTGCCAGGCGCTGCTGAAGGATCTGCTGCGCTCGGCCGACTATATCGACGAGGTCGTGGCCGAGGGCGAGACGGTCCCCGAGTTCGACCTCCATGCGTCCCTGGTCTCGCTGCCGCATCTCTGCCGCGCCGATTTCGCGGCGCTTTCGGCCGAGCCGCCCTATCTCAGGGCGCCCGAGGAAAGCCGCATCAAGCTCGGCCGGCGGGAGCGCGCGAAGCTGCGCATCGGCATCTACTGGGCGGCCATGCCCGGCCAGGCGCAGGATCACCAGCGGTCGGTGCCGTTCGAGCACTTCCTGGCGCTTTCGGGCGATCCGGAGCTGCTGTTCTTCAGCCTGCAGGGCGGCGTCCACCAGAAGGACGTCCAGGCGTTCGGCGCCGGCGGGCTGGTGCACGATGTCGGCCGCGGCATCTTCGATTTCGCCGAGGCGGCAACCGCCCTGTCGCAGCTCGACCTCCTCATCTCGATCGACGCGCCGGTGGCGCATCTCGCCGCGGCGATGGGCGTGAAGACCTGGGTGCTGCTGCCTTCCACCGCCGACTGGCGCTGGCAGCTCGGCGGCGCCGCCGCGCCCTGGTATCCCTCGGCGCGCCTCTTCCGGCAGACCGTCCCCGGCTCCTGGCACGATGTCTTCACGGAAGTGCGGCGCGAACTCGACGTGCTGAAGAAAGCTATTCCGGCCTAGTTCGACAATCGCCGCAGCGCCTCGGCATCGTCGACGTCCTCGAGCGTATCGGCCAGTGCGGTCGCAATGTGTCGCGGGAGTCCGGCCAGCGTGTCGGCGAGCACCGTCGGTGTCGACCAGCGCACGCCGTTGAACAGTGAAGGGGGCAGGGGCCGCACGCGGCGGGCGCCGACCAGCCAGAAGCCGCCATCGCGTGCCGGGCCGAAGACGAGATCGTGCCGGCCGAGCAAGGCGAACGCCCGCGCGATGTGAGACGCGCGCATCGCCGGGATGTCGCTGCCGACGAGGACCACCGGCCCAGGGGGCAGCGTCGCGAACGGCAGCTTCATGCGCCGGCCGAGATCGCCCTGCCGCTGTGGCTTCCGTTGCGGGACGGGCACGAGATGCCAGGCGGGATGGCGGAGTGCGGTGTCGGGCGTCACCAACAGCCAGACGGTCCAACGGGGATCGCGCGTCATCCGCCTGATCTGCTCGCCGAGGATGCGGCGATAGAAGCGGGCGGCTTCCATCGTGCCGATTTCCGTGCCGAGCCGGCGTTTCACGCGGCCGGCCTCGGGTGCGCGGGCGAAGATGACGAGATGGCCCTTCATCGGCCGTAGAGACGTCGCAGGGTCTGCGGCGGTACGCCGGCGAAGTAGAGCGTGAGGCAGGTCAGGTTTCGCAACGGACGCAGCAGCCAGCCGTCCCGCCGATAGCGGGCCGCCGAGGTGAGCGCGTCGGCGTCGAGAGGAACGAGATGGTCCCGGCCGATGCGGCGCACCAGGTCGACGTCTTCCATGAGCGGCAGCGGGCGGAAGCCGCCGAGACGTTCATAGTGCGGTCGCGAGATCAGCAGCCCTTGATCGCCATAGGGAAGGCCGAAGCGGCGGCAGCGCCAGGCCGCCAGGCGTTCCATTCTTCGGGCACCTTCTTCCTCCGCATCGAAGCGCAGCCGGAAATAGCCGGCCTTGCCGTCGACCGACCGCACGAAGCGGGCGATGACGTTGCCGGCGCCGCTCTGCAGTCGCGTATCGGCGTGCAGGAACAGGATCCACGGCGCGCGACCGGCCGCGGCTCCGGTGGCGAGCTGGCCGCCACGACCCGCCGCTGCCGTCACCACCGCCGCGCCCGCCCGTCGCGCAATCTCGACCGTGTCGTCGTGCGAGCCGCCGTCGCAGATCGCGGTCGGGAAAGCGAGATCGGGGTGGGTGGGACGTGCCGCCAGGGCAGGCCCGAGGGAAGCGCCCGCGTTCAACGTCGGAATGACGATGTCGACCGCCGTCGTCACGCGCTGCAGGCGGCCCCGCCCAGGACGCAGAACTTGGCGCAGTGCGGATGGTTGAGACGCACCTCGCCGACGCTTTCGGCCAAGGTCCCGCCCAGTTCGAACTGCGGGTCGTAGGGCAGCAGCGTGCAGGCCACGACGGCGGGCCGCGGCGCGCCCTTGCGCTTCACCACCATGCGGGCGGACGCACACATCACGCTGTCCGGCGATTTCTTCAGGATGCCCCAGCAGGCCGTCGTGATCTCCGGCACGTCGACCGTGGGATCCATCTCGGGGAACAGCACAAGCCTCGCCGGATCGCGCGCGTCGATCGGGACGCCCAGTCGTTCGAACAGCCGTGCATAGCCGGCGCGGACCTCGTCGTCGGTCTCGTCCGAGAAATGGCGGCCCGCCACATGCACCTCGAACCCTGCTTCGGCCAGCCAGACCAGCCCGTCGATGGTCGGCTTCCAGCTGCGAAGGCCGCGCTCCTCCTCGTGCAGCTCTCTCTCGTAATGATCGACCGAGACGCGGATCGCGAGGTTGCCGCTTCCATGCCGGGCCAATAGGTCGAGCAGCGCCGGCTTCATCTTGTGCATCGGCCGCATCGCGTTGGTCAGCACGATGGCCTTCAGGCCGCGTGACAGCACATCGTCCAGCATCGCCGGCAGGTCGGGATTCATGAACGGCTCGCCGCCCGTGAACCCGATCAGCCTGGTGCCGTGGCCGTCGCGTTCGATCTCGTCGAGATAGGCCGCGACCTCGCCGGCCGTGAGGTAGACGAGCCGGTCGTTGCGCGGCGAGGATTCGATGTAGCAGTTGCGGCACGTGAGATTGCACAGGGTGCCGGTGTTGACCCACAGCGTCTCGAGCGCCTTCAGGCCGACATGCGCGCGTGTCTCGCCCTTGGCGGTGATCCAGGCATCCTTGAATTTCGCGGGATCGAGCAGAACGGGCAGCATCAGAGAAATCCTGCGCAAGGTAAGGCGGCGGACGCTAGCACAATTCGTGCAGTGCAAAGGTGGCCGCGAAAGGGCGGGTTCCGAAACCGTAACTCGCTCACGCCGCCGCGTCTCGACCGCGCGACGGCGCTTCGCTACGGTTCGTCAACGACCCAAGGGGAATTGAATGCTCGACGACAAGGCGCTTGCCACGATCTTCCGCGATGCGCGTACGCACAATGGCTGGCTCGACAAGCCGGTGACCGACGAAAAACTCCACGAGATCTACGACCTCATGAAGTGGGGCCCGACCTCGGCCAACTGCCAGCCGGCGCGCATCGTCTTCGTGCGCACGAAGGAGGGCAAGGAGAGGCTCAAGCCGGCACTGAGCGCGGGCAATACCGAGAAGACGATGACTGCGCCGGTGACGGCCATCCTCGCCTACGATCCGGAGTTCTTCGAGCACCTGCCGCGGATGTTTCCGCACGACCAGACCGCCATCCACTGGTTCAAGGGCAAGCCGTCGGCCGAACCGACCGCGTTCCGCAACGGCAGCCTGCAGGGCGCCTACCTGATCGTCGCGGCCCGTGCGCTCGGCCTCGATTGCGGCGCCATGAGCGGCTTCGACAACGCCAAGGTCGATGCGGCTTTCTTCCCCGATGGCAAGTTCAAGACGAACTTCCTGTGCAACATCGGCTACGGCGATCACTCGAAGGTGTTTGCCCGCAGCCCGCGCTTCGCGTTCGACGAGGTCTGCACGCTCGCCTGAGCTAGAGACCGAGGGCGCTTCCCATCTGCTTCCAGGGCAGCGGCAGCAGCGAGATCAGCGCCGCCAGCCCGAAGCCCAGGATGACGGCGCCGGAGCCGCGGTTGAGCCACAGCAGGCCGGCGCCGGTGAAGCGGCCCCGGAGCGCCACGGCGGCCGTGCAGATGATCGTCCACCAGGCCAGCGCGCCGCAGAAGACGGCGGCGACCAGCAGGGTGGCGTCGGGCAGGCTCGCGCCGACGCCGGCCAGGTTTCGGCCGGCGAAGGCCGCGCCGAAGGCCATCACGGTGAGAGGATTGAACACGGTGATGAAGAAGCTCGAACTGGCATAGTGGAAATGCGTCGAGAACTGGTGCTCGCGGTCGTCGGCGACGGGATCGCCGACATTGCGCGGCCGGTGCCGCATCGTCGTCCAGCCCATGATCACCAGCACGAGACCGCCGAACCCCAGCAGCCAGGCCTCCCGCTCGATCACGAACTGCTGAACGAAGGACAGGCCGAACGCCGCGACGGCGCCGAACACCGCATCGCCCAGTGCCGCGCCGATGCCGGTCATGTAGCCCGCCATGGCGCCGACGGTGATGGAGCGCCGCATGCAGAGCACGGCCGCCGGCCCGACCGGCACGGCAATGAGGAAGCCGATCGCTGCGCCTTCGATGGCGAGCGCGAGCGGACTGAAGACGAAGCCCGGCACGGTCATCGCGCGCCTACAGCTTCTCGGCCTTGAAGGCGCGCGGCGGCGCGACCAGCCGGTCCTGCGCCGCCACCAGCTGCAATTCGCGTTCGCCCATCGCCTCGGTGGCTTCCAGCACCGCGAAGATCGACGAGGCGGCCTTGCCCAGCGCGTCGGCGATATCGTCGCCGCCGATCCAGTGGGCGGTGAAGAGGGCAGCGACGGCGTCGCCGGTGCCGTTCGGCGCGATCTCGAAGCCGATCATCGGCGTCGCCACCCGCCAGGCCGCGTCGGCCGTCACGGCCACCATCTCGATCGTGTCTGCCGGTGCATCGGCGCGGCGCAGGCTGGTGATGAGGGCAAGCCGCGGCCCCCGTCGCTCTCCCTGGAGCAGGGTGCGCGCGGCCGACAGCGCCTCGCTCATGGTTGAGACGGTCCGGCCGGTCAGGTGTTCGAGCTCGAAATGGTTGGGCGTCACCAGATCGGCAGCGGGAATCGCGCGGTCGCGGAAGAAAGTGTCGATGCCCGGCTTGACGTAGATTCCGGTGTCGATGTCGCCCAGGACCGGATCGCAGCACCAGACGACGCGCGGGTTGGCCGCCCGCACGCGGCGTGCGGTATCCAGAACGACATCGGCCAGGGCCGCGTCGCCCACATAGCCGGTCAGCAACCCATCGCAGCGCGAGAATTGGCCCAGCGCCTCGATGCCCTGCACGATCTCGGCGACCTGCTCCGCCGAGGCCGCACGACCGCGCCAGGCGCCATAGCCCGTGTGATTCGAGAACTCGACCGTGTTCACCGCCCAGACCTCGTGGCCCAATCGTTGCAGGGGAAAGGTCGCTGCACGGTTGCCGACGTAGCCGTAGGCGACATGGCTCTGGAGGGACAGGAAGCGCATGGCCGGGGCCACCTTGCCACAAGGAAGGCCGTCATTATAGTCCGCCGCGTTTTCGGGGAGGCCCAGAGATGTCGAAGTCCGTCCGTCCGCGCCGCAGCGTGCTCTACATGCCCGGCGCCAATACGCGAGCGCTGGAAAAGGCACGCACCCTGCCGGCCGATGCGCTGATCTTCGACCTCGAGGACGCCGTGGCGCCCGATGCCAAGGAGGCGGCGCGCGCCAATGTGGTCGCCGCGGCGCAGAGCAAGGGCTACGGCAAGCGCGAGATCGCGATCCGCTGCAACGCGCTGGCCACGCCCTGGGGCGCGGCCGACATCACCGCGATCGCCCGGTCCGGCGCCGACGCGGTCCTGGTGCCCAAGGTCGAGAGCGCGGCCGAGGTGGCCAGCGTTGTCGGCCTGCTCGATGCCGCCGGCGCCCCTCCGTCGATGGCGGTGTGGGCGATGATGGAAACGCCCAAGGGCATCCTGCGCGCCGAGGAGGTGGCAGGTTCGCATCCGCGGCTCACGCTCTTTGTCATGGGCACCAACGATCTGGTGAAGGACATGCGCGCACGCCACACGCCGATGCGCCTGCCGATGATCACGGCGCTGGGGCTTGGCATGCTCGCCGCCCGCGCCCACGGCCTCACCATCCTCGATGGCGTCTACAACGACATCCAGGATGCCGAAGGCTTCCGCGCCGTCTGCCAGCAGGGGCTGGAGATGGGCTTCGACGGCAAGACCCTGATCCATCCCAGCCAGGTCGAGCCCTGCAACGAGGTCTTCGCGCCGTCGGCCGCCGAGCTGGAGATGGCGGGCAAGATCGTGTCGGCCTTCAGGACGGCCCAGGCCGAAGGCAAGGGCGTCGTCACGGTCGATGGACGCATGATCGAGAACCTTCACGTCGAGCAGGCCGAGCGCGCGCTGGCACTCGCCACCGCGATCAAGGAGCTGCAGGCCGCCCCATGAGCCCCAAGAACATGAGCAAGACCAGCAACGGCAATTTCTTCGAGGATTTCCGCGTCGGGCAGGAATTCCACCATGCCACGCCGCGGACGCTGACCGAGGCCGATGCGGCGCTGAACATCGCGCTCTACGGCTCGCGCTTCGCCATCAATTCGTCGGACGTGTTCGCCCGGGCGATCGGCCTGCCGCGCGCGCCGCTCGACGATCTGCTGGTCTTCCATGTCGTGATCGGCAAGACGGTGCCGGACATCTCGCTGAACGCCGTGGCCAATCTCGGCTACGCCGAGTTCCGCTGGGGCGTGCCGGTCTATCCGGGCGACACGCTGTCGGCGAAGTCGACCGTGCTGGGCCTGCGCGAGAATTCCAACAAGACCAGCGGCGTCGTCTGGGTGCGCTCGACCGGCGTGAACCAGAAGGGCGAGATGGTGCTCGACTATGTGCGCTGGGTGATGGTGCACAAGCGCGACCCGCAGGCGCCGGTGCAGGCCGCCACCGCGCCGAAGACGGCGCCGTCGGTGAAGCCGGAGGATCTCATCGTGCCGGAGGGCCTGTCGCTCGCCGGTTACGACGATGGCGCCGCCGGCTCCTCCCATCGCTGGGAGGATTATGTACCGGGCGAGCGCATCGATCATGTCAGCGGCATCACGCTCGAAGATTCCGACCACATGTTCTCGACGCGCCTCTACCAGAACACCGCGCGCGTGCATTTCGACGCCTTCGCCGGCAAGGACACGCGCTTCGGCCGCCGTCTCGCCTATGGCGGTCACGTGATCTCGCTCATGCGGGCGCTGTCGTTCAATGGGCTGGCCAACGGATTCCGCGTCGCCGCCTTCAACTCGGGCAGCCACGTCGGTCCGACCTTCGGCGGCGACACGATCTACGCCTGGTCGGAAGTGCTCGAGGCGGCGGCGCTGCCCGGCCGGGACGATGTCGGGGCGTTGCGAGTGAGAAGCATTGCGGCGAAGGATTGCCCGTGCGGTTCGTGGCCGGGCAAGGGCACGGACGGCAAGTACCATCCCGCCGTCGTGCTGGATCTCGACTACTGGCTGCTCATGCCGAGGCGCGTTGCCTAGAAATGCCGCTCGGCAGGCGGATTTTCGCTTGCAAATCCGGGGCTTAACACGCGTGCGACGCCGACATTCGTTGACTTGATGCGGCTGCGCGCTAAAAACAGCGCCAGCCGATATTCGGCACTAGAGGTCATCTCGGATGAGCGTCGCCAACCGGCCGGTGCATCGGCCGCTTTCTCCGCATCTGCAGGTCTATCGCCCGCAGCTCACCTCCGTTCTCTCGATCCTGCATCGTGCGACAGGCATCGCCCTGTCGGTGGGCGTGCTCTACCTCACGGTCTGGGTCGTGTGTGCCGCGGGGAGCTACGAGACCTACGCGAAGTTCCAGGCCTTCAACAGTTCGATCGTCGGCCGCTTCGTGCTCGGCGGCTGGCTGTTCGCCATGTTCTTCCACCTGTTCAACGGCATCCGGCATCTCTTCTGGGATCTCGGCTACGGCTTCGAGCTCAAGGACGCCTACCGCAGCGGCTGGATCGTGGTGGCGGTTTCCCTCGTGGCGACGGCGATCTCGTGGATCGCCGGCCTGATGCTGATCTGAGGAGCGACCCATGAACAGCGATCTCAGGAGCCCCCTCAACCGCGCCCGCGGTCTCGGCTCGGCCAAGAGCGGCGTGCATCATTTCTGGATGCAGCGCCTCACGGCGGTCGCCCTGATCCCGCTCGTGATCTGGTTCGCCGTCTCGCTCGTAATGTTGAGCGGTGCCGACTATGGAATGGCCCGCTCCTGGCTCAGTTCGCCGTTCGTCATGGTGTTGCTGATCCTCACCATCTGCATCGGCCTGTACCATGGCCAGCTCGGCATGCAGGTCGTGATCGAGGATTACGTACACAATGAGGGCGTCAAGCTGGCGCTAATCGTGGCGATCAAGTTCATCGCGGTATTCTTCGGGCTGGCCGCGATCGTGGCCAGCATGCGTATCGGATTCGGAGGCTAAGTCATGGCCGAGGCGAGCAGCGGCAACAGCAACCCGCCCGTCGCGGGTACCGTCAACATCGGCAACACCGCCTACAAGGTGATCGACCACGAGTACGACGTGGTCATCGTCGGCGCGGGCGGTGCCGGTCTTCGCGCGACCTTCGGCATGGCCAACAAGGGCTTCAAGACGGCCTGCATCACCAAGGTGTTCCCGACCCGCAGCCACACCGTGGCGGCGCAGGGCGGCATCTCCGCGGCGCTGGGCAACATGGGCCCGGACGACTGGCGCTGGCACATGTACGACACGGTCAAGGGCTCCGACTGGCTCGGCGACCAGGACGCGATCGAATACATGTGCCGCGACGGCATCGGCGCGATCATCGAGCTCGAACACTATGGCGTGCCGTTCAGCCGCACGCCCGAGGGCAAGATCTACCAGCGCCCGTTCGGCGGCATGACGACCGAATACGGCAAGGGCATCGCCCAGCGCACCTGCGCCGCGGCCGACCGTACCGGCCACGCGATCCTGCACACGCTCTACCAGCAGTCGCTGCGTAACCATGCCGAGTTCTTCATCGAGTATTTCGCCCTCGACCTGATCATGGACGAAGGCGTCTGCCGTGGCGTCATGGCCTGGAACCTCGACGACGGCACCATCCATCGCTTCCGCGCCCACAAGGTGGTGCTGGCGACCGGCGGCTACGGCCGCGTCTACCAGACGGCGACCTCGGCCCACACCTGCACCGGTGACGGCGGCGCCATGGCGCTGCGCGCCGGCCTGCCGCTGCAGGACCTCGAGTTCGTGCAGTTCCATCCGACCGGCGTGTTCGGCGCGGGCTGCCTCATCACCGAGGGCGTGCGCGGCGAAGGCGGCTACGTCACCAACGCCAGCGGCGAGCGCTTCATGGAGCGCTACGCGCCGTCGGCCAAGGACCTCGCCTCGCGCGACGTCGTCAGCCGCTCGATGACCATCGAGATCCGCGAGGGCCGCGGCTGCGGTCCCAACAAGGACTACATCGAGCTGCACGTCGAGCATCTCGACCCGAAGATCATCCACGAGCGCCTGCCGGGCATCGCCGAGACCGCGCGCATCTTCGCCGGCGTCGACGTCACCCGCCAGCCGATCCCGATCCTGCCGACCTGCCACTACAACATGGGCGGCATCCCGGCGAACTATCACTGCGAAGTCATGACGGTGAAGAACGGCGATCCCAATACCGTCGTCCCCGGCCTGATGGCGCTGGGCGAGGCCGCGTCGATCGGCGTCCACGGCGCCAACCGCCTGGGCTCGAACTCGCTGCTCGAGCTGGTCGTGTTCGGCCGTTCCGCCGCCAACCGTGTCGCCGAGCTGATGACCCCGGGCCAGCCGCACAAGGACATGCCGCGCGCCGGCGAGGAGGCGATCGCCCGCCTCGACAAGGCCCGGCACGCCAGCGGCAGCACGCCGACCGCCCAGCTGCGCGCCCAGATGCAGAAGACCATGCAGAACGACTGCGCGGTGTTCCGCACGACCAAGACGCTCGACGAGGGCTGCGTGAACATGGACAAGGTGTTCGCCGGCAAGGACGACATCCGCGTCAAGGACCGCTCGATGATCTGGAACTCCGATCTTATGGAGACGCTGGAGTTCGAGAACCTGATCCTCCAGGCCCAGGGCACGATCCGCTCGGCCGCCAACCGTCAGGAAAGCCGCGGCGCCCACGCGCACGAGGACTTTCCGACCCGCAACGACAAGGACTGGCTGAAGCACACGGTCGTCTGGGTCGACGAGAAGACCGGCAAGACCCGCATCGACTACCGTCCGGTCAACCTGCAGCCGATGAGCAACGACGTCCAGTCGTTCCCGCCAAAAGCCCGCGTGTACTAACCGCCCGCGTGTATTGAGTTCGAGAGGACGATATGGCCGAGTTCACTCTTCCCGCCAATTCCAAGGTCGGCGTCGGCCAGACCTACGCCGCTCCGACGGGCGCCAAGAACATCCGGAAGTTCAAGGTCTATCGCTGGACCCCGGAAGACGGCAAGAACCCGTCGGTCGACACCTACGAAGTCGACATGGACACCTGCGGGCCGATGGTTCTCGACGCGCTGATCAAGATCAAGAACGAGATGGACAGCTCGCTCACCTTCCGGCGCTCCTGCCGCGAGGGCGTGTGCGGCTCGTGCGCGATGAACATCGACGGCACCAACACGCTGGCCTGCACCAAGTTCATCGACGAGGTGAAGGGCGACATCAAGATCTACCCGCTGCCGCACATGCCGGTGGTGCGCGACCTGGTGCCCGACCTCAACGTGCCCTACGCCCAGCTGACCTCGATCGAGCCGTGGCTGAAGTCCTCGACCCAGCCGCCGACGCGCGAGCGCCTGCAGTCGCCGGAGGAGCGCGCCAAGCTCGACGGCCTGTGGGAGTGCATCCTGTGCTTCTGCTGTTCGACCTCGTGCCCCAGCTACTGGTGGAACGGCGACCGCTATCTCGGGCCGGCCATCCTGCTGCAGGCCTATCGCTGGATCGCCGACAGCCGCGACGAAGCCAAGGGCGAGCGCCTCGACAATCTCGAGGATCCGTTCCGGCTCTATCGCTGCCACACGATCATGAACTGCACCAAGACCTGCCCCAAGAGCCTCAATCCGGCCAAGGCGATCGCCGAAATCAAGAAGCTGATGGTCGAACGCACGATCTAGGCGGCGCGTTCTTTGCTATGCTGGAGCCACCGGGGAAAAACAGGGGGCTTCAGCAATGACATTCAAATCCATCACGGCAATGGCCGCGCTCGCCGGCGCGGCGGCGCTTGCCGCAGGACCGGCATCGGCCGGCCAGACCTTCGACGCGGTCAAGGCCAAGGGCTTCGTCCAGTGCGCGGTCAACACCGGACTGGCGGGTTTCTCTTTCGCCGACAGCCAGGGCAAGTGGAACGGCCTCGACGTCGATCTCTGCAAGGCCATCGCCGCGGCGATGTTCGGGGACGCCGAGAAGGTCAAGTTCACGCCGACCACCGCGCAGCAGCGCTTCGTCGCCCTGCAGTCGGGCGAGGTCGACGTCATCACCCGCAACGCGACGCAGACGCTGCTGCGCGACACCTCGCTCGGCTTCAACATCGCGGGCGTCAATTTCTACGATGGCCAGGGTTTCATCGTCCCGGCCAAGAGCAACATCAAGAGCTCCAAGGAGCTGAACGGCGCCACGGTCTGCGTGCAGCCGGGCACCACCACCGAGCTCAACCTCGCGGACTATTTCCGCAAGCACAAGATGACCTTCAAGCCGGTGCTGATCGAGAAGCTCGACGAGCTGCTGCAGGCCTATGCCTCCGGCCGCTGCGACACCTACACGACCGACGCCTCGGGCCTCGCCGCGGTGCGTGCCGGCCAGCTCGCCGGCAAGGGCGAGCATGTCATCCTGCCCGAGCGCATCTCCAAGGAGCCGCTCGGCCCGATCGTCCGCCACGGCGACGACCAGTGGTTCGACCTGGTGAAGTGGACGCTGATGGGCATGATCGAGGCCGAGGAGATGGGCATCACCTCCAAGAACGTCGACGAGATGCTGAAGAGCGACGATCCCACGGTGAAGCGCTTCCTGGGCGTCACGCCGGGCTACGGCAAGGCCGTCGGCCTCGACGAGAAGTGGATGTACAACGTCATCAAGCAGGTCGGTAACTACGGCGAGAGCTACGACCGCCACGTCGGCCCGGCCACGCCGCTCAAGCTCGAGCGTGGCCAGAACGCGCTGTGGACCAACGGCGGCCTGATGTACGCGATCCCGTTCCGCTGAAGCTTCGAGTTCAAAAAAACTCCGTCGTCTCGACCGGAGCCGAGCGCAGCGAGGCGGAGTGGAGAGACCTTCTCTCCACCAAAAGCCGGCTGAACGTTGAGAGAAGGTCTCTTGTGTGCGGCGCCGGTGGCATGATGTGCGAACGGGCGGCTGCTCCAACAACCGCCCGTCGCCAGATCTGAGCCCGTAGGTCTCCAAGGCCTGAGCCTGTAGTGGAGCGAGGGA
>JAESFK010000336.1_pt1 | contig 27486 bp, 27 predicted proteins | sample 9269391 | NCBI WGS metagenome assembly JAESFK01 (sample SAMN14506231, study PRJNA617097) | algae metagenome | isolation source: Drouetiella hepatica UHER 2000/2452 and co-occurring heterotrophs from... | place: Slovakia: Slovak Paradise National Park, Hrabusice, Kosice Region | collected 2000-01-01
CCAAGGTCAGGGAGCGGCCGTGGGTTTCGTCCTCGTCGGCACGCTCCGCACCCCGCGGTGCGGAGCGTGCCGACCGGCGACCCCCCGCGTTGAACGGGGCGTCGCCGAGTCCGGGGACTCCGGGATGATCACCGGCCACCGACAGGGCCGTTTAGATCTTGCCGGTCAGTTCGGGAACGGCGCTGAACAGGTCGGCAACCAGTCCGAAATCGGCGACCTGGAAGATCGGCGCGTCTTCGTCCTTGTTGATCGCAACGATCGTCTTGCTGTCCTTCATCCCGGCGAGATGCTGAATCGCGCCCGAGATGCCGATCGCGAAATACACCTGCGGCGCAACGATCTTGCCGGTCTGGCCAACCTGATAGTCGTTGGGGACATAGCCCGCATCGACCGCGGCACGCGAAGCACCGAGCGCGGCGTTCAGCTTGTCGGCGAGCGGGACGATCACTTCCTGATATTTCTCGGACGAACCCAGCGCGCGGCCACCCGACACGATGATCTTCGCCGAGGTGAGCTCAGGACGATCCTGCTTGGCGATTTCGGCGCCGACGAAGCTCGAGATACCGGCATCGCTGCCCGCGCCCACGGCTTCGACCGTACCCGAACCGCCCGAGGTCGCGGCCTTTTCAAAGGCGGTGCCGCGAACGGTGAGAACCAGCTTCGCGTCCGACGATTCGACGGTTGCAATCGCATTGCCGGCGTAGATCGGGCGGGTGAAGGTCTTCGGACCCTCGACCGACAGGATTTCCGAAATCTGCATCACGTCGAGCAAAGCGGCAACGCGCGGCGCGATATTCTTGCCGGTGGTCGTCGCGGGCGCGAGGAACGCGTCATGCGACGCCATCAATTCAGCGACGAGCGGCGCGATATTTTCGGGCAGATTGTGACCGAAAGCGGCGTTGTCGGCGACATGCACCTTGCCGACGCCAGCGATCTGCGCAGCGTCCTTGGCGACCGCATCGACACCGCTACCGGCGACGAGCAGATGGACTTCGCCGAGCTTCGACGCGGCGGTGACCACCGCGAGCGTGGCGTCCTTGACGACCTTGCCGTCATGTTCGACCCAGACGAGCGTTTTCATGAGTGCACTCCCATGGCTTTCAACTTGGCAACCAGTTCATCGACATCAGCGACCTTGACGCCCGCCGAGCGAACTGGCGGTTCCGAAACCTTGACAACCTTGACGCGCGGCGCGGTGTCGACGCCGTAATCGGCTGGGGTCTTGGTATCGAGCGGCTTCGACTTCGCCTTCATGATGTTCGGCAGCGAAGCGTAGCGCGGTTCGTTCAGACGCAGGTCGGTGGTGACGATCGCGGGAAGCTTGAGCTTCACCGTCTCCAGACCGCCGTCGACTTCGCGGGTCACATTGACATGATCGCCATCGACATTGACCGCGCTGGCAAAGGTGCCCTGCGCCCAACCGGTAAGCGCAGCGAGCATCTGGCCGGTCTGGTTGTTGTCGTCATCAATCGCCTGCTTGCCGAGGATCACGAGACCCGGCTGTTCAGCGTCGGCAATCGCCTTGAAGATTTTCGCCAGCGCGAGCGGTTCGACGGCATCGTCGGTCTGGACGAGGATCGCGCGGTCGGCGCCCATCGCCAGCGCGGTGCGCAGCGTTTCCTGCGCCTTCGCCGGGCCGACGCTGATCGCCACGACCTCGGTCGCGACGCCCTTTTCCTTCAGGCGGATCGCTTCTTCGATCCCGATCTCGTCGAACGGGTTCATCGACATTTTGACATTGGCCAGATCGACGCCGGTGCCGTCGGATTTGACCCGCGGCTTCACATTATAATCGAGCACCCGTTTCACGGGGACGAGGATTTTCATGGGCCTAAAGCTCCTCTCAGCAAATTGTGCACTGCGCCATAATTCGCGCTTACGTAAACGTCAACCTGACTCCTCTCCCCTTGGGGAAGAGGATCGGGCGACTTGGTCCGCAGGACCTAGTCGGACTTGGTGAGGGTCTGGACGTTGCCGCCCTCACCGCTGCGACTAGGCAGCAAGCTGCCAAGTCTCGCTGCCTCTCCCCCAAGGGGAGAGGCAATTACATCACGCCGCGCGGACTTCCGCGACAATCTTCTTTGCCGCGTCGCCCAGATCATTTGCCGCGACGATCGGCAGCCCCGAATTGGCGAGGATGTCCTTGCCCTGCTGCACATTCGTGCCTTCCAAGCGGACAACCAAAGGCACCGACAGATTCACTTCCTTCGCCGCGGCGACGATGCCGTCGGCGATGATGTCGCACTTCATGATGCCGCCAAAGATGTTGACGAGGATGCCCTTCACCGCGGGGTCTTTCAGGATGATCTTGAACGCCGCGGTGACCTTTTCCTTCGAAGCGCCGCCGCCGACGTCGAGGAAGTTGGCGGGGAATTCGCCGTTGAGCTTGATGATGTCCATCGTCGCCATGGCGAGGCCAGCCCCATTAACCATACAGCCGATGTTGCCGTCGAGCTTGATGTAGGCGAGGTCATATTCCGACGCTTCGACCTCGGCCGGGTCTTCCTCGGTCAGGTCGCGCAGTTCGGCAAGATCCTTGTGGCGGAACATCGCATTGCCGTCGAACGCCACCTTGGCGTCAAGCACCAGCAGTTCGTCGCCATCCTTGCCCTCGCAGACCGCGAGCGGGTTGATTTCGATCTGTTCGGCATCCGTGCCGAGGAATGCAGCGTACAAACCGGCCAGAACCTTGGCGGCCTGTTTCGCCAGATCGCCCGACAGCCCGAGCGCCGCTGCAACACTGCGGCCATGGTGCGGCTGGAGGCCGGTGGCGGGGTCGATGGTGATCGTGTGGATCTTTTCCGGCGTGTCATGCGCGACGGTTTCGATGTCCATCCCGCCCTCGGTCGAGGCGACGACCGCGACGCGGCTCGACCCGCGATCGACGAGCAAAGCGAGGTAGAATTCCTGCTTAATGTCGGCGCCGTCGGTGATGTAGAGGCGGTTGACCTGCTTGCCCGCATCGCCGGTCTGGATCGTCACCAGCGTGTTGCCGAGCATGTCTTTGGCGTGCGCTTCGACCTCTTCGATCGTCTTGGCGAGGCGAACGCCGCCCTTCGCGTCGGGGCCAAGCTCCTTGAACTTGCCCTTGCCGCGGCCACCCGCGTGGATCTGCGACTTCACCACATAGAGCGGCCCGGGGAGCTGCTTTGCTGCGGCGACGGCTTCTTCGACGCTCATCGCGGCAATGCCCTTGGGCACCGCGACGCCATATTTCGCGAGCAGTTCTTTCGCCTGATATTCGTGGATGTTCATGAGGTCTGCCGGGCCTTTCGAGTCTTGGGGCGGGGAGAATTGCCGCCGCCTAAGCACAAGTTGGCGGGCAAGGCTACCCCGCAGCGCCGCAGATATTCTTCCCTAGCGAAAAGCGCAGAGCGCCGCCGAGCTGGTCGTCACCGTCAATATCTCGGGGTCTTTGAGCGCGCGGACCTTGTGGAGAAACTGGTTCAGCGACAACTCGCTCATCCTTTTGTCCTTCAAGGTCGACAGCGAGCCGAGGCGGCGCAGCTGGAGCAGCGACAGCCGATCGACCATCCGTTCGGCCATGCACGACGCGATCGCTTGCGACAGCCCGGCGTTGACCAGCCCGGTGCGCAGCCGCGCTTCGGGTGTGGCGCAGGCCGCCAGCGCGAGCAGCGACAAGGACAGAATAGCGATACGCATCAGCGATTATCTTCCATGAAATTCGGCGACGGCGCTCGACACCGCCTGCATCAGCGCCATGCGCGCCGGGATCGGCGACGTTGTGGTCCCCATGAATACAACGATCGCATAGCGGGTGCCGTCGGGCGCAGTGGCGATGCCGATGTCGTTATAGCCCGCGGTCATGCCCCCCAGATTCTGTCCGGTCCCCGTCTTGTGCAGGAATTTCCAGCCCGGCGGCAAACCGGCCTTCAGCCGCTTCGGCCCGCTTTTGGTCCGGCTCATCACATCGAGCAGATATTCGGTCGATTCGGGCGACAGCAATGTCCCGCGCGCCAGCCGGGCGAGGGCGCTGGCGACCGCGGTCGGGCTCGCCCCGTCCATCGGGTTGGCCAGATAATTGTCCATCGCTGCGCGGCGCGTCGCCGGGGAGAGGGCGGCGCGCGCGGTTTCGAAATTGCGACCCACCGAATAGCTTTGCTGCCACGTCAGCCCGGCGATTCCGCTTTGCAGCAACCGCTCGCCAGGCCCGAACCGGACCGCGCCCAAATCTTTCTTGGCGATATAGGCGCGCACGGCGCCCGGCCCGCCGACGGTACGCAGCAGGCTGTCGTTCGCCGTGTTATCGCTTTGGGTGACCGCGGTTTCGATCAGGCTGCGCACGGTCATCGTCACCGACCCCTGCGCACGGACGCGCGCGGCAAGCGGCTGGTAAAACAGGGTCAGATCCTCGGGACCGATTCGCACTTGCTGATCGAGCCGGATGCGCCCCTGATCAACCGCATCGAGCGTCGTCAGCGTGACCCAGAATTTCGATACGCTCTGCTGCGGGAAAAGATCACCGCCGCGCTCGGCAAGCGCCCATTCGCCGTCGATGCGCTGCACCGCGATCCCGGTCTTGCCCGGAAAGGCGCGCCACAGGAAATGGATGCGTTCGCTGAGTCCGGCTGGGGGGCGACGAAAGCCGGGATCGAGCGGTCCGGCGGGACGCGGCATCGTCGATCGTACCGGCTGGCCGATCGGAACGGTCACCGATCCCGTGGGTCGCGGCGTAGCGGCCTGCGTCCGCGGAGTCGGGACGACGGCGGCGCTGCTGACGCAACCCGCGAGCACGGCCACGCTCATCGTCATGGCGAGCAGCGGCCGGGCCGATAATTGAAACGTCATGAAAACCCCGCAACCTGCGACTTGTACAAAATCCCCGAGCCATCTGGTCTCGCAGGCAGGTAAAGTGGGCTAGCTGTTTGCGACGAATGATTCCTCCCGCGCGACGAGTGGCGGAACCGCCGGTTCGTCAGGGCGCCGGGGTTGCGCGCACCATTGTGGGGAACAGCCGCTTGAACGCCGCGAGCTTGGGCGCGTCCCAGCGGATGATATAGCCGTTCGACGGGTTGCGGCGCATGAAATCCTGGTGATTGGGCTCGGCGCGGTAAAAGCGCTTGTAACTTTCGACCGGCACGACGATCGGCTTGGCGAAATATTTGCCCTTGCCGATTTGCGCCAAATAACTCGTCGCGACCTGACGTTGCGTAACGTCGAGCGGGACGATCGCGGCGCGATACTGGGTACCCGAATCCGGCCCCTGACGATTCTTCAAGGTCGGATCGGCGACCACCGAAAACAGGACGCGGAGCAAGGTGCCATAGCTGACCTGCGTCGGATCATAAACGATCCGCACCGCCTCGGCATGGCCCGACGTGCCGTCGTGGGTCAGTTCATATTTCGCGGTCGCGGCGCTGCCGCCATGATAGCCCGATTCGACCGAGATCACGCCCTTCACATTGGCAAAGACGCCCTCGACCCCCCAGAAACAGCCGCCCGCGAGCACCGCGGTCGCGCGCTTCGCCTTGACCGCCGGATCGACCGCGGCGGGGGGAAGCTTGACGACGCTTTCGGCCTGCGCCGGGGCGCATTGCGCCACGATCGCCCCCGCGACGAGCGCCGCGATGATACGGCTGAACGGTGCGCCGCGGGGTTGCGTCACGCGGGGATCGGCAGCGCGGGCTGGTTGAGCACGATATAGGTCGCGCCAATCGCGAAACCGGCGAGCATCGACAAAAACCAGTCGGAGCGGAAAAGATTGAGCATGGGGAGCCTCTTTTTTCATCTATTATGGTTCGCGGCCAAAACCGCTTTGGTTACACCGACGATATGGCGCGCCCCGACCAACCGTGCAGTGATGTCCGTCACCCTAAACAGGATGGCTTACTATCCGGTGAACCGGGCGGTTAACCGCCGTTCATGTTCAGATAGGTTCCGTCCCCGGCATTACAAGACCGGTCGGTACAGAATTCCTATGCGAGGAGCGAGCGGCGCTTTAGCGCAGCGCCGCGCACGCCTGCTGGATGCGCACGCAGGCTTCCTTCAGCACCGCCTCCGACGTCGCATAGGAAACGCGGAAGGCGGGCGACAGCCCAAAGGCCGCACCATGCACCGCCGCGACCTTCGCGCTGTCGAGGAAATAGTCGATCAGCTTCTCGTCGCTGTCGATCAACAGGCCGTCGGGAGTCGTCTTGCCCATGCAGCCGCTGGCGTCGGGATAGACATAGAAAGCCCCATCGGGGGTCGGGCAGCTGAGTCCCGGCGCATCGTTGAGCATCGCGACGACCTTGTCGCGGCGCTTTTTGAACGCCGCGTTGCGGTCGTCGAGGAACTGCTGCGGCCCACCCAATGCCGCGGCGGCGGCGGCCTGCGCGATTGAGCAGGGGTTCGAGGTCGACTGCGACTGGAGCTTGCCCATCGCCTTGATCAGCCAAGCCGGACCACCCGCGTAACCGATGCGCCAGCCGGTCATCGCATAGGCCTTCGAACAGCCGTTCACCGTGAGGATGCGGTCGATCAGGTCGGGGCAACGCTGGGCAAAGGTCGAAAATTCGAAATCGGCGTACCAGACATGCTCGTACATATCGTCGGTCATCACCATCACATGCGGATGGCGGCGAATGACTTCGCCGAGTGCATCGAGCTCTTCGCCCGAATAAGCGGCACCCGACGGGTTCGACGGCGAGTTGAGCATCACCCAGCGCGTCTTGGGCGTGATCGCGGCATCGAGCTGTGCCGGGGTGATCTTGTAATTCTGCGCCGCGCCGCCCTCGATGATCACCGGGGTACCACCCGCGAACGCGACGATGTCGGGGTAGCTCACCCAATAGGGCGCCGGGATGATGACCTCGTCGCCCTTGTCGACCGTCGCGACGAGCGCGTTGAACAAAGTGTGCTTGCCGCCGACATTGACCGTGATCTGGTCGAGCCCGAAATCGAGCCCGTTGTCGCGGCGGAACTTGCCGCGGATCGCTTCCTTCAGCGCCACCGTGCCGTCGACCAAGGTATATTTGGTCTGGCCATTACGGATCGCCTCGATCGCCGCTTCCTTGACGAAATCGGGGGTGTCGAAATCGGGCTCGCCTGCGCTGAGCCCAATCACATCGACGCCCGCGGCTTTCAGCGCCGAAACGCGCGCGGTCATCGCGAGCGTCGCCGACGGCTGGATGCGGTTAAGGGCGGCGGAGATATGCGGCTTTAGCGACATGGGACTTCTTTCCGTGGCTTGCGCGGACAGGCGGCGATTTGACAGGAAATTGCGCGGGGCCGCGCCTAAAGCGTCCGTCCCGAATTCGCAAGCGCAGCGTGGGATAAATTACCTATGCAGGGCGCAGGTCAGGCTATCCCGTTGCCGTAGCGTCCACCAGCCGTGCCGGGATCAGACCGCGCAGCGAATTACCGATGAAGAAACCATCCGCCAAGTCGGCAAGCCGCAGGTGCGATTCGACTGCGCGGCCCTTGTCGATCAGCTCAGCGCGCAGCACCCCGGGAAGCAGCCCGAGCGCCAGCGGCGGCGTCAGCAACTGGCCGTCGCGTTCGACAAAGATGTTGCTCCAACTGCCCTCGGTGACAAAGCCCGGTTCATCGACGAACACCACCTCCGCCGCGCCGCTGTCGTGCCGTGCCGCATCATAAGCGGCACGCTGGCTGGTCTTGTGCGCCAGGCGAAAATCGTCCGCCGTCATCGGCGCAGGGCGGACCGCGACGGGTACCGGCAGTTCGGCCATTCGCGGCATCGGCGACACTTCGACCGCGAGCGCCCCCGACGGCGCGAGCCGCATCCGCACCCGCGCCGCGCTGCGCAGGCGAAAGGTTGCCGATTGCAAACTGTTGCGCGCGCCATGACGGTCGAACGCAAAGCCAAGCGTTTCGGCGCTCGCCTTCATCCGCGCCAGATGCCCCTCCAGCCGCTGGACCCCCTCGACGGGATCAAAGAACATGGTTTCGATCAGATCGAAACGCGCCCCCGCTGCCCCCACAAACTCCCCCTTCGCCAGACATTCGCGCCATTCCTCAGCCGGTTGGCTGTCGGCGACAATTCCCGAACCCAATCCCAGCGTGGCGCGATTTGCGCCGCCTGGCAAGCCGCTCGCGCGCGGAAGCACCAGCGTGCGGATCGCAACATTGAACGCTGCATCGCCGCCGGGTTCGATGAAACCGATCGATCCGGTGTACAGCCCGCGCGCATCGCCCTCCAGCTCGTCAATGATCTCCGTCGCGCGCACTTTGGGCGCGCCGGTGATCGAGCCGCAGGGAAAGGCGGCGCGCAGCACATCGACCGCGCCGACGCCATCGGGCAGCCGCGCGCTGACGTCGGAGACAAGCTGGTGGATCGTCGGAAAACTCTCGACGCGAAACAGGTCGGGAACCGCGACCGACCCCGGCACCGCGACGCGCGACAGGTCGTTGCGGATCAGATCGACGATCATCAGATTTTCGGCGCGCTGCTTAGGATCCTCGGCAAGCCCGCGCGCCGCCGCCGCGTCGGCGTCGCTATCGGCCAGCCGCGCCGCAGTACCTTTCATCGGCCGCGCCATCACCTGACCATCGCGCAGCGCAAAGAACAGCTCGGGCGAATGCGACACGATCGCCTGTTCGCCGGTCCAGATCACCCCGCCATAGCCCGCGCGCGCCGTCTGCCGCAGCCGCGCATGGATCGCGAGCGGATTGCCCAGCACCGGCACCTCGGCGCGAAAGGTCAGATTCGCCTGATAAATGTCGCCTGCCGCGATATAGGCGAGCACCGCCTCTACAGCCGCCAGATAGTCGGCGCGCGTCACTCTCGGGGCCACCGCGCCGATCCATGCGCTTTCCGGATCGGGCAGCAGCCCCGGCACCGCATCGGCATCAATCCGCTCAACCGTTTCGAACAAGCCGAACCAGCCGAGCGGAAGTCGATCCGCATCGGCGGCACCCGGCGCCCCACGCCACGCGTGCGATAGACCCTTGCCCGCCTCATAGTGCAGATAACCTGCGGCATGGAGCCCGCGCGCTCGTGCCGCTTCCAGCGCATCGAACAACGTAGGAATCTCAGCGGCAGCGCGCACAACAAGAATTTCTATAGGGTTCTCGAACAATCGGGCGGGCACTGCTCCCGCCGAGCGCGCGTCATCGAGCAAGACAAAGGGAGGATTACCGCCCGCCGCGAGCATAGGCTGGTCGCCTGACATCGTTTGTTCCCATGCGCCGTGCGCGCTGGGCTACGTCAGCGCTCACGGCGAACCCGAATACGTTTCAGACCGCCAATCTCGGCAAAATAGCTGCCCACGGCGCCGGGGTAGATCACGACCTTTTCACCTACCTTGGGATCCCTTGGCAGGTCCGTCTGGTCGGTCTGAATCCAGACCGCGCCATCCTCGATCTCAAAGCGCATCTTGTTATAGCCTTCGCGGCGCGCCCATTTGATCGTCGATTCAAGCCGCGTCATCTTTTCCTTGTCGTCATCGCCGCCGCCAAAGAAAGGCAGGTCGCGCAGGGTGAAGCCGAACAGTCCGCGCCTTGCCTTTTGCGCCGAATTGCGGTCGAAAAAGGTGATGTCATTGGCCGTCTGCGCCTGTTCGAGCGCCGCAACCTGCTGGTCGAAACACGCGAGACGCGCGGCGGCATCGGGAACCGCGCGGCAGTCATATATCCGCTGGACCTGCGCCGGGGTGGTCGGGGCGTCCTTATCCTTCGCCGCGACCGGCATCGCAATCAGAACGCCCCACACGAGCGCGCAAGTTCCGATGGTCGAACGCGAATGCACTAAATTCATGATCGTCCCCTTTGTCGTTGCCTGCACGACTAGCCGCAGCGCGGCAGCGCCGCAAGCGCGGCCCGGTTGCGATGTCGGCTTACTGACCCTAGTGTCAGGAAAGCCACAAGAATGAGAGGATTTTTTCCCGCGATGGACAGCGAATTTTCCTGGTCGACCGATTATTGCCATCCGACGAACTGGGACCAGTCTTTCGCGCCGCTATCGCTCCCCGACATGCTCGCCGCCAGCGTGGCGCGCCGCGGCGATGCGGCGATGCTCGATTTCATGGGCCGCCGCTTCACCTACGCCGAAGTCGCCCGCGGCGCCGCCCGGGTCGCCCGCGGGCTGCAACAGCTGGGGCTCGGCACGGGCAGCCGCGTCGGCCTGTTCCTGCCCAACGTCCCGCATTATGTCGCGGCCTATTATGGCGCGCTCGCCGCCGGGGCGACGGTGGTCAACTTCTCGCCGCTCTACACCGCGCGCGAGTTGGAGGAGCAGGTCGAGGATTCGGACACCGACACGCTATTCACCGTCAGCGCCGCAGCGCTGCTGCCCACGGCGCTCAAGGTACTCGACGGGTCGAGCCTGAAGCGCCTCGTCGTCGGGTCGGTCGCGGGCGGACTGGCTTGCCACAAGGCGCTTCTCTACCGCCTGTTCAAGCGCGCCGAAATCGCCCCGCTTCCCGCCGACCCGCGCGTCATCCGCTTCTCCGCGCTGATCGCCAACGACGGCCGCCCCGAACCCGTCGCGATCCATCCCGAAAACGACGTCGCGCTGATCCAATATACCGGCGGTACCACCGGCACGCCGAAGGGCGCCAAGCTGAGCCACCAGAACCTCACCGCCAATGCGCGGCAGGTGAACGCGATCGACCCCGACCATGATGCCGAGGATCGCATCCTCGGCGTGCTGCCTTTCTTCCACGTCTTCGCCAACACCTGCGTGCTCAACCGCACCATCCTCAACGGCGGCTCGATCACGATGCTGCCGCGCTTCGACGCCAAGCAGGCGCTCGCCGCAATCACTCGCACCAAAACGACCGCGCTGCCCGGCGTGCCGACGATGTATCAGGCGCTGCTCGACCATCCCGACCTGGCCAAGACCGATTTTTCATCGCTGCGTATCTGCATTTCAGGCGGCGCCCCAATGCCCGCCGAGTTGCGCGAGAAATTCACCGCCGCGACCGGCGCCTCGCTCGTTGAGGGCTATGGCCTGACCGAAAGCTCCGGCGTCGTGGCGACCAACCCCTATGACGGCCCCGTCCGGCCCGGCACGATCGGCCAGCCGCTCCCCGCTACCCACATCCGTCTGCTCGACAAGGAAGACCCGACGAAAGCCGCGCCCGCGGGCGAACCCGGCGAACTCGCGGTCAAGGGGCCGCAGATCATGCAGGGCTATTGGAACCGCCCCGACGCCGATCTCGACAGCTTCACTGCCGACGGCTGGCTGCGCACCGGCGACGTCGCGGTGGTCGAGGATGGCGGCTATATCCGCATCGTCGACCGGCTGAAGGACATGATCGCGGTCGGCGGCTTCAAAGTCTATCCGAGCGTCATCGAGGCACATCTCTACGAGCATCCTGCGGTCAAGGAAGCGATCGTGCTCGGCGTTCCCGACGCCTATCGCGGCGAGGCGCCGAAAGCATTTGTGACGCTGGAAGAGGGCTTTGAGATTTCGGGCGAAGCGCTCGCCGCCTGGCTCAACCCGCAACTTGGCAAGCACGAGCGGGTCAATGCGGTCGAAGTGCGGCTCAATCTGCCCAAAACGATGATCGGCAAACTCGACCGCAAGGCTTTGCGCGCCGAAGAAGGCTGATCCAATCCTCTATCATCTTCTGCGAACGACTGAATGGCGGATATTGGCAATGTAATGTTGTAACCTCTGTCATGTTATGCCATATCCAGCATCGCAATTGCCCCAATGGAGAATCGGGTGACCCAAGTCGCCAGCCCTGCCCCTGTATCTACGCGCTTCAGCGCGATGGTCCGGGCTGCTCGCGACGCACGGCCACTGACGTCGCTCAGCGGCGACCAGCTGGCGATGGGCCTGTCGGGACTGTGCCTCGTCCATTGCCTCGCCAGCACGGTGCTGTTTGCCTCGATCGCTTCGGTCGGGGTCGCGTTCGACAATCACCTGTTTCACGAAATCGGGCTGATCATCGCGATCGGCTTTGCGCTGATCACCCTCGTCTCGGGCGTGCTCAGCCACGGGTATATGATGCCGTTCGCGGTCGGCAGCTTCGGGCTCGGCATGATGGCGGGCGCCTTGTCGCGGCCGCATGATGGCAGCGAAGTACTGGCGACGATGATCGGCGTCGCCGTTGTCGCACTCGGCCACGATCTCAACCGCCGCGCCAGACACTAAGGCGCCATCGACCCCGACGCCGGAATGGACCGGTCCGCAACTTGCGGACACCCCGCAAACAGCCTACATTGCGATGACAGTTTGCGCGGGGTTCACCGCGCGTAAGGAACCGCCAATGGGCAAGCATGATCATCCGCACGTCGAGGCCAGCGGCGCCTCGCTCGCCAAGGCAGCGCAGACCGCGCTCGAGGGTGCGGGCGAAGCGTGGACCGACATGCGCGCGCAGATTTTCGACGCCGTGGCCGCTATCGGCAAGCCCGCCAGCGCTTATGAAATCGCCGATATTGTGTCGAAGAGCCGCGGCAAGCGCGTCGCGCCGAACAGCGTGTATCGCATTCTCGACCTGTTCGTCTCCAACAACCTTGTCCGCCGCGTCGAAAGCGCCAACGCCTTTGTCGCCAACAGCCATCCCGGCTGCCTGCACGACTGCATCTTCCTGATCTGCGACAGCTGCGGCAGCGCGGTCCACATCGATAACGACACGCTGTCGAGCGGCGTCCGCACCGCCGCCAATGCGACCGGCTTCGCCGCCGAGCGCCCGGTGATCGAAGTGCGCGGCAAATGCGCCGAGTGCCAATAGGGTGAGCCGCCGCGCTCCGCCAGACATCTGAACGATGATCGGGGGGCTTCAGCATTGGATCGAAGCACACCGGAACCGTCCGCCCGCACCGACGCGCTGGTGGGTCGCCACCTTACTCTTCGGTATCGCGGTCGTCCTGTTCGGCCTCTATCTCGGCCAGGTCTTTCCGCAAACAGGTCATGATATCGCCCCCGGCTTTGGGCCGCCGGTGCTCGCCTTCGAATTCGCAGGCAGTCAAACCGACCTCGAAGCGATCTTCGGTTTCTTCACCGACCCGCAGCAGGTGACGCGCCTTGCGGCGATGCGCGCCGGTAACGAGCAGGATTATCTCTATATGCTGCTCTACGCGGGTTTCCTTGCGAGCGGCTGCCTCGCCCTGTGGCGCGAACTTCGTCTGCGCCCGCTGCTCGCTGCCGCGGCGCTCCCGGTCGCCGCGGCGCTGTGCGATGCTTACGAAAACTGGCTGCTGTTCGACATCCAGGCGGCCTTTACGGCAGGCGACTATTCGCCCGCGATGGCCAGCCTGCCCTATCCGGTCGCGGCGAAATTCCTGCTGCTTGCGCTAACCAATGTCGTCATCGGCGCCGCGGCGACGCAGCTGGGCCGCTGGTGGGCGCTGTTCGGCACCGTCGCGATCCTCGCCGCAATTCCCACGGTGATGGCGCTGATCACCCCTGCTGCCTTTGCCTGGGCGCTGATCCCCTCGGCGGCGGGCGGCTGGCTCTTGCTCCTCGCGCTTGCCGCAGCGGGCAGCTGGCGTGCGCTGGTTCAGAAACGCCCAATTGTCGATTATGGCAGCGCCTGAGCCCTTCCCACCCCGGCGATGCGGGTCTAGGGAAACCTCGAATCCTGCAAACAGGGCGAAAGGCTGCACATGAACACCGTGATCATCCGCGAAGACGACCTGGTCGAAACCATTGCCGATGCGCTCCAGTACATCAGCTATTTTCACCCGATGGATTATATCCGCGCGCTCGCCGCCGCCTATGAGCATGAAGTGTCGCCCGCCGCCAAGGACGCGATGGCGCAGATCCTGTCGAACAGCCGCATGTGCGCCGAGGGGCATCGCCCGATCTGCCAGGACACCGGCATCGTCACCGTCTTCATCAAATGGGGCATGGAGTGCCGCCTCGACAGCCCGCGGAGCCTGCAGCAGGTTGTCGATGAAGGCGTGCGCCGCGCCTATCTCCATCCCGAAAACAAGCTGCGCGCCTCGATCCTCGCCGACCCCGCGTTCAGCCGTGTGAACACAAAAGACAACACACCGTCGGTGCTCAACGTCGAAATGGTCCCCGGCAACAAGGTCGTGATCGACGTCGCGGCCAAGGGCGGCGGCAGCGAGAACAAGTCGAAGTTCAAGATGATGAACCCCAGCGACAGCATCGTCGATTGGGTGCTCGAAATGGTGCCGCAGATGGGCGCCGGCTGGTGTCCGCCGGGCATGCTCGGCATCGGCATCGGCGGCACGGCGGAAAAGGCGATGCTGCTCGCCAAGCAGTCGCTGATGGACCCGATCGACATGACCGAGCTGCTGGCGCGCGGACCGTCGTCGCCGACCGAGGAACTGCGCGTCGAGCTCTACGAAAAGGTCAACGCGCTCGGCATCGGCGCGCAGGGGCTCGGCGGCCTCGCGACGGTGCTCGACGTCAAGATCGCCGACTGGCCGACGCATGCGGCGTCAAAGCCCGTTGCGATGATCCCGAACTGCGCCGCCACGCGCCACGCGCATGTGACGCTCGACGGCAGCGGTCCGGCCTTCCTCGAACCGCCGAAGCTTGCCGATTATCCGCAGATCGACTGGAAGCCTGACACCGCGGCGATCCGCGTCGATCTCGACACTCTCACCCCCGAAGTCGTCGCCAGCTGGAAGCAGGGCGACCGGCTCCTCCTCAACGGCAAGATGCTCACCGGCCGCGACGCCGCGCACAAGCGCATCGCCGAGATGCTGGCCAAGGGCGAGCAGCTGCCCGTCAGCTTTCGCGACCGCGTGATTTATTACGTCGGTCCGGTCGATCCGGTCGGCGAGGAAGTCGTCGGCCCCGCTGGTCCCACGACCGCGACGCGCATGGACAAGTTCATGGACATGATGCTCGATCAAGGCCTACTCGCCTGCGTCGGCAAGGCCGAACGCGGCCCCGCCGCGACGCAGGCGATCGCCAAGCATAAGAGCGCCTATCTGATGGCCGTCGGCGGCGCGGCCTATCTCGTCGCGCGCGCGATCAAGGGCAGCGAAGTCGTCGGCTTCGCCGACCTCGGCATGGAAGCAATCTACGAGTTCGAGGTTCAGGATTTCCCGGTGACGGTGGCGGTCGACAGCGAGGGCCAGAATGTCCACGTCAACGCGCCGATGCTGTGGCAAAAGCGGATCAAGGATGAGGGGCTGCTGGCGGGAGTATGATTTTGAGAGCCGATAGGCGGTGAAATAGAACATGCGCGAAAGGAACTTCGCGCATGTGCATGTTAAACCCTCCTGATGAAGGCAAAGAAGGCGAATGGTTGAAGCTTCAAAGCCAGCGCAGTCGAAAGACTCGCTTTGTCTCCACCCCGTCACCCCGGCGAAAGCCGGGGTCTCACCCTCTCGACCAAGAGCCTCCGAAACGGCGAGATCCCGGCCTTCGCCGGGATGACAATGTGGGTTAGGCTCGGGTCATGCGCCAACCCTGCATTTACATCCTCACCAATCGCGGCAATCTGCTTTTCTACATCGGTGTAACCCGCGACATTGCCGCGAGGATGATGCAGCATTGCGCGGGCGAAGGGTCGGCACATTGCCGCCGCTACGACATTCGCAAGCTCGTTTATGTCGAGTTTCACCCCACGATGTACGAAGCCATCGCCCGCGAAAAGGCGTTGAAGGAATGGCACCGCGACTGGAAGCGGCGGTTGATTGCCGAGAGCAATCCGGAGTGGGACGATCTGTTTGAGACGATTTTGAACTGATAGCTCTCAACTTCACGGGCTAGACCCCGGCCTTCGCCGGGGTGACGAGGTGGGTGTGACGCCAGTTAATTTACATCGTCGTCCCGGCGAAGGCCGGGGTCTCGCCGGTCCATCCTTGCTATGCCGCTCGATTTGAAGAACACTCCCCGCGAAACATATACCGCAGGGGACAAGCCATGGATTTTCGTAACGTCGATCGACCGAACCGTCGCGATCTGATTCGCGGCGCCGCCATGCTCGGCGCGGGCGCCGCCGTGATGAGTCCGCTCCCCGTCCTCGCCGCGAGCAGCCAGACTGCCGCGATCCGCAAGGCGGCCGAGGCGAGCAAAGACGCCTCGATCAAACGCATCCGCGACTGGATCGCCCTCCCCTCGATCGCCGCCGAAAATCTGAACATGCCCGAAGGCGCCGCCTATATGGCCGAACTGGCGCGCGACGCAGGTTTCACCAATGTCGAGATCGTCCCGACCGACGGCCATCCCGGGGTGTTCGGCACCATCGACGTCGGCGCCCCGCGCACGCTCGGCATTTATTTCATGTACGACGTCAAACAGTTCGATCCCGCCGAATGGTCGTCACCCCCGCTCGAAGGCCGAATGGTCGAGCGTCCCGGTTTCGGCCAGGCGATCATGGGCCGCGGCGCGGTGAACCAGAAGGGGCCGGAAGCCGCCTTCCTCGCCGCGCTCCACGCGATCCGCGCCGCGAAGGCGAAGCTGCCGGTCAACATCGTGCTGGTGTGCGAGGGCGAGGAAGAAATCGGCTCGCCGCATTTTCGCCAGATCGCGACCAAGCCCAACATTCTCGCCGCGCTCAGGAAATGCGAAGGCATCTTCATCCCCTTCGCCTCGCAGGGCAAGACGGGCAACGTCACGGTCAATCTGGGATCAAAGGGGATCATCGAACTCGAACTGGTCGCCAGCGGCGAAAAATGGGGCCGCGGGCCAAAGGGCGACGTTCATTCCAGCCTGAAGGCGATGGTCGATTCGCCGGCCTGGCGACTGGTGCAAGCGCTGCAAACCTTGGTTACTCCCGACGGCAACAAACCCGCGATCGAGGGCTGGTTCGAAAATGTCCGTCCGCTCACCGAGCGCGAGAAAGCGCTGATCCGCGAAGCGGCGAAGGCGGGTGACGAGGCGCAGCAAAAGGCGGCGCTGGGCATCACCCACTGGATCGACAACCTCGCTTTTGACGACGCGCTGATCCGCCTCGCGCAGGAACCGACGGTCAATATCGAGGGGCTCGTCGCGGGCTATACCGGCCCCGGCGGCAAGACGATCCTGCCCGGCCGCGCGGTCGCCAAGCTCGACCTGCGGCTCGTTCCCAACCAGACGCGCGCCGAGGCAGAGCAGAAGCTGCGCGCCCATCTCGACAAGCATGGTTTCAAGGATGTCGAGGTCAATGTCTCGGGCGGCTACGACCCGACCGAGGTTGCCGAGGACAGCCGTCTCGTCCGCTCCGAACTCGCGACCTATAAGCAGCTCGGCATAGCCACCAGCCTTAACCCGCGGATGGCCGGCAGCTGGCCGGGCGCGACCTTCACCGCGCCGCCGGTCTCGATCCCCGCCGCCCATTTCGGCACTGGCCATGGGTCAGGCGCGCACGCCCCCGACGAATATTATCTGATCGATTCGACCAACCCCAAAGTCGCAGGGCTGGTCGATACGACGATGGGCTTTGCCGAATTTCTCTACACGCTGGCGGCGATCAAATAGTCAGTTTCGTCATCCCGGCGAAGGCCGGGATCTCAACGGTCCGCGGGGACGCGAGGTTGAGATCCCGGCCTTCGCCGGGATGACAAGTGTCAGAATCCATACACCAATGTAAACCGCGTCTGCGTATCGACGCGTTCGATCCCAGGTGGCGGGCTGGTGTCTATCTGCGCCGCATAGGCGATGCGCGCCGACAAGGCGCCGGACAGCTTGGCGTTGAGTGCGGTCAGCGAATTGGTCGAACTGTTCGCCTCGCCAACAATGGTCGAGGCGACCTGCGTCAGCCGCAACGTCGGCGACAATTGCCAGCCGAAATCGAGCCCGCCCAGCGCGGTCAGCTCGCTGTCGCTAATCCCGCTGATAAAATCGGTCTGGCGCCACGCCGGCCCGCCTTTCAGGCTCAGCGATATCGATTTGCCGTCGATGACCTTGTAACCCAGCCCGCCCGACAGGTTCCAGCGCGAGTCATAACCCAATATCCGATCATGCTCCCCGCGCGCAAAGCCAAAGGCAAAAGCGCGGTCGTTGATCCGGTATTGCGGCTCCAGCTCGACCAGATAGCGTTCGACCGACGTCCGCCCGTTGGTGCGTTGATAGTCGGCCTGCGCGCGCAATTTATGCGTCCAGTCGATTCCCTGCCGCGACAGCGCCAATCCCGCACTCAGCCCCGCCGATTTGGTGTTGCCGCTGCTCTGCGACGCACCGATCTGGCCCTCGCCCTTCCAGTTCTGCCAGAATTTCGCCGATGCCAGTTTTGCATGCGCAGCCGCCGCCGCTTCGTCCTTCAGCCGCTGGCGTTCGGCGCGATAGGCGACGAGCCGCGCCTCGATCTCCGCTGCGTCGTCGGGATGCGTATCCATTGCCAGCTTGGCGACTGCCTCGACATCGGCGTCCTTGCCGCTCGCGATGGCGGCGGCGAGCATGTTGCGCACTGGGTCGGGCGGCACGATCGGCGGATGCCCGCTGCGATAAAAGGCCAGCATCGCGTCGATTTCGCCGACATTGCCTGGATGCGTCATGCGCGCGAACTTGGCCACGGCTTCGACATCGTCGTTCTCGCCGCTCGCAAAAGCGGCGTCGATCATCGCGCGCACCGCATCGGGCAAGGGCGGATCCAGCGGAACTTCAAAGGTCGGAACCGGGTTCGCCAGCACCGGGTCGGCGAGCGCGGGGTTCGGCTGCGGCGGGTTCGCCGGTTCCTGCGCGGCGTGCGCAGGCTGAATTACGAGGGCCAGCAGGCCGAGGGCCGCCAAGCGGGGAAAAGATGCCATCGAAGAGTCCTTCTCTGGGGAGGCAGAAGCCGGGTTCGTTCGATCATTGGCGCCGCCCCGGCGCGTCCGATGCCTCGCTATAACCCGAAAGAGGCTGGCATTTCCACCCCGCCTCCCCCATTTGCAAACCTATGGTTATAGCCCTCATCGCCATTTTTTGCGCCGGGATCGGCAATTTCGCGATGCACCGCGCCTTCATGGAAAGCGACGACCCGCTGATCCAGCAGATGGTTAAACCGCTCGCCGCCAAGGCGGGGCCGCACATCACCTATATCTTCGAATTCCTGCTGCTCGTCGGCGCGATGGCGATCGCGACGCGGAACTGGTTCACCGCGCTGATGCTCTATGGCCTTTATACGATCTTCAACGCGATGGCGTTCAGCTGGATCATGCAGCGGCGGGATTGAGGGGCGGCGGCTTGCGACCGATAGTTGCCGTCAATGATCCTCCCCATCGACTTGCGATGGGGAGGTGGCAGCCCGCAGGGCTGACGGAGGGGCCGCGGCCTCACGCCACCCCGTGATACCACCAAACCCCGTCGCGATCCTCGCGCTGTACCCGACCTTCGACCTCCAGCCGCTTCAGATGCGCCAGCGCCTCGCCGGTCGCCAGTCCCTGATTATGCTCGCCGATCGGGCGGTTGAACAGCAAAGGAAAACTGTCGATCGCGCGCATCGGAGCCTTCGCCGCCGCTTCGGCCAGATTGTACAGCCGCATGCGGTGCTCGTCGCGCAGCGCCATCAGCCGGACGTGGAGCCCCTTGAATGGCTCGCCATGCGCGGGGCAGACGGTGACGTCGGCGGGCACAGTGGCGAGCAGTTTGTCGATTGAGGCCAGCCATTCGCCCAGCGGATCGGCGTCGGGTTCAGTGATGTTGACCGACACGTTCGAACTGATCCGCGGCAGCACCTGATCGCCCGACACCAGCACGCCCTCGCGCTCGTTCCACAGGCACGCATGCTCGGGGCTGTGCCCCGATCCCACGACGACGCGCCACCGGTGCGACCCAAAATCGAGCCGGTCGCCATCGCGCATCCGCACATAGCTGCGCGGCAGGGTGAAGATCATCCGCTGGAACATATTCCAGCCGCGCGAGCGCTGCGCCTCGATCGCGGCGTCGTCCCAGCCCGCGGCGCGCGATTGCGCGAGCACCTCGTCGGGAGCGGTGTCGGACGAATCGGCGACGATCGCCCGCGCGGTCAGCATCTCCCCGCGCGTCATCCACAGCTTCACATCCTGTTTCTTCGCGATCCATCCCGCGAGGCCGATATGATCGGGATGGAGGTGGGTGCCGATGACGCGCGTAATGCGCTTGTCCTTCAGCGCGTCGGCGTAGAGCGCCTTCCACGCGTCCGAACACATGGTCAGGCAGATGCCGGTGTCGACGATCGCGACGCCATCATCGCCGTCGGCATCGTCGTCGAGCAGCCAGCTGTTGATATGCCCCAGCGACCCCGGCATCGGGATGCGCGCCCAGCCGATGCCAGGGGCGATACGAATCGTCTCACCCGCCCCGGGCGCGGCATCGCCCCACGGATAGGTCAGCCCCGCATGGCTGGTCGCGGTAAAACTGTCGTCCTGGGTCAGCGACGCGTCCGGCGAGCCGCTGGCTGCCGGGATATTGTCGTCATCCTGCCCCGATGCCACGCTTCAGTCTGCCGCCGCGTCGCTTGCGGCTTCGGCCGCTTCTTCGGCGGCGCGCGCTTCGTTGGCGGCGGTACGCTCGGCGCGCAGCTCTTCGAGCAACGCTTCGCGGTCGCCTTCGAAACGGTTGTCGGTCGGGGCTTCAATCCCCGCCTTTTTCGCCGCCTTGGCGACCAGCGCGTCGAGCTCGCGCTGCGAGCACAGGCCCAGCGTCACCGGATCCTTGGCGACGATATTGGCGCTGTTCCAGTGGCTGCGGTCGCGGATCGCGCCGATCGTGTTGCGGGTGGTGCCGATCAGCTTGCCGATCGCGCCGTCCGAAACCTCGGGATGGTTCTTCAGGATCCACGCGATGCCGTCGGGCTTGTCCTGGCGCTTGCTGACCGGGGTGTAGCGCGGGCCGCGGGTGCGGCGGATCGTGTCCTGCGCCTGCTTGCTCATCTTGAGCTTGTAGTTCGGGTCGTCCTGACCCTTTTCGATCTCTTCCATCGACAGCTCGTGCGCGCGCACCGGATCGCGGCCGGTATATTTGGTCGCGGCGGTCTCGTCGGCGATCGCTTGCACTTCGAGGATATGGATGCCACAATATTCGGCGATCTGGATAAAGGTCAAGCCGGTGTTGTCGACCAGCCAGGCGGCGGTCGCATGCGGCATCAGCGGGGTGGTGTCGGCGGTGGCCATGGCGGTTTTCTCCAAGCGGAAATAATAAGGGCCGCCCCTCGCGGGGCGGCCAGACATTGGATGCGGCTGTAAACCTTGCCGCGCGCAAGGGCAAGAGGCGGAATTTCAGGGGTTCATTGCTGGCGAACCCCGGCTTGGGATCATCCGGCTAGGGACCGCACTGCCACAGCCCGGCGATGACCCGCCGCGCGCCGTCAGCGCGGTTCAGCGTCAGCGTCGCGGGACGCGGCGGCGATTCGCCGCCACTCTGTGCTGCACCGGTCAAGGCAACGCGAAGCTGCAATCCTTCGGAGAAAAAGTTGGCGCCATCAATCATCGCATCGTAACCGCCAGTCACCGCGATCGAAGTAACGGTGCTGCCAACCTTGACGATCCCGCGCGCTGGGTCTTGCGTCGCGACATTGCCCTTGGCGATCAGGATCGGCGGCGTCGCCGCGTCGGCGGCAAAGCTGCACCCCAGCTCGCCCTCCAGTTTGGCGCCGTTCAGATCGGCGTCACCAAGCGTCGCCAGTTCGATGGGCGTGCCGTCGCCGCCCTGCGTCGGCTCGTCGGCAGGTTTGATGGCCGGCGGGCCGGGGTCAACCACCGCGCCGCCATCGGCAGCCGTCGTCGATGCGTCATTGTTGGACGGCGAGGAACAGGCGGCCAAGGCCAGCGACATGGCACTGGCGGGGACAAGCAACGCCCGCAGGGGATTCGAAAAATTCATGTGAAAATATATCCTTATGGTCAGCTCGCTTAGCTAACCGCCAAGGCTATCGTTCGTTCCGCCGGTCACCCGACCGTCAGCACGATCTTCCCGACATGCTCGCCCGCCTGCATCCGCGCATGCGCGGAGCTGGCGTCGGCGAGCGGGAAAATCTGATCCATCGCTGGTTTCCACCCGCCCTCGGCCAGTCGCGGCCACAAGGTGCGGTGGATCTCGTCCGCCAGCGCCGCCTTGAAGTCGGCGCTGCGGGCGCGGAGCGTCGATCCGGTCATCATCAGGCGGCGGCGCATTACTTGTGAAATGTCGATCTCGACCTTCGCGCCGCGCTGGAACGCGATGGTGACATGGCGGCCGTCGTCGGCCAGGCATTCCAGATTGCGCGGCACATAATCGCCGCCGACCATGTCGAGCACCGCGTTCACGCCCTTGCCGCCGGTAAACGCCTTCACCGCCTCGACATAATCTTCGCTCGAATAATCGACGGCCAGATCGGCGCCGAGCGCCAGCGCCGCGGCGCATTTGTCGGCGCTGCCGCAGGTCACGATGATCTTGATGTCGAACAATTTGCACAGACCAATCGCGGTCGTGCCGATGCCGCTGGTGCCGCCATGGACCAGCACCGTCTCACCGTCCTTGACCCACGCCCGCTCGAACAGATTGTGCCAAACGGTAAACACCGTTTCGGGCAGCGCCGCCGCCTCGACCATCGAAAAGCCCTTCGGCACCGGCAGGCAGCTGCCCACGGGCGCGGTGCAATATTCGGCATAGCCGCCGCCCGCGACCAGCGCGCACATCGCCTGCCCCAGCAATTCAGGATCGCCACCCGGCCCGACCGCGACGATCGTCCCCGCGATCTCCAGCCCCGGCAGGTCCGATGCGCCCGGCGGCGGCGGGTAAAATCCCATGCGTTGCAGCACGTCGGGACGATTGACCCCCGCGGCGGCGACGCGGATCAGCACCTCGCCCGGCCCCGGTTGCGGCACCGGCCGCTGCTCGGGCACCAGGACTTCAGGTCCGCCGGGCGCGCTGATGGCGATCGCGGTCATGCTCGCTGGCAGGCTGGTCACGTTGATTTTCCCCACTTTTCACTTCGCCCTACGGCCACCTTATTGACAGCGTGGCGCACCGGGTCAACAGTCGCGAGGCTGTTCAGGAGGAACCGCCATGGACGATGATGACCTTCCCCGCCGCCGCGACGATGTGCTCGCGGCGCTGACCCGGCAACCGCTCGACCCGCTGTCGGTGAGCGAACTCGATGACCGTATCGCGACGCTCGAGGGTGAAATCGAGCGCGTCAAGGCGCACCGGGCCGCGGCGACGAGCCACAAGGTGATCGCCGACGCGCTGTTCAAAAAGGGGTAGCGGCAGCGCACCGACCCCGGCCCACCTGCCACCGTCATCCCGGCGAAGGCCGGGTTCTCTACCTTTCGTCATGACGCACCGGCGAGATCCCGACCTTCGCCGGGATGACGGTGGATTACTCCGCCTCGGTGCTCAGCCCCAGCTCGGGAATACCGATCGAGCGCCGCCCGCCGAAATCCGAACGCACGACAATCGCGCCCTGCTTTTCCATATACTCCACCAGCCGCCGGATGCGCCCCGGCGAATGGCTGCCATAAGCGCGCCCCAGCACATCGTCGTCGGGACAGGGTTCGCCGTCGATCGCCGCCCGCGCAATCTGCAAAAACGGCGCCAGCATATCGTCGGGCAGCCGCTCGGCGACGCGCAAGGCCTCCGCCCAGCGCGGCTCCGAAGGGTCGAACACGCCGCCCTTGGCCAGCGCAAAGCGGCGCCGGAACGCTGCCAGATCGAGCGGCACCTTCTTCAACCGCTGCATCCGGCAGCGCACCGAAAAATCCTGATAGAGGAAGGCTTCGGGCTGGAAGGCGCTGTCGGGATCGGACAGCATCTCTTCGAGCATCGCGATCACCACCGCGTCGCTTTGCTCGGCCTCTTCGACCGCGGCGACGATGTCGAGCACCACCGGGGCATCGCGGTCCTCATGGAGCCCCTCGACCGCTGCGATGCGTTCGAGCACTTCGCTCGCCGCGACCGGCTCGGGTTCGGGCGCAAAGACGCGCGGCGCCACCGGCGCTACCATCTCGGTGAACAGCATCGACCGCATGTCGGCACCGCCCGCCTCAGGCAGCGGCATCAGGCTGTGCGTTCCCATCCGCGTAGCGGTCTGCGTCGCGCCGATGCGGATGCTGAGCGGGCGGCGCGAGATGGCGGGGCCAAGCCCCAGGAAATGCCCGCGCTCCAGATCGCGGATCGCCTCGGCCTGCCGCCGTTCCATCCCGAGCAAATCCGCGGCGCGCGCCATATCGATGTCGAGGAAGGTGCGCCCCATCAGGAAATTGCTCGCCTCGGCGGCGACATTTTTCGCGAGTTTGGCGAGCCGCTGCGTCGCGATAGCGCCGGCGAGGCCGCGCTTGCGCCCACGGCACATCAAATTGGTCATCGCGCTGAGGCTCGCGCGGCGGACGGTGTCGGACACATCCCCGGCGACGCTCGGCGCGAACATCTGCGCCTCGTCGACCACCACCAGCGCCGGAAACCAGTGCTCTCGTGGTGCATCGAACAGCGCGTTCAGGAACGCTGCGGCGCAGGTCATCTGCGCCTCGATATCGAGCGACTCCAGACTGAGCACGATCGACGCGCGATGCTCGCGGATGCGCGCGCCCATCGCCGCGATCTCGCGCTCATTATAGTCGCCACCATTGATCACGACATGACTGTACGCATCGGCGAGCGTCACGAAATCACCCTCGGGATCGATCACGATCTGCTGCACCAGCTCGGCGCTTTCCTCAAGGATGCGGCGCAGCAGGTGCGACTTGCCCGACCCCGAATTGCCCTGAACGAGCAGACGCGTCGCCAACAGTTCCTGCACATCGACGCGCACGCTCTGCCCCGTGCTGTCGGTCCCGATGTCGATGCTGGTCTTCACGGTGGCCGCCCTATCGGGCGTCCGTAGGAATGACAACCAGACGGGTTTTCAGATGGGCCGATTTTTCCTGCGGCAATAGACCAACCGCACAACCGTTCGCCCTGAGCTTGTCGAAAGGCCGTTCTTTCTTTGGGCGTCAAAGGAAGAACGGTGCTTCGACAAGCTCAGCACAAACGGGGATTGGGAGCTCGTTCAGCGCGACAACTTGCCAATCAGACAAAACGAGCCAAAAGAACCCCCCATGGATTTCGACGACCAGCTCCGCCGCTATTTCGGCACCGCCGACCTGTCGGCGATCCACCCCGAAGCGCACGCCGCGGGCACCGAACGCATGCGCGTCGACTTCGGCCTCGAAACCAACCCTGGCCGCCGCTTCGCTTTATGGGCGCTGATGTACATGCTCGGCGTCGCCCCCGACCTCGACGTCGCGTTCAAGGATGAAGGCGAGCGCAATGTGGCGCGCGGTTTCATGGATATGGTGGATAAAGCGGGCGAAGGTGACGGCGGCTAACGACCAATTGCGGACGCTGATCAATATGTTATTCATTCGGCAAACGACGCAGGAAACTCGATATGCTTGTCAAACTGACGCGAATCGGCGCGGTCGTGAGTATCGTTTTGATGATCTTATACTTTGGGGGATGGTTGCTTTACGGTGTCAACGCACAACGCGACGTGTCTCAGATTCTCCGCCAGACGCGTGAACTAGAAATCGAGGCCACGACGCTCCCTCGCTTCACTCCCCAAGAGCGGGCGCATTTGGATAAGCTGGCAACTCGTAATTCCAACGAAATTACCGATGAACAAAATGCGCTGGTGGAGAAATTTATCGAAAGGAACAATATCTTTAGAGCGATAAGCTACAGGGATGCTGCCGCCTTTGAGGCTCGTAAGCGAGTGCTCGCCAGCGTGAATTTTGGAGCCTTTCCGGCCGTCGCTATATTGGTTTTAGTGATATTGGTTGCGGCCATTCGACGAACAGTGCGAAATTGCCATCGCAGAGATCAGTGACCGCTTTCCACCCCAAGACCGACATTCAAAAAAGCGCTTTCCTACAAAATTACGCCCACCTACGCTGGCACAGTCATTGATGACCGATCCGCCCCCGAAGCACACCCCGGCCCCTGCGGGGTCGATGTATCGACAAGTTTGACAACTTCGGATGAAAATTGCGCCAGCGCGAACGAAAATATCAACTTTCCATTAACCATAACACAACCCCGTCATCGTAATTTCGCAAACGCCATCCGCTTTTCCCTTGCAGGGCGGCGGCGGCATCGCCACCTTGTGTTCCTAGGGGCCGCCTCTCTCCCCCGGCGGGCCTCGCAAGGAGAAAAGTCCATGCCGTCCTTTTCGGAGAGCCTCGAAAAGACCCTGCACAATGCGCTGAAAGCCGCATCGGAGCGTCACCACGAATATGCGACGCTGGAGCATCTGCTCTTCGCGCTGATCGACGACGACCATGCCGCCGAAGTCATGCGCGCCTGCGGCGTTGCGGTCGACGACCTGCAATCGGCGGTCGTCCACTATCTCGATACCGAACTCGACAGCCTGAAGGTCGAGGGTCACAGCGACCCGTCGCCGACCAGCGGCTTCCAGCGCGTCGTCCAGCGCGCGATCCTGCACGTCCAGTCGTCGGGCAAGGATGAGGTGACCGGCGCCAACGTCCTCGTCGCCCTCTTCTCCGAACGCGAAAGCTATGCGGTCTATTTCCTCCAGCAGCAGGATCTGACCCGCCTCGATGCGGTCTCCTACCTCAGCCACGGCGTCGGCAAGGGCGGCAAACCGTCGCCGCAGGCCGAGCCCGAGGAGAAAGAAGAGACGAAGGACAAGGACAGCAGCGGCAAGAACAAGAAGGAAACCGCGCTCGACCAGTTCACCGTCAACCTCAACGAGAAAGCCAAGGTGGGCAAGGTCGACCCGCTGATCGGCCGCCATGCTGAGGTCGACCGCACGATCCAGATCCTCTGCCGCCGGTCGAAGAACAACCCGCTCTATGTCGGCGATCCCGGCGTCGGCAAGACCGCGATCGCCGAAGGCCTCGCGCGCAAGATCATCGAGGGCGACGTGCCCGAGGTGCTGCTGCCCGCGGTCATCTATTCGCTCGACATGGGCGCGCTGCTCGCGGGCACGCGCTATCGCGGTGATTTCGAGGAGCGGCTGAAACAGGTCGTGACCGAGCTCGAAGGGCTGCCGCACGCGATCCTGTTCATCGACGAAATCCACACCGTCATCGGTGCGGGCGCGACGAGCGGCGGCGCGATGGATGCGTCGAACCTCTTGAAGCCCGCTTTGTCGGGCGGCGTGATCCGCTGCATCGGCTCGACGACGTACAAGGAGTTCCGCAACCATTTCGAAAAGGACCGCGCGCTGCTCCGCCGGTTCCAGAAGATCGACGTGGTCGAGCCGACATTGGAGGACACGAAGAAGATCCTCGCCGGCCTGCGCAGCGCGTTCGAGGCGCATCATCAGGTGCGCTACACCCCCGACGCGATCAACGCCGCCGTGGAGCTTAGTGCGCGCTACATCAACGACCGCAAATTGCCCGACAAGGCGATCGACGTGATCGACGAGGTTGGCGCGATGCAGATGCTCGTCGCCCCGTCGAAGCGCAAGAAGACGATCACCGCGAAGGAGATCGAAGCGGTGATCGCGACGATGGCGCGCATCCCGCCCAAATCGGTGTCGAGCGACGACAAGGCTACGCTCGCCAGCCTCGAAACCGACCTCAAGCGCGTAGTCTTCGGCCAGAACATCGCGATCGAGGTGCTGTCGTCCGCGATCAAGCTGTCGCGCGCGGGCCTGCGCGATCCCGAAAAGCCGATCGGCAATTATCTGTTCAGCGGTCCGACGGGGGTCGGCAAGACCGAGGTCGCCAAGCAGCTCGCGTCGATCATGGGCATCCCGCTCCAGCGCTTCGACATGTCCGAATATATGG
>JAESFK010000337.1_pt1 | contig 27433 bp, 30 predicted proteins | sample 9269391 | NCBI WGS metagenome assembly JAESFK01 (sample SAMN14506231, study PRJNA617097) | algae metagenome | isolation source: Drouetiella hepatica UHER 2000/2452 and co-occurring heterotrophs from... | place: Slovakia: Slovak Paradise National Park, Hrabusice, Kosice Region | collected 2000-01-01
TCGCACGGTTCTGCATCAGGCTCTCGGCCGGCAGGGCCATACGGTTCGCAGCACCGGCACCGCCGCCACGCTCTGGCAATGGGTCCAGGAAGGGGAAGGCCAGCTGGTCATCACCGACGTGGTGATGCCGGACGAGAACGGCCTCGACCTGGTGCCGCGCATCCGAAAACTGCGCCCTGACCTGCGCATCATCGTCATGAGCGCGCAGTCGACTCTGCTTACGGCCGTCCGCGCGACCGAACGCGGCGCTTTCGAATACCTGCCCAAGCCGTTCGACCTGAACGAGCTGATTTCGGTCGTGAACCGGGCGCTGTCGGCGCCGGCCGCTTCGATGGCGCGCGCACCGTCTGTGCCGGAAGAGGGCGAGCGCCTGCCGCTGATCGGCCGGTCGCCCGCGATGCAGGAAATCTACCGCTCGCTCGCCCGCCTGATGGCGACGGACCTCACGGTCATGGTCACGGGCGAGTCGGGGGCCGGCAAGGAACTGGTCGCGCGTGCGCTGCACGACTACGGCAAGCGCCGCAAGGGTCCGTTCATCGCGCTCAACATGGCTGCAATCCCGCGCGAGCTGATCGAGAGCGAGTTGTTCGGCCACGAGCGCGGCGCCTTTACCGGCGCCGTGCAGCGATCGGCCGGCAAGTTCGAGCAGGCGTCCGGCGGCACGCTGTTCCTCGACGAGATCGGCGACATGCCACCCGAGGCTCAGACCCGCCTGCTGCGCGTGCTGCAGGAAGGCGAATACATGACGGTTGGCGGCCGCACGCCGATCAAGGCGAATGTCCGAATCGTGGCGGCGACCCATCGCGACCTGCGTCGCCTGATCCAGCAGGGCCTGTTCCGCGAGGATCTATTCTATCGCCTCAACGTCGTGCCGATCCGCCTGCCGCCGCTGCGCGAGCGGCTCGACGACATTCCCGAATTGGCCAACCATTATCTGCAGATGGCCACCGCCGACGGATTGCCGACCAAGGTCCTCTCGCCGGAGGCGATGGCGCGGCTGAAGCAGCATCGCTGGCCGGGCAACGTGCGCGAGCTCGTCAACCTGGTGCGTCGCCTGTCTGCGCTCTATTCCGAGGAAATCATCGGTGTCGAGACGATCGAGAGCGAACTCGCAGACGCGGTGTCGGCGATCGATCACGGACCGTCCTCGTCGGAGTCGAGCGAGGATATCTCTTTGGCCGACGCCGTCGACCGCCATCTGCAGTCGCTGTTTGCCGCGCATGGCGACCGGCTGCCGCCGGACGGCATGTACGATCGTGTCATTTCCGAGGTCGAGCGGCCGTTGCTCGCCCTGGCGCTGGGGGCTACACGCGGGAATCAGTTGCGCGCGGCCCGCCTCCTGGGGCTCAATCGCAACACGTTGCGCAAGAAGATAAAGGACCTCGACGTCCCCGTGGTTCGCACGCCGCAGGTTCGCCGAGGCGGGTGATTTCGTGACAGCTGCGCTGGGCGTTTCACGCTTGGGCGACAAGATGAGCGTGGTGCTGCGCAGCCTCAGCGGCCGCATCGCTGCCGTCTCGTTGGCCGTTCTCGCCATGGCCGCCGGCGGCGCGACCTATGCGTGGCTCGCCGGCTTCGTGCCCGAATCGTTCGGCACGCGCGGCTGGATGACGGGCCTGCTGGTCGCCGATCTCGTCATCGCGATCGCCCTGGTCTCCGTCGTTGCCGTCCGGCTGACCCAGCTCTGGCTCGACCGACGGCGCGGGGCGGCGGGTTCGCGCCTGCACATGCGGCTGGTGCTGGTCTGCAGCGTGTTCACCATCACGCCAACGGTAATCGTGACCATCATCCTGTCGCTGCTCGTGATCAGCCTCACCGACTTCGTCGTGAAGCCCTCACAGGCCTCCTACGAGGCGGCGCGGGCCATCGGCGAGCCGGTGCGGCGCGCCCGCGAGCAGGAGATCCTGAACGACATCGAGGCGATTTCCGCCCCGCTGCAGGCCGAAGGCGTCGACGGGGTCCGCGACCCGGTGGCAACCAAGGCGATGCTGGAACGCCTGATCGAGGGACGGCCGATCATCGAGGCCACCGTGCTGGATGCCGACAAGGGCGTCATCGCCCAGGCCAAGGCACCCGACGCGACGGGTATGGCCAATCCCGTCCCGCCGGCCCAGTTCCTCTGGCAGGCGGTGAACCAGGCCCGGCCGGTCCAGATCGAATCGCCGACCGGCGCCTACTTCGTGATGCAGCTCTTCGTCGGCGAGCCGCTGTTCCTCGCGACCGGCCACGCGGTCGACCTCCGGGTCGTCGACTACATCAAGAGCATCGAGTTCGCGGGCTCGTTTTACTCACAAATCGAATCGGCGCTGCGGCGCAGCCAGCTCATCATCTTCGTGGTCTGCGGCGCCATCGCCTTCCTGATGCTGCTGGCCGCGGTCTGGCTCGCCATCCTGTTCGCCACGCGCCTGACCGAGCCGATCGGCGGGTTGATGATGGCGGCCGAGAGGGTGCGGGGCGGCGATCTCAGCGCCCGCGTCGAGGAGGGACCGCCGAATGACGAACTGGGCCAGCTGGCACGCTCCTTCAACCGCATGGCCAGCCAGATCGAACAGCAGCGCGGCGAACTGGTGCACGCCAATACCGAGCTCGACACCAGGCGGCGGCTGACCGACGCGGTCCTCGCGGGCGTCTCCGCCGGCGTGCTGAGCGTCGATGGCGAGGGCGTCGTGATGCGCTCCAACCGCTCGGCGCTCGACCTGCTGGCCTTGCCCGAGGACGGCGTGTTGGGGCGGCCGCTGATCGCGGTGATGCCGGAACTCGGACCGCTGGTCGTGCAGGCAGCGGAGCGGCCCGACCGTATGACCCAGGGTCAGGTCGAGATCCTGCAGCGCGGGGCGCGGCAGATCCTGCTGGTTCGAATCAGCGCCGCCACGGGCGCCGGCTTCGTCGTCACCTTCGATGACGTCACCGACCTGATGTCGGCACAACGCATGGCGGCGTGGGGCGACGTGGCCCGCCGCATCGCGCACGAGATCAAAAACCCGCTGACGCCGATCCAGCTCTCCGCCGAGCGGCTGAAACGCCGCTACCTGAAGCAGATCAAGGAGGACCCAGAGACCTTCTCGATGTGCACCGATACCATCATCCGACAGGTCGGCGACATCGGGCGCATGGTCGACGAGTTTTCCTCCTTCGCCCGCATGCCGAGGCCGACGGTCAAGGAGGAGGACGCCAAGGAGATGTGCCAGCAGGCCCTTTTCCTGCAGCGCAACGGCAATCCCGGCATCCGATACACGACGAACCTGCCCACCCATCCGGTGCCGCTGAACTGCGACCGCCGACAGGTCGCGCAGGTGCTGACCAACATCCTGAAGAACTCGGCGGAGGCGATCGAGGGCAGGGACGATATGCCGGACTCGCCCTTGCCGCAGGGAGAGATCAGCCTTTCCCTGATCGAGGACGAGGCCGGCCTGCGGATCGTCGTCGAGGACAATGGCCGGGGTCTGCCCAAGGAAGGACGCGAGCGACTGACCGAGCCGTATATGACGACCCGCAGCAAGGGAACCGGACTTGGTCTCGCGATCGTGAAGAAGATCATGGAGGACCATGGCGGGTTCCTGTCGCTGCAGGATCGCGAGGGTGGCGGCGCGCGCATCAGTCTGGTATTCCGGCGAGACGCGAAGGAAATCGCGTCGGCTCGACCGCAGGCGACAGCCGCACAATGACCCGCCGTTCCATGCGGGCTGCTTGAAGTGACATGGCCCACGATATTCTGATCGTCGATGACGAACGCGATATCTGCACGCTGATCGCCGGCATCCTCGAGGACGAGGGTCACACCGCGCGCCGTGCCCACAACAGCACCGAAGCCATCGAGGCCGTGCGGCAGCGCCGGCCGGCCCTGGTCATTCTCGACGTCTGGCTGCAGGGCAGCGAACTAGACGGCTTGCAGATCCTGGAAGTCATCCGCCGCGAGGATCCGCCGATTCCTGTCGTGATGATCAGCGGCCACGGGACGATCGACACCGCCGTGTCGGCGATCAAGAGCGGCGCCTACGATTTCGTCGAGAAGCCGTTCAAGGCCGACCGCCTGCTGCTCGTCGTCGACCGCGCCATCGAGGCCGACAAGCTGAAGCGCGAGAACGTGGCGCTGCGCCGGCGCGCCGGCGGCGAGGTGACCTTCGTGGGCTCCTCCAGCGACGCAGCCAACGTCCGTGCGCAGATCGAGAAGGTGGCGCCGACCGGCAGCCGCGTCCTCATCACCGGCGCCTCCGGGTCGGGCAAGGAGACGGTGGCGCGGCTGATCCACCAGGGATCGAAGCGTGCCGAGGGGCCGTTCGTCGTCGTCAACTGCTCGACCCTGCCGGCCGAGCGGCTGGAGATCGAACTTTTCGGCACCGACGGCGATACCGACGCCGAGGCCCTGCGCGTGTCGGGTGCCTTCGAAATGGCTCACGGCGGCACGCTGGTGCTCAAGGAAGTGGCCGACCTGCCGCTGGCCCTGCAGGGAAGGCTGGCGCGCGTCCTGCACGAACAGTCGTATGCCCGCGACGGCGGCAAGACAAAGGTCGAGATCGACGTGCGTGTCCTCGCGACGACGGCGCGCGATCTTCAGGAAGGGATCGCCGCCAGCCGGTTCCGCGAGGACCTGTTCCACAGGCTCAACGTGGTGGGGCTGCGCGTGCCGCCGCTCAGTGAACGCCGCGAGGACATTCCCGAGCTGGGACTCGACCTGCTCAAGCGCGTCGCCGACGCCACCGGCCTGCCGGCGCGCGCAATAGGCGAGGACACCCAGGCTGCCCTTCAAGGCCACGACTGGCCGGGCAACGTGCGCCAGCTGCGCAACGTCATCGAACGGCTGCTGATCCTGGCGCCGCCGGGCGGCGCGCCGATCCGCGCCGACGTGCTGCCCAACGATGTGAGCGAGGACGCTCCGTCGGTGCTGCGCTGGGAGAAGGGCGGAGAGATCATGCAGCTGCCGCTGCGCGACGCGCGCGAGGTCTTCGAGCGCGAATACCTGCTCGCCCAGGTGACGCGCTTCGGCGGCAACATTTCACGGACAGCGACCTTCGTCGGCATGGAGCGCTCGGCCTTGCACCGCAAGCTGAAGTCGCTCGGCCTGCACGGCGGTTCGCTGGAGAGCAACGGCGTCGAGCCGTCGGTCTGAGCAGGAGAGGGCGTCATGGCGCGTTATGCCTATGTCAACGGTCGGTACGTCGACCATCGGGAAGCGAGCGTCCATATCGAGGACCGCGGCTACCAGCTGGCCGACGGAGTCTATGAGGTGGTGGGCGTCCGCGACGGCAAGCTGATCGACGAGACGCCGCACATCGACCGCCTCGACCGCTCGCTGAAGGAACTTCGGATCGGCTGGCCGGTGTCGCGCAACACAATGGGCTTCATCCTGCGCGAGCTGATGCGGAGGAACCGCCTGCGCGACGGACTGGTCTACATTCAGGTGACGCGCGGCGTCGCCCGGCGCGACCATGGCTTTCCGACCACGCCGGTGAAGCCCGCCCTGGTGATGACGACCAAGGCCACCAAGCATATCGAGGCCGATGCCGGTCCCGGCGTTGCCGTGAAGAGCATGCCCGACATCCGCTGGGAGCGTTGCGACATCAAGACGGTGGCGCTGCTGCCGAACGTACTGGCCAAGCAGGCGGCGCGTGAGGCCGGCGCCTACGAGGCCTGGCTGCTCGACGACAAGGGCTGCGTCACCGAAGGCGCGTCGACCAATGCCTGGATCGTGACCGACGACGGCGAGCTGGTGACCCGCCAGACCGACAACGGCATCCTTTCCGGCATCACCCGCCAGACGCTCAAGTCGATCTGCAATTCGCTGCAGCTCAAGTTCGTCGAGCGGCCCTTCACCTTGGACGAGGCCAAGAAGGCGAAGGAAGCGTTCATCACCAGCGCCACCTCTTTCGTGACGCCGGTGGTGAAGATCGATGGCGACAAGGTGGGTGACGGCAAGGTCGGCGCCACGGCGAGGCGCCTGCGCGAGGAACATGTCCGCTTCTCGGAGGCGGGCGAGGCCGTGACGTGAGCCTGCCGGAGGGCCTGAAGCCGCCGCGCGCCATCCTGTTCGACTGGGACAACACGCTGGTCAACACTTGGCCGACCATCGTCGAATGCTACCGCGACACCTTCACGGCGCTCGGCCAGACGCCGTGGACCGCAGCCGAAGTCCAGGACCGCGCCCATGGTTCCCTGCGCGACGTCTTCCCGATCCTGTTCGGCGAGCGCGCTGGCGAGGCGGAGCGGGTGTTCTACGAAACCTTCCTACGCATCCACCTCGAACGTCTGGAGCCGCTGGCCGGGGCCGACACGCTGCTGGCGCACTGCCACGCCAAGGGTCTCTACGTTGCGATCGTGAGCAACAAGGTCGGCGACAATCTGCGGGCCGAGGTCGCTCATCTCGGCTGGGACAAGTGGATCGCCCGTTCGGTCGGTGCGCGCGACGCCGCCCGCGACAAACCAGCACCGGACCCCATCTACCTGGCGCTCGACGGCACGGGAATTGCCCCGGACGACAGCGTGTGGATGGTGGGTGACACCCCAGCCGACCTCAAGAGTGCACACGCGGCGGGGTGTCTTCCCGTTCTGGTCGGGGGAGCGGACGAATTGTCCGGCTCCCTTCTGGAACATCCGCCGAGACTGCGAGCGCGTAATTGTCATCAGCTGGTGGCATTGCTTTGAGACCAACCTCCCCTATATACGAGGCAACTCGGTAGCGGGGAGGGACCCCGTACCCCCCAAACCGGCGACCTTCAGGAAGCCGGCCGCCCACCAAGAGGCCAAGAACATGAGCGAAAAGGCACAAAACGTTCAGGACGTCTTCCTGAACCACCTTCGGAAGAACAAGACTCCGGTCACGATCTTCCTCGTGAACGGCGTGAAGCTGCAAGGCATCGTCACGTGGTTCGACAATTTCTCGGTGCTGCTGCGCCGCGATGGGCATTCGCAGCTTGTCTACAAGCATGCGATTTCGACCATCATGCCGGTCACACCGGTGCAGCTGTTCGACGGGGACAAGGCCGACGCAGGCTGATTTGATCGACGAATTCGAGCAGGAAGTACACGAAAAGCGCGCACGGCAGCCGTTGGAGACCGTGCGTCCCGCAACGGTCGCTGCGGTCGTGTGCCCCTACATGGCGGGACCACGCGGTCGCGGCAAAGAACGCGACAGCGAGGCCAAACTTGAAGAGGCCGTGGGTCTTGCCCGGGCGATCGATCTCGACGTCCGGATTGAGCAGGTCGCGCCCCTTCGGCAGGTCACTCCGGCGACTCTGCTCGGCAAGGGCGTTGTCGCCAGGATCGCGGCCGCCGTCGAGGAGCTGGGCATTGGCCTGGTCATCGTCGACGACAAGCTCACCCCTGTCCAGCAGCGCAATCTCGAGAAGGCGTGGCAGGCCAAGGTCATCGACCGTACGGGCCTGATCCTGGAGATCTTCGGCGCGCGTGCGCGCACCCATGAAGGCCGCCTCCAGGTCGAACTGGCCGCGCTCGACTACCAGCGCGGCCGACTCGTAAGGTCCTGGACCCATCTCGAGCGGCAGCGCGGCGGCTTCGGCTTTCTCGGCGGCCCCGGCGAATCGCAGATCGAGATCGACCGCCGCCTGATCGGCGAGCGCATCGTGCGGATCAAGCGCGACCTCGAAAGCGTGCGCAAGACGCGCGCCGTCAACCGCGCCGGCCGCAAGAAGGCGCGCCTGCCGACCGTGGCGCTGGTCGGCTATACCAATGCCGGCAAGTCGACGCTGTTCAACCGCATGTCGGGCGCCGAGGTGATGGCCAAGGACCTGCTCTTTGCCACGCTCGATCCGACGATGCGGTCGATCAAGCTGCCGAACGGCAAATCCTGCGTCCTTTCCGACACGGTGGGTTTCGTCTCCGACCTGCCGACGCACCTGGTCGCGGCCTTCCGCGCCACGCTGGAGGAAGTGATCGAGGCGGACCTGATCGTGCACGTGCGCGACGTTTCCCATCCCGACAGCGAGCAGCAGCGCGCCGACGTGGAGGAGGTTCTGCACGAGCTGGGGGCGCTGGACGAGGCGGGGGGCCGCCCGTTCATCGAGGCGCTGAACAAGGTGGACGCGCTGCCCGAGGAGGTGCGCGCGACCCTCGAGACCCGCACCGCCACGGGCGCCGAGCGCGCCCGGCAGTATCCGGTGTCGGCGCTGACCGGCGAGGGGGTCGACCGGCTGCTGAATGCGATCGCCGACCTGTTGGGCGCCGCCGGCGAGGCGCGCGAGGTCTCCGTACCGCTGGCAGACGGGGCGACGATCGCCTGGCTCTACCGGCACGGCGAGGTTCGTAGTCGCCGCGACGAGGGCGATACTGCCTGGCTCACGGTGGCGCTCGATGCCGCCGCCGCCGCCCAGTTTGAACGGCGCCAGCTGGCGCGCTGATAGCTCTGCGTTGACACTCCGAGGGCGCCCTTCCTATAAGCGCCCAACATTCTCAGGACGAGGGAAACACCATGGGTTTCAAGCCTTTGCACGATCGAATTTTGCTGAAGCCGGTGGCCGCCGAGACCCGCACCAAGGGCGGACTGATCATTCCCGACACGGCCCAGGAAAAGCCGATGCAGGGTAAGGTCGTCGCGGTCGGCAAGGGCCGCCGCCTCGAGGATGGCCGCCTGCAGGAACTCGGCATCAAGGTCGGCGACACGGTTCTTTACGGTAAGTGGTCCGGCACCGAGGTGAAGCTCGGTGGCGAGGATCACGTGATCCTGAAGGAAGAGGACCTCTTCGGCGTCGTCGGCTGAGGCCAATGCTCGATTCCGGCGGCTCCGAACGGGTCGCGGAACTCATGCGCGAGACGGCGACAGCCGAGCTGCTGCCCCGTTTCCGCAACCTCTCCAAGGACGAAATCCGCCAGAAGCGGCCGGGCGACATCGTCACCGTGGCCGACGTGCTGTCGGAGCAGCGGCTGGCCGTGGGGCTTGCCAAGATTCTGCCCGGTGTGCCGGTCGTGGGCGAGGAGGCGGTCGAGAAGGATCCGGGTCTACTCGACCTGATCGGGCGGCCAGGTGAAGCCTGCTGGATCGTCGATCCGCTCGATGGGACCGCGAACTTCGCGGCGGGCCGCGACCGTTTTGCCATGATCGTCTGCCTGGTGCAGGATACCAGGGCCATCGCCGGCTGGATCCTCGATGTGCCGAACGACCGGATGGCCGTGGCGCATAGCGGCGGCGGGGTGCACTTCGATGGCATTCCGGTCCGGGCCAAGCCGAGCACCGAGCCGCTCAACGGTTTCGTCGGCTACAAGATCGCGAAATCGTTCGACGAGCAGCTGAGCCCCGGGCAGCGCGCCCGCCTGGGAAAGATCACCACCTTGCGCTGCGCCGGGGCCGAATATCTCGAGATCCTCTCGGGCCTCGCGAATTTCAGTCTCTACCGTTCGACCAAGCCGTGGGATCATGCAGCCGGAACGCTGATGATGCGCGAAGCCGGCGGCGGCGCCGTCCAGTTCGGCAACGCGCCTTATATGCCCGCCCAGCCCGTCAATGCCGGCCTGATCGCTGCTTCGACCGAAGGGGCGTTGAACGAGGCGAGGGCGCTGTTCGAAGCCTCTCGTATGCCGCTGTTAACGCCCAGGCCGTAGAGCCCTCAAACCCGTGTCTTGGCTTCCTGCCAGAGGGTTTCCATTTCCTCTAGGCTGGCGTCGGACGGCCTGCGGCCGGTTTCGGCGAGGCGGCGCTCGATGTGGCGGAAGCGCTTCTCGAACTTATCGTTCGTGGCCCGAAGTGCCACCTCAGGGTCGACCCTGCAGTGGCGGGCGAGGTTGGCGACCGCGAACAGGACATCGCCAAGTTCATCGGCGACCTTGGCCTGCTCGACCTTGCAGGCCTCGAGCTCGACCCGCAGTTCCTTCAGTTCCTCTTCGATCTTGTCGATGACCGGACCGATCGTGGCCCAGTCGAAGCCAACGCGGGCGGCGCGCTTTTGGATCTTCTCGGCGCGCATCAGGGCGGGAAGGGCGCGCGCCACCCCATCCAGCGCCCCCGCTGGTGCCTTCTCGTTCGCCTTGGCGGCCCGCTCGACGGCCTTGCGGGCCTCCCACGAAACGGTCTGCGCATCGGCCGTCCGGATGTCCATGTCGCCGAAGACGTGCGGATGACGGTCGACCATCTTGTCGGCGATGGCGGCCGCCACGTCGTCGAACGCGAAGGCCCGGGTCTCGCTCGCGATCTGGCTGTGATAGACGACCTGCAGCAACAGGTCGCCAAGCTCTTCCTTGAGGCCCGGCATGTCGTCGCGTTCGATGGCGTCGGCGACCTCGTAGGCTTCCTCGATCGTGTACGGCGCGATGGTGCGGAAGGTCTGGTCGATGTCCCAGGGACAGCCATGCTGGCGGTCGCGCAACCAGGCCATGACCGCGAGAAGCCGCGGCAGCGGTTCCTTGGGGAGCGAATCCGGAGTGGGCTTGCTTGAACTCATGCCGTCAAACTCATTCCCAGTTATCGTATAATATATATTATGACAAATATTGATATCATATCCATATCAATCCATTACCAGTCTATTCGCATGTTCTGCGTTATCAGTGCCAGCAGCTGCAATCCGCGTCCAGCCTCGGCGGTCGGCATGCCAAGCGTCACCAGGACGCCGACCTTCGGGTTCTTGGGATCCGGGATCACAAGGTCGAATACTGTCCGCGGGCCGCTGCTGTCGGACGGCCCCTTCGGCACGTTCTCGTAGACGACCACGAAGCTGCCATCGCGCAGCTTTCGCGCCTGGGCCTGGACGCCCGGACGCCGGGCCTTTATGGAGCCGGCCTTGGTCGCGGCATAGTGCTCGGCGTCCTTGACGCCCTCGAAGGTGAAATCGACCCGCCAGACGATCAACCGGACGCGCTTGTCGGTCGTGTAGGCGACGCCCCGCTCCCCGTCCTCGCTGGCCTGCCAGCCCATGGGCAGCAGCAGCTCGACCTTGATCGACTCGAAGCGCAGCCGGACGGCCTGGGTCGCCGAATCGATGCCCAGGACACGGGTGAACTTCTGAGTGGTCCCGCCGCCGATGCTCTGTTCGCCGCGCGTGTAGCTCGAGCCGTTATCGGGGGTCCCGAAATCACGAAATGTAAGGCCACCGGGGTCCAGCCGGTTGGCCGTCTGGGCATGGAGCGGCACCACGAAAGCCGCAAAAGCCGCTGCCGCCGAGCCCGACAGGAACATTCGGCGTCCGGACTCCTTTCGTTTCCGCTCGCGCGTCAGATGAGATCTTCCCGGTATCCATATGGAATAAATCAACTATTCACCCTAGAGGTCGATTTGAAGACCGTCATGGCAAGGCGTCACATGGGACGGTGTCGTCCGGTCGACTTCGGCATAGTCCATATCGACATGCAGGTTGGTCAAGAACGCCCGCCGGGGCTTGAGCCGGTCGACCCATTCGAGCGCCCGGTCGAGATGGGCGTGTGTCGGGTGCGGCCGGTATCGCATGGCGTCGACGATCAGCACCTCCACGCCCTCGAGCGCCTTTAGCGACTCCTCCGGCAGCATGACGACGTCATTGGCGTAACCGACGGCGCCGAAGCGGAAGCCCAGCGAGGGGATGGTCCCATGATCCTGCAGAAAAGGCACGACCGGCAGGCCGGCAGCCCCAAATGGGCCGGAAATCACCGTATGGCGGTAGATCGGATTGTAGAAACCATTCCCCTCGGCATGGAAGCAATAGCCGAAGCGTCGGCTCAACACGCCGAAGGTCCGCTCGTCCGACCACGATTCGATCTCGCCCTGGCGCAGCGCAAACGGCCTCAGATCGTCGATCCCATGGCACTGGTCGGCATGGTCGTGTGTCCAGAGCACCGCGTCGATCCGCTCGACCTCCGCGGCCAGGAGTTGGCTGCGCACGTCGGGCGAGGTGTCGATCAGCAGGGTCTTGCCCTGGTCCTGCACCAGGATGGAGCAGCGCGTACGGCGGTTGCGCGGGTCTGATGGGTTGGCCGCCCCCCATTCGCCCTTCCCGCCCGGGCCGCCGACCCGGGGAACGCCCGCCGAGGTCCCGCAGCCCAGGATGGTCACGCGCACCGAGAACGCTCCGCCTTGGTGAACAGCCGGAAGAAATTGTCGGTCGTCGCGGCCTCCAGCTCGGCCAGGCTGACGCCCTTGAGCTCGGCGACCTTGGCCGCGGTGTGGGCGACGAAGGCCGGCTCATTGGTCTTGCCGCGCTTGGGGATCGGCGCCAGGTAGGGCGCATCGGTCTCGACCAGCAGGCGGTCGAGCGGGACGTCGCGCACAATGGCGCGCAGGTCGTCGGCCGCCTTGAAGGTCACGATACCCGAAATCGAGATGTAGAGGCCGAGCGCCAAGGCGCGTTCGGCCACCGCGCGACCCGAGCTGAAACAGTGGATCAGGCCGGGGAAGGCGCCCTTCCCGTACTCCTCCTCCAGCATGTCGCCGGTCTCGGAATCGGCGCTGCGCGTATGCACGATCAGCGGCAGCCCGGTCTGGCGCGACGCGGCGATATGGGCGCGGAAGCTCTCGGCCTGTTCGGCACGCGGGCTGTGCTCGTAGTAAAAATCGAGACCTGTCTCGCCGATGCCGACGACCTTGGGATGGCGCGCCGCCTCGATCAGCCGGTCGGGGGTACGCTGCCCCTCCTCCTTCGCCTCGTGCGGATGGACGCCGACCGAGCACCAGACATTGTCGTGGCGCTCGGCGATCGCCCGTACCCTCTCGAACTGGTCGAGCCGCGTGCCGATCGTGAGCATGCCAGCGACGCCCGCCGTCCGGGCGCGCGCAAGCACGCCCGACTCGTCGGTCGTCAGCTCCGGAAAGTCGAGATGGCAGTGGCTGTCGATCAGCATCGTCAGCCCGCTGCTTTCGGTTGCTTCGGGGCTTTCGGCTGTTTCGGTAGCTTTTCCACGGGCTCGGCCGCCGGCTCGATGAAGCGCGGAAACACACCCTGCGGCTGCGGCAGCGCCGTGCCGGAGACCAGTTCCTCGTCGAAGGCGGCGTAGACGCGCTTCCCAGGCGCGACCGCGAGCTGGTCGAGGATCTTCGCCGTCGACCCGGGCATGAAGGGCTGCACCAGCAAGGTCACCCGCCGGATCGTCTCGGCCAGCACCCACAGGACCGTGTCGCGCCGCACCGAGTCGGTCTTGGCCAGTGCCCAGGGCGCCTGCGCATCGACGTAGCGGTTGGCGTCGGCGATCACTTCCCAGAGGGCGGTCAGCGCCTTGTGGAACGCCTGCTCGTCGAGCTCGGCGCGCACGATGGCCAGCAGGCCGCGCGCGCGTTCGAGCAGCGCCGTGTCGGCCTCGATCAGCTCGCCCTTGGGCGGAACCTTCTCGCCGCAATTCTTGGCGACGATCGACAGGACGCGCTGGCAGAGATTGCCGTAGGCATTGGCGAGGTCGGCATTCATGCGGCCGATCAGGGCACGGCGCTGGAAGTCGCCATCATTGCCGAACGGTACCTCGCGCAGCAGGAAGTAGCGGACCTGGTCGACGCCGAACTCCTTGGTCACTGCTACCGGATCAATTGCGTTGCCCAGCGACTTGGAGATCTTCTGCCCTTCGGTCGTCCACCAGCCCGAGGCGAAGACACGCCTGGGGGCCGGAATGCCGGCCGACAGCAGGAAGGCCGGCCAGAAGACGCAATGGAAGCGGATGATGTCCTTGCCCACGACATGCACGTCGGCAGGCCAGAAGCGCCACAGCGGGTTGTTCTGGTCGGGGTAGCCCACCTCTGTGATGTAGTTGGTGAGCGCGTCCAGCCACACATACATGATGTGCTTCTCGTCACCCGGCACCGGGATGCCCCAGGAGAAGCTGGTGCGGGAGACCGAGAGGTCCTGCAGGCCACCCTTCACGAAGCTGATGACCTCGTTGCGGCGGCTCTCCGGCGCGATGAAGCGCGGATTCTTCTCGTAGAATTCCAGCAGTCGGTCGGTCCAGGCCGAGAGCCGGAAGAAGTAGGACGGCTCTTCGACCCACTCGACCTCGTTGTTGACCGGACCGGCGCGGCGCTTGCCGTCGGGACCCACCGTGGTCTCGTCCTCGGCATAGAACGCCTCGTCGCGCACCGAGTACCAGCCGGCATACTTACCGAGATAGATGTCGCCCGAGGCCACGAGCTTCTCCCACAGCGCCTGGCACGAGGCGTAGTGGCGGGCCTCGGTCGTCCGGATGAACCCGTCGGGGCTGTAGTTCATCACGCCGATCAGGTCGCGGAACGACTGGCTCACCTTGTTGGTGAAGGCCTGGGGCGTCATGCCAGCGGCAGCCGCGGCCTTCTCGACCTTCTGCCCGTGCTCGTCGGTTCCGGTGATGAAATGGACGTCATACCCGTCGAGACGCTTGAAGCGCGCCAGTACATCGCAGGCGAGAGTCGCGTAGGCATGCCCGATATGGGGCACGTCGTTGACGTAGTAGATCGGCGTGGTGACGTAATAGGTGCTTTTGCCCGACATGATGACTGAACTCCGAACGGCCGCCCCTTCCGGGGCACGAGACTCAAGCGCGTTCAGCCCCGCATTCGTTCGCAGGGCAGAGAGTCTCCGATGTCGGACCGGGGCAACATGGGGGGTCTTTTCTCATGGCTCCCTTTGGCGATCAAGGCACGCGCTCAGCGCGTCGCGGATTGCAGCGCCAGGAAGCTGCCCATGACGGTTTGCTTGCGGTCGAGATTGACGGCGTCGGCCCGTGAAAAGAGCATCGCGACGTGCTCCGAGGCTGCCATCCAGCGATCCAGGCTGGCCGCCGACAGCAGCCTGGCCCGCAGCCCGCTCTCCATCGGCACGACAGGTGCAGCTTCCGTGGTCAGCGCCGCCTGCCTCATCAGGCCTTTCAGCCAGCCGTCGAAGAGATAGTTGAGAGCGCGCCAGTCGGCATTCGCCTCCTCGCCGCGCTTGGCGAAGCGTTCGGCGAAGCCATGCAGACGGGGCATGTCGAGGTCGGGCAGGGTCGCCAGCACCTCGACCATCTCGCGATAGAGGTCGAGGCTGCCCGCCCCCGCCAGTTCGAGAGCGCGCCCGATGCTGCCCTCGGCGAGACGGGCGAGGGCCCTTCTCTCCTCGTCCTTCGTATCGGGCGCATAGTCGCCGAGCAGCCTGACGACGGTGTCCTCGCCGAGCGGCTGCAACGCCAGTCGCCGGCAGCGCGAGCGGATGGTGGGCAACAGCCGGCCCGGCGCGTGCGACACGATCAGCAGCACCGCGTTGGGTGGCGGCTCCTCGAGGACCTTCAGCACGGCATTGGCGCTGTTGCGGTTCATCTCGTCGGCCGAATCGATGATCGCGACCCTCGCCTTTCCCATCGCCGGCGTCATGTGCATGAAGCCGCCGAGGTCGCGCACATCGTCGACGGCGATCTCGGCGCGCATGCGGCCGGTATCGCGATTCAGCGAGCGGCGGAGGTGAAACAGGTCGGGATGCGAGCGCGCATCGACCAGATGCCGGCCCGGCGCGTCAGAGGGTACATCAAGCGATTCGGGGCCGCCGCCGAACAAGCCGCCCTGGTCCTGTCCTGCCAGCAGGAAGCGCGCAAAGCGCCAGGCCAGCGTCGCCTTGCCGATGCCGCGCGGACCGGTCAGCAGCCAGGCGTGATGCAGCCGGCCGCTCTGCTGTGCCGCCAGCATCGTCTGTTCGGCCTGCTGATGACCGACCAGCCGGTCGTTGCGCCAGGGCGGCGGCCAGCCGTAGGGCCATTCGAGCTTCTCGATCTCGGCCGGATCTGACGGCGTCTTGCCCCGTGCCACGGCTCAGACTTCCAGACGCGCGGTCACCGCGGCGGCAATCGCGTGGGCGATCTCGTCGATGCCGGCGGTGGCATCGATCACGACGCAGCGCTTGGGATCGGCCTTGGCGATGTCGAGGAAGCCCGCACGTACGCGCCCATGGAAATCGACCGGTAGAGACTCGTAGCGCGTTTCCGTGCCCCGGCGCGCCGCCGCGCGCTTCAGGCCGGCCTCGACCGGCAGATCGAGGATGAGCGTGAGGTGCGGCCGGAAATCGCCCACCGCGATGTCGTAGAGCGTGCCGAGCATGGCGCGGTCGGCGCCGTGTCCGTAACCCTGGTAGGCCATGGTCGAGTCGGCGAAGCGATCTGAGACGACCCAGGTGCCGCTCCGGATGGCGGGCAGCACCGTGCTGCGCAGATGCTCTCGGCGGGCCGCGAAATGCAGCAACGCCTCGGTGACACCGTCCCAGCGTTCGGCAGGGCCCTCGACCAGCAACTTGCGGACCATCTCGGCGCCCGGCGCGCCGCCCGGTTCGCGCGTGGCGATGCACCTGTGCCCGCGTTTCTCGATCCACTCCTTGAGGCGGATGACCTGTGTCGACTTGCCTGCCCCTTCTCCGCCCTCCAGCGTGACGAAGAGTCCGTCGGGACCTTGTGTCACGACAGCCAGCCGAACATGTAGTGCTGGAGCATCGTGGAGACGCGGCCGAACACGCCCATGCGCGGCACGTCGGCCCCCGCTTCGAGCGGATACTCCATCGTCCGGTTGTCGGGGAGCGTCACGACGGCGGTGCCGATCTTCGTGCCCTTGATGATGGGCGCGGCGATCGGCCCGTCGAAGCGCGCGACGACGCGCGGCGTCACCGTCTGGCCCGTCGGCATCGTGAGCTGCACGGTTTTCGGGATGACCAGCGGCACCTTCTCCTGTGCGCCGAGCCACACCGGTGCCTCGACCAGCATGTCGCCGGCGCGGAACACCGTGATGTTGGTCGATTCGCGGTAGCCCCATTCCATCAGCCGCGCCGTCTCCTGCGCCCGTTCCGCCATCGAGGCGAGTCCGTTGACGACCAGGATCAGGCGACGTCCGTCACGCACGGCCGAGGTGGTCTGGCCGTAGCCGCCCTCTTCCGTGTGTCCCGTCTTGAGACCGTCGGTGCCTGGGGTGAGCTTGAGGAGCCGGTTGCGGTTTTCCTGGCGGATGTTGTTGTAGGTCCAGTTCGTCTCCGCATAGTACTTGTAGTACTTCGGGTAGTCGTCGATCGTATGCCACCCCAGCACCGCGAGATCGCGCGCCGTCGTATACTGCCCCTCGGCGGGCCAGCCCGACGAATTCTTGAACACCGTCTTCGTCATGCCGATTTCCTTCGCGCGCTTGTTCATGCGCTCGGCGAAGGCCTCCTCCGTGCCCGCCAGCCCCTCGGCGATCACGACACAGGCATCGTTGCCCGACAGGATGATGATGCCCTTGATCAGATCCTCGACCGTGGGTTCGCTGCCGAGTTCCAGGAACATGCGCGAGCCGCCCATGTTGCGCGCGCGCTCGCTGACGCGAAAGCGCGTATCGAGCTTGAGGCGTCCGGCGGCCAGTTCGTCGAAGATGATGTAGATCGTCATCATCTTCGACATCGACGACGGCGCCATCGGCGTCTCGGCGTCCTTGAAAAGGAGGACCGTCGAGGTCTGCGGATCGACCATGAAAGCGTGGCGCGCCAGCGTCCCGATACCGACCTGCGACGGCGGCAGCGAGTCGACCTTGGGCGCGGCGGGTTCCTTGGGCGCCGGCTTGGTCGCCGACGATGCCGGGGCCCGTGGCTTAGCGGGTGGCTTCTGCTGGGTCGCCGGCTTTTTCGGCGGATCCTGCTGGGCGAAGGCGGCGATCGAGAGGCCGGCGATGCCGGTGATGGCGAGAAGCGTCGCGACGACACGCATCGGGTTATTCAGCGACCACACGGGCATCCCCATAGCCTGAACGCTTGAGCCGGTCGGCGACAATGCCGGCGGCATCTTGAGTGGTATAGGGCCCCAGCCGCACGCGATAAACATCGCGTCCGCTGGCCAAGACCTGTGAAATCTCGGGTTGGCCATAGCTGCGCACCGCACTGCGCTGCTTCTCGGCATTTTCCTGCGTGGAGAACGCGCCGACCTGGACGAAGAAGCCGCTCATCTGCGACGAAGGTGTCGCCGTGGCCAGCGATGCGATGGTGGGCGGAACATCGCCCGACGCGGCCCTCGGCGCCCCGAACGGCACATTGCGCGGCGGCGGCGCATACACGGTCTGCGCGGGAGCCGGCGGCGCGGGCGGCGGCTCGTACGACGCCTGCATTACCGGCGGTGGCGGCGCTGCGACCGGCGCAGGGGCCGGTGCGGGCGCGGGCACGGGTGCCGGGGTTGGCGCCGCCCGGCTGCCGCTCGCGAGCTGGGCGACGGCCTGCTGCTGTTCAGCAGGACCGCCGCCGCTCAAGGCAACGTCCTTCACGGCGAGGCTCTCGGCCTGGAGCTGCTCGACGCGGACCCGGGCGGTGCCCTTGCCGACCATGTCGATCTCCTCCGCCGCGGTGCGCGACAGGTCGATGACGCGGCTGCGGGCGAAGGGGCCACGATCGTTCACCCGGACCACGGTGCTGCGGCCGTTCTCGAGATTGGTGACCCGTACGATGGCCGGCATCTGCAGGGTGCGGTGGGCCGCCGTCCGGTCCGCCTGGTCGTAGCGCTCGCCGTTGGCGGTCGACTTGCCGTGGAAGCCCGGCCCGTACCACGAGGCCGTGCCCGTCTCGGTGAGGGTGAAGGTTTCCTTCGGCGTGTAGGTGACGCCGTCGATCTTGTAGGGCTGGCCCACCTTGTAGGTGCCGCGCTGCGCCACGCTGCTGCCTGGGGTCCCGCCCCCGCCCTTGCTGGACGAGCCGCAGGCGGCAAGGCTGGCCAAAAGGGCCGCTGCCCCGCAGAGCCGAAGGGTGCCGGACAGGGGAAATCTCAATTTTACCAATGCTAGCGGCATGATGTTCACATCATACATCATCTTGGCCGACAGGAGGAGCGGCCTCCACAGCCGCTCCCAGAGCGTCGGTCAGGCCGCGATCCGGTCGGACAGGAGCCCCACCGCCAAGGCGAAGAAATCCGACTGGTTCCAGCGCAGGATCACCTTGAAATTCTCGGTCGTCTGATACGCCGGGCCGCCCGCTCCCGCCGGCCGCACGATCCGCCCGCCGCCCCCGGCCTGCGCTCCCGGGGAGACTTCGTCGCCCCAGCGCAACCCCGGCCGCCAGCCGACCCGGCGCAGGTAGTTCACGATCGAGGCGAAAACGTCGAGCTTGTTGGTCCAGATGTCCTTGCGGCCATCGCCGTCTCCGTCGGCGGCATAGGCCAGGAAGCTGGTCGGGATGAACTGGCACTGGCCCATCGCCCCGGCCCAAGAGCCTTTCATCGCGTGCAGGCCGACATGGTCCTGTGACAGAATCTTGAGCGCCGCGATGAGCTGCTCGCGGAAGAACTTGGCGCGGAAGTTGTTGTGGACCAGCGTCGCCAGCGCTTCCACGACCTCGAAGTCGCCGAGCCGAGTCCCATAGTTGCTCTCGATGCCCCAGAGCGCCACGGCGACCTGCGGTGGAAGGCCGGCCGGCCCGGCGAAGCGTTCGATCGCGGCGCGGTTCTCGGCCAGCAGCACGCGACCGCGCTTGATGCGCTCGTCGGAGACGACGAGTCCCTGATAACGTTCCCACGTCATCTTGAATTCGGGCTGGTTGCGCGCGAGCTCCATCACGCGCGGCACCTCGCGGATATCTGCCAGCGCCGCGTCGAGCGTCCCTTGGTCGACACCGGCGCGCAGCGCTTCCTGACGGACACCCTGCAGCCAGGCGGCCGGGAACCGTCCGTCACCCTGGGCAAAGGCGGGCCCGGAGGCCGTCAGGGGCGCCAGGGCAGCGCCGGCACACAGGAGTCTGCGAGTGATCATGAAGCGTCCGCTGGTTGGTCGTTGCCCTCACGGGATGCGCCACCCCTGTGCCGGCCAATCTTGCGCACACTATGGCGACCTCGCGCGCCGTGCCATCGTCACTTGCGGCGATAGAGGATCATTCCGCCGTGATGCAGCGTATTCTCGTCGACGAAGACGCCGTCGGCCGTAAAGCCCGTGTCGTCCCAATATTCGATGCGGGTTCCGCTGACTTCGTAGCGCCCGCGATAGGCGCTCTCGCGCGTGCCGCGCGCCTCGTCATAGCGATTGCCGGGCAACAGGTTGTGGCGGACGTATCCGTCGGCAGTCACCCACATGCCGACGTACGGATTCGTCGTCATTTCGGCATGACCTCCAGTCGCGAGGATGAAGGGGGTGTTGATGGCGAGCGCCAGGGTCAGGAGGCCTATCGCCCTCATCGTGGCCTCCCCGCATCGCGGCGCTCGGCGAAGAGTTCCGACAGAACCTGCGAGGCCGCGATGGCGCGCGAAATGCCGGCCGGCACGGTGATCATGTAGACGATCTCCTTCAGCTCCTCCTCGGACACGCCGATGTTGAGCGCGTAGCCGGCATGGACCTTCATGAAGGGAAGCTGGCCCGTCGCGGCGAAGGCAGCCACCGCCGCGAGCTGGCGTGTGCGGCCGTCGAGTCCCGGCCGCGCCCAGACATCGCCCAACGCGTAGGCCTCGGTCGCCTCGGCGAGGAAGGGGAACTCCTGTCGCATTCGCTCCAGTGCCGGCTGCGACTGGCCGCGATTGAGGTCGCGGATCACGGCGTCGCCGCGCTTCAGCCGCTCCTCGACCGTCTGCGCGACGACCGGGGCGGCGGTTACGGCAACGAACAAGGCGGCGGCGACCGGGCCGAGCATTGATTGCATGGTCATGTCTCATCCTCCTGTGGTGGCGGTCGGGCGTACGACGATCTCGTTAACGTCGACATCGTCGGGTTGTTCGAGGGCGAAGCGGACGGCCCGGGCGATCGCGTCGGGCTTGAGGGCGATCTGGCGATAGGTCTTCATCGCTTCGGCGACGACCGGGTCGGTAATGGTGTCGGCGAGCTCGCTTTCGACAACGCCGGGATGGATGCAGGTGACGCGGATCCTGTCGTTCTCCATCCGCAAACCGTCCGAAATCGCGCGCACCGCATACTTGGTCGCACAGTAGACGGCGGCAGCCGGGAAAACCTGCAACGCCCCGATCGAGGCGATATTGACGACGTGACCCGAGCCGCGCGCCGTCATTTCCGGCAGTACGGCTGCGATCCCATACAGCACGCCCTTGATGTTGACGTCGACCATGCGCTCCCACTCCGCGACCTTCATCGAGGACATGGCCGACAGCGGCATGACGCCGGCATTGTTGACGATGGCGTCGACCCGTCCCCAGGCCGCCCGCGCCGCGTCGGCGAACGTCTCGACGCTCTGCCGGTCGGTGACATCGAGCGGACACACGCGGGCGTCGCCGCCGGCGGCGATCAGCTCGCTGGCGAGCGCTTCGAGGCGGGAGATGCGGCGCGCGCCCAGCATCACTTTTGCCCCAGCCGCGGCCAGTTCGCGGGCGATACCGGCGCCGATGCCGCTGGAGGCGCCGGTGACGAGAACGACTTTATCGAGAGACATGATCAGGTCCTTTCGGTGGGGCAGTGGGCTTGCCCCCAACATGGACCTGAGTGATTGTCGTGATAAGACGACACTCCCTTACCAATCTGGAAAGAATTTCTAATCAATGATGCCGGATCTCAACGCGCTGTCCGTCTTCGCCCTGGTAGCCGAAGAGCGCAGTTTCAGGGCCGCGGCCGACCGCCTGGGCGTGACCCGTTCGGCGGTCAGCCAGACGATCCAGCGTCTCGAGGCGAGTCTCGGGATCGCGCTGGTTCAACGCACGACGCGCAGCGTCAGCCTGACCGAGGCCGGCGAGCGGCTGCATTCGGAGATCGCCCCGGCGGTAGCCGAGATGCGCGGCGCCCTGGAGAAGACCGCTGCGCTGCAGGGCCGGGCGCGCGGCCGGCTGCGGCTCGCCGTCTCCTCGATCGCCGAGCGCTTCCTCGCAGGGCCGTTCCTGGCGGGCTTCGCCGAGGCCAATCCCGAGGTCGACCTCGACGTCACCGTGACCGATGACTCCATCGACATCGTTGCCGAGGGCTATGACGCGGGCGTCCGCCTGGGCGAAGTGATCGAGCAGGACATGATCGCCGTGCCGGTGGCCGGCGATGAGCGCCAGCTGGCGGTCTGCGCGCCCTCCTACCGCGACCGCTTCGGCGTACCGCGACACCCAGCCGACCTCCCCTTGCACACCTGCATAGGCTGGCGGCCCGCGCCCAAGGCCGCGCCCTACCGCTGGGAGTTCGCTGATGGGGTCAAGGAGTTCAGCGTCGCCGTCGCGCCCAGGTTCGCCACCAACGACATGGCGTTGATGATCAAGCTCGCGGTCGCCGGCGCCGGCATCACTTTCGGCATGGAAGAGAGCTTTCGCGCCTTGATTGCCGGCGGCGAGCTCGTGCCGATCCTCGAGGAATACTGCCCCAGCTTCGCCGGCTTCTACCTCTACTACCCAAGCCGCCGGAACATCGCCCCGAAGCTGCGTGTCCTGATCGACTACCTGCAGCGCCAACGGTGATGGCCGCCGCCCCCTGACTTATGGCCGCTTGCACCCTATATTCTCACTCTCTGGCACGTTGCGACAGGAGCGCGAAATGCAGACCTACAAGAAGAATCCCGAGGCCGTTGCAAAACTCTCCCCGGAACAGTTCTACGTGACCCAGGAGAGCGGGACGGAGCGCCCCGGCACCGGCGCCCTGCTGCACAACAAGGAGCCCGGCATCTATGTCGACATCGTGTCGGGCGAACCCCTGTTCGCCTCGGCGGACAAACATGAATCGGGATGCGGCTGGCCGAGCTTCACCAAGCCGATCGAGCCGGCCAACGTCGCCGAGCTGAAGGACAGCTCGCACGGCATGCTGCGCATCGAGGTGCGCTCGAAGCATGGCGACAGCCATCTCGGCCATGTGTTTCCGGACGGGCCGCGCGATCGCGGCGGCCTGCGCTATTGCATCAACTCGGCCTCGCTGCGCTTCGTGCACCGCAAGGACATGGAAGCGGCGGGCTATGGGGCCTATCTCGACCAGGTGGAGGACGTGAAATGAGCCAAGAGTGCGCAGTACTGGCCGGCGGCTGTTTCTGGGGCATGCAGGACCTGATCCGTCGTATGCCGGGCGTCGTGTCGACGCGGGTCGGCTACACCGGCGGCCGCGTGGCGAACGCCACTTACCGCAATCATGACGGCCATGCCGAGGCGATCGAGATCATCTTCGATCCGTCGAGGATGAGCTACCGCCAGCTCCTGGAGTTCTTCTTCCAGATCCACGATCCCTCGACGATGAACCGCCAGGGCAACGACCGCGGCACTTCCTACCGCTCGTCGATCTTCTACACGACCGACGAGCAGCGTCGTGTGGCCGAGGACACAATCGCCGATGTCGACGCGTCCGGCCTGTGGCCCGGCAAGGTCGTCACCGAGGTCACGGCCGCTTCCGACTTCTGGGAGGCCGAGCCCGAGCACCAGGATTACCTGGAGCGAATTCCCAACGGCTACACCTGCCACTTCGTCCGACCTGGCTGGAAGCTGCCGGTTCGTAACAGGGCAGGTCAGGCTGCCTGAGCGCCGATTGGGGCTCTTTTTCCTAGGGAACTCGGTGCGCGACCAGCGGGACTGTTAGTTCGACGGCAAATCGGTCTCCGTCGATAATCCGCGCATCGCCGCCGAGGTTTCGCAGCAGGCGTCTGACAATCGCCAAACCCAGACCTGCGCCCGCGCTGCTTTGAACGCCCTTGTGGAATCGCTCGAAGAGACGTTCCGCAGCCGGCGGCGCGACCGCTTCGCCCTCGTCGCCGACCTCCAGGACAGCCGCATCGGAGTTCCTTCTCTTCAGCGACACCGTTACCGCGCCCTTCCCATGCCGGATGGCGTTCTCGAGAAGGTTCCTCAGGGCCTGGCGCAGTTCGCGCGTGCCCCTCGATACGAGCAATCCCTCGGTCACGTCGATCGACAGCGTTCGGTGCGCGCTGTCGTAGGCCGGCATGATGTCGGCGACCGCTTCGCGAACGATGCGTGCGAGTGAAACCGGCGGGGTTTGCGGATGCTCCTCTTCGCCACCATCGGCACGCGCCAGGGCGAGCAGCTGTTCCACGACATGCCTCATCTCTTCCATGTCCCGCGAGATCGCCTCCCAATCCGGAGCCTGCTGGTTTCGCGCGTTCTGCAGGCGCAGGTTCAACACGGCGAGTGGCGTCCTCAGCTCGTGGGACGCGTCGGCGGTGAACCGCCGCTCCATGGCATAGGCATCGGCCAACCTGTCCAGTGCTTCGTTGGCTGACTTCGCCAACGGCACGATCTCGCTCGGCAGGCCATCGAGCGGGATGCGACGGTTCGGATGCTCCAGGCTGATCGTGGCAGCGAGCGCTGCAGCACGTCGCACCGACAACAGCATCCAGCGCGCCAGCAGGAAGATCGATCCGATGGACACGACGGCCAGGACGGCGATGAGGATGGACGAGCCGGTCAATCGCTCGCGGAAGATCTGGCAGAGTTCCTCGCAGACGATCCAGTCCGTACGCCGGACGACCAGGACGCGGTCGTCGGCTATCTTCCGCGCGGCCTTGGCGCCGTTCAGGTACGTCGGCGAGGCGTCGGGATGCTTGAAAGGCAATGCCGCCATCGTGACTGGCGCCGTGGCAACGAGACTGCCCCCGGCAGTATAGAGCGAGTACTGCCAGCTCGACTGCGAGAAATCGCGCGGCAGATCGGCCAGGTTCGAGCCATCGGGCTCGAGGGCGACCGCCGCAAGGAGCGTATCGACCTGCTCCTTCACGACATGCGCTTTGATGTCATCGTCGAGGTCGACCATGTAGACCAGCACGTTTCCGACGCCGAGCGCGAAAACGACGATCATCACGATCAGCAGCCTCGATTGCAGACTGTTGACCCAGGCCGGCCTAGCCAACGTCATGTTCGACACCTGAGGCCAGCCTGTAACCGATGCCCCGGACCGACACGATGCGTGCCGCCGCTCCGCAGGACTGAAGCTTGCGGCGGAGCCGCGAAACGATCGCCTCGATCGCGTTCGCCGTAACGGTCTCGTGCAGCGCATACATCTTGTCTTCGAGGCGATCCCTGACGACGATTCGCGGCGCCACCCTCATGAGTTCCTCGAGTAGCGCCGCCTCCTTTCGGCCGAGATCCACGGGTTGTCCGTTCACCTCGACGCCCCATGAGGTCACGCAGAAGGTGATGCCGCCGAATTCGAGATTGTCGGCCCGCCTGTAACCGGGGCGTCTCAAGATGGCCCGCAGTCGGGCTTCCAGTTCCTGCAGGTCGAACGGCTTCACGAGATAGTCGTCCGCGCCGGCATTGAGGCCTTCAAGCCGGCTACCCAGGGAATCGCGTGCCGTCAGGATGAGGACTGGAACACGCAGCGCATCGCCCCCCCGCACATGGTCGAGTACCGTCATGCCATCGGCGCCCGGCAGCCCGAGGTCGAGGACGATGATGTCATAGGCCGTGACGTTGATGGCTGCGCGCGCGTCTTCCGCCGACAGGACTGGGTCCACCGCGAACCCAACCCGCTCGAGGTGTTCCTCGATCATTTCCGAGAGCGCACGATGGTCCTCGACCAGCAGCAGCCTCACGCTATCGCACCCCATAAAACTGTCCGATGGACACTGCGGCTCAAGCGCTTCCGTCCTGCCCTCGCAATACCGAATGCGTCAAGAGATCCACGTCCCTCTACGCCGTGAGGGCTATCGAAGACCATATGAGGGCACCGAGCAAGACCAGCACCAGGATAGTCAGCGTATTCCGGGTCCTGTCGCTGACCCGGCTGGGCCTCACGTTGTGGATGACGGGCTTCTTCTTCCTGACACTTTGCATGCCCGGGACATTGCCATTCTTGCGGGACCTCTCCGGACCAAACGTCGTCATCAGGTTCCCTCGAGACAGTTGGCGGTCTTCCAAGTGAACTTGCTGATACAGGTTTGCCGCTTGCCAGGAATTAAAACTTTCGCCGCTGGCTCCGCACGCATGAGATTTCCGAATGCGTCAGGCCCACGTCAGGTCCCGCTGATACGTCGCGCCTCCATCATCCGGCCGCGCCACCTTTCAACCCACGGAACCAATTGACCTCGCAAACAGGGAAGCGATCTGCATGAGCGCGTATTTTTCGGCCGAAGCGATGAATATGTACTTCTCGATGGAGGGGCTATACGCCCTCGGCCAGGTCATTCTGATCGACCTGGTGCTCGCTGGAGACAACGCGATCGTCATTGGCCTCGCCGCTGCAGGATTGCCCAAGGAACTCCGCCGCAACGCAATCCTCTGGGGCATCATTGCCGCCACGGCGTTGCGCATCCTGTTCGCAAGCGTCACCATTCAGCTGCTCTCCATCGTCGGGCTTCTGCTTGCCGGCGGCGTCCTCCTGCTCTGGGTCTGCTGGAAGATGTACCGCGAGCTGCGGAGCGGTCATCAGGATCTCGACGCCGTCGAGGCGTTGGCCGAAGAAGATATCAACAAGGACGGCGCGATCGCGAGCACAGCCCCGCGAAAGACCTTCAAGCAGGCCATCTGGCAGATCATCGTCGCCGACGTGTCGATGTCGCTGGACAACGTGCTGGCCGTCGCCGGGGCAGCTCGCGAATTCCCCCTGATCCTCGTGTTCGGCCTCGTGCTGTCAATCGCCCTGATGGGCATCGCGGCGACGTTCATCGCCAGACTCCTGCAGAACCATCGCTGGATCGCTTATGTCGGTCTCGTCGTCATTCTCTACGTCGCACTGGACATGTGTTACCGCGGCGGTGTCGAGTTGTGGCCATACCTTCAGGGCGCCGCCTGAGGTTTGACGTTCCCGGGTGCCGCTTCGGCGCCCGGGACGATCGGCGTCAGTCGACCTTAAGGCTGAGATCCTTGACGATGCTCTTCCAGACCAGGAACCGGTCCCTGTCCACGATCCCTCGACGATGAACCGCCAGGGCAACGACCGTGGGATCTCCTACCGCTCGGCGGTCTTCTACACGACCGAGGAGCAGCGCCGTGTCGCCGAGGACACGATCGCCGATGTCGACGCGTCCGGCCTGTGGCCCGGCAAGGTCGTCACCGAGGTCGCGGCCGCTCTCGACTTCCGGGAAACCGGACCCGAGCACCAGGACTAGCCGGAGCGCCTCTCGGCGGTCGTCTCGCCGGCGGGCAGCGGCGACATCGCCTCGAAGACGCCGTCGCGGCGGACCAGCGCATGGAACAGCGCCGCCGCGACGTGCAACAGGATCAGCGCGAAGAACGCAAAGGCCAGCCAGCGGTGCGCGCCCCACAGCAGCGTGTGGAGCGAGTCGGATTGCGGCACGATCGACGGCAGCCGGACGTTGCCGAACAGCACCACCGGATAGGCGGCCGCCGACAGCATCGCCCAGCCCAGCAACGGCATGACGATCATCAGCCCGTACAGTGCCCAGTGCGAAAGGACCGCGCCCAGCCGCATCAGAGGCGGCAAGCTGGCGGGCAGCGGCGGCGCGCCCAGCACCAGGCGCAGGCAGAGGCGCACGAGTACCAGCAGGAAGAGCGCGACGCCCAGGGTCTTGTGCGTGGCGACAAGCGGCACGTAGGACGGCGCAACGGTCGAGAGCATGCCGACGCCGATGAACAGCATCGCCACGATGCCAGCCGCCATCGTCCAGTGCAGCAGGCGCTGGGCGCCGGAAAAGCGGGTGTGGCTCGCCGTGGGGTTCATCGTCTGGCTCATGGCTTGGCGCTCCTGGTGGCGGCCGTGCGGGGATAGTCTTTCGCCTCGGAGGTGCGCAGGTCGTATGAGCGCGCA
>JAESFK010000338.1_pt1 | contig 27431 bp, 26 predicted proteins | sample 9269391 | NCBI WGS metagenome assembly JAESFK01 (sample SAMN14506231, study PRJNA617097) | algae metagenome | isolation source: Drouetiella hepatica UHER 2000/2452 and co-occurring heterotrophs from... | place: Slovakia: Slovak Paradise National Park, Hrabusice, Kosice Region | collected 2000-01-01
CTCGGTCCTGCGCCGGGCGATCACCACCGCCAACCTCGCCCTCGACGCCTGCGACCGGCACTGGATCCCGGTGCGGCGCAGCTGGCGCCTCAACGAGCGCCACTACGGCGCCCTCCAGGGCCTCGACAAGGCCGCCACGCGCGACAAGTACGGCGACGAGCAGTTCATGCTCTGGCGCCGCTCGTTCGACACCCCGCCGCCGCCCATCGAGGCCGGCAGCGAGTTCGACCAGACCGGCGACCCGCGCTACGCCGGGGTCGACGTGCCCACCACCGAGTGCCTCGCCGACGTCATCCCGCGGATGATGCCCTACTGGGAGCACGACCTGCGGGCCGACCTCTCGGCCGGGCAGACCGTGCTCGTGACGGCGCACGGCAACAGCCTGCGCGCGCTCGTCAAGCACCTCGACGGCATCAGCGACGAGGACATCGCCGGGCTGAACATCCCGACGGGCATGCCGCTCGTGTACCGGCTGGGCGAGGACTACCTGCCCACCGGGCCCGGCGAGTACCTCGACCCGGAGGCCGCCGCCGCGGCAGCCGCCACCGTCGCCAACCAGGGGCGTTGAGCCGCAACACTTCCCGCCGGAACGGCGGGTCGCGTCAGGTGTAGGGCACGGCCAGCCCGAGCCATCCCGTGCCGTCGTCGTAGCCCGCGAGGTCGCGGCCGGTCGGTGGCACGTCGTCGTACGTCGTGCGACCGCCCGCGTCCTTGACGACGAGCCGGAAGGCACTCGCGTCGTCGGCGTTGACGACCGGCACGACGGCGGTGCTGCGCTTCATCGGGACGACCTTGGAGACCGGGTAGGCGTTCGGGCTCGTCGCGAGCAGCTGGCACGTGGCTCCGCCGCCGGGCACGACGACGAGGAAGCGGCCGGTGCGGTCCGCGGAGTCGTCGACCCGCAGGAGGGCGGGCGCGCGGGCGAACCGGGCCGGGACGACGACCGGTGAGGTGCCGAGGAACGTCACGCCGCCGCCCGAGCGCCCGTCGTCCCGGACGTCGAGGCCGCGCACGACCGCGCCGTTCGGGAGGCGCACGCTCGTCAGCACCGCCCGTCCGTCGCCACCGGTCGCCGAGACCGCCGTGGGGTCGAGGACGCTGCCGTCGGTGGGGGAGTCGACGAGCACGGCGCCGCGCAGGTCCTCGGGCGGGACGCCCGTGGAGGACGCGACGGTGGCCATGAGGTCGGCCATCGGGTCACCTCCGCCGGGATGGGGTCCGCGGCCTCCCCACGTGCGTGGCGCCACGGAGGCGCCGTCGTAGCCCGCGACCCGGACCCGGCCGGCGAGGCCCCAGCGCTCCGGGAGCAGGAGGGTGCCGACGCCGTCGGCGAGGGCCAGCGTCGTGTAGGTGCGCTCCACCGAGCCCGCAGGGGTCGGCCGGACGACGGGCGAGAAGGCCGCGGTGCGTTCGGTCGGACGGGTGAGGGCGACGAGGACGGCGCCGCCCGGTCGGTCGAGCCCGACGGCGACGACGTCCTCGACCCCGAGGACGGCGTCGACGCCGAGGACGACCTCGGTGAGCGCCTCGGCCGCCGTCCCCGGTGGCCCGGTCCACGCCCGCACGGCGGTGCTGTCGGGACGGTCCTCGGCGAAGGTCGCGGCCACGACGACACGCAGGTCGGCGATGTCGTCGGCCCACAGCAGCCGCGTGCCGGGGCCGGCCCGGGCCACGAGGGCCTGCACCCCGAGGTCGCCCGCGAGGGCCCCCCGGGCGGGCCAGCGGGACGAGGTCGCCCACGCGGGGTCGTCGGGTCCGGCGGTGGTCGGAGCCGCCGATGGCGCTGTGGCGGAACCGGACCCGCCACCGCCCCGCCCGAGGGCGGCCCATCCGGCCGCGCCGGCCACCCCGACGACGAGCATCGCCCCGCCCCCGGTGACCAGGGCCCGCCGTCGGACGCGGCGGGCCCGCTCGACGACGAGGCCGGCGGGGTCCGGCGGCTCGGGCTGCACCGTGGCCAGGCGGTGCACGAGGGCGGCGAGGTCGTCGTCGAGGAGGTCGTCGGCGGGCGGGAGCCCGTCCACGGCCCGGGCCTCCCGGTGCGCGGCGAGCAGCCGGGCACGCCCCGCGTCGAGGTCGCCGGCGCCGGGGCCGTCCGGGCCGACGAGACCCAGCAGCTCGCCGTCGGTGACCTCCCAGAGCGGCCCGGCGGCCAGGAGCGCCCGCACCGGCGCGGGCAGCCCGGCCAGGGCGTCGAGCAGCGCCTCGGGGACGCTTGACGTCGGGTCGGCGACGACGAGGTGCAGGGACGCCGCTGCCGCCGCCGGCGGGGGCCCGTCCCCCGCCCGGGGCGCTCTCGCGGGCCGCAGCGCGTCGAGCAGCGCGCGGCGGGCGGCCGTCGTCGGCGCGCCCTCCTCGAGGGTCGCGGCCCAGCGTGACCGGAGGTCCGCGAGCGCGGCGGCCGTGGCCTCGCGAGCGGCCCCGGGGTCGAGCGTGGCGACGAGGGCGACGGCCTCGAGGTCGGGCCAGCGGGCCGCGACGAAGCCGCCGAAGTCCTCCTCGACCGTCGCCGTCACGAGGTCATCCTCTCCCGGCCGGCGCCCCGCCGGTGGGGCGGACGCACGGCCGGCCTCACGTCGACGGGTCCGCCTCCGCCCAGAGGTCGTAGGCGAACCGCCCCTCGACCGGTCGGTCGTCCCAGAGGACCCGGCCGCCGGCGTCACGGACGAGGACCCGGAACGTCTCGACGTCGGGCGTCTGCACGACGGCGGCCTGCCCGGAGACGCGCACGACCTTCGACAGGGCCACGTCGTCGGCGTCGTCGGAGCGCAGCTGGACGGTCGCGCCGCCCGGTGGCGTCGTGAGGACCCAGGTCGCCCGGGCCGACCCGTAGTCGTCGGTCCGCGTGGCGAACGGGGCCTGGGCGCGGTCGGTGGGGACGACGAAGGGCCCGAACCCGTTCCAGATCCCGTCGGAGGACCCGCCGGCGGCCAGTCGGACCGAGCGCACCACGCCGCCGTCAGGGGTGCGGACGATGGTGAGGGTCACGGTGACGCGGCCGGTCCCGAGCTGCGGCACGGAGACCCCGGCCGGCAGCCGCGAGGTCACCACCTGTTCCCCGAGGTCGCGCTCGCGGTACCCGGTGATCATCGCGACCTCGGGGACCAGCGAGCTCCCGTCGGCGCGGACACCGGCGAACCACGAGGACGGGGCCGGGAGGGGCCCGTCGTAGTCCGCGCACCGCAGGCGGGTGGCCGGACCCGCCGGGCCGTCGAGCAGCACCGACCCGACGCCCTCGGTCAGCGGCACGTTGCGCCAGGTCCTCGAGGGCAGGCCGGCCGCGGTCGGGCGGGCGGTGAGCGAGTACTGCGCGAGCTCGACGCCGGGCCGGGTGAGGACGAGCAGGGCCGCGGCGGTCGGGTGGGGGATGCCGACGGCCACGACGTCCTCCACCTCGAAGATGCCCGAGTAGCCCAGCTGCACCTCGGTCAGCTGCTCCGCCGGGGCGCCGACCGACCCCGCCCACATGCGCAGCTGGGTGCCCGCCCCGAGATCGTCCGCCTGGAGGGTCCGTGCGACGACGGTCCGCACGTCGTGGACGTCGTCGGCGTAGAGGAGCCGCCCGCCCGGGGTGGTCCGGGCGACGAGGGCCTGGACGCCGAGGTCGGTCGCGAGCACCCCGCGCGCCGGCCAGCGCCCCGAGTCGGCCCAGGCCGGGTCGTCCGGCCCGGCGGTGCTCGGCGTGACGGCCGGGCGTCCCGCGACGGGCCTCGCGCTCCGGTCGGTGAGCCCCCACCACGTCGCGGCCCCGGCGGCGACCAGCACCCCGCCCCCCGCGACGACGGCCCGCCGGCGGACCCGCCGGGTGCGCTCACCGACCAGCGAGCCGGCATCCGGCGGTCGGGGCTGGGCGGCGGAGAGCCGGTGGACGAGGTCCTCGAGGTCGGCGTCGAGCCGGTGGTCGGCCGGGCCGAAGCCGTCGGCGGCACGTGCCGCGCGGTGGGCCTCGGCGAACCGGTCGCGGGCGGCCCGTACGGTCTCCTCGACCGCTCCGCGCCCGAGCAGGCGGCCGGTCTCCGCGGGCGGGCAGTCCCAGACGACCTCGGCGGCGACGGCGCACCGCACGAGGGGTCCTTCGGCGGCCAGGGCCTGCAGCAGGGCCGCCGGGACGGCATCGGAGGGGTCGCCCACGACGGACCGGAGCGCGGCGGCGGCCTCCGTGGCCACGGTGTCGTCCGCGGCGCGGGAGCGGGCCCGGCGCGGAGGGGGCACCAGGCGCTCGAGCAGGGCCGTCCGGGCCGCCGTCGTGGGGACGCCCTCCTCGAGGAGGGTCCCCCAGCGCGGCCGGAGCCCCGCGAGGGCGGCCGTCGTCACCTCGCGCGCGGCGGCGGGGTCGAGGGTGGTGACGAGCGCGACGGCCTCGAGGTCGCCCCAGCGGGCCGCGACGAAGCCGTCGAAGTCCTCCTGCGTCGAGAGCGTCACCGGGCCATCCTCACCCGCGAGGGCGGCCTGCGCGCCGTGAACCGTGCAGCGCGCTCAGAGGCGCGGCAGCACGCGGTCGGTGTGCTCGCCCTGCTCGAAGATCCGCGAGGCGGGGCCGACGATGAGCGGGTCGGGCGTGCCGACGACCGCGTGGTCCTTGCTGCGGTACTCGATCCCGTCGAGCAGCACGCGCATCGCCTCGAGGCGGGCCCGCTTCTTGTCGTTGCTCTTGACGACCGTCCACGGGGCGTCACCGGTGTCGGTGTAGAAGAACATGGCCTCCTTGGCCTCGGTGTAGGCGTCCCACTTGTCGAGGCTCGCGAGGTCGGTGGGGGAGAGCTTCCACTGCCGCACCGGGTCGTTCTGGCGCGAGGCGAAGCGGGCGGCCTGCTCCTCCCGGCTCACCGAGAACCACAGCTTGACGAGGTGGATGCCGGAGTTGACGAGCATCCGCTCGAACTCCGGGCACTCGCGCATGAACTCGAGGTACTGGGTGGGCGTGCAGTAGCCCATGACCCGCTCGACGCCGGCGCGGTTGTACCAGGAGCGGTCCATGAAGACGATCTCGCCGCCGCTCGGCAGGTGCTGCACGTAGCGCTGGAAGTACCACTGCGTGCGCTCGACCTCGGTGGGCTTCTCGAGCGCGACGACGCGCGCGCCGCGGGGGTTGAGGTGCTCCATGAACCGCTTGATGGCCCCGCCCTTGCCGGCGGCGTCCCGGCCCTCGCAGAGGACGACGACCTTGGCGCCGGTCTCCTTGACGTGCAGCTGGAGCTTGAGCAGCTCGACCTGCAGGAGCCGCTTGGTCCTCTCGTACTCGGCCCGCGGCAGCTTCTTCGAGTAGGGGTACCCGTGCTGCCAGGCCTTCCCGACGGTGGTGTCCTCGGCGCCGCCCTCGGCCTCCTCGAGGTCGTGCAGCTCCTCGAGCTCCTCGGCGTAGTCCTCGGTCACCGACCGGCGCTGCTCGTCCACGTCGCGAGCGTACTGCGGAGGGGCTGGACGGGCACGGGGCCACCGGCGTGACGTCGGTGACCCCGTGGGAGGTGGCGACGGGGTCGCCGCCCGGCTCAGCTGCCGTTCGCGGCGGCGAGGGCCTGGCGGGCGGTCGTGGTCAGCGCGTCGGCCTCGGCGGCGAGGCCCTCGGCCGCGACGAGGTCGGTGACGTCCCGGCTCGTGACGGTGCCCGTGCCGGTGACCGCGTCGACGACCCGGGTGGCCAGCCCCTCGGCCTCGACGGCCCTCGGCAGGGCGGCGCGCACGGGCCCGGCCCAGGCGCTGACGTCGAAGCCGTTGGCCTCGCCCATCGAGGCCCGGACGTCGTAGTCCTCGAGGTCGGGCCGCAGCACGGCGAGGGCGTCGAGGACGGTGCGCCCTCGGGCGAGCACCTCGGCGGTGGTCGGCAGGGCCTCGGGGGCGACCCGCTCGGCGAGGGTCACCGACCGGTTGAGCTGGGTCAGGGTCCGCGCCGACCGGGCCTGCCGGGTCGCGGCGGTGAGGGTCGCCTGCGCCATCGTCAGGGAACGGGCGCGCGCCAGGGCCCGCGCCGGGGGCAGCCCGGCGGTCGTGGCGGCCGCCCTGGCCCGCGCGAGGTCGGTGCGGATGACGGCGATGCGCTGGAGGACCAGCGGGCGCTTCGCGGCGAGCCCGGAGACCGCGGTCGCCTTCGCGGGTGTCGTCCTCGCGGGCGCGGCGTCGGCGGCGGCCGGGGCCACGAGACCGAGGCCGGCGGTGAGGGCGAGGACGGCGGCGACCCGGCGGAGGGTGGGGCGGGTGGCGGTCGGTCGGTGGGTGGCGGGGGTGTCCACGGTGGGCTCCTGGACGGCGAGAGGGTGGTTGGTCCCTCCATCGTCGGCCGGTCCCACCGGGGCCGCAGGCCTTAAGTTCCCGATCCGGTAAGAGTCAGGTCAAGAATTGACAAGACACCGATGTCATCGCAGGTCAGCGGCCTGTTCGGCCCATCCCGGCTCGGCTGTCCGGCCGACCCCGGGCCGGGTCGGCCGCCCTCGTCAGGCGCCTGCGGGAGCGGTGTCGACGACCTCGTCGTGGCCGCCGCCCGCCTCGTCGCCCCACTCGCCGGTGACGATCCAGACGACCCGCTCGGCGACCGAGACGGCGTGGTCGGCGAAGCGCTCGTAGTAGCGGCCGAGGAGGGTGATGTCGACGGCGGTCTCGGTGTCGTGCGGCCAGTCGGCGCTCGTCACCTGGGCGAAGAGGTCGCGGTGGAGTCGGTCCATCGCGTCGTCGTCACGGGCGACCTCGAGGGCCCCCTCGACGTCGCGCCGGGCGATGACCGAGCCGGTCTTCTCGACGATGAGCTCGGCGACCGACCCCATCTCCCGGAAGGTCCCGCGCAGCTCCGGCGGGACGGCCGAGGCGGGGTAGCGCAGCCGGGCGACCTTCGCGACGTGCCGGGCGAGGTCGCCCATCCGCTCGATGTCGCTGCTCATCCGCATGCTCGTGACGACGACGCGCAGGTCGGTCGCGACCGGCTGCTGGAGGGCGAGCAGGTCGAAGGAGAGCAGGTCGATCTGCTCGCGGCGGGCGTCGATGTAGGCGTCGGCGGTGATGACCGAGTCGGCGAGGTGGACGTCGGCGTCGAGGAGGGCGGTGGTGGCGCGGCTCATCGCCGACGCCGCGAGGTGGGTCATCTCGACGAGGCTCTCGGCGATCCGGTCGAGCTCCTCGTGGTAGGCCTTGCGCATCACGGGTGGTGGTCCTTCGGGTCCGGGGCTCGGGGGCGCGACGGTGGCCGGCGGCACTCGCGCCGTCGCCCGGGAACCATCGCACCCGGGGATGAACCGCAGACACCGGCGAGGTGAACTTCGGGCGTCCGCCTGCGTGGCCCCGCTCGGAGGCGCCCGGTGGGGCCCCGGCGCGGCCGTACGCTGGATCCCGTGGATGCGACGATCGCTGCGACGCTCGGCGGGGCCGCCGGCCTCGTCATCGGCGCCGTCGGCGTCCTCGCCGGGCGCTGGTCCGAGCGCAGCCTCAGCGAGGCGCCCGCCGTGGAGGAGCCGCCGCTGGCCCGCGGGGTCGGTGACGTCCTGTCCGTGCTGCGCTCGATCGCCGTCGTCGTCGACACCTCCGACGCCGTCGTCAAGGCCTCCGCCCCGGCCCTCACCTACGGGCTCGTGCGCCACGGCGAGCTGGTCCACACCGAGCTGCGCCACCTCGCCCGGCTCGTCCGCCGCGACGGGGTGATCCGCGAGGCCGAGCTCGACCTCGCCCGGGGGCCGTCGCCCGAGGCCAGCGTCGTCATGCGGGTGCGGGTCGCCACGCTCGGGCTGCACCACGTGCTCATCCTCGCGGAGGACCACACGCACGCCCGGCGGGTCGAGGAGGTCCGCCGCGACTTCGTCGCCAACGTCAGCCACGAGCTGAAGACCCCGGTCGGCGGCATCTCGCTGCTCGCCGAGGCCGTGCTCGACGGCAAGGACGACCCGGAGGCCGTGGCCCGCTTCGCCGCGCGCATCCGGGTCGAGGCCACCCGGCTCGGCCGGCTCGTCCAGGAGATCGTCGACCTCTCGCGACTCCAGGTCGCCGACACCCTCCACGAGCCCGAGCTCGTCGACATCGGCACCGTCCTCGTCGAGGCCCTGGACCGCGTGCGCGTCGCCGCCGAGGCCAAGGACATCGACCTCGGGCTGGCCACCGAGCGAGGGCTCAAGGTCTTCGGTGACGCCGAGCTGCTGACGACCGCCGTGGCCAACCTGCTGACCAACGCCGTGAACTACAGCGACGACCGGACCCGTGTCGGCATCGGTGCCCGGCTCGTCGACGACGCCGTCGAGATCGCCGTCACCGACCAGGGCCAGGGCATCCCGGCCGCCGAGCAGGAGCGCATCTTCGAGCGGTTCTACCGCGTCGACGCCGCCCGCTCGCGCGCCACCGGCGGCACCGGGCTCGGCCTGGCGATCGTCAAGCACGTCTGCGCCAACCACGGCGGCGAGGTGACCGTGTGGAGCCAGGAGGGGCGCGGCTCCACGTTCACGATGAGACTGCCGGTCGCGGCCCCCCAGGCCGCCGACCCCGATGACACGGCCGACCCCGCACCCGGTGTCGCCGTCGCCTCCCGAGGAGAGAGCACCGCATGACGCGCATCCTGATCGTCGAGGACGAGGAGTCGTTCTCTGACCCCCTGTCCTACCTGCTGAGCAAGGAGGGGTACGAGGTGTCGGTGGCCGACGACGGCCACGAGGCGCTGAGCCAGTTCGACGCCGCAGGGGCCGACCTCGTCCTCCTCGACCTCATGCTCCCGGGGCTCTCGGGGGTCGACGTCTGCCGTGCGCTGCGCCAGCGCTCGAACGTGCCGGTCATCATGCTCACCGCCAAGGACAGCGAGATCGACAAGGTCGTCGGCCTCGAGCTCGGCGCCGACGACTACGTCACCAAGCCGTACTCCTCGCGCGAGCTGCTGGCCCGCATCAAGGCGGTCCTGCGCCGCGGCGCCGAGCCCGAGGAGCTGCTGCCGACGACCCTCGAGGCCGGCCCCGTGCGGATGGACGTCGAGCGCCACGTCGTCACCGTGCGCGGTGAGCAGATGCCGTTCCCGCTCAAGGAGTTCGAGCTGCTCGAGATGCTCCTGCGCAACACCGGCCGGGTGCTGACCCGGATGCAGCTGATCGACCGGGTGTGGGGCAGCGACTACGTCGGTGACACCAAGACGCTCGACGTGCACGTCAAGCGGCTGCGCGCGAAGGTCGAGGCCGACCCGGGCAGCCCGGCGCACATCCTCACCGTGCGCGGCCTCGGCTACAAGTTCGAGGCCTGACGGTCCGCGCCCTCGGGCCACACGTCCGAGGCCTGACGGTCCGCGCCCTCGGGCCACACGTCCGAGGTGGCGAACTCCCCGGGGGCGTCAGCTCGTGGTGGGCGACGGGGACGGCGACGCCGAGGGGTTGACCTCGAACTCGGCGTAGTAGAGCTCGGGGGCAAGCACGGGGACGAGGACGACGTTCTGGCCGGCCTCCTGCGTCGTGACGGTCAGCTGGACCATCCCGCCGGGGGCGACGGGCACCGCGCCCACCTCGACCTTGGTCGCGGCGGTCGAGAGCGCGGCCCCCGAGAACGCCGGCACCGACGTCGTGCCGCCCTGCTCGCCCTGGAGGCCGAAGGCGACCTCGACGGCGTCGGCGGCGTCGTTGACGGCCTGGCCGACGAGCACGCCCGGCGCGCCCTGGGCGGAGGCGACGACGGCGACGTTGCGCAGCTCGAGGCCCGGCATCGAGAGGTCGACGCCGTCGGCCGGGATGTACGGGTAGTCGGTCTGGGTGGGCGAGAAGACCGCGCAGCCGGAGGCGAGCAGCGTGGCGGCGGCGAGTCCGGCGAACCGGAGGGCGGAGGCGGCGCGGTTCGTCACGCGGCCAAGGATAGCCGGGGGTGCGTCGGGGCCGCGCGCAGGCTCGACAGGGGTCGGTTCCGACCCGCGCGGCGCCCGCGCCCGGCGCGCGCGTGAAGCATGCAGACCGGCGTTCTGTCAACCCCCGAAATTCTCTCCGGGACACCCCTTCCGGGCCTCTGACCTGCACAAACGCCAAGACTCTGCATTGGGTGCACTCGGCGTGTCGTGGTATCCTGAGACCCGCGAAAGGGGCCAACAACACATGGTTTTCAAGGTCGGCGAAACGGTCGTGTACCCCCACCACGGGGCTGCGCGCATCGAAGAGATCAAGAAGCGCACGATCCGCGGAGAGGAGAAGCTGTACCTCAAGCTGAAGGTCGCCCAGGGTGACCTCGTCATCGAGGTACCCGCCGAGAACTGTGACCTCGTCGGCGTCCGCGACGTCGTCGACAAGGCCGGTCTGGACAAGGTCTTCGAGGTCCTGCGCACGCCGTACGCCGAGGAGCCGACCAACTGGTCGCGCCGCTTCAAGGCCAACCTCGAGAAGCTCGCCTCCGGCGACGTCATCAAGGTCGCCGAGGTCGTCCGCGACCTGTGGCGTCGCGACAAGGACCGCGGCCTCTCCGCCGGCGAGAAGCGCATGCTGGCCAAGGCCCGCCAGATCCTCGTCTCCGAGCTCGCGCTCGCCGAGAAGACCGACGAGGAGAAGGCCGAGACCATCCTCGACGAGGTCCTCGCGTCCTGATGCCGCGCGTCGCCACCGGCGACGACACCCACTGAACGTGACCGACGACGCCCACGCCGCACCACGCGGCGTGGGCGTCGTCGTCGTCGCGGCCGGGTCCGGGTCGCGACTCGGGGCCGGGGTGCCGAAGGCGTTCGTGGCCCTCGCCGGGCGCCCGCTGCTCGCGTGGGCCCTCGACGCGGTCCGCGCCGTCTCCGGGCTCGCGTCGATCGTGGTCGTCGCGCCCGCGGGGATGGCCGACCCCGGCGCCCCGGAGTGGGCCGGGGTGGAGCTGCCGCCCGGCGCCCGGGTCGTGGCCGGCGGGGCCGAGCGCTCGGCGTCCGTGGCCGCGGGCCTGGCCGCCCTCGACCCCGCGTGCGACGTCGTGCTCGTCCACGACGCGGCCCGCTGCCTCACGCCGGCGACGGTGTTCGACCGGGTCGTCGCGGCGGTGCGGGCCGGGCACGCCGGGGTGGTTCCCGGGGTGCCCGTCGTCGACACCGTCAAGGCGGTCGACCCCGACGGCCTGGTCACCGCCACCCCCGAGCGCGCCACGCTGCGGGCCGTCCAGACCCCACAGGGCTTCCGGCGCGAGGTGCTCGAGGAGGCGCACGCAGGGGGTGCCGACGCGACCGACGACGCCGGGCTCGTCGAGGCCCTCGGGCACCGGGTGCTCGTCGTCGAGGGCGACGTGCGGGCGTTCAAGGTGACGACCGCCCTCGACCTCGCGCACGCCGAGCGGCTCGTCGCCGGGGCCTAGCATCGGGGCATGAGCGTCCTGCCCCGCGTCGGTGTCGGCGTCGACGTGCACGCCCTGGCCGCCGAGGGCTCCGGCCGCGAGCTGTGGGTGGCCGGTCTGCACTGGCCCGGCGAGCGCGGGCTCGACGGCCACTCCGACGCCGACGTCGCCGCGCACGCCGCCTGCGACGCGCTGTTCTCCGCCGCCGGGATCGGTGACCTCGGGACGCACTTCGGGACGGGCCGGCCCGAGCTGGCCGGGGCCTCGGGGGTGACGCTGCTCGCCGAGGCAGCCCGCCTGGTGCGGGAGGCCGGCTTCGAGATCGGCAACATCGCCGTCCAGGTCGTCGGCAACCGGCCGAAGGTGGGGACCCGGCGGGCCGAGGCCGAGGCCGCGCTGTCGGCGGCGGCTGGCGCGCCGGTGTCGGTCAGCGGCACGACGACCGACGGGCTGGGGCTCACCGGCCGTGGCGAGGGCGTCGCCGCGATCGCCACCGCCCTCGTCGTCCCGCGTCCCTGAACCGACCGGCCGTCACGTGCGGGCACGGGCCGGGCTGCCGGGTCAGCGGCCCCGTCAGCCGGCGGGGAGCCGGGTCGGCACAGACCAGGTGACCCCGTCCTGACCGGTGACCACGCAGCGCGCGGTCGTGGGGCACGTGACGAAGATCGAGAAGGTGTCACGGCCGTACTTCCCGCCGTCGACCCAGCCGTTGCCGGTCCAGACCGCCGGGGCCTGGCTGTTGGTGTACGGGTGGACGCCGACGCAGAAGGTCGGGCTCACGCAGTCGAGGTCGCTGAGCCGGTAGGACGGACCGAACCAGTCGGCCTGCACCAGGGTCCACCGGGTGCCGTCCCACCGGGCCGTGGCCCCGGAGTCGACGACGGCCAGGCACATCGTCGAGGTCGGGCAGGAGAGGACGACGGAGTACGCGCCGGTGAGGGCGGCCGGCATCCGGGCCCGCGTGGACCAGCGCGAGCCGTTCCACGTGGAGTAGGTGCCGTTATAGGCCACGGCCATGCAGGAGGTGGAGCTGGTGCACCGGAGCGAGCCGACGGGCGCCGCGTCCTCGAGACCGAGGAAGGGGCTGCCGGCGGCGACCCACGAGGTGCCCGTGAACCGCCAGGCGCGTCCGGCGTCGTCGAGGACGAGGCAGGAGGTGGGGGAGGAGCACGACGGGCGCCCGAGGGTCCGGTCAGAGGGCGCCTTGCCGGCCGCACCCCAGGCCCCGTTGGTGTAGGTCCGGTAGACCTTCCCTTCGTCCTGGATCGCCAGGCAGAAGCCGCTCGGGAGGCAGTCGACGTCCGTCGGGTTCGAGAACTGCTTGCTGGGACGCGTCCAGGTCGTGCCGTCGAAGCGGTAGAGCCAGCCGTTGCGGTCGAAGCCCATGCAGAGCGTCGCGCTGACGCAGGACGGCGCGAGCATCATCCCGTACGTCTCGACGAAGGTGCTCTGGGTCCGCCAGCCGGTCGCCGAGGTCCAGCGGTAGTGCCGGCCCCGGTCGTCGACCGCGTGGCACGTGGTGGCCCGACGGGGACAGGACAGGCCCGTCGGCCGGTTGAGCGGGTAGGTGACCTGGGACATCCGGGACCACGCCGACCCCGTCCAGCGCGTGCCCTTGCCGAAGTACTCGACACCCCAGCACAGCGTCCTCGACGCGCAGCTGAGCCGCTCGTCCGTGGTCACTCCCGACGGGTAGGCGAGCCGCTTGGTCCACGTGGTGCCCGACACCGTCCAGTACCCGAAGCCGCTAGTGGCGGTGCACCACGACGAGGTGGGGCAGTCGATCTCGCCGACGTTGAAGCCCGCCGAGGCGAGGGAGGCCGTGCTCCAGCGACCCGAGGCGAGCGTGGCGCGCCACGAGGAGAAGGTCGGCTGGTAGACCCCCACCGCGAAGCAGCGGCCGGTGATCTGGCACGAGACGTCGTGGAAGGCCACACCCCGCAGCGAGGACAGGTACGTCGGGGTGGACCACCGGGTGCCGCTGAGCACCGAGGCGCGCGAGTCGTTGGTCAGGGCGACGCACCACCCGACCTTGGTGCAGTCGAGGGAGAGGAAGCGGCCGCTCGACGGCTGGGGGGTCTGCTGCGGGGTCGACCAGGCACCGGCCTCGTAGCGCTGGAAGCCCTCGGGGCCGATGGCCAGGCACCACCCCGCCGCCGGGCACGAGAGCTTCCAGGTGGTCTGGCCGGTGGCGGCCCTGGCCCGGGCGGGGGCGCTCCAGCGCGTGCCGTTCAGGACCTGGTACTGGCCACTCCGGTCGAGCGACATGCACCACGTGGTCGTGGGGCAGGCCAGCACGTCGGGGGCGCCGACCTCCGGGTCGGGGAGGGCGTACGTCCACGACAGCGAGGTCGTGGGGCTGATGGTGCGCGGCGTGCCGCTCCCGGTGGCGGCGACCGTGGTCACGTCGTACCGGTACCGCCGCTCCGGGGTCAGCCCGGTGTCGAGGAGCTCGGACCCGGTGCCCGAATAGACGACCACACCCTCCGCGGGGTCGGCCGGTCCACCGGAGCGCGTGACGCGGACGCCCACCAGCTCGGGATCGGTGGGCAGCGTCCAGCGCAGTCGGACACTGTCGGTCGCGACGTCGGCGGAGAGCCCGGTGACCGGGGCGACGAGGAAGGTCCGGGTGTCCCGCCCTCGGGGGAGCCGGGCCGGCCGGTGGTCGGCGTCGTAGGTGTGCGACCGGTAGCAGTACCGGGTCCCGCGGGCCAGGCCCTCGTCCACCCAGGAGGTCGTCCCCCGGGCCACCTCGACCTCTCGCTCGACCGTGTCGGTGGAGGTGCAGCTGTGGCGCTGGATGCGCAGCCCGGCGACCCGTGGGTCCGTCGGGAGGGTCCAGGACAGCGTGACGCTCGTCGTGCCCGGTGCCGGGAGCAGCGAGGCTCCGGGCAGGTCGAGGGTCCAGGCGGTCCGTGAGACCGGCGGCGACCACTGCCCGGCAGCGTCCTGCGTGAACACCGAGTACGCGTACCGATCCACCCAGTCGAGGCCCTCGTCCACCACGGAGGAGAGCAGGCCGCTCGCCACCTCGACCCCCTCGTCGGGGGAGGCCGGCGGGGTCTGCCCCGTCACGCGGCGCACCACGACGCGGCTCAGGTCGGGGTCGGAGGGCAGGACCCACGTGAGGCGGATCGAGTCGACGTCCCCCACTGGCGACAGGGAGGTGACGGGGGCGGGCGGCGGGTCGTCGACGGCGGTAACGCTCGTGGGCGCCGCAGGTGCCGGCGACGGAGGGGCCGCCGCTGCGGTCGGCGACGAGAGCGCCAGGGCGGCGGTGAGCAGGGCAGCGGTCAGCGCGAGCGCTCGCGGCGTCCTCGACACGATGTGGGTCCCCCGTGGTTCAGGCAGACCAGCGGTGTCGACCGGTCCGGGTGAGGGGAGTGTAGGGCGCGGCGACGCCCGGGAGAAGGGCTTCGAGGAAGGCGCGCGTGCGCCCGGTCCGCGTGGTGCCTCCCCTCGACGGGAGGGTCCGTCGGCCGGGGCGGCCGCCCGCGGGTCAGCGGCCGCCGAGGGCGGTGCCGCGGCGGTCGGCACCGACGATGCGGGCCATCCGCTGGAGCTCGGCGACGTGCCCGCACAGCGCCTCGCGGCCGGACGGGGTGAGGGCCACCCGGGTCACCTGCCGACCGTCGCGGGCGCTGCGCTCGAGGCGGGCGTAGCCGCGACCGGTGAGGGCCTTGAGGTGCTTGGACAGGGCCGAGTCCGAGAGTCCCATCGCGTCGCGGACCTCACCGAAGTCGCGGCCCGCGGCCGGTACGAGGTACGCGCAGATGCGCAGCCGGTGCGGCTCGTGGATGACCTCGTCGAACACCGGGTGCGGCATGGGGTCAGGATACGTCGGCTTTCCCGGCCGGAAAGGGTGGAACGTTCGCGTCGCAGCAGGGCTCGCCCGCCTGATCGGACGAGGAGGCTCCCGGCGGGCGGTCCACCCGCACTAGCGTGGGCGGCGGACCAGCAGTGCCGCTCGACCGAGGAGGAACCGTGCCGCAGACCGTCAAGGGTGTCATCGCGCGATCGAAGGGGGCTCCCGTCGAGCTCGTCGACGTCGTCGTCCCCGACCCCGGGCCCGGCGAGGCCGTCGTGGCCGTCGAGGCCTGCGGCGTCTGCCACACCGACCTGCACTACCGCGAGGGCGGCATCAACGACGACTACCCGTTCCTGCTCGGCCACGAGGCCGCCGGACGGGTCGAGGCCGTCGGCGAGGGTGTCACCGAGGTGGCGCCGGGCGACTTCGTCATCCTCAACTGGCGCGCGGTCTGCGGGCAGTGCCGCGCGTGCCTCAAGGGCAAGCCCTGGTACTGCTTCGCCACCCACAACGCGACGCAGAAGATGACGCTCACCGACGGCACCGAGCTCTCGCCGGCGCTCGGCATCGGCGCGTTCATCGAGAAGACGCTCGTCGCGGCCGGCCAGTGCACGAAGGTCGACGAGGCCGACGCCGCGGCGGTCGGACTGCTCGGCTGCGGCGTGATGGCCGGCTTCGGCGCGGCCGTCAACACCGGGGGCGTGGGCCGGGGCGACTCGGTGGCGGTCATCGGCTGCGGCGGGGTCGGCAACGCGGCGATCGCCGGGGCGCGCATCGCCGGCGCGACGACCATCGTGGCGGTCGACGTCGACGCCCGGAAGCTCGAGGCCGCGTCGCGCTTCGGCGCCACGCACACGGTCGACGCCTCCGCCGAGGACCCGGTCGAGGCCGTCCGGGCGCTCACCGGCGGGCATGGTGCGGACGTGGTCGTCGAGGCCGTCGGACGGCCCGAGACCTACGAGCAGGCGTTCTACATGCGCGACCTCGCGGGCACGGTCGTCCTCGTCGGCGTCCCGACGCCCGACAAGAAGCTCACGCTGCCGCTCATCGACGTCTTCGGTCGCGGTGGGGCGCTGAAGTCGAGCTGGTACGGCGACTGCCTGCCCTCGCGCGACTTCCCGATGCTCGTCGAGCTGTACAAGCAGGGGCGCTTCGACCTCGACGCCTTCGTCACGGAGAGGATCGGCATCGGTGACGTCGAGGCCGCATTCGACCGGATGCACGGCGGCGAGGTCCTGCGCTCGGTCGTCGTCATGGAGGGGTCCGCGTGAGCACCACACCCATCGGCCGTGACGTGGCGACCTCGCCGGGTGGGGTCCGGGTCGAGCGGCTCGTCACCTCCGGGCTCTTCGAGCTCGACGGCGGGTCGTGGGAGGTCGACAACAACGTCTGGCTGCTCGGCGACGACCACGAGGTGCTCGTCGTCGACGCCGCGCACGACGCCGGCGCCATCCTCTCCGCGGTGGGGGACCGGCGCGTGGTCGCCGTCGTCTGCACGCACGGCCACAACGACCACGTCAACGCCGTCGTCGACCTCGTCGCCGAGACCGGGGCCACCGCCTGGCTGCATCCCGACGACCGCGTCCTCTGGGACCAGAGCCAGAGCGGGTCGCCGGGCGGCGAGCTCGCGGACGGCCAGGTGTTCACCGTCGGTGACGTCGAGGCCACCGTGCTGCACACACCCGGTCACGCGCCGGGGGCGTGCTGCCTCCACGTGCCGGCCCTCGGGGTCCTGTTCAGCGGCGACACGCTGTTCAGCGGCGGGCCAGGCGCGACGGGGCGCTCCTTCAGCGACTTCCCGACCATCGTCGAGTCCATCCGCACCCGGCTGCTGTCGCTGCCGCCGGAGACGGTGGTCCTCACCGGCCACGGCGACCCGACGAGCATCGGCGACGAGGCGCCCCACCTCCAGGAGTGGCTCGACCGCGGCCACTGACCGGTCCCGGGACAGCGAGCAACCCCGCCATCACGGTGACGTCAGGGAAACTCATGCGGGACGCGGATGAATCCGCGTCCCTACGGAACGTCCGCGCCGTCACCGTGGTGACCGGGTTGCTCAGGAGGCCGCCGGGCGCGGTTCGCGGGTCAGGGCTCGTGCGAGGGCGGCCCGGACCAGGGCTGCGACGCGACCGGGGCGCTCGAGGTCTGCCCACGTGATGCGCACGACCTCGTACCCCAGCGTTCGCAGACGGTCCTCGCGGGCCTTCTCCGCGGCCAGTGCGGCGCGGCCGTCGGCGCCCTGGTACTTGACGAGACCGTCGAACTCGACGATCACCCGACCCGCAACCAACAGGTCCACCCGCGCAAAGGGCCGGGCCCACTCGTCGGCGATGCGCACCTGACTGCGGACCTCGTGCCCCAGGTCGACGAGCAGGAGCCGGGTCCGCGTCTCGCCGATGGACTCGCTCAGTGGATCGCTCTGGTGCAGCCACCGCTCGGCCCGGCTGGCACGACGAGGCGACTCGGCCAGGTGACGGACGAGAGCGGCGACCGTGTCGAGGTCGGCGGCTCCAGAGCGAAGCGCCGGATCGGCCGCGACGACCACCGCGTCCCGGCCCTCGCGGAGCGCGACCTGAGCCAGGGCAACCTCGACGGGGACCGTCCGGCAGCCGTCGACCACCACCACCGGGAGGGCGACCTCGGTCGGGTGAAGGCGTAGCCCGGCTGCCCGCCGGACGCGCGAGACGCCGCCGCAGAGGTCGACCACGTCGAGTGGCACGTCGTGCAACGGCAGGCCGTGGACGGCGAGGGCGCTTTGGTGGGTGGCGGCTTCGTGCGGACGGCCCCGTGCGTGGAGGACGGCCCGCGTGCGCAGGTCCAGGCGTCGTTCCGGGGTGGCCGCCGCCCAGGTGGAGCCCAGCACGTAGGCGCCACGCCGGACCCGGACGAGAGCGCCAGCCGCCACGAGATCGGCCAAGCCGTTGGGGTCGACGTCGAGCCGTGTGGCGTCCTGGGTGGACAGGACGGCGTGCTGGGCGGCGCCGAGGGCCAGGAGTCGGTCGGACATCGCTCGATGGTGCCCGGTCCCGGCCGGCCGACCGCGGCGTCATCCACAGGCGCCGACCGCCGGGCCGCTCGGGCTGTCCGCGTCGTCACGGTGACGACACGGAAGATCCTCGGGGGCGGGGATGCATCTGCGTCCTCGGAGAGGAACCGCGTCGTCACGGTGATGACGGGGCTGCTCAGGCGGCGGCCCACGGAATCGGCGATTCAAGGGGGTGGGCTCCCCGCCGGTAGCCTGTCGCGGGTGACCCTCAGGCTGTTCGACTCCCTCACGCGCGAGCTGCGTGACTTCGTCCCCGTCGTGCCCGGCAAGGCGGGGATCTACATCTGTGGGCTCACGACCCAGGCGCCGCCGCACATCGGGCACGTCCGCTTCGCCGTCGCGTTCGACGTGCTCCGCCGCTGGCTCGAGCGCGGCCACGGCTACGACGTCACGCTCATCCGCAACGTCACCGACATCGACGACAAGATCCTCGCGAAGTCGGCCGAGGCCGGCGAGCCCTGGTACGCCCTGAGCTACCGCAACGAGATGGAGACCGCCGACGCCCTCGAGGCCCTCGGCGTGCTGCCGCCCACGTACGAGCCGCGGGCCACCGGTCACGTCCCCGAGATGGTCGACCTCATGGAGACCCTCGTCGCGAAGGACCACGCCTACGCCCCCGCCGACGACTCCGGCGACGTCTACTTCGACGTGCGCAGCTGGCCGAGCTACGGCGAGCTGACCCACCAGAACGTCGACGACATGTCCGACGCCGAGGACGCCGACCCGCGGGGCAAGCGCGACCCCCGCGACTTCGCCCTGTGGAAGGGGCGCAAGGACGGCGAGCCGGAGACCGCGTCGTGGCAGACGCCGTTCGGCACCGGCCGGCCGGGCTGGCACCTCGAGTGCTCGGCGATGGCCCGCAAGTACCTCGGCGACACCTTCGACATCCACGGCGGCGGCGTCGACCTCCGCTTCCCGCACCACGAGAACGAGGTCGCCCAGTCCCGCGCGGCCGGGCTCGGGTTCGCCAACTACTGGCTGCACAACGCGTGGGTCACGCTCGGCGGCGAGAAGATGAGCAAGTCGCTCGGCAACTCGCTGCGGGTCTCCGAGGTGGTGCGCGAGCACCGGCCGCTGGCCGTCCGCTACTACCTCACGGCTGCCCACTACCGCAGCACGATCGAGTACCACGACGGCTCCATCGAGGAGGCCGCGACGACCGTCGAGCGCATCGAGGGCTTCCTGCGCCGTGCGCTCCCCGGTGTCGACGCCCTCGTCCCCGACGGGTCCGAGGAGCTGCCGGCCGACTTCCGGGAGGCGATGGACGACGACCTCGGGGTCTCCGACGCGCTCGCGGTCATCCACCAGTCCGTCCGCGCCGGCAACACCGCCCTCGACGACGGCGACCAGGACGACGCCGCCACCATCGCGCGCACGGTCGTCGCGATGACCGACGTCCTCGGCGTCAACCCGCTCGACCCCGCCTGGTCCACCGGCGGCTCCGAGGCCGACGATGCCACCGCCGCCCTCGACGCCCTCGTCGCCGGGCGGGTCGCGGCCCGCGCCGCGGCCCGCGCCGCGCGCGACTACGAGGCCGCCGACGCCATCCGCGACGAGCTGACCGCTGCGGGAATCGCCCTCGAGGACACCGCGGCCGGTGCCCGGTGGACCCTCGTCCGACACAAGGGAGACTGACGTGCCCGGTAACTCGCAGCGCCGCGGAGCGATCCGCAAGGGCAGCAAGAAGGGCCCCACGGTCGGCTCCGGCGGCCAGCGCCGCCGCGGCCTCGAGGGCAAGGGGCCGACCCCGAAGGCCGGCGACCGCCCGAACCACAAGGCCCACAAGATGGCCAAGGCGGCCGAGCGGAGCAGCGGTGGCCGTCCCGCGAGCGGGCGCTCGGGCTCCCGCAAGTCGCCCGCATCGAGCGAGGTCGTCGCCGGACGCAACTCCGTCCTCGAGGCCCTGCGCGCCCACGTCCCGGTGACGACGATGTACGTCGCCGGCCGGATCGACTCCGACGACCGCGTGCGCGAGGCGATCAAGACGGCGACCGAGCGCGCCATCCCCATCCTCGAGACCCCGCGCGGCGAGCTCGACCGCCTCACCGACGGCGCGGTCCACCAGGGCCTGGCCCTCCAGGTGCCGCCGTACGAGTACGCCCACCCGCGCGACCTCATCGACCCGGAGGCCCCGGGCATCCCGCTCGTCGTCGCCCTCGACGGCATCACGGACCCGCGCAACCTCGGCGCGATCGTCCGCTCGGTCGCCGCGTTCGGTGGGCACGGCGTCGTCGTGCCCAGCCGACGCTCGGCCGGGATGACGGCGAGCGCGTGGAAGACCTCGGCCGGCGCCGCGGCACGCGTGCCCGTGGCTCAGGCCGCCAACCTCACGCGCGCCCTCGAGGACTACCGCAAGGCCGGCTTCTTCGTCATCGGCCTCGACATGGACGGCGACGTCGAGCTGCCCGACCTCGAGCTCGCCTCCGAGCCGCTCGTCATCGTCGTCGGGTCCGAGGGCAAGGGTCTCTCGCGCCTCGTCTCCGAGACCTGCGACCAGATCGTGTCGGTGCCGATGAGCTCTGCGGTCGAGTCGCTCAACGCCGGGATCGCCGCGGGCGTCACCCTCTACGAGGTCGCCCGGCGTCGACGCCGCTGAGCCGGCCCCCGGCCCCGGGGTGCGGGGCGCGCCCCCGAGAGCGCGACCGCGCCCTGTGCCACGATCGTGGCGAGCGGTCCACCAGGCACCCGCCGCCGCTCACGAGGAGGGAACACCGATGTCCGAGCAGGGAAGCACACCCCCGCCGCCCCAGCAGCCGTCCGACGGGTCGGCACCGCCCCCGGCCGCACCGCCCCCGGCCGCGCCGCCGCCGGCGGCCCCCACCCCCTACGGCGCGGCGCCCGCGTACTCGCAGGCCCCGCCCGGGGCCCCGGTCAGCCGGCCGAAGTCGATCGACCTCGCGGTCACCCTGATGCGCGTCGGGGCGGCCCTGTCGGTGCTGTCGCTGCTCACGGTATTCCTCTTCCGCGACACGATGCGTGACGCGGTCGTCCAGAGCCTCGAGGACGCCGGCACGACCGCCGACGCGAACACGGTCGACGCCGCCGTGGCCATCGGCACCGGGACGGCCGTGGTCTTCGGCCTCATCGGGGTGGCGTTGTGGCTGTGGATGGCCAGCGCCAACGGCAAGGGCAAGTCGTGGGCCCGCATCCTGTCGACCGTGTTCTTCGGGCTGTCGGTGGTGGGCTTCCTCGTCAACCTGCTCCAGCCCCAGCCCGGCCTCGCCCTCGCGCTCGCCGTGGTCAGCCTGCTGCTGGGGGCGGTCATCGTCTTCCTGCTGTGGAAGAAGGAGTCCTCGGAGTTCTACGCGGCCGCCTCGGCGCCGAGGTACTGACGCTCCACGCGACGCCCCCGCACCCCCGGTGCGGGGGCGTCGCCGTGTCCGGTTGGCTCCCAGCGAAGTCCGCTGTTCCGGGGACGCGGCCGCAGGGGGCGTGGCAGCATCGTGCCGCCGGTCGGCCCGTGGGGGTCGCGCCGGGGGAGGAGACCCATCGTGACCGTCGAGCAGCCCGTGTCCGCGCCGTACGCGGCGCCTCCGCAGCTGCCGCCCCCGGTCGGCGCCTACCCGGTCGCTTCGGCCGCAGAGCTCGCCGTGCCCGTGATGCCGGTGCGGGAGCAGACGCCCGACGGCCTCCAGGTCCGGTGGGACGGAACGGTTCTCGCGCCGAGCTCGGTGATGAACGCCGTCTACCTCATGTGGGCCGGGGCGGCGCTGGCCCTCGTGACGGGGGTCGTCGGCGCCCTGCAGGCCGAGGCGATGGTCACCGAGCTGCTCGCCACGCCCGAGTTCGCTGCGGACGCCCGCCTCGCCGAGGTCATGACGACGACGGCCAAGGTGGCGGGCGTCATCGGGGCGCTCCTCGCGACGCTGCTGTGGATGTGGATGGCCTCGGCGAACGGCAAGGGCAAGGGCTGGGCCCGCATCACGGCCACGGTCTTCTTCGGCTTCTCGGCGTTCAGCCTGCTCGGGTCCGTGTTCGCCGCCCTGCTGGGGGACGTGGTCGACCTGCTGCTCGCGCTTCCCGGGTTCGCGGTGGGGGCAGCAGCCGTCGTCCTGCTCTGGCTGCCCGCCTCCTCGAGGTACGTCGCGGCCGTCCGTGGCCGGCGTCGCTGACGCCTCGCCGGGCAGGCCCGGAGGGCCCGAATGCGCGTCGATGCGTGAAATCCGGCGGGCCCCTGTGGAAGGATCGGCGCCGCCGGGCCGACCGGCAGGGGTTCTCCGGACCTCCACACACGTGAAAGCGAGCACGCATGTCTGACTACGGATCGACTCCGCCCCCGCCGCCCGGGGGCGGCGACGGCGGCTACTCGGCCCCCCCGCCCCCCGCAGGTGGCATGGGCGGCCCGGTCGACCACCCGAAGGGGATGACCATCCTCATCCTCGGCATCCTCTCGCTCGTCTGCTGCTCGCCCCTCGGCATCGCGGCCTTCGTCATGGGCAACAACGCCCTCAAGGAGATCGACGCGCAGCCGGGTCGCTACAGCAACCGCCAGATCGTGCAGATCGGCCGCATCCTCGGCATCATCGGCATGGTCCTGCTGGTCCTCGGCATCATCTGGATCGTCTTCCTCGGTGGCCTCGCGGCCCTCTCGGGCGACACCTCTCCCTGAGGTGACGCTCGCGCAGCAGGCGGCGCCCACCCGACCCTCCGGGGCGCGGTGGCGCCGCCTGCTGCCGCACGCGGCCGTCGCGGCCGGGGTCGCCGCGGCGACCACCTACGTCTGGGCCGTCGACCCGAACGAGCCGGGCCACTACCCGCTCTGCCCCACGTACGCGATCGCCGGGATCTACTGCCCCGGCTGCGGGATGCTGAGGGCCACCCACGACCTGACCCACCTCGACCTCGCGGGTGCGGTGCAGCGCAACCCGCTCGCCCTGCCGCTCTTCCTGGGCGTCGTCGTCCTCTTCGCGCTCTGGGTCCGCGCCTCGTGGCGCGGCCGGCCGCTGCGCTGGGACCCGGCGCCGTGGATGCCCGCCGCCATCGCCGTCTCGTTCGTCGCGCTCACCGTGGCGCGCAACGTGCCGGGATGGACCTGGATCTCCCCGGCCTGACCGGCCACGACCGGATCCGGTCGTCACTGCCCGGCGGGACACCGGGGCGGCGTCACGCGGGGGAGAGGAACGTCCAGCCGGGGATGTTGCGGATAACCCCGAAGGCCAGGACCGCCACCCCCAGAGCGACGGGGAGCCAGTTGGGCACGCTCGTGCGGACGACCCGCCCCTGGCGCGCCCGGACGACCCGGTAGACGACGTAGGCCGCGACCGCGAGGTAGAGCGGTGGCACGAGGGGATGGCGCGCGAAGGCGCTACCGACGTCGCCGTGCAGGAGGTCGTAGGTCGCCCGCGTCCCGCCGCACGCCGGGCAGGAGAAGCCGGTCGTCTGCAGGAGGAAGCAGGACGGGTAGTGACCCGGCTCGTTCGGGTCGTGCGTGGCCAGCCAGGCCAGGCTCCCCGCGGCCGCGACCCCGGCAGCCGCCCACCACACGCGGGATGGGAGGCCGCCGAGACCGCGGGCGTGGGTCGTCATGTCAGCTGTTGTAGCTGCTCGCGACGTCGGCCGCACCCAGCGCGATCATGATGATCGCGAGCACGACGGCGACGATGCCGGTGATGAAACCGCCCTGTGCGAGACCGCGACCCGGCTGCCCGGTGCGCGCGATCTCCTGCTTCGCGAGGTGGCCGAGCACGGCCCCGCCGGCGCCCAGGAGGAGGCCGATGAAGGCACAGCAGACGGCGAAGACGATGCCGAGGACGCCGAGCACGAGGGCGATGACGGCCTTGGTGTTGTTGCCGCCCAGGCCCGCCGGGGCACCCCCGGGCGCCGGGAAGCTCGGCGGCGGGGCGCCGTAGCCGCCCGCGCCACCGGGCGGAGGGGGCGGGGGAGAGGTGTACCCGCCGGAGCCACCGGGCGGCGGCGGAGGCGGCGGGACGGACGCGCCCGAGTCACCGGGCGGCGGAGGAGGCGGCGGGACGGACCCACCCTCCGCGGCGGAGGACCCAGAGGACCCGGACGGCTCCTCGGGCTCGGGCGGCGGCGGGAAGCTGCCACCGGGCGGCGGCGGAGGGGGCGGGGGCGTGCTGCTGCTCATGGGGTCCTCCCACGTCACGGTCCGGCACGGAGCCGGCTCGCGCCCACCCTAGCGGCCCGGCGTCGCGCCACCGCGGCCCTCGGAGCCGGGCTCCGTGGGGTGCTCGCGGCGGACCCTCAGGCGCTCTTCGCGACCTTCACGACGCTCGAGTGGACCGCCTTGTCGGCGACGGTCTGCTTGTCCTCGTCCCAGAGCATCCAGAGGTAGGACAGGTAGACGACCTGGTTGACGAGGCCGCTGACGAGCTCGCGCAGGAAGCACATGCCGGCGCCGATGGGTCGGCCGGTGCGGGCGTCGAGGAGCATCAGGCCGATCGCCTTCTTGCCCAGGCTCTGGCCGGTGCGGCCCATGCGGAACACCCGGTTCCACAGGTTGACGCCGATGGCGAAGAGGACGCCGAGCACCATGAGCACGACGCCGATCGTCAGCAGGGTGCCGTCCGCGTCGCCGTACTCCTGGTACCCGAACTCGTCGTACCCCGTTTGGTCCGGGGCTCCGGCGACGAGGAACGGGATGCCGATGAGCATCGGGAGGAACGCGGCGAAGCTGATGGCCACGTCGATGAGGAGGGCCAGGACGCGGTCGCCGAACGAGGCGACCGGGCCGAAGTGGGCCTCGACGAACCCCCGCCCCCCGGGCTGCATCGAGCGGGCCGCGCCCCACGGGTCGGTGGCCGCCGGCCCGCCGTACGGGTTCGGCGCCGGCTGGCCGTACGCGGGAGCCTGTCCGTAGGGCTGCTGGCCGTACGCGGGGGCCTGCCCGTAGGCCTGCTGACCGTACGGCTGCTGGCCGTACCCGGGCTGCTGACCGTACGGCTGCTGCGGACCGGCCGGGGGCGCGGGCGGCCCTGCGGGAGAGGGCGGTTCGGGGGACGACGGAGGGACCGGCGGCTCCGGCGTCGTGGCGGGCGCGGGCGGCTCGGGCGCAGCCGGAGGCTGCGGGTCGCGCGGCGGGTCGGTGGGCGGCTGCTCGGACATCGGGTCCCCTCTCGTGGGTCTGTCCCGATCCTAGGCTCAGCCGTCGGCGACCACCGGGAGCTCCTCGGTGTCGACGCCGAGGACGGCCCGCTCGTCGGGCTTGCCGGGCAGGACCGTGGCCACGTAGTCGGCCACCGCCTCCTTGATCGGGATGTCGTGCCGGGCCCGCTCAGCGAGGTACCAGCGGTGCTCGAGCACCTCGTGGAAGACCTCGGCCGGCTCGAGCTTGGCGACGAGGTCGCGGGGCACGCCACGGGTCACCGGCTCGTAGACGTTCGCGAGCCAGTCGTGCGCGACGATCTCCTCGTCCTCGCCCTGGCGCCCCTCGGCCGCCGAGAACACCTCGAGGTCGTTGAGCAGGCGGCGGGCCTGGTTCTCGCGGACGTCGAGGCCGGTGAGGCGCAGCAGCCGGCGGGAGTGGTGGCCGGAGTCGACGACCTTGGGCTGGATGCGGATCGTCGTGCCGTCGATGTCGGTCGTGATCTCGAGCTCGTCGACGTCGAAGCCCTTCTCGTTGAGCCGGCGGATGCGGTCGTCGACCCGCCAGCGCTCCGAGTCGTCGATCAGCTCCTCGCTCGTCAGCTCGGCCCACAGCTCACGGTAGCGCGTCATGATCCGCTCGCTGACCTCGACCGGGTCGCGCTCCTCCTGGAGCAGGCCGCCGGCGTCGAGGTCCATCAGCTCACCGGCGATGTTGACCCGGGCGATCTCGAGGTCGTGCTCGCGCTGGCCGTCGCTCAGGCGGCTGCGCAGCTCGCCGGTCTCGGCGTCGACGAGGTAGGCGGCGAAGGCACCGGCATCGCGCCGGAACAGGGTGTTGGAGAGCGAGACGTCGCCCCACCAGAAGCCCGCGAGGTGCAGCCGGACGAGGAGCACGGCGAGCGCGTCGATCAGCCGGGTCGCAGTGCCCTTGCGCAGCGACTGGCTGTACAGGGCGCGGTAGGGGAGCGAGAACTGGAGGTGACGCGTCACGAGGCAGGCGTCGAGCGGCTCGCCGTCGAGCCCGATCCGCCCGCTGACCACGGCGAACGGCTCGACGGCCGGCAGGTGGAGGCGCCCGAGGTTGCGCAGCATCTCGTACTCGCGGCGGGCGATGTCGTCCTTGATCTCCTTGACGGCCAGCACCCGCCCGGAGAGCCGGACGAAGCGCACGACGTGCCGGGAGATGCCGCGGGGGAGGGCCGCGAGGATGTCCTCGGGCCACTCCTCCAGGGGGATCCGCCAGGGCAGGTCGAGGAGGGCGGGATCTGCGCGAGCGGCGGTGAGCTCGAGGGCCATCAGGGCTCCGGAGGTCGGGAGTCGGTGGGCGGCAACGCTACCGGTGCGGCGGCGGGACCGGGAACGGGCGACGCCCCGGACGAGTGCTCGTCCGGGGCGTCGTCACGAGGGTGGCGCGACGGCCTGGGCTCAGAGGCGCTGGCCGGACTTCGGGTCGAAGACGTGCATGTGCTGGGCCTTCGGGTAGACGTAGATCTTGCCGCCCTTCTCGGGCACCTGGCGGCCGTCGACGCGCGCGATGAACGGCTTGACGAGGTTGTCGTCGCCGCCCTCGAGCTTGATGTTCGCGTCGGTCGGGGTGCCGTAGACGTACGCGTCGGCGCCGAGCTCCTCGACGACGTCGACGGTCAGCTCGAGGCCGTCGTTGTTCGTCGTGACCTCGACGTCCTCGGGGCGGACGCCCACGATGAGCTCGCCGCCGCCGTCCGCGGAGCGCTCGCGCGGCAGGGTCACGGTGTGGTTGCCGAACTTGGCGCCGTCGGAGGTGACCGGCACGGTGACGAGGTTCATCGCCGGCGAGCCGATGAAGCCCGCGACGAAGAGGTTGGCCGGGTTGTCGTACATCTCGCGCGGGGTGGCGCACTGCTGGAGGATGCCGTCCTTGAGCAGGGCGATCCGGTCGCCCATCGTCATGGCCTCGACCTGGTCGTGGGTGACGTAGACGGTGGTGACGCCGAGCCGGCGCTGGAGGGAGGCGATCTGGGTGCGGGTCTGGACGCGGAGCTTGGCGTCGAGGTTCGACAGCGGCTCGTCCATGAGGAAGACCTGCGGGCTGCGGACGATCGCGCGGCCCATCGCGACGCGCTGGCGCTGGCCACCGGAGAGGGCCTTCGGCTTGCGCTCGAGGTACTGCGTGAGGTCGAGGATGTTCGCGGCCTCCTCCACGCGCTTGCGGATCTCGCCCTTGTCGACGCCGGCGATCTTGAGCGCGAAGCCCATGTTGTCGGCGACCGTCATGTGCGGGTAGAGCGCGTAGTTCTGGAACACCATCGCGATGTCGCGGTCCTT
>JAESFK010000339.1_pt1 | contig 27422 bp, 26 predicted proteins | sample 9269391 | NCBI WGS metagenome assembly JAESFK01 (sample SAMN14506231, study PRJNA617097) | algae metagenome | isolation source: Drouetiella hepatica UHER 2000/2452 and co-occurring heterotrophs from... | place: Slovakia: Slovak Paradise National Park, Hrabusice, Kosice Region | collected 2000-01-01
CGCGACGACCCCGGCCCGATAGGCGTCGAGCCGGCCCGCGGCCATCGCGTCGTGCAGCCCACCAAGCCCCGTACACGTCCCGGTCCCCTCGGGGCCGTCCGCGGCGCGGCGCACCGCGTCGCGCACCCGCCGCTCGGCGTGCACCGCCGACACGCACAGCACCCCCGAGACGATGGCCGGGGCATCGAGCGCCACGTGACCAGTGGCGTGCCGCACCTCGACCAGGGTGCCGTCCTCGGCCACCTCGGTCTCCACCGCGGCGAGGGACACGATCACGCCGTCCTGCAGCGCGGTCGCCACGTTCACCAGCGCCTGCAGCTCACCGACGAGGGCGGCGCACTCCTCGATCGACCTGGTGGTCACCGGGAGGTCCGTGGCCGCGACGAGCAGCTCGCGCGCCGACCGGACGGCATCCATCATGTGCGCTGCTCTGGCCATCGGCTCCCCTCCCCTCGAGGGCTCGATCCTACCGAACAGACGTTCGACAGGCAAGGGTCTTTCCACAGTAATTCTGCTGCGGGTCAACCTGATTGAACGTGCGACCCAGCCGTCACAAGCCCTTCATCTGGTGCACGCGCAGGGCGAGCGCGAGGGTGAGCCGCAGCTGCGGATCGGTGGTGAACGGGCCGAGCATCCGCTCGAGCTTGGCGATGCGGTAGCGCAGCGTGTTGTAGTGGAAGAACAGTCGGCGGGCGGTCTCGGCGACGTTGAGGTTGGTGTCGATGAGGACCGACAACGTGTGCCGCAGGTCGGCGTTCTCGGGGGAGGCGTCGGTGGCCAGCTCGCCGAGGCTCTCGGTGACGAAGCGTCGCAGGTCCGCCGAGTCGGGCACGAGCGCGAGCAGCCGGTAGATGCCCAGCTGGTCGAAGTGCGCGACCCCCGAGCCGCCCTCCACTTGCCGCCCCACCTGCACCGCGGTCTCCGCCTCCTCGTAGGCCCGCGGGAGGTCGGCCACGGAGGCCACGGTCCGCGAGACCCCGACCGTGAACGTCCGCCGACCGCCACCCCCGTCGCCGCGCACGACCCGGACGAGCTCGCCCACCCGGCGCAGCACCGCGTCGGCATCGGCGTCCTCGTCGACCGGCTGGAGCACGACCACCTCCTGGCTGAAGCCGGCCACCGCCATCGACCCGTCGCGCGCCCGCACCGCCTGCGTCCACGCCCGCGCGAAGCGGTCCTGCAGCACCCGCACCTCGTCGGCGGTGCGGGTGCTCTCGGCGTCGTTCTCGTCGGTCTCGGCGACGACGACGACGAGCGGCCGGTCGACGTCCCAGCCGAGCGAGGCGGCGTGCGACACGGCGTCGGACGGATCGCCACCGCGTCCGGCGAGCAGGTCGCGGAGGAACTCGGCCCGGTAGCGCCCCTCGACCGCGGCGACCGCCTGCTCCTTGGTGATGGCCAGCGCCGCGACGGTGGCCGCCCGCTCGAGGACGTGGACGTCGGTGGGGGTCAGGGCGACCCCGGGGGAGAAGGCCCCGAGAACCCCGAGCTCGGAGGACCCGGCGACGATGCGCACGAGGGCCCGGGTGGGGTCGGCCGGGCCGGTGGGGTCGCGCCAGCCCACGGGCTCGTCCTCGACGAGGAGGCGCCCGGTGCGGTCGAAGCACACCAGGGCGGTGACGTCCGGGACGTCGGCGAGGGCCCCCGCACTGGCCAGGAGCCGGCCGTCGGTCGTCGTCACCGCTGCCGCGCCGCCGTAGAAGCCGGCGACGGCCTCGGCCACCTCGGACAGTCCGCCGCCGTCGAGGACGACCCGGACGAGGACGCGGTGCACCTCGTCCTCTCGCTCGAGGAGGGCCCGCTGCTGCTCGACGAGCGTCGCGAGGGCGGTCGGGTCGGCGTCGCGGTCCGCGGTCGCCACGGCTGGCAAGGTCTGTGCGTCCCCGGGCCCATCGTTGGCAACTCTGACCATCCGGCCACTGTAGTGCCGTCACTAGCGTCTCCGTATGCCCCCGCCCGCGCAGGCCCCGTCGACCGGCCGCGTCGTGCTCCCGGGGGCGCTCTCGCCGCTCACCGCCGACCTCGTGCGCGGACCGCGCCGACCCCTCGTCGTCCTCGGGGTCCACCGAGCCGGCGCGTACCTCGGAGCAGCCGACCGGGTGCTCCCGGTCCTGGGCCACGACGCCCTCGCCCTGCCGGGTGCCCTTCGACTGGCCGAGCCCTGCGACCGGCTCGACCTCGGGGTGGTGGCCGGTGACGTGGTCGTCGTCGGGGCGGGGACGGTCTCGTTCCCCGGCGTGACCGTCCGCGGCGTGCGCACCTGGCGACCGGCCCGGGGGGCCCGCGGGCTGCCGGGTGGCGTGGTCGCCCCCGCGGTGAGGAACGCTCTCGCGGACGGATGTCCCTCCGCCCCCGACTGGCTCGCGCCGGCCGTCTCCGACGCCGTGAGGAGCGCCGCACCGGCCGATGCCGTGCGCCGGCTGGTCGGCCACGGCCCCGGGCTGACGCCCAGTGGTGACGACGCCCTCGCCGGCGCCCTGCTCGTGCGCCGCGCGCTCGGGGCGGTGACCCCCGGCGGCCGGCCCGACCCCCTCGCCGCCGCCGTCCGCGCCCGGCTCGCGGCCACCACCGCGGTCTCCGCGTCCCTGCTCGGTGCCGCCCTCGACGGGTGGGCCACCCCGGAGGTCGTCGCGCTCGTCGGTGCCGTGGAGGCCGGCGACCCCGTACGAGTCCGGCAGGCCCTGCCGCCGGTGCTCGCCGTCGGCCACACCTCCGGCGCCGACCTCGTCGCGGGCGTCCTCGCCGCCGTCGACGCGCTCGCCACCGCCCGGAGGTCCGCCGCATGAGCGTCCACGTCGAGCTGCGCCGCGGTGCGTACCACGACTCCGTGAGCCTGCTCCAGGTGTCGCGCACCGTCGCCGGCACCGACGGCGTCGAGGCCGCCCAGGTGGCGATGGCCACCGAGCTCAACCTCGAGGTGCTGCGGTCGATGGGCTTCGACGTGCCGGGAGACGCCGGCCCGAACGACCTCGTCGTCGCGCTGCGCACAGCGGAGGAGACGACGGTCCCGGCCGCTGTCGCCGCGGTCGACGACGCCCTCCGCGCCCTCTCGGCACCTCCCGGCGGCTCGGGTGTCGACGACGAGGTGCCCCCGGGAACCCTCGGCTCGGCCGTGCGCCGCTCGGGCGCCGGGTTGGCGCTCGTCTCCGTCCCCGGGCAGCACGCCGTCACCGAGACCTACGACGCCATCGCCGCCGGGGCCTCGGTGATGCTGTTCTCCGACAACGTGTCCGTCGAGGACGAGGTCGCCCTCAAGGACGCAGCCGCCGCCGCCGACGTGCTCGTCATGGGCCCGGACTGCGGCACCGCCCTCGTCGGAGGTGCCGCGCTCGGCTTCGCCAACGTCGTCGCGCCGGGACCGGTCGGCATCGTCGCCGCGTCGGGAACCGGTGCGCAGCAGGCGATGTGCCTCCTCGACGCCGCGGGGGTCGGGGTCAGCCACTGCCTCGGCGTCGGCGGCCGCGACCTCAAGGCTGCGGTCGGCGGCCGCTCCACCCGTCAGGCCCTGCGAGCCCTCGCGGCCGACGACGCCACCGAGTGGGTGCTCGTCGTCTCGAAGCCGCCGGACGAGGACGTCCTCGACGACGTGCGCGCCGAGGTGGAGAACGTCGGGCTGCGCGTCCACTGGGCGACCCTCGGCGCCGGACGTCCCGACCTCACGGCAGCGGTCGAAGCGGCGCTGAGCGCCGAGGGCAAGGGTGTTCCCGACTGGCCTGCGACACAGGCCGACCGCGACGACGCCCGGCTCGCCCGTGGCCCGTCCCTGCGCGGCCTGTTCTGCGGCGGCACCCTCGCCGAGGAGGCGCTCCTCGTCGCGGCCGACACCCTCGGGCCCGTCGCCTCGAATTTCGGCCACGAGCCGGCCCTCGGCGCCCGCCTCACCGACCCCGGGCACGTCGTCGTCGACTTCGGCGCCGACGAGCTGACCCGCGGCCGGGCGCATCCGATGATCGACCCGACCCTGCGGACGGCCCGCATCGCCGCCGAGGCCGCCGACCCGACGTGCGGCGTCCTCCTGCTCGACCTCGTGCTCGGTCACGGGGCCCACCCCGACCCTGCCGGTGAGCTCGCCGACGCCGTGCGCGCCGCCCGCGAGACCGCGCACGCCGACGGCCGGGCCCTCCCGGTCGTGGTGTCGCTCACCGGCACCGACGCCGACCCGCAGGGCCGCAGCCGGTGCGCCGACGTCCTCGCGGCCGCCGGGGCGTCCGTGTTCCTCTCCAACGCCGCGGCCGCGCGGCACGCCGTCGCCGAGCTGGGAGCCACCCGATGACCGCCCCGCTGCACGGCCTCCTCGGCACCGACCCCGTCGTCGCCACGTCCGGCGTCGCCCTCTTCGCCGACGCCCTGCGCGAGCAGGCGGTGCCCGTCACCGAGGTCGCCTGGCACCCTCCGCTGCCCGGTGCCGAGGCCGCCCTGGCCCGGGTGATGGCCGACCCGAGGCGCGCGGCCGCCAACGCCACCGCCCTGGCCCGGATGACCTCCGCCGAGGCCGTCCTCGTCGACGTCGCGCCGGCGTCCGAGGCGCTCGGCCTGGAGCGCGGCACCTTCCTCCACGCCGGCCCGCCGATCGGCTGGGACCGGGCGTCCGGCCCGCTGCGCGGCGCCCTCATCGGAGCCGTCCTCCTCGAGGGCCTCGCCGACACCGCCGACGAGGCCGAACGCCGGCTCGCCGCGGGCGAGTTCGACCTCGAGCCGTGCCACCACCGGGGCGCTGTCGGACCGATGGCCGGGGTGATCAGCCCGTCGATGTGGGTCTACGTGCTGCGCGACGACGTACACGGGAACACCTCGTGGTGCTCGCTCAACGAGGGGCTGGGCAAGGTGCTCCGCTACGGCGCCTACGGCCCCGAGGTCATCGACCGGCTGCGCTGGATGGGCACCGTGCTCGGTCCGATCCTCCGCCAGGCCGTGCGCAGCACCGGGCCGGTCGACATCCGCGCCGTCATCGCGCAGATGCTCCAGATGGGCGACGAGGGGCACAACCGCAACCGCGCCGGCTCGCTGATGCTCCTGCGCGAGCTGCTGCCGGGGATGATCACCGCCGAGGCGCCCTCCTCCGACGTCGCCGAGGCGGTCCGCTTCTCCGGCGCCAACGAGCACTTCTTCCTCAACCTCGGGATGCCGGCCTGCAAGCTGGCGACCCGTGCGGCGGAGGGCATCCCGGGGTCGACCGTCGTCACGACGATGGCCCGCAACGGCACCGACTTCGGCATCCGCGTCTCCGGCACCGGCGACGCCTGGTTCACCGGGCCGGCCAACACCCCCGAGGGCCTCTTCCTCGGCGACTACGGACCGGACGACGCCAACCCCGACATCGGCGACTCGGCGATCACCGAGACCGGCGGCATCGGCGGCTTCGCGATGGCGGCGGCGCCGGCCATCGTCCGGTTCGTCGGCGGCGACGTGCCGTTCGCGCTGCGGGCCACCCGGCGGATGTACGAGGTGACCATCGGCGAGCACCCGCTCTTCCAGGTGCCGGTGCTCGGGTTCCGCGGCACGCCGGTCGGCATCGACGTCACGAAGGTCGTGCGCACCGGCGAGCTGCCGCAGATCAACACCGGGATGGCCGGGCGGGTGGCGGGCACCGGTCAGGTCGGCGCCGGCCTCGTCACGCCTCCGGCGGAGTGCTTCCCGGCGGCGCTGGAGGCTCTCGCCGCTGCCGTGCCGCGCTGAGCGCCCCGGACACGGCGGCGCCGGGCCGCCACCCGTCGGGGAGGCGCGCCAGCCGGACGAGCAGCTCGAGCGGCCCCGTGCCCCACGTCCGGTCCAGCGTCCACACCGACCCGACGACGATGGCCGTCGTCAGCAGCAGCACGGGCCAGGTGTCGTCGTCCGCGCCGTCGCGCACGAGCGAGACGAGGGCCAGCACCAGCACCTGCACGGTGTAGGCCGTGAGAGCCAGCCGGCCCAGGGAGAGGACGGGGTCGAGCGCGCGCACGCCCCACCGCCCGACGGCCGCCAGGTCGGCGATGGCGAACGACGCGGCGACCACCCCGCCCGCGAGGAAGGTGCCGGCCACGACCTCGGCCGTGGTGCCGGAGGACGGGGCGGCGCCGTCGACCGACGCGGCGCCGAGCGCGTGCACGACCCCGCTCGCGGCCAGCAGCACCCCCGCGACACCGGCCGCCGGACGCCAGGCGAGCAGCCGCGGCAGCAGCAGTGCGAGCGCGAGGCCGCCGAGGGCCATCGGCAGGAAGGAGACGAGCCGGTGGCTCGCCCCTGCCGCCAGCCAGTCCAGCAGGCGAGGGCCGGCCCCCGGGTCGGCGCCCACGGCGTCGCGGGCCCGCTCGGTGAGGACCGGGCCGAGCACGGCGGCCCCGGCGGCGAGCCCGAGGGTGAGGACGGGCAGCCGGCGCAGCCCCACGGCGAGCGGGGCGAGGACGACGACGAGCACCCCGAGCACCGGGAGGGCCACGTCGACCTGGCCGTACACCGCCTGGAGGAGCAGACCGAGGACGACGAGCAGCACGCCGCGCAGGGCGTTGTCGGCGACGAAGCGCACCGGGTCGGTCCCGGTGCGGGCGAGGGCGATCCCCATCGCCGCACCGAGGACCACGGCGAAGAGCGGTGCCGCGAGGTACTCGCTGAGGCCGAGGACGCCGCCGACCGGGCTCAGGTGGGCCACGAGCATCGAGAGGACGGCCAGGCCGCGCGCGACGTCGAGGCCGGCGAGCCGCGGCCCACCCGCACCCGGGGCGATCCGCGACGGCACCGACACGCGGCCCCCCGAGCGGTGCCGGCCGGACCGTCGGGAGGTCTGGTCGGTGCTCACGCGCTCGTGGCGTCGAGGTGCTGCAGCAGGTCGTGCGCGGCGAGCTCGACCTCCTTGTGGCGCCACTCCGACGCCCGGTACACGCAGGCGATGAGGGCGCTTCGGTGGACGCGGCGGAAGTCGCCGGCGACGAAGGCGTAGCGCGCCCTGGTCTCGTCCCCGGGTCCCTCGGTGAGCCCGAGGTGCCAGGCGCCGTACTCGTCCCAGCCGTGCCGCTCGAGGTAGGCGTTCTGTGCGGCGGCGTCGGGCTGGACGTCGCCCCAGTCGCTGTCGAGGACGTACTGGCGGGCGTCGATGAGCGCGCGCACGTGGGCCACGCCCGCCTCGTTCACCGCGTACCTCGCCACAGGAACCACGCTAGTCACTCCAGCGCCATCGAGCGAGGTCGGGGGGATGTTCCGGTCCGGGACCCATCCGCAGGTGGGAGGGGTCCGAACCCCTTTCTGGTGCCCGCCGCACAGGGGCGGTGGGGACCCGAGGCCGGTGGGGCGGTGAGGCAGAGGGGCCGCCCCGCCGGTCGTCGTCCGGGACCGGCCCGCGCCGATGGAAGAATGGCCGTGTGACGGCGACGACTCTCGACGGCAAGGCCATCCTCGCGACGATCAAGGACGAGCTGCGCGCCCGCGTGGCCGCCCTCGCCGAACGCGGGGTCGTCCCGGGGCTGGGCACGGTGCTCGTCGGCGAGGACCCGGGCAGCCGTTGGTACGTCGGCGCCAAGCACAAGGACTGCGCCGAGATCGGCATCCGCTCGATGCGCCGCGACCTGCCGTCCGGGTCGACCCTCGAGGAGGTGCTCGCCGTCGTCCACGAGCTCAACGACGACCCCGGGTGCACCGGCTTCATCGTCCAGCAGCCGACCGGCCTCGACGAGAACGCGATCCTCTCCGCCGTCGACCCCGCCAAGGACGTCGACGGCCTGCACCCGACCAACCTCGGCTGGCTCGTCCTCGGCGAGAAGGCCCCGCTGCCGTGCACGCCCGTCGGCTGCGTCGAGCTCCTGCGCCGCCACGACGTGCCGATCGCCGGGGCCAAGGTCGTCGTCGTCGGGCGTGGCATCACCGTCGGGCGCCCGCTGGGGCTCATCCTCACGCGGCGCTCCGAGAACGCCACGGTCACCCTGTGCCACACCGGCACGCGTGACCTCGCCGCCGAGGTGCGCCAGGCCGACATCGTCGTGGCCGCGGCCGGCGTCCCGGGCATCATCACCGGCGACATGGTCAAGCCCGGCGCGGCCGTCCTCGACGTCGGCGTCTCCCGGGTCGTCGACGACGCCTCCGGCAAGGACCGGGTCGCCGGAGACGTCGCGGACGACGTCTGGGACGTCGCCGGCTTCGTCAGCCCCAACCCCGGTGGGGTGGGGCCCATGACGCGCGCCATGCTCCTCACCAACGTCGTCGAGGCCGCCGAGCGCAGGGCCGGCTGATGGCCGTCGCCACCGACCCCCGGGTCACGCTGCTCTGGAGGGTCGCTCCCGTCGTCGCGCTCGTCGCGCTCGTGGCCACCTGGGGACGGGACATCGGCCTCGTGGTGGTCGTCGTCGTGGCCGTCCTCCTGGCCGGCGCCGTCCTCGCCGCCGTGCACCACGCGGAGGTCGTCGCGCACCGGGTCGGGGAGCCGTTCGGCTCGCTCGTGCTCGCGGTGGCCGTCACGGTCATCGAGGTCTCGCTCATCGTCACGCTGATGCTCAGTGGCGGTGACGAGGCGGCCACCCTGGCCCGCGACACGGTGTTCGCCGCCGTGATGATCACGGTCAACGGCATCCTCGGGCTCTCGCTGCTCCTCGGGGCGCGCAGCTTCGGCACCGTGCGCTTCAACGCCGAGGGCACCGGTGGGGCGCTTGCGACCGTCGCCACCCTCGCCACCGTCTGCCTCGTGCTGCCCACGGTCACCGAGGGGGAGCCCGGGCCGGAGTTCACGAACGGTCAGCTGGCCTTCGCCGCCGTCGCCTCGCTCGCCCTCTACCTCGCGTTCGTCGTCACGCAGACCGTGCGCCACCGCGACTTCTTCCTCCCGGTCACCCGCAAGGGCAAGCCGCTCACGGAGGACGAGCACGCCGAACCGCCCACCAACCGCGAGGCCTACGTCTCGCTGGGCTTCCTGCTGCTCTCGCTCGTCGCCGTCGTCGGGCTCGCGAAGATCGAGAGCCCGGCCATCGAGGAGGGGGTGGTCGCCGCGGGCCTGCCGGTGTCGTTCGTCGGCGTCGTCATCGCGCTGCTCGTGCTGCTCCCCGAGACCCTCGCGGCCGCCAACGCCGCCCGCCGGGACCGCGTGCAGACCTCGCTCAACCTCGCGATGGGCTCGGCGATGGCGTCGATCGGCCTGACCATCCCCACCCTGGCCATCGCCTCGATCTGGATCCCGACGCCGCTCAAGCTCGGGCTCGGCACGGTGCAGATCGTCCTGCTGGCCATCACCGTGGTCTCCGCGGTCCTCACGGTCGTCCCGGGGCGGGCCACGCGGCTCCAGGCCAGCGTGCACCTGACGCTCTTCGCGGCGTTCCTCTTCCTCGCGATGTCCCCGTAGGCCCCGGCCCCTCCTTTTTCGCCTGATGCCCGAACCTTCGGTCAGGCACCGGGAAGTTCGGGGAGCCCGACCGACCCTTCCGGTGCCGAGTCGGATGGACTGGCCCCTCGGCGCCGTCGTCCACAGGCCGCGCCCGGCGCCGACTCGTCCACAGGTCGTTCCGGCCGGCTTCCGCCGGAGCGGACGCACGGTGCACCGTCCGGGCATGGAAGAGAGCACCGACACCGCTGCCGCCCCGGCCCAGGGGCGGCGCCTCGACCCGGCGCTCCTGGCGCTGGCCGAGGCGCAGGAGGGCGTGCTCACCACATCGCAGCTGCGCCTCGGCGGATACTGCTCGCGCGCGCTGGTCGACCTCGTGGACGGTGGCGTCCTCGACCACCCGGGACGCGGCCTCTACGTCGTGGCTGCCGCGACGCGTGAGGACCCGGTGGCTCGGCACAGGCAGCTCGTGGCCGGTGCCCGCCTGCTCTACGAGGACGCCGTGCTCGTCGGGGCCACCGCCGTGCTCGCCCACGAGGTCCCGGTGTGGGGTGCCGACCTGACGCACCCCGCGCTGCGACGACCCATCATCCGCTCCGGCGGCATGCGAGCCTTTTGGATCAGGGGCGGGGTCGGTCAGTCGGTCGAGACGGGATGGGGGCCGGCGAGCCCGCTCCCCGACTCGTTGGCGCTCCTGGCGCTCGACCACGGCATCGTCCCCGGCGTCGTCAGCGCCGATGCGGCGCTGCGAGCGGGCAGGGTGACCGTCGAGGAGCTGTCCGCGGCCGTCGAGGCCGTCGCCACCTGGCCCGGAGGGAGCCGCGCCGTCGCGATGCGCTCGTTCGCCGACGGGCGTCGGGAGTCGGTCGGGGAGTCACGCTGCGGCGTCGAGCTGGCGCTCGTGGGAATCGCGGTGACGCCCCAGGTCGAGATCCGGCGCGCGGACGGATCCCTCGTCGCCCGGGTCGACTTCGTCGTCGACGGCACGAACGTCATCGTCGAGTTCGACGGCAAGGTGAAGTACGCCGACGGTGACCCGTCGGTGCTCTGGCGCGAGAAGCGCCGCGAGGACGAGCTGCGGGCGCTCGGCTACACACTCGTGCGCATCACCTGGGCCGACCTCGAGCGGCCCGGTGCGGTTGCTGCGAAGGTGCAGGCGGCCATCCGGCAGTGCGCGTGAGCACCGCACGCCGCTCGCTGAGACACCGGAACCCTCGGTCAAGCACCACGAAGTTCGAGGTGCCCTACCGAGGGTTCCGGCATCAGGCGAAAAAGATCAGAGGAGGCCGAGGCCCTTGACGGCGTCGCGCTCCTCGGCGAGCTCGGCGACGGAGGCGTCGATGCGCCCGCGCGAGAACTCGTCGATCTCCAGGCCCTGGACGATCTCCCAGCGACCGTCCTTCACCGTGACCGGGAAGGAGGAGATGAGCCCCTCCTGCACGCCGTAGGAGCCGTCGGAGCGCACGGCCATCGACACCCAGTCGCCGTCCGGCGTGCCCTGCACCCAGGTGCGGGCGTGGTCGATGGTCGCGGAGGCGGCGGACGCCGCCGAGGAGGCACCGCGCGCCTCGATGATCGCCGCGCCGCGCTTGGCGACGGTCGGGATGAAGGTGCCCTCCAGCCACTCCTGGTCGCCGACGGCCTCGGCGGCGTTGCGCCCGCCGACCTCGGCGTGGAAGAGGTCGGGGTACTGCGTGGCCGAGTGGTTGCCCCAGATCGTCATCTTCCGGATCTCGGTCACCGGCACGCCGAGCTTCGCCGCAAGCTGGCTGATGGCCCGGTTGTGGTCGAGACGGGTCAGGGCCGAGAAGCGCTCGGTGGGGATGTCGGGGGCGTTGGACATCGCGATGAGCGCGTTGGTGTTCGCCGGGTTGCCGGTGACGGTGACCTTGATGTCGTCGGCGGCGACCTCGTTGAGCGCCTTGCCCTGCGGCGCGAAGATGCCGCCGTTGGCCTCGAGCAGGTCGCCGCGCTCCATCCCCGGGCCGCGCGGGCGGGCGCCGACGAGGAGGGCGAGGTTGACACCGTCGAAGACCTTCGTGGCGTCGTCGCCGATCTGCACGCCGGCCAGGGTCGGGAAGGCGCAGTCGTCGAGCTCCATGACGACGCCCTCGAGCGCCTTGAGCGCCGGGGTGATCTCGAGCAGCCGCAGCTCGACGGGGGTGTCCGGGCCGAGCAGCGCGCCGCTCGCGATGCGGAACAGGAGGCTGTAGCCGATCTGGCCGGCGGCGCCGGTGACGGCCACCTTGACGGGCGTGGTGCTCACGGATGTACCCCTTCGGACGAGCGAGTCTGTGTCGGTTCGACGCTATCAGCGCGTGCACCCGGCGCGGCAGGCGCCCGATGTGGTGGGGTGGGCCACATGTCGGCTGTGGCGCCGGGCGGGCGCGACCTGCGACCGGTGGTCGTGACGGGGATCACGGCCGTCCTCTCGCTGGCCCTCGTGCTGCTCGCCGCGCGCGGGGGATGGCTCGGCCCGGACGTCGGTCGCGGCGACGGCTTCTGCGAGGCGGCCCGACCCGGATGGGTGCGCCAGCCGGCCAACACCTGGAGCAACCTCGGGTTCGTCCTCGCCGGCCTGGCCGTCGCGTGGCACGCCTCGCGGCCCGAGCGCCTCGGCGGGACGCTGCGCCGACACCCCGGTCTCGCGACGGTCTTCGCCGTGCTCGTCGTCCTCCTCGGGCCCGGCAGCATGGCCATGCACGCGACGCAGGCCGACCTCGGCGGCCACCTCGACCTGCTGAGCATGTTCCTGCTCTCGGGGTTCGCCGTCGCCTACGCCGCCGTCCGCTGGTGGCGGCGCGGGCCGGGCACGCTCGCCGCGGTGTTCGTCGGCGCCGTGGGGGTCGGGATGGCCGGCCACCTGCGCGGGGGCGACGTGCCGCTGCTCGGGCACCTCGGGAACGCGGTCTTCGCCGTGCAGCTGTGGGCGGCCATCGGCCTCGAGGTCGCGCTGTGGCGACGGGGTCGGCGGGGCGCCGGCCCGGCCCAGGACGCCCGCCTCGGCATCGCCTCGGTGGGGACGCTCGCGCTGGCCTTCGCGATCTGGACGACGGGGATGGGCGGGCACCCGTGGTGCCACCCCGACACGCTGCTCCAGCAGCACGCGGTGTGGCACGCGCTCGACGCCCTCGCCGCGTACCTCCTGTATCGGCACTACGCGGCCGAGCGCTGAGGCCCGACCGCGCGAGCGCTCAGCGGGCGGCGTCCGGGTCGACGCCGTCGGCCACCGCGAGGTCCTCGGGCTCGATCTCGCCGGAGATGTCGCGGTCGCGCCGGTCGACACCGGTGATGAGGTGGAAGGTCGCTCCGGCGATGGCCGCGCCGACGAGGGGCGCCAGCCAGAACAGCCAGAGCTGCCCGGGCGCCCCGTTGCCGTTGAAGAAGGCCACGGCGGTCGAGCGTGCGGGGTTCACCGAGGTGTTCGAGATCGGGATCGAGATGAGGTGGATGAGGGTGAGCGCCAGGCCGATCGCGATGGGTGCGAAGCCCTGCGGCGCACGCGAGTCGGTCGCGCCGAGGATGACGTAGAGGAACACCGCGGTGAGGAGCACCTCCGCGCAGAGGACGGCGACGAGCGAGTACCCACCCGGTGAGTGCTCGCCGTACCCGTTGGCCGCCATGTTGCCCGTGGCGTCGAAGCCCGGCGCCCCCCGGGCGACCGCCCACAGCGAGAGACCGGCCAGGAGGCCGCCGAGCACTTGGGTGACGACGTAGGCCGGCACGTCCTTCCACTCGAACCGGCGCGCGACCGCGACCCCGATGGTCACCGCGGGGTTGAAGTGCGCGCCCGAGACGTGACCGACGGCGTAGGCCATCGTCACGACGGTGAGGCCGAAGGCGAGGGAGACCCCGACGAAGCCGATGCCGAGGTGCAGGCTGCCCCCGCTGACGACGTTGGGGGCGACGAAGCCGGCGGCGAAGATCGCCGAGCCGCAGCCGCCGAAGACGAGCCAGAAGGTCCCGAGGAACTCGGCGCCGAGGCGCTGCGCGATGGAGGGGGGTGTCATGGGGCCTCAGTGTGGCCCTCCCGCGGGGTCCTCGTACAGAGGACTCGCGGTGTGCCGCAGCGTGCGCTCGGTACCGTGGCGGCAGGCGGGATGCTCCCGTCGGGCGAGGAGAGCCATGACCGACCACGGACCGGACCCCTACGTCACGGACATCGAGGCGGAGACGCTCGGCAACGACTCCTACCGTCGGACCCTCTGGACCGGCGCGAACCTCCAGCTCACCGTCATGTCGATCCTCCCGGGCCACGACGTCGGCCTCGAGGTGCACGCCGACCACGACCAGTTCCTGCGGATCGAGGCGGGCACGGCCCGGGTGCAGATGGGTCCGGCCGAGGACGACCTGGTCCTCGACGAGACCGTCGGTGAGGACTTCGCCGTGCTGGTCCCGGCCGGCTCGTGGCACAACCTGACGAACACCGGCGACGGGCCGCTGCGGCTGTACTCGCTGTACGGCCCGCCCGAGCACCCGCACGGCACGGTGCACGCCACCAAGGAGGAGGCGGACGCGGCGGAGGCCGAGCACCCCTGAGGGTGCGCGGCCACCGCGACGGTCAGGCCGAGAGGCCGGCGATGATCGCGTTGAAGGTGGGCGAGGGACGCATGACGCCCGCGGCCTTCTCCGGGTCCGGCCGGTAGTACCCGCCGATGTCGGCCGGCTTGCCCTGCACCGCGAGCAGCTCGGCGTCGATGGTGTCGCTCTGCGCGACGAGCGCCTCGGCCACGGGGGCGAAGATCGCGGCCAGGGCGGCGTCCTCGGTCTGGGCGGCGAGCTCCTCGGCCCAGAACCGGGCCAGCCAGAAGTGGCTGCCGCGGTTGTCGATCTGGCCGACCCGGCGGGCGGGCGACTTGTTCTCGTTGAGCAGCCTCTCGGTCGCGCGGTCGAGGGCGTTGCCGAGCTCCTCGGCGCGCTTGTTGCCGCCCCCCGCCTCGTGCCGGAAGGACTCGGCCAGCGCGAGGAACTCCCCGAGGCTGTCCCAGCGGAGGTAGTCCTCGGCGACGAGCTGCTGCACGTGCTTCGGGGCCGAGCCGCCGGCACCGGTCTCGAAGAGGCCGCCACCGTTCATCAGCGGGACGACGGAGAGCATCTTGGCCGAGGTGCCGAGCTCGAGGATCGGGAAGAGGTCGGTGTTGTAGTCGCGCAGGACGTTGCCGGTGACCGAGATCGTGTCCTCGCCCCGGCGGATGCGCTCGACCGAGAGCTTCGCGGCCTCGACCGGCGAGAGGACCCGGATGTCGAGCCCGTCGGTGTCGTGCTCGGGCAGGTAGGCCTCGACCTTGGCGATGAGGTTGCGGTCGTGGGCGCGGCTGTCGTCGAGCCAGAACACGGCGGGGGTCTGCGAGGCGCGGGCGCGGGTGACGGCGAGCTTGACCCAGTCGCGGATGGGGGCGTCCTTGGTCTGGCAGGCGCGCCAGATGTCCCCGGCCTCGACGTCGTGCGCCATGAGCACGGCGCCGGAGGAGTCGAGGACCTCGACCGTTCCGGCGGAGGCGATCTCGAAGGTCTTGTCGTGGCTGCCGTACTCCTCGGCCTTCTGGGCCATCAGCCCGACGTTGGGCACCGAGCCCATCGTCGTCGGGTCGAAGGCGCCGTGGGCGCGGCAGTCGTCGACGACCGCCTGGTAGATGCCGGCGTACGAGCTGTCGGGGATGACCGCGAGGGTGTCGTGCTCCTCGCCGTCCGGCCCCCACATGTGGCCGGAGGTGCGGATCATCGCCGGCATGGACGCGTCGACGATGACGTCGCTCGGCACGTGGAGGTTGGTGATGCCCTTGTCGGAGTTGACCATCGCGAGGCGCGGGCCGTCGGCGATGCCCTGCTCGAAGGCCGCGCGGATCTCCTCGCCGTTCGGCAGCGCGCCGAGGCCGTCGAGGATGCCGCCGAGGCCGTTGTTGGGGGAGAGGCCCGCGGCGGCGAGGTCGGCGCCGTAGCGCTCGAAGACCTCGGGGAAGAACGCGGTGACGACGTGGCCGAAGATGATCGGGTCGCTGACCTTCATCATCGTGGCCTTGAGGTGCACCGAGAAGAGGACGTCGTCGGCCTTGGCCTTCGCGACCTGATCGCGCAGGAAGGCGTCGAGCGCGGCGGCCCGCATCACCGTGGCGTCGACGACCTCGCCCTCGAGGACCGTCAGGCCGTCCTTGAGCACGGTGGCGGTGCCGTCGGTGGCGGTGTGCCGGATGGTCAGGGTGTCGTCGGCGGGCAGGACGACCGACTGCTCGTTGGAGCGGAAGTCGTCGGCGCCCATCGTCGCGACGGAGGTCTTGCTGTCCGCGCTCCAGGCGCCCATCGAGTGCGGGTGGCTGCGGGCGTAGTTCTTGACGGCAGCGGGGGCGCGTCGGTCGGAGTTGCCCTCGCGGAGAACGGGGTTGACGGCGCTTCCCTTGACCTTGTCGTAGCGGGCGCGGATGTCGCGCTGCTCGTCGGTCTGGGGGTCGTCCGGGTAGTCGGGGAGCGCGTACCCCTGGGACTGCAGCTCCTTGATCGCCGCCTTGAGCTGGGGCATGGACGCCGAGATGTTCGGCAGCTTGATGATGTTCGCCTCCGGCGTGGTGGCCAGCTCGCCGAGCTCGGAGAGCGCGTCACCGACCCGCTGCTCCTCGGTGAGGTGCTCGGGGAAGAGGGCGAGGATGCGGCCGGCGAGGGAGATGTCACGCGTCTCGACGTCGACGCCCGCCGAGGAGGCGAAGGCCTCGACGACCGGGAGGAAGGAGTACGTGGCCAGCATCGGGGCCTCGTCGGTCAGGGTGTAGATGATCGTGGCCATGGTCGTCGTCGACGCTCCTCGGTGTGGCGGTTATCTTGACGTCAAGAGAAATTCTAGCGGAGCCGGGGTCCGGGGGACAGCCCGGCCGGCGTGAGGCGTCGCCGTGACGCGCACCGGTCCGGCGGACGGGCCGGCTCAGCCTCGGACCCGGTGGAGGACGGCGAGCACCTCGTCGACGCACTCCTGCACCGGCCGCCCGGTCGTGTCGAGACGCAGGTCGGGGTCCGCGGGGACGTCGTAGGGCGCCGAGATGCCGGTGAAGTCGGGGATCTCGCCGCGGCGGGCGGCGGCGTAGAGGCCCTTGCGGTCGCGCCGCTCGCACTCCTCGAGCGGCGTCGCGACGTGGACGAGCACGAAGCGCCCGCCGCGGGCGGCGGTCATCGCGGCGACGTCCCGGCGCACGGAGTCGTGCGGGGCGATCGGGGAGCAGACCGCGATGCCGCCGTGGTGGGCGACCTCCGCCGCGACCCAGCCGATCCGCCGCACGTTCGTGTCGCGGTCGGCCGCGGAGAAGCCGAGCCCGGCCGTGAGGTGGCGCCGGACGCGGTCGCCGTCCAGCAGGGTCACCGGTGTGCCGTCCTCGACGAGCTCGGTGGCGACGGCGCGGGCGATCGTCGACTTCCCGGACCCGGACAGCCCGGTGAGCAGGAGGACGACGCCGGAGCCGGTGCGGGTGCCGACCGCCGTCGGCCCGGTGACCGGGTGCGGGACGGTCGACGGGTCGAGGCCGAGCGTGGTCATCAGCGAGGCACGGCGCTCGCCGTCCTCCGGGAGCGGGGCGACGAGGACCCGGCCCCCGACCGGGCGCGCCACGGCCAGCGCCGAGCGCACGAGGTCGGTCCCGGTGGTCGTGCCGTCGAGCGTCGTGGACGCCAGGACGAGCAGCGTGGCCCCCGGAGGCACCGACGACGGGACGTCGGCGGCCGACTCGACGAGGTGCAGGTCGGCATCGGACAGGTCGACCGGCGCGCTGAGGTGGAGTGCCTGGAAGGGGCGCGGTGACGGGTCGGCGAGCCAGGCGGGCCGTCCGGTGACGAGCCCGCCGTGGAGCGGCTCGAGCGCCTCGACGCGGACCACCGGCACCCCCTCGGGGTCGACGACGACGAGGGATCCGGCCGTGAGGGCGCGCTCGGTCTCCTCCGGCGGCAGGCGCAGCGGGCGGACCGACGCCCCCGGGCCGTACAGCCCGCGACGCAGCAGCTCGAGGTCGTCGAGGTCCTCCTGCGGCGGGCACCAGCGCGGGGCGTCGTCGGTCACGGGCCCAGTCTGCCCGTCCCACGGTGGCCAGCACTCGGACAGCCCGCCGGTCGGGACCTGTCGTCCGTTTATGGTTTTCCAAACATGTCGTGATGAGAGGTTCCTGCTGTGCCGTCCCCTGCCGACTACCGGCTCTCCCACCTCGAGGAGCTCGAGTCGGAGTCGATCCACATCCTGCGCGAGGTCGTCGCGGAGGTGGAGAAGCCCGTCCTGATGTTCTCGGGCGGCAAGGACTCCATCGTCATGCTGCGGCTCGCGGAGAAGGCCTTCCACCCGGCGAAGCTGCCCTTCCCGCTGCTCCAGGTCGACACCGGCCTGGACTTCCCCGAGGTCCTCGAGACCCGCGACCACTGGGTCGACCGGCTCGGGGCGCGCCTCGTCGTCGCCTCCGTGGAGGAGGCCATCGCCAACGGGGTCGTCGTCGACGACGGGCGCACGAGCCGCAACCGGATGCAGACCGCCACGCTGCTCGACGCCATCGAGACGCACGGGTTCACCGCAGCGTTCGGCGGCGGGCGGCGCGACGAGGAGAAGGCCCGCGCCAAGGAGCGCGTCTACTCCCACCGGGACGAGTTCGGGCAGTGGGACCCCAAGAACCAGCGACCCGAGCTGTGGTCGCTCTACAACGGCCGCCTGCACGCCGGCGAGCACCTGCGGATCTTCCCGCTCTCGAACTGGACCGAGCTCGACGTGTGGCACTACCTCGCCCGCGAGCAGGTCGAGCTGCCGTCGATCTACTTCGCCCACCGCCGCCGCGTGTTCGAGCGCGACGGGATGCTCCTCAGCGAGCACCCGGCCAACCCCTGTCGCGACGGTGAGACGGTCACCGAGCGCACCGTGCGCTTCCGCACCGTCGGCGACCTCAGCCTCACCGGCTGCGTCGAGAGCGAGGCCGCGACGCTGGCCGACATCGTCGAGGAGGTGTCGCTGGCCCGGGTCACCGAGCGGGGCGCCACCCGCGGCGACGACCGCTTCTCCGAGGCCGCCATGGAGGACCGCAAGAAGGAGGGCTACTTCTGATGGACCTGCTCCGCTTCGCCACGGCCGGCTCGGTCGACGACGGCAAGTCCACCCTCATCGGGCGGCTCCTCCTGGACTCCAAGGCGATCTTCGAGGACCAGCTCGAGGCCGTCGAGGCCACCTCGCGCACCAAGGGCTACGACTACACCGACCTCGCGCTGCTCACCGACGGCCTGCGCTCGGAGCGCGAGCAGGGCATCACCATCGACGTCGCGTACCGCTACTTCGCCACCCCGCGGCGGAAGTTCATCATCGCCGACACCCCGGGGCACGTGCAGTACACGCGCAACATGGTCACCGGAGCCTCCACCGCCGACCTCGGCCTCGTGCTCGTCGACGCCCGGCAGGGCCTCACCGAGCAGTCCCGGCGGCACGCGGTCATCCTGTCGCTGCTGCGCGTGCCGCACCTGGTGCTGGCCGTCAACAAGATGGACCTCGTCGACTTCGACGAGCAGGTCTTCGAGGCGATCCGCGACGACTTCGTCGCCTTCGCCGCCCGGCTCGACGTGCCCGACCTGGAGGTCATCCCGATCTCGGCGCTCAAGGGCGACAACGTCGTGACGCGCAGCACCGCGATGCCCTGGTACGAGGGGCCCTCGCTCATGCACCACCTCGAGCACGTCCACATCGCCTCCGACCGCGACCTGCGCGACGTCCGGTTCCCGGTGCAGTACGTCGTGCGTCCCAAGTCCGACGACCACCACGACTACCGGGGGTACGCGGGCCGTGTCGCCGGCGGCGTGCTGAGGCCCGGCGACGAGGTGATGGTGCTGCCGAGCGGCCTGACCAGCCGGGTCGCCGGGATCGACCTGTTCGAGCAGCAGGTCGAGGAGGCGTTCCCGCCGATGTCGGTCGTCGTGCGGCTCGAGGACGACCTCGACGTCTCGCGCGGTGACATGATCTGCCGCGTCCACAACGCCCCGGAGCCCACCCAGGACGTCGACGCGATGGTCTGCTGGATGACCCGCGAGCCGCTGCGCCCGCGCCAGAAGCTGGCCATCAAGCACACGACCCGCTCGGCCCGGGCAGTGGTCAAGGACATCCAGTACCGGCTCGACATCAACTCTCTGCACCGCGACCCCGAGAGCCAGGAGCTCGGGCTCAACGAGATCGGCCGGGTGACGCTGCGCACGACGCAGCAGCTGCTCGTCGACCCGTACGAGCACAACCGGACGACGGGGTCGTTCATCCTCGTCGACGAGGCCACCGGTTCGACCGTCGGCGCGGGGATGATCAACTAGTCCCGTGCTGCTCGCCTCCGCCAACGTCAACGGCATCCGTGCCGCCGTCCGCCGCGGAGGCCTCGACTGGCTCGCGGCCAGCGGGGCCGACGTCGTGACGCTGCAGGAGGTGCGCGCCGACGACGACCAGCTGCGGGCGGCCCTCTCCGACACCGTCTTCGGGGCCTGGGAGGTGGCGCACTCGCCCGCCTCGGCGAAGGGCCGGGCCGGGGTGGCCGTGCTGACGCGGCACGCCGTCAAGGACGTGCGCACCGGGGTCGGCGAGGAGTTCGACGGCCAGGGCCGGTGGGTCGAGGCCGACGTCGTCGTCGACGGCGAGGTCGTCACCGTCGCCTCCGCGTACGTGCACACCGGGGAGGCGCGCACCCCGCGGCAGGCCGAGAAGGAGCGCTTCCTCGCGACCGTCGGCGACCGGGTGGGGGAGTGGGCCGCCGACGGACGGCTCGCGGTGCTGACCGGTGACCTCAACGTCGCGCACACGGCCGACGACCTCAAGAACTGGAAGGGCAACCGGGGCAAGGCGGGCTTCCTGCCCGAGGAGCAGGCCCACCTCGACCGCTGGGCGGGCGAGCACCGCCTCGTCGACGTCACCCGGCACCTGCACGGCCCGGGACCGGGTCCCTACACGTGGTGGTCGTGGCGGGGGCAGGCCTTCGACAACGACTCAGGGTGGCGGATCGACTACCAGCTCGCCACCGCGCCGCTCGCGGCCCGCGCGGTGCGGGCGTCGGTCGGGCGCGTCGACAGCTACGCCGAGCGCTGGAGCGACCACGCCCCCGTGCTCGTCGAGTACGCGCACTGACCCGGCCCGCCGGCCGGACCGACGTCCGGCCCGAGCACGCCGCGCGACGGCGACCAGCGCCAGGCCGGCGAGACCACCGGCGGTGTTGACGAGGACGTCGGTGGTGTCGGTCCGCCCGACGGCCAGCACGTACTGGGCGACCTCGAGGGCCGTGCTCGTCCCGCCGACCACGACCACGGCGGACGCCACGGCGGCCCACCACCGCCGTCGGTGGCCGAGCAGGCCGAGGTACGCGCCGAACGGGACGAAGAGCAGCAGGTTCGCCGCCACCTCCCTCGGAGCGCTGGCCCCGGCGTCCGCGGTGGCCACGAAGGGCACGAGCTTGACCCCTGTGGTCCCACCGATCCACGGGACGTGGAGCTTCCAGAGGACGGCCCAGACGAGCAGCACGAGGTAGACCGCGAAGAGCACCGCGAGAGCGGCCCGCGGCGCGGGTGGGCCGGTCTGCGGGACCGGTGCCCCCACGGGGGCCGGACGCCGGGTCGTGGCGGTCACGGCTGCATCCGGGGGTCGTGGGTCGGGTCGGGGTACAGGCGGGGGCATCCGGCGTCGACGGCACTCGGCCGCAGCTCGACGTGCCAGGGCTCGTTGGCGTAGACGCGGCACAGGCCGTACGACCGGCCGTGCTCGGCGAGCCAGTCCACCGCTCGGCTGCCCGCGACGTCGACGGCGTCGCCCGAGACGTGGGGCGAGGTCCCGGGGGTGGCCACCCATCGGACCGCCTCCGTGCGGGAGCCGTACTCCTCCACCGCCTCCTCGAGAAGGTCCTCCTGGTAACCCGGCGAGCGCCATCCGCTGTTGAGGGTGATGGTCACGCCGTCCGCGGCGGCATCGGCCGTGGCGGCACGTAGCGCCCGGAGCAGGTCGGGGTCGAGGCGCGCGACGCCGGGGTACCGGTCGTCGGCGGCCGTCGTCCCGTCGGGCAGGTGACCGTCGGCGGTTCCCCGGGCGCCCTCGCCGGGGTCGCGGGGCAGGTCCTCCACCGCGGGCAGGGTCGCCGGGCGGATGGTCACGGGTGCGGCGTCCGGTGGAGCCGCCGTGGCGGTCAGCGCCCGGTACCCGAGCAGGCCCGCGAGCACGGCGAGGGCGAGGAGGAGCAGGGCGAGCGGGCGGTGGGGGCGCCCCGAGGTCGTCGGGGTCGGGTGCGAGGCGGGCATGCCGACCAGTCAAGGCAGGCCCGTGTTGCGGGCGCGTATGCACTTCTCGATACGCCCGCGATACGTGCGGATGCCTAGCATCGGGGCATTCGTGTCCTGGTCGTCGAGGACGAGCCCCTGCTGGCCGGGGCGATCCGTGACGGACTGCGCCTGGAGGCGATCGCCGCCGACACCGCCGGGGACGGCGAGCTGGCCCTCGAGCTGCTGGCCGTCAACACCTACGACATCGCCGTCCTCGACCGCGACATCCCCGGGCCGAGCGGCGACGAGGTCGCGCGGCAGATCATCGCCTCCGGGTCGGGGATGCCGATCCTCATGCTCACCGCGGCCGACCGGCTCGAGGACAAGGCGACCGGGTTCGAGCTCGGGGCGGACGACTACCTCACCAAGCCCTTCGAGCTGCGCGAGCTCGTGCTCCGGCTCCGGGCGTTGGACCGGCGCCGGGCGCACCGCCGGCCACCGGTGCGCGAGGTCGCCGGGGTGCGGGTCGACCCGTTCCGCCGGGAGGTCCACCGGGAGGGGCGCTACGTCGCGTTGACCCGCAAGCAGTTCGCCGTGCTCGAGGTGCTGGTCGCGGCCGAGGGTGGTGTGGTCAGTGCCGAGGAGCTGCTGGAACGGGCGTGGGACGAGAACGCCGACCCGTTCACGAACGCCGTGCGCATCACCGTCTCGGCACTGCGCAAGCGACTCGGGGAGCCGTGGGTGATCGCGACCGTCCCGGGGGTCGGCTACCGCATCGACGCGGGTCCGGGGGGCGGTGCGGGTGGCTAGGGAGCCGGGCCCGAGCGTCCGCCTCAAGCTGACCCTCAGCTACGCGGGTTTCCTCGTCGTCGCCGGCGGGCTGCTGCTCGCCACGGTGTGGGTCTTCCTGCTGCGCTACGTCCCCGACCAGTCGGTCGTCGGCCCCGGCCCGTTCAGCCCGTCCCGCGGCGACCTCCAGCGAGCGTTCGTGCCGCGGGCGGGCCAGGCACTGCTGTTCCTCCTCGTCGTGGGCCTGCTCGGCGGGTGGTTCCTCGCCGGCCGGATGCTCGCGCCGCTGACCCGCATCACCGAGGCGACGCGCCTCGCAGCGGACGGCTCGCTCTCGCACCGCATCCGGCTCGAGGGGCGCACCGACGAGTTCCGCGAGCTGGCCGACGGCTTCGACACGATGCTGTCCCGGCTGGAGGCCCACGTCGCCGAGCAACGGCGGTTCGCCGCCAACGCCTCGCACGAGCTGCGCACCCCGCTCGCCATCACCCAGACCCTGCTCGACGTCGCCCGCCGGGACCCCGGACGCGACACCGGCGAGCTGCTCGAACGGCTCCACGACGTCAACGGGCGGGCCATCGGGCTCACCGAGGCCCTCCTCCTGCTCAGCCGGGCCGACCAGCGCGCGTTCACGCCGGAGCCGGTCGACCTGTCGCTGCTGGCCGAGGACGCCGCCGAGACCCTGCTGCCGCTCGCCGAGGAACGGGACGTGGTCGTGGAGACCGCGGGCGAGGCGACGCCCACGCTCGGGTCGCCCGCGCTCCTCCAGCAGATGACGACGAACCTCGTGCACAACGCGATCGTGCACAACCTCGCCGGAGGCGGCACCGTGCGGGCCACGACGAGCGTCAGGGCCGAGGGCGCGGAGCTGTTCGTCGAGAACACGGGGGAGCGGCTCGGGGCGGGCCTCGTCGCGACGCTCACCGAGCCGTTCCAGCGCGGCGCCGGCCGGACCCGGACCGATGACCGGGGGGTCGGCCTCGGGCTGGCCATCGTCGAGAGCATCGTCCGTGCGCACGACGGCACGCTGACCCTGGCGGCTCGCCCGGAGGGTGGCCTGACGGTGACGGTGCGCCTCCCGGCTCAGGCGGCGTCGACGAGCGCCTCGAGCCACTCACCCCAGTAGGCCTTCCAGCGGTCGAGGTCCTCGAGGCCGGTCAGGCGCTCGTGGGTCACCGTGACCCGCGAGCGGCCCTCGCCGGCCGGGTCGACCGTGAAGAGGACGACCCCGCCGTCGACGGCGTAGCGCAGCACCTTGGTCGTCGGCTTCGAGCGCAGCTCGGCGTCCAGGCCGGGGAACAGGTCGGCGCGGGCCCCGTCGTCCAGGAGCAGGTCCCGCACGGCCTGGGTGCTGACCGGCAGGGTGCGGGACCGGGACGCGGTGAAGGTGCCGTCGGCCCGCTGGTTCGGCAGCCGCAGCCCGGCGATCCGCTCGTAGCCGACAGCGACGGCCTGCGACCACCAGTGCGTGATGGGTGGCCCGACCTCGGCCGCGTGCTCGAACACGAACGACGCGATGGCGCCGTGGTCGCGCGTGTCGATGCCGGCGGCGTCGACGGCATCGCACCACGCGTCCCAGCCGCGCCCGGTCGCCGCGGCGATGGCGTCGTCGTCCATCTCGGGGTCGGAGACCCAGGTCCGCCCGGCTGCCGGGGCGGTGCGCTCGAGGAGGACGCGGCGGGCCGCGTTGTAGCGCTCGCCGGTGTGCGCCATCCGCTCGCGGACGCGCTTCTTGAAGGACTCGTTGCTCGTCATGACTGACCTTCCGGGCACCGCGGGGCCGGGTCCCACGCACCGCCTGGCCCCGGATGCCGTCGGGTGGACGGTCCGAGCCCCGCCGAGCACTCGAGGTCCCCTTTGCCTCCCGGAGCCGGCGGCGTGGGCGCCGGTGCGGAGGTCGGGCGCGGCGGGGCGCCCGTGGGTCGAGGGTAGCGCCGGTCGCGGACACGGGGAAGACGCCCGCCCTCGGCCGCGCGGTCGAGGTGAAACCCGACCCGCAGACGGTCCCCTTTCACCTCGAACCAGTGCCGCGCGCACGCGGTCGAGGTGAAACCCGACCCGCAGACGGTCGTCTTTCACCTCGAACCAGCGGGTGGCGGCGGGGTCCTCAGGAGTCGCGCGACGCCGGTCCGCCGGCGGTGACGACGAAGCACTGCGGCTCGCGCCATCCACGGGCCGCGAAGGCCGCTCCCACGGCGTCGACGGCCGCGTCGACCGAGCCCTCGGGCAGCAGCGCGATCGACGACCCGCCGAAGCCGCCGCCGGTCATCCGCGCCCCGAGCGCTCCGGCACCCTCGGCGGCCTCCACGGACACGTCGAGCTCCTCGCAGCTCACCTCGTAGTCGTCGCGCAGCGAGGCGTGCGAGGCGCGGAACAGCCGCCCGACCTCCTCGAGGTCCCCGTGCCGCAGCGCCTCCACCGTCGAGGAGACCCGCGCGATCTCGGTGACGACGTGTCGCGTGCGGGCCCGCAGCTCGTCTGCCGACAGCCTCGCCAGCGCGGCGTCCAGCCCGGAGACCTCGACCTCGCGCAGCGACCCCACCCCGAGCTCGTCCGCCGCCGCCTCGCAGGCCCGCCGGCGCTTCTCGTACTGACCGTCGTTGAGCGAGTGCGACGCCCGGGTGTCGGTGACGAGCAGCACGAACCCGGCCGCGGCGAGGTCGAACGGAACCTGCTCGGTGTCGCCCGACCGGCAGTCGAGCAGCAGCGCCGACCCCTCGGCGCAGAGCAGGGCGGCCGACTGGTCCATCCCGCCGGTCGCGGCTCCGGCGACCTCGTTCTCGGCGCGCACGCAGGCCCGCGCCAGGCGCGCCCGCCCGTCCGCCGACCCCAGGAGGTCGAGCCCGAAGAGGTCGCTCGCCGCCGCGCCGACGGCGCACTCCAGGGCTGCCGAGCTCGACAGCCCGGCCCCCACCGGTACGTCGCTGTCGACGGTGACGTCCATCCCGCGAACGGTCAGCCCGTCCTCGCGCAGCGCCCACAGCACCCCCGCGACGTACGCCGCCCAGCCCTCGGGCGACCCCGGCCCGACCGTCCCCAGCTCGACCTCCACGGTCTCCCCGAGCTGCACCGAGTGCAGCCGGAGCCGGTCGTCGGACCGCGCCGAGCAGGCCGCCCGGGTCCGCTGCCGCAACGCGATCGGCAGCACGAGGCCGTCGTTGTAGTCGGTGTGCTCGCCGATGAGGTTGACCCTCCCGGGGGCCGACCACACCCCCTCCGGGTCCGCTCCGAACACGTCACGGTGGGTGGCGGCGGGGCTCGTCATACCGGTGAGTCTAGGGACGGCGGGCAGGGCACAATGGGGCGCATGCCCACCCTCCCCACCCCCGATGGCGCACGCCCCCGCATCCTGTCCGGGATGCAGCCGACGAGCGACTCGCTCCACCTCGGCAACTACCTCGGGGCGCTGGTCAACTGGGTGGGCCTCCAGGACGACTTCGACGCCTACTACTTCGTCGCCGACCTCCACGCCCTGACCGTCCCCACCGACCCCGAGCTCCTGCGCCGCCGCACCCGCGTCACCGCCGCGCAGTTCATCGCCGGCGGGGTCGACCCCGAGCGCTCGGCGGTGTTCTGCCAGAGCCACATCACCGCGCACGCCGAGCTCGGCTGGGTCATGAGCTGCCTCACCGGCTTCGGCGAGGCCAGCCGGATGACGCAGTTCAAGGACAAGACGGCCAAGGGCCAGAACGCCAACGTCGGCCTCTTCACCTACCCGATGCTCATGGCCGCCGACATCCTCATGTACGACGCCGCGTACGTGCCGGTCGGCGAGGACCAGCGCCAGCACCTCGAGATCACCCGCGACCTCGCCGAGCGCTTCAACACGCGCTTCGGCGACACCCTCGTCGTGCCCGAGCCGTACATCGTCAAGGGCGCGGCCAAGATCCAGGACCTCCAGGACCCCACCGCGAAGATGAGCAAGACCGGCTCGTCGCCCAAGGGCCTCATCGACCTCATGGAGGACCCGGCGAGGATCGCCAAGAACATCCGGTCGGCGGTCACCGACACCGAGTCCGAGGTCCGCTACGACCCCGAGACCAAGCCCGGCGTCAGCAACCTGCTCGTCATCCACTCGGTGCTGTCCGGCACGCCGGTCGAGGAGGTCGCCGCCTCCTTCGCGGGCCGGGGCTACGGCGACCTCAAGAAGGAGGTCGCCGACGTCGTCGTCGCGGCACTCACCCCGTTCCAGGAACGGATGAAGGAGCTGCTGCACGACCCGGCCGAGCTCGACCGCATCCTCGCGAGCGGCGCCGACCGGGCCGCCGAGGTCGCCCACGCCACGATGGCCCGGGTCCGGGACGCCGTCGGCCTGCTGCCGGCCGCGCGCTGAGGGCCGGCCACATGCCGATCCACGGTGTCGCCGTCACCGTCCCCGAGCCGTGGGGCGCCCGGCTCCAGGCCGCGCGCGAGGAGGCCGGCGACCCGATGGCCGCCGCCATCCCGCCGCACGTCACGCTGCTGCCCCCGACCGCCGTCGAGCCCGAGCAGATGGACGCGTTCGCCGCGCACCTCGAGGAGGTCTGCGCGCGGGCGCACCCGTTCGAGATGGTCCTGTCCGGCACGGGCACCTTCCGCCCCGTCTCCCCGGTCGTCTTCGTCCAGGTCTCCCGGGGGATCGTCGAGTGCGAGCGGCTCGAGGCGGCCGTGCGTTCCGGGCCGGTCGAGCGCCACCTCGAGTTCCCGTACCACCCGCACGTGACCATCGCGCACCACCTCGGCGACGAGGCCCTCGACGGGGCGTTCGAGGGCCTCGCCGGCTTCCGGGCCCGCTTCGAGGTCGCCAGCGTCGAGCTCTACCACCACGACCCCGACGGCGTGTGGCGCGTCATCCGCTCCTTCCCCCTCGCCGGGGCCTGACCGGCCACGGCCCGGTCACCGGCTACCCTCGGCGCCATGCCTGACGTCGCGGGGTTCTGGGCCGTCGTCCCGGCGGGAGGGGCCGGCACCCGGCTGTGGCCGCTGAGCCGCGCCGGGCACCCGAAGTTCCTGCTCGACCTCACCGGCACCGGGCGCACCCTGCTCCAGGCCACGGTCGACCGGCTCGAGCCGCTCACCTCCGACCGGGTCGTCGTCGTCACCGGTGCCGCGCACGCCGACGCGGTCCGGGACCAGCTGCCCGGCCTGGCCGCCGGTCGCGTCC
>JAESFK010000340.1_pt1 | contig 27401 bp, 24 predicted proteins | sample 9269391 | NCBI WGS metagenome assembly JAESFK01 (sample SAMN14506231, study PRJNA617097) | algae metagenome | isolation source: Drouetiella hepatica UHER 2000/2452 and co-occurring heterotrophs from... | place: Slovakia: Slovak Paradise National Park, Hrabusice, Kosice Region | collected 2000-01-01
CGACGAGGCGTTAGGCGAAGCGGGGCTCGCCGAATATCGACGCCTTGCCCTCGAAGCCTGGGAAAAACTGCCGCCGCCCGCGCGAAAGCCCGAGAAGAACGAAAAGGACCCTTCCGTCCTCATCGACATCCTCGACTTCTTCGCCGAGCGCGATGGCGACGTCGAGACGCGCATCGCGCTGCGGTCCCGGAGCCTGTCGACACCGTCCGACTATCTGACATTGGCGAAGTTCTGCCTCGCCGAGGGCCGCAAGGAGGAGGCGTTGCGGCACGCGGAGGAGGGACTCTGGATGTTCGAGGATGGGCGACCGGATGAAAGGCTGGTGCTGTTCGTCGGCGACCTCCTCGCAAAGGCCGGTCGGAAGGAAGACGCCGTCACGCGTTTGTGGAACGCCTTCGAAAAGGCTCCAAGCCTGGATCTCTATCGGCAGATCCGAAAGCTGGGCGGAAAGACTGCCCGCCAACGTGCCTTGACGTATCTCGAGGCGAAGGCAACGGCCAGCCAGCCCATGACCGGGGATATGTCGGTCAGCACCTACATTCTGGTCCTCATGGAAGAGAAGATGTACGACGCCGCGTGGGCGGCCTTGCGCAGTCATCCTGGGATGGGACCGTACCTTACGGGGCCGCTGGCCGAGGCGAGTGAGGAGACTCATCCCGAGGAGGCGCTCGCGGCCCATGCCCGGAATGTCGAATTCCACATCAGGACCGGCGGCAGTACGGGGAATAAAGAGGCTTGCCGGCTGATCGCCCGCATGGCGCGATTGCGCGATCCGGCTGCCCAGGCTCAATATGTGGCGTCGCTCAAGGAGCGTCACCGGCTCAAGCGCAATTTCATCAAGCTTCTGGGATGAAGCCATGCGGCGGTCCGAGGTAGAGAGGCAGAACCAGTACCTCCTGATTCAGCAGCGCCAGTTCCGCATGGCCGCGGACGTGGTGACGGACGCGTTCATGGCCTTCCCGGAAGTTCGCGCCGTGGCCGTCATCGGCTCCGTTGCCCAGAAGCTGTGGAAGGAGATTCCGCGTTTTTCGGAGTTCCGCCGCGCACGCATTGAGGTTTGGCACGAATGCAGTGATCTCGATCTGGCGGTTTGGCTGGACTCTCAGGACCGTCTGGACGAGATGCGGCGAGCCCTGGCGCAATCTCTGACTGCCGCCTTCAAGGCGGGCAAGGGCGTGAGCGTTCCCAGCAATCGTGTCGACGTGTTTCTGTTCGAGCCGGGCAGCGACCGCTATCTCGGCCGGCTTTGTCGCTACAATCAATGCCCGAAAGACAAGCGGGACTGTCTCGTTCCCGGCTGCGGGACGATCCCTTTCAACAAGGTCGTCGAAGGCTTCAGGCCATACGCCGACATTGTCGCCTCGGCGGCGGACACCATGCTCTACGAACGTGGCAAAGGACGGCTGCGCTCGGCCCTCGATCTGCCGTCAGTCGATGACTGAATTCACCGAGCCAGCGCGTCGCGCGTCCAGCGCTCGATGGCGCCCGCGTCCATGGCGCCGGACTGGCGGGCGATCGGCTTGCCGTGGTGGAACAGGATCATCGTCGGGATCCCCTGGATTCCGAACCGCTGCGCGAGCTCCTGCTCCTCGTCGGTGTTGATCTTGGCCAGCCGCACGGCGGGTTCCAGCCGCGCCGCCGCGCGCTCGAACTGCGGCGCCATGGCCTTGCAGGGCCCGCACCAGGGCGCCCAGAAGTCGATCAGGACCGGGAGGTCGCTCTTTGCGGCATGCACTTCGAAGCTGCTGGCATCGAGCGCCACGGGGTGACCGTCGAACAGCGGTGAGCCGCACTGGCCGCACTTGCCCTTGTTGCCCGCCGCCAGTCTCTCCCGCGGAAAGCGGTTCAGGGTGCTGCAGCGGGGGCAGGCGAGGAGCAGGGCATCGGTCATGATGTACCTCCAAACACTCTAATCTCGGTGCACCCTACGACCGGCCCACCGCGGGCGGTACGGTCTGGAAGGGCCCCGCGAGGCGGCTGCGATAGACCGTGACCGACTCCATGATGCGCTGGACGTAGTTGCGCGTCTCGCGGAACGGCATCATCTCGATCCAGTCGACCATGTCGATCTTCGCGGTGCGCGGGTCACCGCCAGCCTCGATCCATCGTGCGACCCGGTTGGGCCCGGCATTGTAGGCTGCCAGCGCCAGCTCGTAGGAGCCTCCGAAGCGCTGCAGCATCTCGGCGAGATACTGGCTGCCGAGCTGCACGTTGTAGGCAGGATCGCGCGTCAGCTTGCTCTCGATGAAGGGTACTTTCAACCGCCCCGCCACGTCGCGCGCCGTCGTCGGCAGGAGCTGCATCAGGCCGAGTGCATTGGAGGTCGAGACGGCGCCGGCGTTGAACGAGCTCTCTTGCTTCGCGAGCGCCAGTGCGAGCGCCCGCTCGATCGACCCAGTGGCGCCGAGATCGACGATGGGAAACGCCGCGTCGAACAGCACGACGCCATTCTCCGCCCCGCGCCGGGCCACCGTGAGCCCGACATCGGGACGCTTCAGGTCGAGCGCGAGCTGCGCCAGCAGCGCCACCTCTCCCGGCGACGTGATCGAGCGCGCGAGGCGCAGGAGGAACGGGCGGGCGCGGTCGTACTCCTCGGCCTGGCCGAGATAGCGCGCCATCGTCGCGAGCTCGCGGCCGGCCAGCGCCTGCTTCTCGGCGGCGGTGGGCACGGGATCGACCGGGAATTTCGGGCTCACGCCCTGGAGCTTCCCGGCCGCAAGCTGGCCGTAGAAGGTCTGGCCGTAGCCGGCCGCACGCCCATACCAGTCGCTGGCGTCCTTGGTCTGCTTGGCGGCCTCATAGGTGCGGGCGAGCCAGTAGGCACCGCGGCTCTTGGAAATGCCGGTCGCGACGCCGTCGTACAGCGTGGAAAAGTGCTTCAGCGCAACGGCCGGCTTCTTGAGCTGGCGAAGCGCGATCCACCCCGCGAGGAACTCCGCCTCGGCGAAGGAAACCCCCTTGGTGAGCCCGTGCCCGGTCGCGACGGCGTAGGCGTCGGCCGGACGATCGGCATCGAGCAGCGCCCGCACCACCAGATTGCGCTCGTTCCACCAGGCGTCGTTCTGGTTGGCAATGGGGCCCGTGAGCGCCGCCTTCGCCTCGTCGAGCGTGCCGGTCCGGCGGATCCACTGCATGCGCTCGAAGCGCAGCGTGGGGTCGTTGAGCCGCGCCGGTGGAAGCGCGCGCAGGAGCGAGGCCGCATCGGCCGCGCGGGTCGCCATCGCGAGGCGGGCATTGGCGACGGGCAGATAATCCGGCGGCAGTTTCGGCACCAGGTCGCGCGCCACCTGGTGGCGGCCCTCGCGCAGAATGCGGTCGAAGCGGGCGACCTGGTCGGGCCCGGTCAGGAACTGGGCGTAGCGATTGAGGAAGTCGTTTTCGTCGGAACTGCGCAGGGTGGCGTTTTGCCAGGTCTCGCGGGCGTAGCGGGCGACATCGCCGGGCGCCGCCGTGCTGGCTGCCTCGAGCCGGCGCATGTGGCCGGTGCTGGTGAGGGGCGGAAAGGCGGTGAAGTAGCGGACGACTTCGGGGGCCGGCGTCTCGGGGCCGATCCGCTCCTCGGCCTGGCGGCGCAGCGCCTCGGGCTCGGGCCAGTCGGGCTGCTCGCGCAGGAAGCGCCAGGTCGCGGCGAAGTTCGCCTCGGTCCTGGGCGCGGCGCGCAGGATGCTCCAGGCGACGTAGCGGTCGAGCAGCGTGTTGCGGAAGTTGGCGACGGCCGCCCGCGCGTCGGCCCAGCGACTGTCGTCGATCGCCTTGAGGGCAGCCGAGAAGGCGGCAATCTCAGCAGCATCGAGCGGACGGGCGGCCACGGACGGGGCAGGCGTCGCGGCAGCCGGCGGCGGCGCACTGCCCTGCACGGACGATGCAGAAGGCGGCATCGAAGAAGGGGGAGGGCTCGGTTTTTCGACGTCGCCGGGCAGTCGTCGCACGCCGGTCGTGGGAGCGGCCGGCTGGGCCAGGGCCGGGCAAGCCGCGAGCAGGGCGGCCAAGAGGATGAGGGGGGATTTGCTCTTTTTCACGCGAGGAATCGTAGGCAGGGAGTTGCGGCATCACAATGGCAAGTTGCTCACCTTGCAGCGCCAAACCCCGGGGCATAGAGTGGATTGTTAAGGCAAAATCGGAGGAAAGCCATGTTCACCGGATCGCTCGTTGCACTGATTACCCCGTTCAAGAACGGATCGGTGGACGAGAAGGGATTCGAGAAGTTCGTGGCCTGGCAGATCAAGGAAGGCACCGACGGGCTCGTTCCGTGCGGCACCACCGGTGAATCGCCGACCCTCTCGATGGAAGAGCACAAGCGCGTCATCGACATCTGCATCGGCGCGGCCAAGGGCTCGGGCGTGCCGGTGATCGCCGGCACGGGTTCGAACTCGACCGCCGAGGCGATCGAGCTGACCCAGCACGCCAAGAAGGCGGGGGCGGATGCCGCCATGCTGGTCGTGCCGTACTACAACAAGCCGACCCAGGAAGGCCTGTTCCAGCATTTCAAGGCGGTGGCCGACGCCGTCGACATTCCGATCCTGCTTTACAACGTGCCGCCGCGCACCGGCGGCGACATGCAGGTCGAGACGGTGATCCGGCTGTCGCAGGTCAGGAACATCGTCGGCATCAAGGATGCGAGCTACGACATGGCGCGCCCGACCCTGACCCGCCTCAAGGCGAAGAAGGGCTTCGTCCAGCTGTCGGGCGAGGATGCAAGCGCGCTCGGCTTCCTGGCGCAGGGCGGCGACGGCTGCATCTCGGTGACGGCCAACGTGGCGCCGCGCCTGTGCGGCGACATGCACGATGCGTGGAAGAAGCGCGACCTCGACAAGGCGTTCGAACTGCAGGACCGGCTGATGCCGCTGCACAAGGCGATGTTCTGCGAGACCAGCCCGGGTCCCGTGAAGTATGCCGCCGAGCTGATCGGCCAGTGCAGCGCCGAGATGCGCCTGCCGATGGTGCCGATCGCCGAGAGCAGCCGGAAAGCCGTGCACGAGGCCATGGTCCACGCCGGCCTGATCAACTAGAAGACAGTCAACCGGAAGCAGAGCTTCCCGAACCTGCGAGCGTCCTGTGGCCAATAAACCGGAACTGGACCGCGCCGTTGTGGCCCAGAACCGCAAGGCGCGGCACAATTACTTCATCGAGGAGACCTTCGAGGCCGGGCTCGCGCTGACCGGCACCGAGGTCAAGTCGCTGCGCGGCGGGCGCAGCACGATCGCCGAATCCTACGTGACGGAAGAGGGCGGCGAGGCGTGGCTGGTCAATGCCAACATTCCGATCTACGCCTCGGGCAACCGCAACAACCACGAGCCGCGACGGGCGCGCAAGTTGCTGCTGCACCGGGGCCAGATCAACAAGCTGATCGGCGCCATCCAGCGCGAGGGCCGCACGGTCGTGCCGCTGCAGGTCTATTTCAATCCGCGCGGCCGCGCCAAGATCGAGATCGCGCTGGCCACCGGCAAGCAGGCGCACGACAAGCGCCAGTCGATCAAGGATCGCGACTGGCAGCGCCAGCGCTCCCGCATGATGTCGTCGCGCCGGTAAGGCGAAGGAGCAGGCGGATGGGTACAGTCCTGATCACCGGCGCAGCCCGCGGCCTCGGCCTCGACTTCGTGAAGCAGTACGCGGCCAAGGGCTGGAAGGTGCATGCCTGTGCGCGCACGCCCGAATCGCTGAAGGAGGTGACGGGCAACATCCATCTCCACAAGCTCGAAGTCACCGACTACGGGGCCGTGAAGGCGTTGGCGTCGGAACTGAAGGGTGAGGCGATCGACGTGCTGATCTGCAACGCCGGCATCTCGGGCAAGGAGGCGACGGTCCTCGGCTCGATCGATCCGGCCGTCTGGCGCGAGACGTTCGAGGTCAATGCGCTGGCGCCGCTGATGATGGCCGAAGCCTTCGCCGACCATGTCGCCGCGTCGCAGGATCGCAAGCTGGTGGCCATCTCCAGCCGCCTCGGCAGCATCGCCTTCGCCAATAGCGGCCGCTATTCCTATCGCGCCAGCAAGGCGGCGCTGAACATGGAATGGAAGGGCCTGTCGGTCGACCTCGCGCCCAAGGGCCTGATCTGCGTCGTGCTGCATCCGGGGTGGGTGCAGACCGACATGGGCGGTCAGGGCGCGACGCTCACCATCGAGCAGAGCGTGCCCGCCATGGTGAAGGTGATCGACGGGCTGAAGCCCGCCGACAACGGCCGTTTCCTGAACTACGACGGCACCGAGCTGCCCTGGTAACCATGCTGCTCAGCGAGGAACAGACGCTCATCCGCGACACCGCCCGCGCCTTCGCGCAGGAGCAGGTGCTGCCGCATGTGCGGGCGTGGGAAGCCGCCGGCGAGATTCCTCGGCCGCTGCTGGCCGAGATGGGGCGTCTCGGCTTCATGGGCATGACGGTTCCTCCCGAATGGGGCGGCGCCGGCGCCGATATGGTGTCCTACGTTCTGGCGCTGGAGGAGATCGCGGCTGCCGACGGCGGTCTGTCGACGGTGATGAGCGTCAACAATTCGCCCGACTGCGCCGCGCTGCTGGCCTACGGGTCGGACGAGCAGAAGGAAAGTTGGCTGAAGCCGCTCGCGCGCGGCGAGATGCTGGGCGCCTTCTGCCTCACCGAGCCGCACGCAGGCTCCGACGCCTCCAACCTCAAGACACGGGCCGAACGGCGCGGCAACGGCTGGGTGTTGAACGGCGTGAAGCAGTTCATCACCTCGGGCCGCAGCGCCGACCTGGCGCTGGTCTTCGCGGTCACCGACCCTTCGTCGGCCAAGCGCGGCATCTCCTGCTTCATCGTGCCGACCGACACGCCGGGCTATCGGGTCGCCTCGGTCGAGAAGAAGCTCGGTCAGAAGTCTTCCGACACCTGCCAGATCGCCTTCGAGGACTGCGCCGTCGGCGCCGATGCGATGCTGGGCGGGGAGGGCGAGGGCTATCGCGTGGCGTTGGCCAATCTCTCGGTCGGACGCATCGGCATCGCGGCCCAGTCGGTGGGCATGGCGCGGGCCGCCTTCGAGGCGGCGCGCGGCTACGCCCAGGAGCGGGAGGCGTTCGGCACCAAGATCGCGAACCATCAGGCGGTGCTGTTCCGTCTCGCCGACATGGCGACCAAGGTGACGGTCGCCCGGCAGATGGTGCTGCATGCGGCAACCTTGCGCGACGCCGGTCGTCCATGCCTCACCGAGGCCGCAATGGCGAAGTTATATGCTTCCGAAATGGCCGAGGAAGTCTGCTCGGCCGCGATTCAAATCCACGGCGGTTACGGGTACGTTTCCGACTATCTGGTGGAGAAGATCTGGCGGGACGTCCGCGTCTGTCAGATCTACGAGGGCACCAGCGACGTGCAGCGTATCCTGATCGGCCGTGGCCTGGCAGCCTTGTAGGCTCGCCTTTCGCTTGTTCCCAGGCACGCCGCGTGCGAACATCATCTGGTGTGAAGGCCGCAAAAGCGGTCCGGGGAGCTTGGGGGAGCCGGGCGACGGATGGTCGGTCGTGCGCCGTAACTTTATGAAGCTGATTGCACTCGCCGCAGCCCTGCTGTCGGTGACCAACATTGCTGTCGCCCAGGACACCAAGGCGTCGCCCAAGAACGTGGCCGCGCCGTCGACCACCCGGGTCATCCAGATGCAGACGGCCTTCAGTCCTGCCCTGCCGGGGTCGGGCGAAGGCGTGCGCGTCTTCACCCGGTCCGTGAAGCACATGACGGCCGGTGCCGTCGCCATCAAGATCCTGGAACCGGGCCGTGTGGCGCCGACGGCCGAAATGCTGGATGCGATCGTCGCGGGCGACCTCGAGGCCGCTTTCACCTGGTCGGGCTATGCCGCCAGCAAGGCGCCGGTCTTCAATATCTTCGGCACGGTGCCTTTCGGGCTGGGGCCGGAGGAGATGGCCTCCTGGATGCTGGAGGGGGACGGTTCCCGCATCCATCGCGACGCCTACGACAAACTGGGCGTGACCGGCATCCCCTGCGGCATCCAGGGTCCCAAGGGGGGCGGCTGGTTCCGCGGCGAGGTCAACACCGTGGCCGACTTCAAGGGGTTGCGGCTGCGCTACGGCAAGCTGGCGGCCGAGGTGATCGCGCGACTGGGCGCGGTTGCCGTGCCGCTGCCGCCCGGCGAATTCTTCTACAAGCTGCAGCAGGGCAACGTGGATGGCGGCGAGATGTCGACGCCGGCCATGGATGCGGCCCTGGGCTTCGACAAGCTCGGGCTTCCTTATTATCTGCCGGGCTGGCAGCAGCCCTCGGCGGTGCTCGACTTTCTGATGCGCAAGGACAAGTGGTTGGCGCTGCCGGCCTCGCTGCGCGCGCAGATCCAGACCGCCTGTCAGGCGAACATCGCCTGGATGCTCAGCCGTTCGCCCAACGTCCAGGGCATGGCGCTGGAGAAGCTGAAGGCGTCGGGCGTCGAGGTGCGCGAATGGTCGCCCGACGTTCTGGCCGCCTTTCGCAAGAACAGCGAGATCGTGGTCAAGGATCTGGCCGAGCGGGATGCCGACTTCGCGGCGGCGCTGGCCAATCAGAAAGCCTTCATCGCCCAGGGAGCGCACTGGCGCGCCCTCTCTCGCCTGCCGTAACCGCCGGCTTGCACGCGGTCCCGGGTCCGGGCAGTTTCGCCCTGACATGACCGTACTTTCCTCCCAGATCGACACCCGTTCCGAGACCTTCAAGCGCAACGCCGAGGCGATGCGGGCGCAGGTCGAGGATTTGCGCCGCCGCACCGACACGGTCCGCCTCGGCGGCGGGGAGGACTTGCGCAAGCGCCACGTCTCCCGGGGCAAGCTGCTGCCGCGCGAGCGGGTGCGGGCGCTGCTCGATCCGGGCTCGCCCTTCCTCGAACTGTCGCCGCTGGCGGCGCTCGACATGTACGACAACGAGGCGCCGGGCTCGGGCGTCATCACCGGCATCGGCCGCGTGAGCGGCGTCGAATGCGTGATCGTCTGCAACGACGCGACCGTGAAGGGCGGCACCTACTATCCGATGACGGTGAAGAAGCATCTCCGCGCCCAGGAAGTGGCGATGGAGAACCGGCTTCCCTGCGTCTATCTCGTGGATTCCGGCGGCGCCAACCTGCCGCAATGGCCCGAGGTGTTCCCCGACAAGCACCATTTCGGCCGCATCTTCTACAACCAGGCCAACATGTCGGCCCAGGGCATCCCGCAGGTCGCGGTGGTCATGGGCTCGTGCACGGCGGGCGGCGCCTACGTGCCGGCGATGAGCGACGAGACGGTGATTGTCGCTAAGCAGGGCACGATCTTCCTCGCCGGCCCGCCGCTGGTGAAGGCCGCGATCGGCGAGGTGGTGAGCGCCGAAGACCTGGGCGGCGCCGACGTCCACGCCCGCACCTCGGGCGTCGCCGACCACTATGCCCAGAACGACAGCCATGCGCTGGGCATCGCCCGTCGCATCGTGGCCAACCTCAACTGGAAGAAGTCCCCGTCGGCCTCGCTGCTGCCGCCGCGCGATCCGAACTACGCCGCCGAGGAACTGTACGGCGTGGTGCCGATGGACACCCGCACGCCCTACGACATCCGCGAGATCATCGCGCGGCTGGTCGACGGCAGCGAGCTCGACGAGTTCAAGCATCTCTACGGCACGACCATCGTCACCGGCTTCGCGCGCATCTGGGGCTATCCGGTCGGCATCGTCGCCAACAACGGCATCCTGTTCAACGAATCGGCGCTGAAGGCGGCGCACTTCATCGAACTGTGCGGCCAGCGCGGCATCCCGCTGCTGTTCCTGCAGAACATCACCGGCTTCATGGTCGGCCGGAAGTACGAGGCGGGCGGCATCGCGCGCGACGGCGCCAAGATGGTGACCGCGGTTTCGACGGTGAACGTGCCGAAGTTCACCGTGATCGTCGGCGGCAGCTACGGCGCCGGCAATTACGGCATGTGCGGCCGCGCCTACAGTCCGCGCTTCCTGTGGATGTGGCCGTCGGCGCGCATCTCGGTGATGGGCGGCGAGCAGGCGGCCAGTGTGCTGGCCACCGTGCGGCGCGACAACATCGAGGCCAAGGGTGGCACCTGGCCCAAGGAAGAAGAAGAGAAGTTTAAGCAGCCGATCCGCGAGGCCTACGAGCGCGAGGGCCATCCCTATTATGCGACGGCGCGGCTGTGGGACGACGGCATCCTCGACCCGGTCGATACGCGCATGACCCTGGGCCTCGCGCTTTCCGCCTCGATGAACCAGCCGATCGGTCCGACCAAGTTCGGCGTCTTCCGGATGTGATCCGGACATGACCGATCCTATCCTGACGAAGGTCGAGGGCGGCGTGGCCACGCTCACGCTCAACCGGCCCAAGGCGATGAACTCCTTCGACGGCGACACGGCGCGCGCCATCATCGATGCCGTGGAGGCCTTCGCCGCCGACGAGGCCGTGCGCACCCTCGTGGTGGCGAGCGACGGGCCGGTCTTCTGCGCCGGCGGCGACTTCAACTGGGTGCTGAGCTGGCCCGAGCTCGACGCCATCACCCGCAAGGTCGGCGCCGATTCCCTGATGGCCGCGATCCAGGCGGTCTACGACTTTCCCAAGCCGTCGATCGCTCGTGTCCAGGGCGCGGCGGTGGGCGGTGGCGTCGGGCTGATGCTGGCCTGCGATTTCGCGGTCGCTGTCTCCTCGGCGCGCTTCGGCCTGACCTCGGCCCGCAACGGCCTGCTGGCGGGCATCGCCATCCCGGTGTTGATCCAGGCGGTCGGGCCGCGCATGGCGCGGCAGCTCCTGATGCACGGCGGCATGTTCGATTCCGCGACCGCGCTGCGCATCGGCCTGGTCGACCAGGTGGTCGAGGACGATGCGCTCGACGCGACGGTCGCGGCCCTCGCCGACGAACTGCGCCGCGGCGCGCCGTCGGTGCAGACACTGGTCAAGAAGCTGATCACCGAAATCGACGCCATGCCGCACGATCGCGCCGTCGCCGACCTGATCGGCGAACACGTCGCCGTCCAGTGCACGACCGACGACGCGATCGAGGGCATGAGCGCCTTCCTGAACAAGCGCAAACCGAAGTGGGCCGTCTGATGTTCTCCAAGATCCTGATCGCCAACCGTGGCGAGATCGCCTGCCGGGTCATCAAGACGGCGAAGCGGCTCGGCATCAAGACGGTGGCGGTCTATTCCGACGCCGACCGCTCGGCGCGCCACGTCGCGATGGCCGACGAGGCCGTGCATATCGGCCCCTCGGCGGCGCGCGAGAGCTATCTCGTGGCGGACCGGATCATCGATGCCGCCAAGCGGACGGGAGCGCAGGCAATCCATCCCGGCTACGGGTTCCTGTCCGAGAATGCCGGCTTCGCCGACGCCTGCGCCGCGGCTGGCCTCGTGTTCATCGGACCGCCGGCGGCCTCGATCCGGGCCATGGGCTCCAAGAGCGAAGCCAAGAAGATCATGGAGAAGGCCAGGGTGCCGCTGGTGCCGGGCTATCACGGCGACGACCAGTCGCCGGAGCTGCTGGCCCGTGAGGCCGCGAAGATCGGCTTTCCGGTGCTGATCAAGGCCTCGGCCGGCGGCGGCGGCAAGGGCATGCGCGTGGTCGAGAGTGCGGAGAAATTCGCCGACGCGCTGGCGGGGGCCAAGCGCGAGGCCAAGGCCTCCTTTGCCGACGACCATGTGCTGGTCGAGAAGTACCTGACGCGGCCGCGGCACATCGAGATCCAGGTCTTCGCCGACGCGAGCGACTGCCTCTACCTGTTCGAGCGTGACTGCTCGATCCAGCGCCGCCACCAGAAGGTGATCGAGGAGGCGCCGGCGCCGAACATGGATCCGGCTCGGCGCAAGGCGATGGGCGAGGCGGCGGTCGCGGCGGCGCGGGCCATCAGCTACCAGGGCGCCGGCACGGTCGAGTTCATTGCCGACCAGGACGGCACCTTCTTCTTCATGGAGATGAACACCCGCCTGCAGGTCGAGCATCCGGTGACCGAGGCCATCACCGGCCAGGACCTGGTCGAATGGCAGCTCGTGGTCGCGGCGGGCGGGAAGATGCCGCTCACGCAGGACGAACTGCGCATCGACGGCCACGCGGTGGAAGTCCGCCTCTATGCCGAGGACCCGGCGCGGAACTTCCTGCCTTCGACCGGCACCCTGGTGCATCTGAAGCTGCCGGAAGAGGGCGCGCATGTCCGCGTCGACACCGGCGTGCGCCAGGGCGATACGGTGACGCCGTTCTACGATCCGATGATCGCCAAGGTGATCGTGCACGACCGCGACCGGACGTCGGCGCTGCGGCGCATGGCGGCGCTGATGGGCGAAACCGAAGTGGTGGGCGTCACGACCAATTCGGTGCTGCTCAAGGCGCTGTGCTCGCATCCTGCCTTCGTCGGTGGCGAGGTCGATACCGGCTTCATCGAGCGGCATCGCGCGACCCTGTTCGCCAAGCCGGCGCCGGTCGGTGACCGTGCTTTCGCCGTGGCCACGCTGGCGCGCCTGCTCGAATGGCAGGACGCGGCCAAGCCCGCGGCGGGCGATCCGTGGTCGCCGTGGAACCAGCAGACCGGTTTCCGCCTGCTCGAGGAGGGCCATGAGGAAGTGCGCTGGAAGGACGGCGAGCGCGAGGTCGTCGTGATCGCGCGCCGCCTGCGCAGCGGCGGCGTGCGGCTGGAGCTGCCCGAGAGCGTGCGCGAGGCGCGGGTAGAACGGCGCGAAGACGGACGCCTGTCGATCGGGCTGGGCCAGGACTCGTTCGCGGCCACGGTCGTGCGGCGCACCGCCCTCGACGGGGGCATCGACTACACGCTGTTCATGGACGGCGGCAGCCGCCGCCTGCGGCTGGTCGATCCGCTCGACGTCACGCAGTACGAGGCGACGGCCTCGGCCGATGCCGTGGTCCGGGCGCCGCTCCCGGGAAAGATCATCGACCTCAGGGTCAAGGCCGGCGACACGGTGAGCAAGGGCCAGGCGCTGCTGGTCCTCGAAGCCATGAAGATGGAGCACACGCTGGCCGCGCCGGCGGACGGCACGGTGAAGAGCCTGCGGTACGCCGTCGGCGAGCAGGTGCCGGAGGGCGCCGAGCTGGTCGAGTTCGAATGAGCGTTCCATGAGAGCTGGCTCGACGCGACAGTCTCTCCAATGATGACGGTCACGTTCGCTCTGCTCTTGGCGGCATTCGTGCTCAAGCTTTCGGATCTGCCGCGACCGGCAATGGCATGCCTGTTCGTGTGCTTCATCGTGGTGATCGGCATCTTCCTCTGGGAGATCTACAGCCCCGACTATGGCTTCCGCATGCCTTGGCTGCAGGTCGAGCTGAGGCACGCCGCCCCCGTGGGAAGCACCTGAATGCGCGAGCTGCGCATCGAGCCCGCCACCCTGATCATGCTGGATCGGCTCGTCCTACTGCTCCTGACCATGATCCTGTCGGCCATTCTCACCGCCGCGATGGTCATGCAGTTTGCCTTCGGCGAGATCCCGTGCCCGCTCTGCCTGCTCCAGCGAGTCGCCATGTTCGGCTGCTGCTTCGGGCTGCTTCATCAACTCCGCGCGCGCGAATCGGAGCGAGGCGGCGGCATCGCCCTGCTCTTTGCCCTGCTGCTGCTGGTCATTGCGACACGGCAGACCTTGCTGGACCTCTTCCCACGCCCCGGTCACGCCTACATCGGCAGCGCGGTATTCGGCGTCCACATGGAGGTCTGGTCCGTCGTGATCGGCGTGTCGTTGCTGCTGGCTCTCGCGCTTCGGCTCACACTCTTCGGAGCTCCGCGCCTTCTGCCGCCAGCCGGACGGCCCCCGCTTGCCCGGGCGGCGCGCCTTCTGGAAATCTACGTCGTGCTGATCTGCGCCCTCAACTTCGGGGCGGTCGTTCTCCAATGCGGCTTCGACCAATGCCACACGTTCGGATATCGCCTCCTCACATAGGGCGAGGGGGCTATCGGTCGTGCGCGACCTACTCGACCTTCCTCCCCATTCAGATGGGGAGGTGTCGTCGTCTCACGACGACGGAGGGGTCAAGATGTGCTGTAGCGACGAGCATGACCCCATCGCCCCGTATGACGGGGCACTTCCCCATTTGAATGGGGAAGCGATTGACCCCGAATTCCGGCGGTTCAATCCACGTCGGAAAGACTCTAGCGTCGCGCGGCTCCCAGCACAGTGTTCAGCAGGATCGCGCCGAAGGTCGCCGTCCCGATGCCGCCCAGGGCGAACTCGCCGAACTTCAGGGTGAAGTCGCCGGTGCCCAGCACGAGCGTGATGCCGGCCACCATGAGGTTGCGGCTCTGGGTGAAATCGACCTTGTTGTCGACCCAGATCTTGGCGCCGGCGACGGCGATCAGGCCGAACACGACGATGCTCACGCCGCCCATCACCGGCAGCGGGATGGTGTGGATCAGCGCGCCGAACTTCGGGGAAAAGCCCAGCAGGATGGCGAACAGGCCGGCCACGACGAACAGGGCGGTCGAGTAGATGCGCGTCGCGGCCATGACGCCGATATTCTCGGCATAGGTGGTGACGCCGGTGCCGCCGACGCCGCCGGCCACCATCGTCGCGACGCCATCGCCCAGGAGGGCGCGGCCGACATAGGGATCCATGTCGCGGCCCGTCATGGCGCTGACGGCGCGCAGATGGCCGAGATTTTCGGCGACCAGGATCAGGGCCACGGGTGCGATCAGTACGATCGCCCGGGTGTCGAGGACGGGGGCGGTAAAGGCCGGCATGCCGAACCAGGCGGCTTGTTCCAGCAGCACACCGTTCACCGGCTTGCCCCAGCCGAGCCCGTTGGCCAGGAACGCATAGACCAGGGTGGCCACGACGAGGCCGACCAGCACCAGCAGGCGCCGCGTCATGCCGCGCGTGAAGACCGCGACCAGCGCGATGCTCAGGAAGGTCACGGCCTGCATCCAGGCATCGAACGAGGTCGGCGCCATGTTCTTGATGGGCACGGCGGCAAGGTTGAGGCCGATCACCGCGACCACGGCGCCGGTGACGACGGGCGGCATCAGCCGCTCGATCCAACCGGTGCCGCTCGCCATCACGACCAGGCCGATCAAGGCATAGAGCGCGCCGCAGATCACGATGCCGCCCAGCGCCAGCGCGATGTTGGCGTTGGCGCCCTGGCCGGCATAGCCGGTGGCCGCCACGACCACGGAGATGAAGGCGAAGGACGACCCGACATAGCTCGGGACCCTGCCGCCCACGGCCACGAAGAAGATCAGCGTGCCGACGCCGCTCATCAGGATGGCGACGTTGGGATCGAAGCCCATCAGCAGGGGACCCAGCACGGTGGCGCCGAACATCGCCACTACATGCTGGATGCCCAGCGCCACGGTCTGCGGCCACGGCAGCCGCTCGTCCGGCGCGACGACGATGCCGTCGGCCGGCTGTTTCACCGTCCAGTCGAGCATTCTCCCCCAGCACTTCTTGTCATCCCGAGGCCAAGGGTCGAGGGATCTTTACGGATCACGAAGGTTCCCTCGCTACGCTCGGGATGACAATGGTCGTTACGCGACGACCTTTCTATAGAGGTGCCACGTGGCGTGGCCCAGTACGGGCAGCACGATGGCCAGTCCGATCAGGAGAGGCAGCGCGCCGATCGCCAGGCTCGCCGCCACGATCACGCCCCACATCGCCATCGGTCCGGGGTTCATCCGCACCGCGCGGACCGACGTCGCGATGGCGGTGCCGACCCCGACAGGGCGATCGAGCAGCATCGGCAGCGACACGACGCCGATCACCAGCACGACCAGCGCGAACAGGAAGCCCACGCCGATGCCGACGATGGTCATCGTCAGGCCCTGCGGCGTGGTCAGCGCATCGCGCACGAAGGCCTGGGCCGATACCGGCGCATCCGGCCCGAGGGTGACGGTGTAGAGCAGGTTCGCCGCGAATAGCCAAAGGCAGAAGATCGCCAGCAGCAGCAGGCCCATGACCATGATCGAGCCGATATTGGGCGAGCGCGCGACGGCGAACGCATCCGTCCAGCGCGTTTCCAGGCCGCGCTCCCGCCGGCGGCTGATCTCGTAGAGGCCGAGCCCGAACAGCGGCGCGATCAGGGCAAAGCCCGCGATCAGCGGGAAGACCAGCGCCAGCATCCCGTAGTCGAAGGCCATGCGGGAGATCGCGAGGCCCGCGAGGGGATAGAGGAGACAGAGCATGATGACGTCTGTCCGGCAGGCGCCGAAATCACGGACTCCCTTGGCGAGCGAATCGCCGACATCGGCGGCGGTGATGCGACGGACCGTGGGCGGCGCGGTCGCGCGGTCCTCCCAGGCTCCGTCCATCGAATCGGCCGTCGACCCGACGGCCTGGCTTGTCTGCTTGAGATGGTCCCATCCCCATTCGAGGGGATTTCGCACGTGGTTCTGCGTCGCCATGACTGCCTCCTTGCGAACGAACGTCCGAAGGTCGCGGTCCGTCGCGATCACGACGAAGCGCGATCCACCACAAGGAGAGAGTCTACGCCCGGCAGAGGGGGAAGTCTCCCCCTCTCCGGGTACGGCGACGACAGCCGTTCGCTACTGCGAGAACTTGAGGTACTGGGCCACGAAATCGCAGCCGACGCTCTTGGAATAGGCGTCGATCAGCTTCTTCGTGATCGGGCCCGGCGCTTTGCCGTCGCCGACCGGTGCGCCGTTGAAGCTCTTCACAGGCAGGATGCAGAGGCTGGTCGAGGTGAGGAACATCTCCTCGGCGTTGGCGGCATCGAACAGGTCGACATCGCCTTGGGTGCACTCGACGCCGATCTGCTTGGCCATATCCATGGTCATCTGGCGGCTGACGCCCGGCAGCACATAGCGCTCCGACGGCGTGAAGAGCTGGCCCTCGCGCACGATGAAGATGTTGCTGCCCAGGCCCTCGGCGAGGTTGCCGTTCTCGTCGAGCAGGATCGGCCAGGCGTCGGGATTGAGCGCCTTGATGGGCTTCTCGGCCATGATCATGTTGAGATAGTTGTGCGTCTTGGCGCGGGGCGAGAGCATCGACGGCGCGATGCGGCGTGCCGTCGTGGTCATCGCTTCGGCGCCCTCGCGGTAGAGCTTGCCGCGCTTGGCGAGCGGCAGGGGCGTCATCTCGATCACGACCTGCGGGCCGACATTGTCCCAACCTTCGTCGCCCACCGCGTCGACGCCGCGGCTCACCCGCTGGCCCAGCCACCAGTCGCCGACATCGGCGCGCAGATGTTCGTTGCGCGCCACGACCTCCTCGCTGTGCGCGATCATCTCCTTCGGCGACAGGCCGGGATCGATCTGCAGGTAGCGCAGCGAGCGGTAGAACCGGTCGATATGCTCCTTCAGACGGAACGGCACGCCGTTGAAGGTGCGGGTCATGTCGAAGGCGCCGTCGCCGTATTTCCAGCTGCGGTCGCGGAACGGGATCATGACCTCGTTCTCCGGCACGAACTTGCCGTTGAACCAGGCGATACGTTGATTGCTGAGTTGCTGGGCCATGCTTTTCTCCTGATCAGTTGGCTTGAAGTTCGAAGGCTGCGGCGGTGGTCGGCTGGCTGCGCCGCTTCCTGGCGGTAGCGGGGGCGGCCGGCGCGATGTTGCCGTTCTCGTCGGCGAGGTCGGCGACATAGGATAGGGCGCGCCGGATGTCGTTCTCCATTTCACGGCGGGCGCCCGCCGCGTCGCGCGCCTGCAGCGCTTCGATGAGACGCTGCCGGCCGGCCGGTCCGCGCGACGAAGAGATGAAGTCGGGATAGAGAAGGTTCATGTAGGGACCGGTCTGCAGCCACAGGCCTTCGATCAGGCGCAGCAGGGTCGGCTGCCCGGCCGCCTCGTAGACGGCGAAATGGAATTCGCGCACCTTCTGGCGGTCGGTGGCGCTGTCCCCGCGGTTGCGGGCGACGATGATCTCACGGGCCGCCCGGCGGATCCCGGCGATCTGGCTGCGCGTCGCCGCGAGCGCCGCCTTGGCCGTCGCGAGGCCCTCCAGTTCCATCCGGATGTCGCGCAGTTCGATGACCTTGTCGCGCGTCATCAGCGGCACACGGACCGACCGGTTGGGATTCATCTCGAACGCGCCTTCGGCCACCAGCCGGCGCAGCGCCTCGCGGACCGGCGTCAGGCTGACGCCCAGCTCGCCGGCGACATACCGGAAGGTGACCTTCTGGCCCGGCGCGAAACGTCCCGACGTCAGCGCTTCGCGCAGGGAATCGTAGACCTGCTGGCGGAGCGAGGTGTCGGCGGCATCCAGAGTGGTCGCGGTACGAGGCATCGGTTGCGGAGCTTAACCCAGGCGCGCCGAATTTGTGATCACAAAAATGCATTGCTGGGGTGAGAGGCGGCCGCTAGGCTCGGCGCGATTTGTGATCACATTATTTTTGCCGCACGCTGTTTCGTGGGCATCGTTCTTGCTGGGTGAGGGACATGCGCTCCTACGCGAAATCGATCGCACTCTATGAGAAGACCCGAAAGCACCTGGCCGGTGGCGTCAGCAGCAACGTGCGCTATGCCAGCGTGCCGGTGCCGCTGTTCTTTGCGCGCGGCGAGGGTGCCCGGCTCCACGACGTCGATGGCAACGTGCATATCGACTACGTGCTGGGCAACGGACCGGCCATTCTGGGGCACGCGCCGAAGACGGTGGTGGAGGCTGTTGCCGCCTCCTTGGGCGAGGGCCAGCTCTTTGCCGCGCAGAATCCGCGGGAGACCGAACTGGCCGAGCGTCTGTGCGGCCTGCTGCCGGGCGCGGACGTCGTGCGCTTCACCACGTCGGGCACGGAAGCCGTGCTGATGGCCTTCCGTCTGGCCCGCGCCTTCACCGGCCGCGACAAGATCCTGAAGTTCGAAGGCCATTATCACGGCTGGAGCGACCAGGCCTATATCAGTGCCCGGCCGCCGCTGAACGAGGCGGGCCCTGCCGACGCGCCGGTCCCGGTCGCGGGTTCGCCCGGCATGCCGGCCAGCGTGCTGGGTGACGTCGCCGTCTGCACCTGGAACGATCTCGACCTGCTGGAGCAGACGCTGGAGCGCCATCGCGGCGAGATCGCCGGGGTGATCATGGAGCCGGTCATGGTGAACGGCGGCGCGATCCCGCCGGCGCCGGGCTATCTCGAGGGCGTCCGCGCGCTCTGCGACAAGCACGGCGCCCTGTTCATCTGCGACGAGGTCATCACCGGCTTCCGGGTCGGCCTGCGCGGCGCCCAGGGCAAGTTCGGCGTGACCGCCGATCTCAGCATCTATGCAAAGGCGGTGGCGGCAGGGTTCCCGCTGGCCATGGTCGCCGGCCGGCGCGACATCATGGATACGCTGGCCGACAAGGGCGTGATGCACGGCGGCACCTACAACGGCAATGTCCAGAGCATGGCGGCGGCGCTGGCGGCCCTGGATGTGCTCGAAGCCGATGGCGGCGCGGTCTATCGCGATCTCGAAGCGCGCGGCACGGAGCTGATGCAGGGCCTCGCGTCGCTGGCCAGGAAGCACAAGCTGCCGATCCTGGTGCAGGGCATGCCGGCGATCTTTCAGACCTTCTTCACCACAGCGCCGGCACCGCGGAACTATCGCGACTCGGCGGCCTGCGATCGCGATGCCATGCTGGCCTTTCATGCGGCGCTGCAGGAAGAGGGCGTCCGGGCCCAGCAGGCCGGCAAATGGTTTCTCTCCACGGCGCACGACAGGCCGGTCATCGAGGAAACGCTCGCCGCCGCCGACCGCGCCATGGCCAAAGTGGCGCGCGCCTAGATGTCGGATATCCGTCTCGAAGCGGTGACCAAGCGCTACGGTACATTCGCGGCGGCCGATTCGGTCGATCTCTCGGTGACGCAGGGGGAGTTCGTCACCATCCTGGGGCCGAGCGGCTCGGGCAAGACGACGCTCCTGTCGCTGATCGCCGGCCTCAACCGGCCGACCGCCGGGCGCATCTTCATCGGCGGCCGCGACGTCACCCACGCGAGCGCGCAGGAACGCAATATCGGGCTGGTCTTCCAGTCCTACGCGCTGTTCCCGCACATGACCGTGCTGGAGAACGTCCTGTTCCCTCTGGGTGTGCGAAAGATCGGCGGCGCCGAGGCGGACAAGCTTGCGCGCGACGCCCTGAAGCTGGTCCGTCTCGACGGGCTGGAGACGCGCCGCCCGTCGCAGCTTTCGGGCGGCCAGCAGCAGCGCGTGGCGCTGGCCCGCGCCGTGGTCTTCAAGCCCGACATCCTGCTGCTCGACGAGCCGCTCGGTGCGCTCGATCGCAAGCTGCGCGAGGAGCTGCAGGTCGAGCTGAAGCAGCTGCAGCGCACGCTGGGCGTCACGACCCTGCTGGTGACGCACGACCAGGAAGAGGCACTGTCCCTGTCGGACCGCATCATGGTGCTCGACAAGGGTCGCACGCAGCAGGTCGCGGCGCCGACCGAGGCCTATCTCAGGCCGGCAAACCGCTTCGTCGCCGAGTTTCTGGGCATCGCCAATTTCGTCGGCCTGCCCGACGGGCGGCAGGGCGTGGTGCGCCCGGAACGCGTGCGGCTCACGACGGACGGGCAGGGCCAGGCGGCGCGCGTCGTCGAGGCGATCTATCTGGGCCAGATGGTACGCTACCACCTCGCCCTCGAGAGCAATCAGCCGGTCGTGGTCGCCGTGCCGTTTCTCGGCACGGCCTACGCGCCGGGAGAGCGTGTCAGCGTTTCGTGGGAGTTGGCCGACGTTTGGCCAGTAACATAGAGGGGATCGAGATGAAGAGACGTACATTCGTCGGTGCGGCCGCTGCTCTGCCGGCCGTGAGCCTCCTGTCCGGGACCGCGCGCGCGCAGGTCAAGGAAATCCGCATGATCGAGTCGGGCGGCAAGTCCGGCGAATCGATCGAGGTGGGGTACATCGAGCCGTTCACCAAGAAGACCGGCATCAAGGTCATTCGCGAGAGCCCGAACTCGCTGGGCAAGCTGCGCGCGCTGGTCGAAAGCGGCCAGACCAGCACGGTTCTGATGGAGCTGGGCTCGGGCACGCTGGTGCAGGCCAAGAACCTGAAGCTGATCGAACCGATCGACTGGGCGGCCGTAAATCCGGCGGCGATGTTCCCCGAGGCCAAGAACGAGTACGGCTTCGGCTACCAGTACTTCTCGACCATCATGGCCTGGCGTGCCGGAGCCAAGGCCCCCAAGAACTGGGCGGAATTCTTCGACACCAAGGCCTTTCCGGGCAAGCGTTGCCTGCCCGACTTCCCGCACTACAGCCTGCCGTTCGCCGTCATGGCGACGGGCGTGCCGGCCGATAAATTGTTCCCGCTCGATGTCGAGACAGGCTTCAAGAAGCTGAACGAGATCAAGAAGGATATCGCCGTCTGGTGGAAGGCGGGCGCCCAGCCGCCGCAGCTCATGAAGGACAACGAGGTCCAGTACTCGATCTGCTGGTCGGGCCGCGTCGTCGGCGATCCGGCCTTCGGCTACAACTTCGCGGGCGGCATGGCCGACCTGGCCTACTTCTCCATCGTCAAGGGGTCGAAGCCCGAGGATCGTGCCGCGGCCTACAAGCTGATGTACGAGATGTCGCTGCCCGCGAACCAGGCCAAGGCGGCGACGGTGATCTCCTATACCGGCCCGAGTCCCGATCTCGACGCGCTGCTGCCCAAGGACAAGCTGGCCGACTTCCCGTCGAGCAAGCAGAACAAGTCGGTCCAGTGGTTCCAGAATGCCGAGTGGTGGGCGGCCAATGGCGAGGCCGTCAACAAGAAGTGGGAAGCCTTCAAGCTCGGGCTGTAATCACGCTCTTCACCGGGGGCGCGCCACTGCGCGCGGGGTAGTCCCCGCGCTTAAGTGGCGCGTCTTTCATCATCATGATCGCGCCACTGGAGTGGCGCGCCCCCAGCAATGATATGGACGAATGACACGGACGAATCGCCTCGAAGGTTTCGGATTCATCGCGCCGCTGCTGGTGCTGATGGTCGTCGCCTTCAATGCGCCCATCGTCTACATGCTGGGCCTCGCCTTCTGGGAGAAGGGGCGGGGCTTCACGCTCGAACATTACGAAGGTCTGCTCGAGGCGCCGGTCTATCTGCGCGTGCTGGGCAACACGATGCGCATTGCGCTGATCGCCACGATTGCCAACGTCGTCATCGGCTACCCGCTGGCGCACTGGATGCGCGGGCTCGGCAGCCGGGGTCGCATGATCGCGCTGGCGCTGGTCGTGCTGCCGTTCTGGGTCTCGATCCTCGTCCGCACCTATGCGTGGATCGTCGTGCTGGGCAATGGCGGGCTGGTGAATCGGGCGCTGCAATGGAGCGGCCTCACCGATGCGCCGGTCTCGTTCCTCTACAACGAGCTGGGCGTGACGATCGGCATGGCCAACGTGCTGCTGCCGTTCCTCGTGCTGCCGCTGTTCGCCGCCATGATCCGCATCGACGACCGGCTGCTCCAGGCCGCCGCGTCGCTGGGCGCCCCGCCGCGCACCATCTTCTGGAAGGTCTACTTCCCGCTCACCCTGCCGGCGCTGGCCGCGGGCGCGCTGCTGGTCTTCATCCTCTGCCTGGGCTTCTACGTGACGCCGGCGATCCTGGGCGGCGGCCGGGTGCCGATGATCTCCAACCTGCTCGACACGCTGATCAACCAGATCCCGCGCTGGGAGCAGGCCTCCGCCATCTCGACGATCCTGCTGATCGTGACGCTCGCGATCTTCGCGGCCTATCGGCGGCTCGACCGCAAGGCGTCGGCATGAGTGGCTCTTTCAGCCTCCTCTCCCCCGGTAGGGGGAGAGGCTGGGTGAGGGGGCAACGCACGGACCCGCCCCCTCACCTAACCTCTCCCCCTATCGGGGGAGAGGAATACGAGAAAGCACGAGTATGATCGGCGGTTCGGTCTGGACGCGGCGCGGGCTGGCGGCCATGGGCATCTTCGGCCTGGTCTTCCTCACCGTGCCGCTGGTCATCGTGATCCCGATGTCCTTCTCCTCGGCGCGGGCGCTGACCTTTCCGCCGCCCAGCCTGTCGCTGCGCTGGTACGAAACCTTCTTCGGCGATCCGCGCTGGATGGACGCGATGTGGACCTCGACCTTCGTCGCCGCCATCTCGTCGGTCGCGGCGCTGATCCTGGGCGGGCTCGCGGCCTATGGCTTGCGGCGCGGCACCTTCAAGGGGCGCGACTGGGCCGAGGGCAACTTCATGGCGCCGCTGATCGTGCCGACGATCATCGTGGCCATCGCGCTCTATCTCGCGCTGGCCAAGGTCGGGTTGCTGGGCTCCTTGCTGGGCCTCGTGGTCGCCCACACCCTGCTCAACGTGCCGTTGGTCATGATGGTGCTGGGCGTGGCGATCCGCGAATTCGACCAGAGGATCGAGCAGGTCGCCTGGAGCCTCGGTGCCTCGTGGGGCTACACGATGCGCAAGGTGGTGCTGCCGAACCTGGCGCCCAGCGTGTTCGCGGCCTGGATCTTCGCCTTCATCGGCAGCTTCGACGAGGTCATCGTCACCTCGTTCATCGCCGGCAAGTACGAGACCGTGCCGAAGAAGATGTTCAACGAGCTGATCCTCGAGGTGAACCCGACCATCACGGCCGTCGCGACCCTGCTCATCGCCTTCACCGTACTGGCGCTCGCCGCCGTCGCCTTCGTGCTCGGTCGTGCAGGGAAGCTCAAGGAGACTGTGGTCTAGGCGGGTGGGTACTCCGTCACGATTTCGTTCGTGGACTGGAAATGCGGCGAAGCTACAAACGAGCCTTGTTGAGAGGACCGTGTCCTACGTGATCCAGACGAGGAGGCTTGTGTGCCTGCAATCGAGAATTTCCCCAACGGCGATCTGCTGACGAGCGACGCGCAGTATTTCGACTACAGCTCCGCCGCGAACCCGATCCAGCAGGGCATCATCCCGCCGGTGCCGTACCGCACCTTCTCGCCGTCCTTCTTCGGCGAGGGACCGACCCGCGTGCAGCCGCTCGATGTCAGCGAGGAGCTGGGGATCGTCGGACCCGCGACAAGCCCGGCGCTCTGCGCCAACTTCATCCGGATCGTCCGCGGCTCGCTCATGACCTCGGCCGAGGCGACCAGCCAGGTGTTCTTCGTGTTCCAGGGCAGCGGGCGGACCGACGCCTGCGGGGAGACGATCCACTGGTCGCAGGGCGATTACATGGTGCTGCCGGCGCACGGCCACGCGCTTCATCACTCGGACGGCGAGGCGGGGCTCTACTGGGTGCACGACGCGCCGCTACTGCGCTATCTCGGCGCGACGCCGACGGTCGCGCGCTTCAAGCCGACCTTCTATCAGCACAGCAAGGCGCAGCAGAAGCTCACGGAGATCGCCACCGATCCCAGGACCGCGAACGCCAATCGCGTCAGCGTGCTGCTCGCCAACCGCAATTTTCCCAGCACCCGGACCATCACCCACACGATGTGGACCATGTTCGGCCTGCTGCCCAAGGATGCGGTCCAGTATCCGCACCGGCACGAGTCGGTGGCGATCGATTTCGTGATCGACTGCAAGCCCGGCTGCTACACGATGATCGGCACGGAACTCGACGAGTCCGGGATGATCAGGAACGGTCGGCGCGAGGACTGGGCGCCCGGCGCCAGCTTCATCACGCCACCGGGCTACTGGCATTCGCACCACAACGAATCGGGCGAGGATGCCCATGTCCTGCCGATCCAGGATGCCGGGCTGCACACCTATCTGCGCACCCTGGAGATCATGTTCAGCCATCCCGGGCACGATCGCACCGCGCATATTTCGCAGACGCCGTAGGGGCGAAAATCCTGTCTGGCGGCCTTCCCGCTGGTGCAGTATGTGGCGCCAGGATCGGGAGGCAACGATGAATCACCCCAGGCGCGTGCGGCTCGTCGAAGTCGGGCCGCGCGACGGTTTGCAGAACGAGGCGAAGCCGGTGTCGGTCGAGGCCAAGGTGGCGCTGATCGACGCGCTGTCGGCCGCCGGCCATTCGGCCGTCGAGGCCGGCAGCTTCGTGTCGCCCAAGTGGGTGCCGCAGATGGCCAACACCGACCAGGTGATGGCCCGCATCCAGCGCAAGGACGGCGTGAGCTATCCGGTGCTGGTGCCCAACAAGCAGGGCATGAACGGGGCGGTCGAGGCCGGAGTCGGCGAGATCGCGATCTTCACCGCGGCGTCGGAAGCCTTCTGCCGCAAGAACACCAACTGCTCGATCGACGAGAGCTTCGAGCGGTTCGCGCCGGTGATGGAAGCGGCGCAGAAGCACGGCATGAAGGTGCGCGGCTACGTCTCGACCGTGATCGCCTGTCCCTACGACGGCAAGGTGGCGCCGGCCAAGGTCGCCGAAGTGTCGGAGCGGCTGTTCCGGATGGGCTGCTACGAGGTCTCGCTCGGCGACACGATCGGAGTCGGCACGCCCGGCGACTGCGTCGCCATGATCGATGCGGTGGCCGAGAAGATGCCGCGCGAGAAGATCGCCGCCCACTTCCACGACACCTACGGCCAGTCGCTGGCCAACATCCTGGCGGTCATGGAACGCGGCATCGCGGTGTTCGACACCGCCGTTGCGGGCCTCGGCGGCTGTCCCTACGCCAAGGGCGCCTCGGGCAATGTCGGCACCGAGGACGTGATCTACCTGATGAACGGCCTCGGCATCGACCACGGCGTCGACCTCGACGCGGTGGCCGCGGCCGGCCGCGCGATCTGTACCGCGTTGGGCCGCGAGCCGGCGTCCAAGGTGGCGCAGGCGCTGAAGGCGAAGGCCGCCGCCTAGGAATTGCGGGCGGGCGTGAGATCCTGCGCTGCGCTCAGGATGACAAGAATTCCGATTCGTTCTCTTGGCAGGCCGTTGAAAAAGCCGGAGTCCTGGCGAATAAACGAAACACTCGAAATAACCGAAACAATTGAAACGAATGTCGCACCCTGAATTCTGGGGCGTGGCGAATCGTTCGCACAACAATGTTGCTCGTCGGTGGTTCTGAAAGGGCTATTCGAGCGAATTTTTTCATGTCGAGCCGCTATTCCTCGACCCGCTGAAAGCGGAGGAACTTTCCAATCCGGGCCCGACCTGGGCCTTTGAAGGCCTCGATGGCGGAATCGCTGAGACGCATCGGCACTGTACCGGACTCGGCCATGGCGATCCGCTCGGCCGTGGCGGGAGCCGCGGGCAGGTCCCGGCCGGTCGCCGCCCGCACCGCCGAGAGAATGGCGGCGGGCGCCTGGACGTGAGGCATCTCGCCAATGCCGTTGAAGCCGAAGGGAATACCCGGCACCGGTCTCTCCACGAACCGGCAATTCACGACGGGGGCGTCCGCCATGCGGGGCAGGTGATAGTCGCGCCAATCGCCGTTCACCGGCCGACCCTCGCAGTATTCGAGCGACTCGCTCAAGGCGAACCCGAGGCCCATCAGCGAGCCGCCGGTGATTTGTCCCAGAGCCAGCGCGGGGTTTGCGACCCGGCCGGCATCCTGGACGACGTCCATTTGAACCACCCGGACGAGTCCCAGTTCGACATCGACATCCACGACGCATCGATTGGCCGAGAAGGAAAGCGCGACGTGAACCGGTTCCGGGGCGTGGGGATCGTCCACCGGCCGGGTCGTGCGCTGGTCGAAGCGCTCGGTTGCCCGGAAGACGAGGCCCATCCCGGCCTCCGCTACGGGCGCCAATCGATCGCCCTGGCGTGAGACGACGAAATCGTCCCGGATATCCAGCGCCGCGGCATCGAGACCGTGCTCGCGCCCGAAGAATTCCAGAAACCTTTCCTTGAGGCGGGTGGCCGCCAGGTGGATTGCCGGACCGGACGTTATCGTCTGCTGCTGCGCGTCGGTGCTGGCGGCGGCCGGCATGGCGGTGTCGCAGCCGGCAACCCTGACGTCGCTCACGCCGAGGCTCGACTGGACGATCTGTATCGCAATGGCCACGAATCCCTGTCCAACTTCGGCCGCGGCGCAATCCACGGTCACGACGCCGTCGTGGAGGGTCAGGAGCGCCGTTGAATTCACCGGACATCCTTCCGAGAAGCAGGTGTTCTTGACGGCAGCCGCAAGGCCGACGCCGCGACGGACATGCCTGTGGCGCGTCGGCGTCGCGACGCCGCCGGGAAGGGCGGACCGGGCGGACCTGGGCTCGTCCGCGGACGGAACCGGAGGCAGCGCCATCGCCTGGCAGAGGTCGACCAGTTCGGAGACCGGCGCCGGTCGGTCCTGCACCTGCCGGAAGGTCCATGTGTCGCCGGGCTTGATCAGGTTCCTGCGGCGCAGTTCGGCGCCGTCCATGCCGAGGGTGCGGGCAAGCCTGTCCATATTGGACTCGCAGGCGAAGATCGGTTCCACGACCCCGAAGCCGCGCATGGAGCCGCACATGCCGTTGTTGGTGGCCACCGCCCAGCCTTCGATCGAGGCGTTGGGAACGTTGTAGGCGCCCTGGATCAGCGAGCAGGAGTTGCCGATACCCGCCGCCGCGGTGTGGCTGTAAGGGCCATCCTCCAGCAGGATCCGTGCTTCGAGCTTGACGAGGGTTCCGTCACGGTTGGCGTGGTGCCGTACCCAGATCCTGCTCGGGTGACGGTGATAGCGGGCAAGGAAGGTCTCCCGGCGCGAATAGACGAACTTGACCGGCCGGCCGGTATGGAGCGCGAGCAAGGCACCATGCACCTG
>JAESFK010000341.1_pt1 | contig 27303 bp, 24 predicted proteins | sample 9269391 | NCBI WGS metagenome assembly JAESFK01 (sample SAMN14506231, study PRJNA617097) | algae metagenome | isolation source: Drouetiella hepatica UHER 2000/2452 and co-occurring heterotrophs from... | place: Slovakia: Slovak Paradise National Park, Hrabusice, Kosice Region | collected 2000-01-01
TCCGCGACTACATGAACAAGGTGCGCGATCTCGGCTTCGATGAAAAATGCTTCATCCTCGTCGGCGTCGGCCCGCTTGCGTCCGCCAAGACAGCCAACTGGATCCGTAACAACGTACCCGGCATCCATATCCCGGATGCAATCATCAAGCGGCTGGAAGGCGCGCATGATCAGAAGAAGGAAGGCAAACAGCTCTGCATCGACATCATCAACGAGGTGAAGGAGATCAAGGGCGTTTCCGGCGTGCACGTCATGGCTTACCGGCAGGAAGAATATGTCGCGGAGATCGTCCATGAATCGGGCGTTCTGAAGGGCCGCACACCCTGGAAGCGCGAAGAGAATCCGGGCGACAGCATGGTTGCTCACAGGTTGGAGCAGCTGAAGGACGGCAAGACGGAAAATCAGGAAGAGATGGCAGATATCGCAGCCCACCATCCGCATTGACGATGCAAGTGAACAACCGGGGCGTCGCAACATCCACGCCTATCGAAAACCCTTCAGGCGCGATACGAGAAAACGCGCCCACCGACCCAGAGGATCATGTATGACCCGCACCATCGTTGCCTCCGCCACCCGCGAAATCATCATCGGTTTCGACCAGCCCTTTTGCGTCATCGGTGAGCGCATCAACCCGACCGGCCGCAAGAAGCTGGCCGCCGAGATGATCGTCGGCAATTTCGATACCGTCATCAAGGATGCGCTCGAGCAGGTGGCAGCGGGCGCCACGATGCTTGACGTCAATGCCGGTGTCACCTCCGTCAACCCCAACGAGACCGAACCGGGCCTGCTGGTCCAGACGCTTCAGATCGTCCAGGGGCTGGTCGATGTTCCGCTATCGATCGACAGTTCGGTTTCGGCTGCCATCGAGGCCGCCCTCAAGGTCGCCAAGGGTCGCCCGCTGGTGAACTCGGTCACCGGCGAGGAAGAAAAGCTCGAGGCCATCCTGCCGCTCTGCAAGAAATACGACGTTCCGGTGGTTGCCATTTCCAACGACGAGACCGGCATCTCGATGGACCCGGACGTTCGTTTCGCAGTTGCGAAGAAAATTGTCGAACGCGCCATGGATTATGGTATCAAGCCGCACGACATCGTGGTCGATCCGCTGGTCATGCCGATCGGCGCTCTGGGCGATGCGGGCCGCCAGGTCTTCGCGCTCCTCCATCGCCTGCGCAACGAACTGAAGGTCAACACTACCTGCGGCCTGTCGAACATCTCGTTTGGCCTGCCGCATCGCCACGGCATCAATGCCGGCTTCATCCCCATGGTTATCGGTGCGGGCATGACATCGGCGATCATGAACCCCTGCCGTCCGCAGGAAATGGAAGCCGTTCGCGCGGCAAACGTCTTGAACGGTACCGACCAGAATTGCGGCACCTGGATCATGACCTATCGCGATCACAATCCGGCAGGTGGTCACGCGGCCCCGGCCGCTGCAGCTCCCGGCGCCTCCAGTGGCCGCCGTGGTGGCCGTGCTGGACGCGCCGGAGCCCGGACAGACGAACCGGCCGACGCAAAGGCGGAATAACCGCCAGAAAAGAGACATGATGTTTTTCAGTGCCGATCTGCTCGACGAGTTCGCCAGCCTGTGGTTTCAGGCGCCGATGGTCATATCCTCGCGCCTGCAGGATTTTGCCCTCTCCGGCGGATCGCCGGGCGGAGCAGCCGAAGTCAGCCGGATGATCACCGAAAAGCTCTCTGCCGCCAGCGAAAGCGTCATGGCCGTCAATGCCGCGATGATGAAGGAAGGCATGATTGCCGCCACTGCGCTGGCGACCGGCACCTGCGCTGGCCTTGCCGGCGCGTCTGACCGAGTCGCAGTCGCGGCACTGAAACCATACGGCAAGCGGGTTCGCGCCAATGCGCGGCGGCTGAGTGAATAGGCCAAGCGAATAGGAATGAACTGACCGTGTCCGCACAGGAAAACAAAAGCGATCCTCTCGTCCTGTTCATGCCATCCGGCAAGCGCGGACGTTTTCCCATTGGCACGCCGGTGCTCGACGCGGCGCGCACGCTCGGCGTCTATGTCGAAAGTGTCTGTGGCGGCCGGGCGACCTGTGGGCGATGTCAGATCTCTGTGCAGGAAGGCAATTTCGCCAAACACAAGATCGTCTCCTCGCTCGACCACATCTCGCTCAAAGGGCCGAAAGAGGAACGCTACGAGAGCATTCGCGGCCTGCCGGACGGCCGACGCCTGTCCTGCTCGTCGCAGATCCTCGGCGACCTCGTCATCGACGTGCCGCAGGATACGGTCATCAATGCGCAGGTGGTGCGCAAGGCGGCCACCGACCGGGTAATCGAGCGTAACGCCGCCGTCCAGCTTTGCTATGTCGAGGTCGACGAGCCCGATATGCACAAGCCGCTCGGCGATCTCGACCGGCTGAAAGTCATGCTGGAAAAGGACTGGGGCTGGAAGGATCTTTTGATCGCGCCGCACCTCATTCCGCAAGTCCAGGGTATCCTGCGCAAGGGCAACTGGGGCGTCACCGCCGCCATCCACCGCGACATGGACTCATCGCGCCCGTTCATTGTCGGGCTCTGGCCGGGACTGAAGAATGAGGCCTATGGCGTCGCCTGCGACATCGGTTCGACCACCATTGCCATGCATCTGGTTTCGCTCTTGTCCGGCCGCATCGTCGCCTCGTCGGGCACCTCCAACCCGCAGATCCGCTTCGGCGAAGACCTGATGAGCCGGGTCTCCTATGTGATGATGAACCCGGACGGCCGGGAAGCCATGACCAAGGCGGTGCGCGAGGCCATCAACGTTCTGATCGGCAAGGTCTGCGCCGAGGGCGAGGTCGATCGCCACGACATTCTCGACATGGTGTTTGTCGGCAATCCGATCATGCACCACCTGTTCCTCGGCATTGACCCGACCGAACTCGGCCAGGCGCCATTCGCACTCGCCATCTCCGGCGCGCTGCAATATTGGGCGCACGAGATCGATATCGACGTCAACCGCGGCGCCCGCCTCTATATGCTGCCCTGCATCGCAGGCCATGTCGGCGCCGATGCCGCCGGTGCGACATTGGCTGAAGGTCCCTATCGCCAGGACCGGATGATGCTTTTGGTCGATGTCGGCACCAATGCCGAAATCGTGCTCGGCAACAAGGATCGTGTCGTCGCCGCCTCCTCGCCGACCGGTCCAGCCTTCGAAGGTGCCGAGATTTCATCGGGCCAGCGGGCAGCCCCCGGTGCCATTGAGCGCGTCCGCATCGATCCGGAAACGCTGGAGCCGAAATTCCGCGTTATCGGCGTCGACAAATGGTCGGATGAAGAGGGTTTTGCCGAAGCGGCCACAGCCGTCGGCGTTACCGGTATTTGCGGCTCGGCGATCATCGAGGTGGTGGCCGAGATGTATCTCTGCGGCATCATTTCCGAAGACGGCGTGGTCGACGGCGGCATGGCGGCAAGGAGCCCGCGCATCCTGCAGAACGGCCGCACCTTCTCCTACCTGTTGCACGACGGCGACCAGCGTATCACGGTGACGCAGAATGACGTTCGCGCCATTCAGCTTGCCAAGGCGGCACTCTATGCCGGCATCAAGCTTTTGATGGAAAAGCTCGGTATCGAGCATGTCGATACGATCCGCTTCGCCGGTGCGTTCGGCTCCTTCATCGATCCGAAGTACGCGATGGTTCTCGGCCTCATCCCGGACTGCGATCTCTCCGAGGTCAAGGCTGTCGGCAATGCGGCTGGAACCGGCGCGTTGATGGCGCTGCTGAACCGCGGCCATCGCCGCGAGATCGAGCAAACCGTCAGCAAAATCGAGAAGATAGAGACGGCGCTTGAATCAAAATTTCAAGAACATTTCGTCTATGCGATGGCGCTTCCGAACAAGGTCGACACCTTCCCGAAACTCTCGGCAGCGGTCACTTTGCCGGAACGCAAAGTGCTGTCCGACGATGGTGGAGACGGCGGCGGCCGACGCAGGCGGCGCAGCCGCGAATAGAAGGGCGAACCGGCGGCAGATCGACGATGTGGTCGATACGGTCGCAGCACGGCTGGTCAACACCCGCGCCGTCTGCCGGTCGTCCTATATTCACCCAAAGGTCTTTGCGGATTTCGAGACCGGCGCGCTCGCAGACCTTGCGAAGATGCGTCCAAGCCGCAGCGAAACGCTGACGCGCTGGATGGATGCGGACGAAATCCGGGTGCAGCGCTGGCTGAGGAAGGGTGAAATGTAAGTGCAGTCTTCAAACCGCCAACAAACCGTAACCTTTGCAGGATTTTGGCTCTGTGTTGATCATATGGGCACCCAATTTCCGCCCTCATGCTCGCCCTTGTGGCGGGCATCCAGCCAGCTCAAGTCTTTGAGCTGAAAAGAGTCTTTTGACCCGACGGACGTCGGGTCGCTGGGTCCCCGCCACACGGGCGAGGATGACGGAGTTTGGGGAACCACTCTGCAGAGCGGACACCACTGAGGCAGAAAGCTGAAGGGCACACGTAAGCGCCACCATTTACCTACTGCAATCCGATAAACGCGGTGCGCACGTACTCGGCAACGGCCAGAACCGGCGGCGACGGATTGTCGACGACCTGCAGGCCGATATTGTAGTGGCCGAGTTCCGGCAGGCCTTCGGCTTCGCCCAGCGCCACGAGATCACCCTGGACGAGGTAGCGCGGCAAAGGCGCGATCGCCAGGTCCGCCTGGATGGCGGCGCGTTGGCCCGTTGTATGGGCGCTCAGAAACGCCACGCGGAACTTGCGGCCGGACCGGGTGAGTTGGTCCACCGCATCGGCACGCCAGACGCAGCCATCTTCCCACATCGAAATCGGCAGCGGTTCGCGCGTGTGCGCCGTTCCGCATTTTATGCCGGCCCAGACGAGCCTTTCGGAAACGAGGATTTCCCCGCCGCCGGTGTTCTCGCCTGCCAAGCTGTTGAAGATGGCAATGTCCATCCGATGTTCTTCGACACGCTTGCGCATGACGGTGCTGGTGCCAATGGTCACATCGACCGTGACATTCGGATAGGATTCGGCAAAGCGCTTCAGCACTTCCGGCAGGATGCGCTCGCCGATATCTTCCGGGGCGCCGACGCGCACGACACCGTTCATGTCGGGCAGGAGGAAACGTGACACCGCTTCGTTGTTCAGCGCCAGCATGCGCCGCGCGAACCCGAGCAGCACCTCACCCTTCGGCGTCAGCGATACCGAACGCGCATCGCGCAGGAAGAGAACGCATCCGAGCATCTCCTCAAGTTTCTTGATCTGCATCGAGACCGCCGAAGGCGTCCGGTAGACCGTTTCAGCGGCAGTGGTAAAGTTCCCGGTCTCGGCGATGGCGACGAAGGTTTTCAGGATGTCCAGTTCGAGAAGCGGAAGGACATGCCGCAGCATCATGTTCATGGGAGCCTCACGGATCAGATTTTCTGAATAACAACATCACTTCATTTCGTTTGATTGAACCTCAAAGGAGGCCGATAGTCAAGTTGCAAACATCGAAGACGTGACGAAAGGAACTTCCCATGTCCCTGCACCACGACACGACATCCGTTGACAAGACACCCGTCCGGCTCCGTGCCGGCGGCTTCACGTTCTCCATGCGCCACATGTTTGCGCCGCTCGTCCAGCAACTGAGCGAGGGTCACCATGCTCGCAAGGTCACTGAGACGCGCAGAGCAACCCGGCGCGAAATCTCGTATCTGCCGGCCAGTCTGCAACAGGATCTGGCTTTCTCAGATGGCACGGTCATCGCACTGGAGCAGCGTTAAGCACGGGCCGCTTTATAACTGCCCTTGGAAACTTCGGCGCAGGCCTCTAAACTCGCAGCCAGTGGCGCGTTGCCTCTGGCCGGAAACGAGGGAGGAGAACTTAATCCGTGAAATATCGCCTGCTCGCCGCACTGTGTCTGGCTCCGCTTTTGCTTTTTGCCGTGGTGTTCCAGGGCGGAGCATGGGCGACGCGCAGCTACATGGACGAGGCATCGCTTCAGGCAAGCTCGGCCTTGCGGCTGGCCGTATCGGCACTGAGCGGACATCTCAGCCGCTATGAGCCGCTGCCGGCCCTGATCGCGGAGCATGACGACATCAAGGAACTCATTGCCCACCCGGATGACAAGGCGCTGCGTGACGCGGCGAATGTCTACCTCAAGGATATCAATCGGCTGCTGGAATCCTCCGACATCTACGTCATCACCCTGGACGGAAACACCATTGCCGCCAGCAACTATGAACAACCAGCAAGCTTCATCGGTCAGAATTTCAGCTACCGCCCCTATTTCCAGGATGCCGCCAAGGGCAGGCAATCGCGGTTTTATGCGCTGGGGACGACTTCGTTCAAGCGCGGCTACTATTTTGCCTCACCGATCCTCGTCAGAGGCCGGATCAGCGGCGTCATCGTTTTCAAGGTGGATATCGATTCGATCGAAACCTCATGGCGCGGCGGCGAGTACAAGATCTTCGTCTCCGACCCTGAAGGCATCGTCTTCATGACCGGCAGCCCGGAATGGCTCTATTCCAGTATCCTGCCGCTGAATGCCGAGCGCCTGAACAGGACACAGGCCTCGCGACGCTACGCCGAGGCGGAACTGAAGCCGTTGCCGATCACCCGCAGCATGCTTGACCATCACGAGTTGATGACTATGACCACAGCGGATCGCCGGGAGTATCTGGTCCTATCGCAATACATGCCCGAGGCCGACTGGACCGTGAATGTGCTGATGGATACCGCCTCCGTCCGCGCCCAGGCGCGCACCACCATCATCGCCATCGTGCTTTTCCTGTGCCTCGCCGGGCTTGCGCTGGCCATCGTCCTGCAGCGCCGCGCCCGTCTCGCCGAGCGGATGCGCATGCAGATCGAGGCGCGCAACGAGCTGGAGCACCGGGTCGAGGAGCGGACCGCCGATCTCGCTCTTGTCAACCAGCGCATCGAGGAAGAGATCGCCGAGCGGCGCATGACAGAACTGGAGCTGCGCAAGACCCAGGCCGATCTGATCCAGGCAGGAAAACTTGCCGGCCTCGGACAGATGTCTGCCGCCCTCTCCCACGAACTCAACCAGCCGCTGGCCGCCGCCAAGACCTATGCCGACAGCGCGGCCATGCTGATCGATCTGGAACGCGTGCCGGAAGCCCGTGATAACGTCCGGCGCATTTCAGGACTGATCGACCGCATGGCCTCTATCAGCCGCCACCTGCGCAATTTCGCCCGCAAGCCCAATGAGAAGCTTAGCCCCGTGGCGCTTGATGCCGTCATCGCCGATACGCTGGAAATCGTCTCTGCCCGTCTGAAGACCGCGGATGCATATCTGCTGATCGAACTCCACGACGATGCCGGAATTGTCAATGCCGGGTCGGTGCGGCTGCAGCAGGTGCTTGTCAATATCGTCACCAATGCGGCAGATGCCATCGAGGGCCTCGACGACCGGCGCATCCACGTTTCGGCTGAAAGGCGCGATGAAAAAATCATCCTGACCGTCAGGGACCACGGCCCCGGCGTACCGGCGGCGATCGCGGATCGCATCTTCGATCCTTTCTACACCACCAAGGGCGTCGGCAAGGGCCTTGGGCTTGGCCTGTCGATTTCCTACAACATCGTCAAGGATTTCGGCGGCAGCCTGTCCGTCTCCAACCATCCGGAGGGCGGTGCCGTGTTCCGGATCGAACTTGAGGCCGCGACGGCCGCCCGGGAGGCCGCCGAGTGAGCGATGCGCGCGTGCTTCTGGTCGATGACGAAGAGGAAATGCGCCACTCCACCGCGCAGGCGCTCGGATTGTTTGGCCTGGACGTCGATACATTTTCCAGCGCCGAGCATGTACTGGAGCTGATCGGCTACAGCTTTGCCGGCGTCATCATCAGCGATATCCGCATGCCCGGCATGGATGGCATGACGCTGCTACAGCGCATCCGCGAGGTTGACGCCGAAATCCCGGTCATCCTCGTCACCGGACATGGCGACGTGCAGCTCGCCGTCAAGGCAATGCGCGAGGGCGTCTACGACTTCCTCGAAAAACCGTTTACCGCCCAGCATCTGGCAGCGATCGCCCGCCGCGCGCTCGACCGGCGCAGCCTCGTCCTTGAAAACCGCCGCCTGCGGGCCGTTGCCGGCAAGCGTGACGATATCGAGGCACGGCTGCCCGGCCGGACACAGGCGATGGTCGATCTGCGCTACCGTCTGCGCGCCATCGGCGCCACCGACGCAGATACCTTGATCATCGGCGAAACCGGCGTCGGCAAGGAAGTGGTTGCCCGCGCGCTGCACGACATCAGCGCCCGCGCTGACCGGCCGCTGATCGCCATCAACTGCGCCGCGCTGCCGGAAAACCTGATCGAGAGCGAGCTGTTCGGCCATGAGGCCGGCGCTTTTCCGGGTGCCATCAGGCCACGCTACGGCAAGTTCGAGCATGGCCGCGGCGGCACCATCCTGCTCGACGAGATCGGCTCCCTGCCCTTCGACCTGCAGGCCAAGTTCCTGCGGGTCTTGCAGGAGCGGGTGATTACCCGCCTCGGTTCGAACGAGATCGTGCCGCTCGACGTGCGTTTCGTTGCCACCAGCAAAGTCAATCTCGAAGCGGAAGTCGCCGCCGGACGTTTTCGCGCCGATCTTCTCTACCGGCTGAATGTCGCGACGCTGCATGTGCCGTCACTGGCGCAACGAAAGGCAGATATTCCGCTACTGTTCCTGCAGCTGGTCCGGGAGGCGGCCGCGCGCTACGTGCGAAACGACATCGATGTCCCCCCGAGCCTGATCACCGAAATCGCCGAACGGTCCTGGCCGGGCAATGTCCGCGAACTGCGCAACGCCGCCGACCGGCTGGTCCTCGGTCTCGACCTGAAGCCTGACGAGGCGCAAGTGCGGCCGGAAAAACAGCGGCTGGCGGACAAAGTGGCGGACTACGAACGCGGCATCATCGCCAGCGCACTTGCCGCACATGGCGGCGCGTTGCGGCCCGTCTATGAACTCCTCGGCATCTCTCGAAAGACGCTCTACGAGAAAATGCAGAGATACGGCCTCGATAAAAAACTGCCCGCCGGGAACGACGATTACGCTGTTTGATCGCGCGATGGGTGGAAATCCACCCATGCTTTTTGGTGGATGTTCCCAACCTTACCCATGCTGCGCTGCACTTTCGGCGAAATTTGACGAATAGACTCGCTGAACGGTTGCCGTCTAACCCGCCTGCTCCTCAAATGAAGCATCCAGAATCGGCGCGGGAGGAGCTGCGTCGGCTGGCAACCTATTTCATCCGGGAGGATTTCGATGAAAACCCTGACAGCCATGCTTGGCATGACGGCGCTCGCTGCCGCTTCGCTCATTTCCCTTTCCGCCAGTGCCCAGACCTATCCGGACCGCACGATCACCATGGTCGTACCTTTCGCAGCCGGTGGACCGACCGATACGGTTGCGCGCCTGGTTGCCGAATCCATGTCGAAGGATCTCGGCCAGCAGATCGTCGTCGAGAACGTCGGCGGTGCGGGCGGCTCGCTCGGTGCCGGCCGCGTGGCTCAGGCCGATCCGGACGGCTACACGGTGCTCCTGCACCATATCGGCATGGCCACCAGCGCCACACTCTACCGCAAGCTTGCCTATGACACGCTGAACGCCTTTGAATATGTCGGTCTCGTCACAGACGTGCCGATGACGATCGTCGCCCGCAAGGATTTCGAGCCGACGGACCTCAAGGGCCTGATCGACTACGTCAAGGCCAACAAGGACACGGTGACCGTGGCCAATGCCGGTATCGGCGCTGCCTCGCACCTGTGCGGCATGATGCTCATGAGCGCCATCGAAACGCCGCTCGTCACCGTTCCCTACAAGGGCACCGGCCCGGCGATGACGGATCTGCTCGGCGGACAGGTCGACATCATGTGCGACCAGACCACCAACACCACCAAGCAGATCGTCGGTGGCACGATCAAGGCTTATGCCGTCACCTCACCTGCACGCCTTCCGGTCCTGCCGGACGTCCCGACAGCCGCCGAAGGTGGCCTGGCCGATTTCCAGGTCGGCATCTGGCACGGCGTCTACGCACCGAAGGGCACACCGGCAGAAGCCAGCGAACGCCTGTCCAAGGCACTCCAGGTTGCCCTGAAGGATCCGAACGTCGTTGCACGCTTCGCCGAACTCGGCACCGTTCCCTCGGCTGAAGCCGATGCGACGCCAGCCGCGCTCAAGGCCAAGCTTGAAAGCGAGATCGCCCGCTGGAAGCCGGTGATCGAAGCAGCCGGCCAGTACGCCGACTGATCGTCACACCCGATATGGGTCATATGCCCTCCGCCTTCCTCTTTTCTGAAGGGGAAGGCGTCTGCCCAATGTCTCTTCAACGGCCATACGAAGAGCGGGTGGGCACGGGAGACGGGGCAGAAATCAAGGAGGCATCATGAAATCCTTATCCTTCGACACCACCAATGCGCTCTGCGGCGCACTCTTCATAGGCCTGGGCGGCTTTTTCATCTTTCAAAGCCTCGGGCTTGACCTCGGCACGGCGTTCAAGATGGGACCCGGCTATTTCCCATTGTTCCTTGCAGCCATCCTGACACTTCTCGGCGTCATCATCATTGTTCAATCGACCCGTGTCGAAGGCGAACCGCTCGGACCCGTCGCCTGGCGCGGCATGCTGTTCATCCTGCCGGCCCCGATCTTCTTCGGACTGACCGTGCGCGGCCTCGGCTTCGTGCCATCGCTGTTCTTCACCGCCCTGATCGCCTGCTTTGCGTCGCAGCGCATGAAGCCGCTGACCGCGCTTGCGCTGTCGGCAGGGCTGACGGTCTTTTCGGTGGCCGTGTTCAGCTATGCACTCGGCCTGCCCTTCCAGCGCTTCGGCCCCTGGGTCAGATTCTAGGACATCACGATGGATCTTTTCAGCAATCTCGCTCTCGGCTTCTCCACGGCCGGCTCGCCCGAAAACCTTCTCTTCTGCCTGATCGGCGTGCTGCTCGGCACATTGATTGGCGTGCTGCCCGGCATCGGCGCCACGGCGACCATCGCCATGCTGCTGCCGATCACCTTCCAGCTCGAGCCCGTCTCGTCGTTGATCATGCTCGCCGGCATCTATTACGGTGCGCAATACGGCGGATCGACCACCGCCATCCTGATCAACATGCCTGGCGAATCCTCGTCCGCCGTCACCGCTATCGACGGCTACCAGATGGCCCGCAAAGGCCGCGCTGGTGCAGCCCTTTCCATCGCAGCGCTCGGATCGTTCTTCGCCGGAACGGTTTCGACCTTTCTGGTGGCGATCTTCGCCCTGCCGCTGACGGCCATTGCCCTGCAATTCGGTGCGGCAGAATATTTCTCACTGATGATCGTCGGCCTCGTCTCGTCGATCGCGCTTGCCCATGGCTCGATCGTCAAGGCCCTGGCGATGGTGGCGCTTGGTCTCCTGCTCGGTCTCGTCGGTACCGACATCTACACCGGCACGCCACGCTTCACGCTGGGCATTCGTGAATATGCCGACGGGTTGAACTTCGTCGCGGTCGCCGTCGGCGTGTTCGGCGTCGCAGAAATCCTGCGCAATCTCGAGGGTGAAAAAACCCGGACGGTGCTGATGGCCAAGGTCAGTGGCCTTTTGCCAACGCGCGACGACTTCAAGCAGATGGTCGCACCGGTACTGCGCGGCACCGCAATCGGCTCCGCGCTCGGCATCCTGCCCGGCGGCGGCGCCATTCTTGCGGCCTTTGCCTCCTATACGGTAGAAAAACGGATATCGAAACATCCCGAAGAGTTCGGCCATGGCGCAATTGCCGGTGTCGCTGGCCCCGAATCGGCCAACAATGCCGGTGCGCAGACGTCGTTCATTCCGCTGCTCACGCTCGGCATTCCCGCCAATCCGGTGATGGCGCTGATGGTCGGTGCGATGATCATCCAGGGCATCGTGCCCGGCCCGAACGTCGCGGTCGAGCAACCGGCGCTGTTCTGGGGTATCATTGCCTCAATGTGGATCGGCAACCTGATGCTGGTTGTCCTCAACCTGCCGCTGATTGGTCTCTGGGTAAAGCTGCTGACGATCCCGTACTACGTGCTTTTCCCGATCATCATGGCCTTCTGCTCGATCGGGGTCTACAGCGTCAATTCCAACGTCTACGACCTCTATGCCGTCGCGTTCTTCGGTCTGGCCGGGTATGCGCTGGTCAAGCTGCGCTGCGAACCGGCACCTCTCCTGCTCGGCTTCGTGCTCGGGCCGCTGCTGGAGGAAAACCTGCGGCGGGCGATGATCCTGTCACGTGGCGACGCAACCACCTTCGTCACCCGGCCGATCAGCGCCATCCTGCTCCTGATCGCCCTTGCCGTGCTGGTTGTTGTCTTCCTGCCGGCCGTCAAGGCCAAACGCGAGGCCGTATTCCAGGAAGAGGATTGATCAGTCTTCCTCGCCTATATCCTGGCGCTCTTTATCCATTGCCGGCAGCCAGCCTGCCGGCAATGACCGAAACGACACTCTTCCATAAAAAACAAAGGCCGGTCTCACGACCAGCCCTTCAAAGAAACCTCAAATTCAGATCACCGGCTCTTGGCGTTTGGTGGCCACCTGCACGGTGGCACAATCGGCCGGTATTATGCTGCATCGGCGCTGGTTCTGCCGTCTTCGTTCTTTCTGCTGCTCCCCCCTGTCGAGGCTTCAATCATCGCCATGTTGATGATGTAGCTCAAGAGGGCGTTACACTGGCCGTCGGCCAGCATTTTTGCGGCGCTGAGAAGATCGACGATATGGGACTGTGGTTTCATCGGATGCTCCAGTCATGTCCACCATTGACGCTTCATTATGGTCTGTTTTGGTGACTTCTTTCAACTGCGGATAATCATCAATGAATAATGCCAGCTTAGGAAACAAAAATACCCTAAAATTTTAGGGTAAAACGCCTTGTTTGACAGCGACGAAAACATGAGCATACTTGTCTTCTTTTCGATTCCGAGAATCCAAATGACATCCGGCCCAATTTTCAGCGATTCTCAGCTTAAACTCTGGCTGCGCCGGGTTGAGACCGAAATGGCGAAGGGAACGCCGCCGGAGGCTGCCCTCGATCTCGTCAAGGCAGTCATGAATGCGCAGTCTGCCGGTCAAACTCAGCCTTTGCCGGCAACGGACCTTCTTCACAAATCCGCAAAAAATTCCTGAAATTTCCGCCTCCTGCCATCGCATTTACTACGGCTTGGCGCTTTACGGCAAAGGCATTCCGGAGCCCGGATACATCATGATTATTGATGCAAGAGATCAATTATATTCGCTTGAATGATGAATGGCCGTGCGGCATTACTCTTACATGGTCGCGACCTTTTGAACCCTCCCAGTCAAAAGGAACCAGAACAATGGCATTCTTAAGTTTAGAACACACCTCCGGACGGCGGTATCCGCCTCTTGCTTCACTCTTCCCTGGCCTTCGCATGCGTGCCGTCGCCGCGTGGAAGCGCCATCGTGCAGAGCGGGCGCTGGAAGGTCTCTCCTACGATACGTTGAAGGACATTGGCTTCCCATCCGCCGGACAGGCCGACGAAACAACGGCGGCACGATGACGGAATTGGCGCCCGCAACAGCCGGTGTTAATCAACGATGTCGAACAGCCGTCAACGGCAATTAAGGGGGGCATTCGGCCATGACGGCGGAATGCCCTTTTTCTTTGCAGGCCTTGGCGCACCCTTTTGCATGGCCTATTTCCGACATTATCGAAGCCCTGCATAACGGCTTGAGCACCCAGCCACGCATCCAGAAACGGGTCCTCTTCCACCCGCGCAACCGCCGGAAGAAAGATGAGAATGCGACATTTCTGTCGTTGATGGCTAAAAATTTGGGCGCCAATGAGCGAAAATGCCGCTTTCGAAGGCAGCTCGGCCTGATGCGCGCGGATTTATTTCTTCCCAGTCGCTGGCGTCCATGCCAATGTCGCAATCAGAAAAGCTCGATGCCGCTTTTCCACGTGACAAATGCGACATCCGCGGCGCATGGGACCTTCGATGAACAAGCCACTGACCAAAAAGCGATCTCTCGTTTTCTTCCTCGTGCCCAACTTTTCGATGCTGCCGTTTTCCGCGGCGATCGAAACGCTGCGCATCGCCAACCGTATGCTTGGCTATGAAGCCTATACATGGCGGCTTTCCTCGACGGACGGCACGCAGGTGCTCTCGTCCAGCGGCATTGGCCTTGAGGTCAACACGTCACTCGCCGACGAGCGCAAGTTTCTCGGCGGCGAAAACCGGCCGTCGATGGTGCTGGTCTGTTCCGGCATTTACGTCGAGGACTTCCACAACAAATCCGTGAATGCCTGGCTGCGCGAAGTCTATAATCGCGGCGTATCGGTAGGAAGCCTCTGTACGGGCGCGCATGTCCTGGCGTCTGCCGGCCTCTTGACGGGCAAGCGCTGCGCCATTCACTGGGAGAACCTGCCGGGTTTCGCCGAGGCCTTCCCGCAGGTGGATGTCTACGCCGATCTCTACGAGATCGACAGCAACATCTACACCTGCGCCGGCGGCACGGCCTCGCTCGACATGATGCTGAACCTGATCGACCAGGATTTCGGCGAGAACCTTGTCAACCGCGTTTGCGAACAAGCCCTCACCGACCGCGTTCGCGGACCGCATGACCGCCAGCGGCTGCCGCTTCGCGCCCGTCTCGGCGTCCAGAACGCCAAGGTCCTGTCGATCATCGAACTGATGGAGGGTAATCTCTCAGAGCCCCTGTCACTTCTGGAGATCGCCGACAGCGCCGGCCTCTCGCGCCGCCAGATCGAACGCCTGTTCCGCCAGGAGATGGGCCGTTCCCCTGCCCGCTACTATCTGGAAATCCGCCTCGACCGCGCCCGTCATCTGCTGGTCCAGTCGGCCATGCCCGTGGTCGAAGTAGCCGTCGCCTGCGGCTTTGTCTCGGCTTCGCATTTCTCGAAGTGTTATCGCGAACTCTACAACCGTTCGCCGCAGCAGGAGCGCGCAGAACGCAAGCTGACGCTCCAGGCCGCGCGGTGACGCAATCGCTCGCTGAATGAAAAGGTGATGGCGCTGCACTCCGCAGGCGCCGTCACGATGCCATGGATTTGAGCAGGGTAAGTTCCGAAACAATCCGGTTGCGGCCGTCATATTTCGCCATATAGAGAAACTGATCGGCCGCATTCAGATAATTGTCGAAGGTTTCGAGCCCCTCGATCGTCGCAAGACCAATTGACACGGTGACCGACAACTCCTCGTCATCGGCAACCACCTTTGCCTGCGCCAGATCACGCCGCAGCGTTTCGCAGAAATCGTTGGCGGCTGACACGTCGAGCCCGTTGAAAAGCACCCCGAACTCTTCACCACCGAGACGGGCGAGCAGATGATCCTCTCCAACAAGCGCACGCAATCGCTTGGCAACGGCTTTCAGCACGAGGTCGCCAACCTCATGGCCATAGGTATCGTTCAGGCGCTTGAAGTGATCGATGTCGAGAATGGCAATCGAAGTCGTCTCGCCCCGCCGCAGGCATTGCTCGACAAGCCGCGGCCCATGCTGGAAAAAATAGCGGCGGTTGTAGATGTCGGTCAGATAATCGCGCGCTGCTATCCCGTGCAGAGCCTGGATTCGCTTCTGGATACTGGCAACCTGAAACACCCGGCCGTTGAACTCGTCTAACAGGAATGGTTTCTGGATAAACTCGGTACCGCCGCTCTGAAGGAACCGCGCCGCTTGCTGGCGATCGCCAGCGTCAGCCAAGGCAATAACGCTGAGCGCATCCTCGCCATATCGCTGGCGAATTTCGGTCAGCAGCGTGTGGGCGGACATGTCGGACAGGGAGAAATCGGTAACGACCAAATCGAAACAATCGCCGGTATCGAGCAGATGCAACGCTTCGGTGCCGCCACTTGCCGTCGCCACGCAGAACCGCTGTTGCCGCAAATGGTTCAGAAGCTCAGATTGAGACGCCGGATCGGAATCGATCAGCAGCACATTCGTCCTGACATTGGTCAGCGCCCGATCGACGACGGAAATCACATGACTGACGGAATCCGGCTGGCTCTTGATGACACAATCGACCACCTTGCGGCTGAGGATATCGTCGCGCGTCGTGTTGTTGAACGACCCGGTGAAGACGATTGCGGCGATGTTTTGCGAAATCACATAGTCGAGCGCTTCGCAATTCGGCGCGTCCGGCAGATTGAGATCGAGCACGGCGACGGAAAATTCGCCACCCCCGGTTTCCACGGCATGCCGGAGCGCGGTCAGGGAGCCGCAATGCGTGACTTCGACGCCATGCGCCGTCTCCAGACCATGCCTGAGAACCGTAGCGAACATGCGGGAATCCTCGACCAGAAGCATTCGCTTACCCGAATGCTTCTGGATATGATCTCCCCGCGCCGGCGCGTTGCGAAAGCTCACGTCCCATCAATCCTATCGTGAGCCGGAGGTGTTCCTGTTGCCGAACGCTGGCTCTCATACATTATCGTTATGCGGGTGATTACCCTGATCGAAGCAGAGTAAAACCCCTTGTGCCTTCATTGCATTGAACTGGCATGCGCTTGCGATTTGGTTAAATCATCAGGCAGAATAATCAAGATTGGCACCGGAAACACAAAAATGTCGCATTTCCGGCACCCAAAAATTCTAATTTAGAAAAAAAACGTTAAGCGGAAGCTTTCTTCGCAACTTTTGCACCCAAAGTCTGAATTTTCGTCAACGTATCCAGGTTCTGGTTTACCCGGCAGTAAAACTCTTCATTGACGAAGGGGCGCAACATGAAATCATTACCGCCGGCTTTCAAGAACCGGGCCGACAACAGCCGGTTGGCCGATGACGATACGCCGATAATGCGCAATTGATGTGGGCTGTAGGCAGCGCGAATCCGGCGCGTCAGTTCAAAACCGTCGATATCGGGCATGTTATAGTCGGTGATCACCAGGCCAATATCCGGGTGTTTCTTCAACAGTTCCAGCGCGGCAGCCCCGCTTTCGGCCGAACTGGTACGGAAATTGTAGCGCTTCAACTGCGTCGTCAACAGTGCGCGTGCCGTCGGGCTGTCATCGACAATCAGGACATGGTGCTGGTGATTGGTCAGGAAGCGGCAGACGGATTCGGCCAGCATATCGACCGCGAAAACACTATCCTTGATGACATAGTCGACAATATCCTTGGCAAGGATCGTTTCGCGGGTATTTTCCTGGAAGGTCCCGGTAAAGACGATCGTCGGCACGCTCATGTCGATGAGATAGGACAGAGCCTCGCCGTTTTCCGCCCCAGGCAGATTGATGTTGGAAATGGCGAGCGTCGCCGGAAATGAGGCGTTCTCGACAGAAAATTGCAGATCGTCATAGTCACGGCAGACAATGACGTCGATGTCGAAAAGCTCCTTCAGCCTCTTGGAGACCATGGCGGAGAAGAGATTGGAATCTTCGGCAAGCACAATACGATGCTGCTGCAAGGATTCACCGGAATAGTACATTCCGGACACGCCGAAAAATGACATTGAACGCCTATCTGAAAAGATTGTCCCCGAGGCCAAGCTACGCAGAAAGGTTTGCTCAGAAGTTAACCGCTTGCTGAAATAAGCAGAAGCATTCCCGCAAAGAGAAAGAATGCAGGACCACTGGTCCACAGCGTCTCATTGGCAAGAAAAAGGGCGCGCATGGCGTGCCGTTGTTGCACCGCATTGACGTTGCCGCCAGCCCAACATCGACACGCCGTCGATATGAGATCAACAAGCCGGGTTGCTATTTCACAACGGCCGATCCGTTGACGATCTCGATGGTCTCATCGCCCTGCAGTCCGATACGGTCGCCGCTCGGTGTCGTGATGAAACAGCCGCTCGGGCAGATGGATTCCGTGCCGCCGGCGCTGATGGCCACTTCCATGCGGCTTTCGCCCTCAACGACGACAAGCACGGCGGCCTCGCCATCCTTATTGGTCACGGTGGCGGACCAGGCCGGAAGGGCCATTATGACAGTCAGGACACATGCACTTCCGAATGTTTTCATTGCCCATCAGCGCCAAAACGCCGCCCCTTTTGGGAATCCTGCGGTTCCGGGCGATAGGCCCGGACAAGACAAGACGCCTTTTCACCCCGTGTTAGACTAACGCACACTGGAGGAATTGCATGGAAAATATTGCAAGGTGGCTGAATAGAGGCTGAATGGTCTGAATAACCGGCGTTCATCCAGTTCCAGTGCGGGGATGGAGCGAAGCGTCGCGCTGTTACGGTTTCAAACACCGGGATCAAAAAAGGCGCGTCCGCTCAAATGAGCCGACGCGCCTTTGACAATCTACCTTATGAAGGTCAGCTCTTTGGCTTGAGGTTGTCCGGGTCGTAGAGCGGCTTGTAACCGATGCCGACAACCTCGACCGGGTAGGTTTCGGCAAAATATTCGACGTTCAGCTTGCGGCCTTCTTGGGCATAGGCGTGGGGAAGATAGGCAAGCGCGATGTTCTTGCCGATCGTCGGACCGTAAGCCACCGAAGTGGTGTAGGAGCGGCGGCCGAGTTCGTCTACGAGCACCTCCCCTGTTTCGGGATCCATCACGGGCATGGAGCCGACCGGATAACGCTTCACGCCGGCCTTGTCGGTGTTATCCGTCATCACGAGGGTGCAAAGCATCGCAGGCTGATGGTCGCGCGCCTTGTATTCCAGGTGCTTCGCCTTGCCGCGGAAATCGGCTTCCTTGACCTTCGGACGCGCAAGGTCCGCTTCGATGAGATTGTACTGGGTGAGCAGGTCGGCGTTCTGCAGGCGCAGGCTCTTTTCCATGCGGCGCGAGTTGGCATAGGTCTCGACACCGAACGCCATGACACCGGTGGCGCGCAGGGCATCCCAGACGGCCAGGCCGTCCTCATACTTCATGTGAAGCTCCCAGCCCTGTTCGCCGACATAGGAAATGCGGAAGGCGGTAACCGGCTTGCCGCCGATCTCGATCTGCTTGATCGCGGCGAAGGCGAAGTTTTCCGGATCGAGACCAGCCGGGTCGCTAACGACCTTCTTCAGAGTGGCGCGGGCATTTGGGCCCCAGATGCCGATGGTGATGAACTTTTCGGTGACGTCGGTGATGGTGACGTCGAGGCCCCGGTCCTCCGCCACGCGCTTCATGTAATGGAAGTCGCGCGGGCCGGCATCGGCACCGTTGATCAGCCGGCAACGGTCGGCCATGCGGATGACGGTAAAGTCGGCACGCACCATGCCCTCGTCGTCGAGGAAATGGGTGTAGATACCCTTGCCGATATTGCCGTCGCCGCCGATTTTCGCAGCGCAAAGCCATTCGAGCAGTTCGACGTGATCCGGCCCCTCGATATCCACCATGTGGAAATGCGACAGGTTGACGATGCCGCAATCCTCGCTCATCGCCAGATGCTCGGCATTGGAGACGCGCCAGAAGTGGCGGTTGTCCCACTCGTTCTCGCGCACGGGAACTTGGGCACCGTACGTCTCCAGCAGGTGCTCGTTGGCGGCATAGCCATGCGCACGTTCCCAGCCGCCAAGCTCCATGAAGTAGCCGCCGAGTTCCTTCTCGCGCTCGTGGAAGGGCGAGCGCTTGACGCCGCGGCTTGTGGCATAGGGTTCGCGGGTGTGAACGGCCGGGAAATAGATCTTTTGGGCCGCCTCGTAGCAACGGTTCTCGATAAACTCTTCCGTCAACTGGTGCGGATAAAAGCGCGCATAATCGATGCTGTTATGGTCGATCTCGGTGCGGCCGTCGGTCATCCAGTCGGCAATCAGTTTGCCGTAGCCGGGGCCGTCCTTGACCCAGATGGCGACACAGTACCACAGGCCACGCACCTTTTGGCTCTCGCCGCAGGACGGGCCGCCAGCAGCGGAGACCTGCAACAGGCCGTTGAAGGAATGGCCCTCGTTGTAACCGAGTTCGCCGAGAATAGGCGTCAGTTCCATGGCCTTTTCCAGCGGCTCGAGGATCTGTTCCATGTCGAGGTCGCGCTGCGACGGCGACAGGCGTGCCTCGTGCTTTTCGAGAATATCGCGCGGATGGCAGAGGCGCGGATTGGTCTGCTCGTAGTAGCCCCACTCGATCTGGCCGCCTTCGGTGGTCTTCGGGTCGCCGGTGTCGCGCATATAGGCGGAGTTGCCCTGGTCGCGCAAAAGCGGGTAACCGATTTCCTTGCCGGTACCCTCAAACTCGTTATAGGGACCAAAGAAGGTGAGCGGGTGATCGACCGGCATGACCGGCAGGTCTTCACCGACCATTTCGGCGATCAGGCGGCCCCAGATACCGGCGCAGACGATGACATGATCGGCCATGATCGTCCCGCGATGCGTCACAACGCCCTTGATGCGACCGCCTTCAACGATCAACGACTGGGCCGGTGTATTCCCGAATATCTGCAGCTTGCCGGATTTTTCGGCTGCATCGACCAGCTTGCCGGCCACCGTCTGCGAGCGCGGCACGACAAGGCCTGCATCGGGATCGAACATGCCGCCCATCACCTGATCTTCCTCGATCAGCGGGAACATTTTCTTGATTTCGGCCGGCGAGACATAGTGCGCGCGGGTGCCAAAAGCCTTGGCGGAGGAAAGCTTGCGCTTGATCTCGTCCATCCAGGTATCGTCGCCGGTGCGCGCCACTTCAAGGCCGCCGATGCGGGCGTAGTGGCCCATCTTCTCGTAGAAATCGATGGAATACTGTGTTGTCCAGACCGAGAAGAAGTCGTGGCTGGTCGTGTAGCAGAAGTCGGATGCATGCGCCGTGGAGCCGATATCGGTCGGGATGCCCGACTTGTCGATGCCGACGATATCGTCCCATCCCCGCTCGATCAGGTGATGGGCGATCGATGCACCGACAATCCCCCCCAACCCGATGATGACTACTTTCGCCTTTTGCGGAAACTCTGCCATTGCGTGCGACCCTGATTGAATATTGAAACCGGATTTTAGAGTTTGCGCAGGCGACATTAGAGCCTGTCTACGACATAATCATCGTGCTGCACGACCAGAGGCAGACAGTCCGCAAATTTGGCTAGACCGGCAGCGGGTGGAAAAAGACCCAGTTCGCTCCGCGATCGGGAGAAATCGAACAGGAGGAAGGCGGCACCCGTTCACACCGACCTGCCGCCATTCCAGCCGTTTCATTGGCAAGGATCAGTCTCTGTCGCCGACGGCCTCAACGGTCACCCGCCGCGGACGCCGCTGCGTTCCACTGCGCCGGACCGTGTCTCCCGGCGGCGGGGAATCGGCTGGCCCCGCGGCTTCCGCCTTCAGCGTCAGTGCGTCCGTCTCGGGTCCCGGTGGTGGCACGTCCGGCTCAAGCTCTTCCATCGGAAACGGTGCGCCGAGCCCCTCGTCCTTGAAACGCTCATAGATCGCCAGGCGAAGATCGTTGCGCACGCCGTTGCCGTTGACGATATCGGCCAGGTAGACGCGCAGTTCGAACGTCATGGTCGCATCGCCAAAGGCGCTGAAGACCGCCTGCGGCTCCGGATTTTTCAAGACCAGCGAATGCGCGGCGGCAATCTGCAGCAGCGTATCCATCACCTGGCGCGGCGCGCTGTTATAGCTGACCGTCACCGGAATATCGGAACGGCCGAGCTTATTCTTGTGGGTCCAGTTGCCGACCGAAGCGTTGATGAACAGCGAGTTCGGCACCATGATCGTCTGGCGCTGAAACGTCTCGATCTCGGTTGCGCGAACGGAGATGCGCTTGACGAACCCTTCGGTCGTGCCGGTCACCACCCAATCCCCGACCTTGAACGGCCGCTCGACCAGAAGGATGAGCCCGGAGACGAAGTTGGAGACGATATTCTGCAGACCAAAACCGACGCCAAGGGACAGAGCACCGGCGACGAGCGCAAGGTTCGACAGATCGAAACCGGCCGCGGAAACACCGATCAGCCCGGCAAGGCCTACTCCGAGATAACCGACACCCGTCTTGACGGAGTTGCGAACACCGGTATCGACGCGGCTGCGCGCCATGACATTGCCATCCAGCCAGCGCTGGAACCAGCGCGTGACGACGTAGCCTGCGGCAAACATCAAGACGCCAGCGAAAATCCCGACAATCGAGATGGTGATGCTGCCGATCCTGATTTCGGTGAAGATACGGTAGGCCCAGGCCTCGATATCGGCGATCTGAAACCCCCACTGCAGGAGGATCAGCGGAATGAAGAACAGGACCACTAGCACGTAGATGCCGAGACCGGCAGCAAGTCCGGCCTGATCCAAGGCCACCTGCCCCAGACCGAAACGTCTTTCGAGGTAACGCCCGACGACCGTATCGGCGAGCGCATTCTGCTTGGCGACCGCCTTGCCGGTCAGAATACCGATATACATCGTCACCAGGATTGCACCGGTCATGACGATCTGCGTGGCAATGAAGCGGGCAAGACCAACATACCCCCCCAGCGTCGCGATGATCAGCACGGCACCGGTCAGAAGGAACAGCATCTTGACTGCCCGCGGCCACGGCCGGCCCTGGCCGTCCAGCGTTTCGTCGGCCGGAACGATCGGCTTGATCAGCGACATCGCCATCAGGATCAAGCCGATGATGATCGACGCAATCAGGCTTTTGACCACAGTGAAGACGACAGGCGAGCCCATGACTTCGCTGATCGTGCCCGCCAGATAGTCAAGTCCGTTGACGACAGTCATGGCGAAGATCGACAGCACGAGAAGGCGCGCGCCATGATCGGAAACCCGCACCAGCCGCCAGGCATTTTGCCTGGGCACCAGAACGGCGTTTGACAGCTTCGAGACGAACATCAGAGCGACGCAGACTACCAGCGTGGCCGAGATGATCGGCGCGATATCCGGCCGCAGCACCTTGAACGCCTGCAAAAAGAAATAGCTGGCGGCGGCAAACACACCCATCGCCAGGGTCGGTATCATTGTCGACCAGAACGCCACCGAAAGACGGGTGATGTAGCCCGGTTCCTCGCGGACAGTCTCGCGATCAATGAGCGGGAAAAACACCCTGCGCGTCACAGCGAGCAGGGCGAGCGCGGCGCAAAGCGAGAGAAACAATGCCGACAGAAGCTGCAGACGCTTGAAATTCCACGCAAATGTCAACCAGCTGCCGACGGTGCGCGTGAAAGCCTGCCTTTCCTGGCTGATCGCCGCGATGGCATCCATCACCATCGAACCGTTGATGTCGGTATGTTTGAGCAGCGTGTTGCTGAACAGCGCGCGCCGTGTGCCCGTGATGCCGTTGGACAGCTTGGTCGCCTGGATGGAAAGATCTTCGGCCGTTCCCGTCAGGGCATTGATTTCCCCCCGCTCGGCCAGAAGACGCTTGCGCTCCTGGGTAACGACATCGGCTTCCGGCGGGGCGCCCTCTGCCGGCGGATCACCCAACTCGGTGAGGCGCGCCTTGATTTCATCGAGACGCGGCCGGGTCGCGACCGAAATGGCGATGATCTGCTTGGCCGCGGCATCGACCTCGACCTTCAATTCGGCAAGACGGCTGTCATTGTCCTTGGCTTGCGTTGCAAGATTGCCGAGCCGCTCAAAGTTCTTGCGGGCCGCATCGAGCTGTTGCGCCGCCTGCGCCTGCGGACTTGCGACATCCGCCGCCGGCTGTTGGGCAACATTGTCCACCGGCTGCTGCGCCATGACGGGCACGGAACCGGCAATCATCCACAAACATAGAAAAGCTGCGGCGCATTTCGCTATCATCGGTATTCACTTGTCCTTTTTTCCGCAACCTGCGCCCTCAACCCGAGACGAACTGCTACAGTCACGGCTGGCCGCTCCATAGGCTGAGGCGCTGCCAGATGCAAAATCCCCGGCATCAAAATCTCGATCCGGGTTGAGACAGGAAAGAGATTTCCGCTTCCGTTGAAACACGCCCCAGAATTGCATTGCGATGCGGGAATCGACCGAATTGGCGGATGACTTCGCAGTGACGTATGGCAAAATCAAGATACCTGGCATCGCCAACATCGGTAAACAGCGCCACGGATCGCGTCTGATCCAGCAGATTTTCCGAATGTTCGAACGGCAAATAGAGAAAGGCGCGCTGATCGACGGACAATCCCCGGTCCGCACCGGCTTCGACCGCGATTCGCGCTTCCCGCAAGGCAAGGCCATCCGTTGCAAATGCCAGCGGCGTGGCGCGATACATGTTGCGCGGCATCTGGTCGAAAAGGATGATGGTTGCCAGCCTGCTTTGCGGCGTCTCGCGCCATTCCGGCGGAACCTCGCGCGACAGCGCCAGATGAGTCAAGCGAAACCGGCGGTCGCATTGCGTATCCAGCTCCGGTGAAGGTGTGAACCAGTCGCGCGGGTGCAATTCGTCAAACCAGAACGACAGGACTTCTCCTGGTGTGCATATGCCTTCGGCATCCGTCATATTGGTCTCCCATTTCCTTCCACGCCTTACAGCGCCGGGCGTCGTTGATGACGCACAAAGGCCGCTGTAAAACTTTAAATCTGCTGCTTAAGTACCTAACCCGATTCCCGTTTAAGCAATTATGCAGCTGTCCCGCAAAAGACCTCGGACAAACAAAATGTTTCGATGGCCGTACAGCAAGTGCCCATCGCACACCCAAAGCCGTCCCGCGCTGAAGCCGGCAGGCTTCACACGCAGTCCGGCGTTACCACGGCGAGCTTGCGCCGTCGCCCGGCTGTAACCGTTGGGCTGGATAATATCGAGGAAAACGCTATGTCGAAGTGACAAGGGATACGTTGATCCCGATAGGGAGTTCGGCAATGAAGAAAGTGAGTGTTGCGGCCCTCGCCGCCCTGTTCCTGACATCCTGCGTGCAAACGCAACCCTACGATGCGTCGTCTCGGGGGCCGGAGCCTATCCCCGGCAGCATTACCTATGGCGGCCAGCCCCGCACCAAGCTTAAAAAGGCGCCGGTCGGCAGTACACTGAGTAACAGTTTCTACGGCCCTTACGGCGAACGCATCGAAGAAACTTACATCGTCATGCCCGACCGGTCGCTCAAGCTGGTCTCGCGCCGCCGGGGCTTTATCGGTTTTCCATATGATTGACGTTCCACCGCCGGCAACGGCTTGGTAGCTTCTTCCGGGCAACGGCTCATCATGGCCACTCTGAGGCAAATGATTTCGAAATTGGTCCTCGCCAAGGGCAGGACTTTCTCCGGCTGATCCCGGAAAAGGAAAGTTCTGCGTTATAATATCCTACTTAATGAATAGAGTATGCCTGCTAACAACGGAGGTGGACATGCGAGCGAAAAAACTCACGAGATTATTTACAGTGGCGCTTCTCGCCTCAAGCATCCAGATCGGCGGACTGGGTCTTGCATTTGCCGATACGACGATTCTCAATGTCTCCTACGACCCGACCCGCGAACTTTACAAGGATTTCAATGCCGCCTTCGCTGAAAAATGGAAGGCAGATACGGGCGAGACGGTGACGATCCAGGCGTCACATGGGGGATCGGGCAAGCAGGCCCGCGCGGTGATCGACGGGCTCGGAGCAGATGTCGTAACGCTGGCGCTGGAAGCCGATATTGATGCAATCGCCAAGGACACCGGCAAGATCCCGGCGGACTGGAAGACGAAATTCGATAACAACAGCGCGCCTTATACTTCGACTATCGTCTTCCTGGTGCGCAAGGGCAACCCAAAGGGCATCAAGGACTGGGGCGATCTGGTGAAGGACGATATCCAGGTCATCACCCCGAACCCGAAGACCTCGGGTGGTGCCCGCTGGAACTTCCTTGCCGCCTGGGCCTGGGCACGCGCGGCCAATGGCGGCGACGACGCCAAGGCACAGGAATATGTGACGGACCTGTTCAAGCACGTTCCGGTGCTCGACACCGGTGCACGCGGCTCGACCACCACCTTCGTGCAGCGTGGCCTCGGCGATGTTCTTCTCGCCTGGGAAAACGAAGCCTACCTCTCGCTGGAAGAGCTTGGTCCGGATAATTTCGACATCATCACCCCGTCCGTCTCCATCAAGGCTGAACCGCCGGTGGCGCTGGTGGACGGCAATGTCGACGCCAAAGGCACGCGCAAGGTGGCGGAAGCCTATCTGCAGTACCTTTACTCGGATGTCGGCCAGAAGATCGCCGCCAAGCACTACTATCGCCCCTTCAAGCCTGAAGCCGCCGATCCAGAGGACATCAAGCGATTTGCCGATGTGAAGCTCGTCACTATTGACGAATTCGGCGGATGGAAGGAAGCTCAGCCCAAGTATTTTGGGGATGGTGGGCTGTTTGACCAGATTTTCAAGCCGGGGCAATAAAACTACATGACCGCACGCACAGCTTCGCTGTGGCAATTCAGACAGCCGAGCGTCATTCCGGGATTCGGATTGGCGCTCGGCGTTACTTTGTCATGGCTCATCCTCATCATCCTCATCCCTCTGTCCGGACTTGCCTGGCGCTCCAGCGCCTTGGGCTGGAGCACGTTCTGGGCGCTTGCCACAGACCAGCGCACCGTCAACGCCCTTCGCATCAGTTTCGGGACCGCCTTCGCCGCAGCCCTTATCAATGTCGTCTTCGGCGTCATCCTTGCCTGGGTGCTGGTGCGCTACCGTTTTCCGGGCAAGCGCATCATTGACGCCATGGTCGATCTGCCCTTCGCTTTGCCGACCGCGGTCGCCGGTATCGCGCTGACGACGCTCTATGCGCCGAACGGCTGGATCGGCAGCTTGCTGGCACCACTCGGCATCAAGGTCGCCTTCACGCCCCTTGGCATCGTCTTCGCTCTGGTCTTCGTCGGTCTGCCCTTCGTCGTCAGAACCGTGCAGCCGATCATGGAAGAGATCGACAAGGAAGTGGAAGAGGCCGCCGCCACGCTGGGCGCCAATCGATTCCAGACTATCAGCCGCGTGTTGCTGCCGGGTTTGGCGCCAGCGGTGCTGACAGGTTTTGCGCTGGCCTTTGCGCGTGGCGTCGGCGAGTACGGCTCGGTCATCTTCATCGCCGGCAACCTGCCCTACGTATCCGAGATCGCCCCTTTGCTGATCGTTATCCGGCTGGAGGAATTCAACTATCCGGCCGCAACCGCCATCGCCGCCGTCATGCTGATCATCTCGTTTGCCATGCTTTTGATCATCAACATGATCCAGGCCTGGAGCAGAAGGAGGTACGGTTATGGCGCATGATTCCACCACGTCCAGCACCGGGACCGGAAACACCGAACTGGTCCGGGTCGCCACCTCCGAAAGCCGGTTTGCGCGCTACGGCCTGATCGGGCTTGCCCTCTGTTTCGTGGCGCTGTTCCTCGTTTTGCCACTCGCCGCGGTGTTTACCGAAGCCATGCGCAACGGTCCGGGAGAATTCTTCACCGTCTTGTCGGACCCGGAAACCTTTGCAGCAATCGAGTTGACGCTGCTCGTCGCGGTGATCGCCGTTCCGCTCAATCTGGTTTTCGGCATTGCCGCCGCATGGACCATCGCCAAATTCGAGTTCAAGGGCAAGGCGTTCCTCACCACCCTGATCGACCTGCCCTTCTCGGTTTCGCCGGTCATTTCCGGTCTGGTGTTCGTGCTTCTGTTCGGCTCCCACAGC
>JAESFK010000342.1_pt1 | contig 27274 bp, 32 predicted proteins | sample 9269391 | NCBI WGS metagenome assembly JAESFK01 (sample SAMN14506231, study PRJNA617097) | algae metagenome | isolation source: Drouetiella hepatica UHER 2000/2452 and co-occurring heterotrophs from... | place: Slovakia: Slovak Paradise National Park, Hrabusice, Kosice Region | collected 2000-01-01
TGTACCGGGCCATCACGTTGGTGACAGGCGGCTGATCGGTGGCAGCCCGCCGATGGCGGTGTGGGGGCGTTCAGTGTTGTAGTGCTGCAGCCAAGGGGCAAGGGCCTCGGCGCGGGCGGTGTTGGTGGTGAAGACCTGCCGGTAGGCCCACTCGGTCTGCAGGGTGCGGTTGAGGCGCTCGACCTTCCCGTTCTGCCAGGGGCAGTGGGGCTTGATGAACTTCTGGGCGATGCCGTGCCGGGCGCAGACCTCGCGCAGTGAGTACCGGTAGGCCCAAGCGTTGTCGGTCATCAGGCGTTCGATACCGGTGATGCCATGGGCTGCGAAGTAGCCGATGGCGCGCTCGAGGAACGCTGCACAGGTCGGGCCCTTCTCATCGGGCAGGATCTCGCTGTAGGCCAGGCGGGAGTGGTCATCGACCATCGAGTGCACGTAGTCGAACCCGACCCAGGTCCGCTTGCGGGCTGCGGTGGAGCCCATCGAGCGTCCGTGGGCGCGCCAGCCCGCCGCCGTCAGGGATGCGTCCGAGTTTCTTGACGTCCATGTGGACCAGCTCCCCGGGCCGGTCACGCTCGTAGCGGACCGCGGTGGTCTTGCTGGCTCGCAGCACGATGCCGGTGATCGGGTCGAGCGCGCACAGGTGGGGCAGTCCGTGCCGAGCCAGCACCCGAGAGACCGTGCGGGCCGGCACGCCGACCTCGGCAGCGATCCACTGCGGCCCACGTCGATGCTCCCGCCGTGCCGCGACGATTCGCTCCTCGACCTCGGCCGGGGTCCGCGTCGGGCACGAGTGTGGTCGCGAGGACCGGTCGCGCAGTCCGTCTTCACCCTCTTCGGCGAACCGGACCAGCCAAGTCTTGACGCACTTGCGCGAGATGCCCATCGCCTTGGCGATGTGCGCCTGCGGCCACCGCGCCTGGTGGCGCTGCACGATCAGCAGTCGGGAGTGGAACGTGGTGCGGGCATTACGGTGGGACACGAGAGCCTCCGTGACGGTTGTGGACCTAGACACCCACACCCCATCCGGGGGCTCTCACCTCGTCAAGCCCGAGCTCCTGCCACCAACCTCATGGCCGGGTACACCTAGTCGCGTGCGCTCCCAGTCGCGGCGGGCGGGTCTCAATCACCGCAGCGCATGCCGAGCGCGCGGGGCCGCGTCGCCTGGTCGAAGGTGGGTTCTCGGCGTGGTCCTGGCGCTGGGCCTATCGGGCGCGGTGGGTACGGTCCTTCTGCACGACTCCGGGTCAGTCACGAGTCCGCCGCCACCGGCCTTGACAGGGGCGAGCGTCGACCACGGCGACAGTAACGTGCTTGTATCAGCTGGGCCGGGGAGTCCGGACCTGGTCGTCTTCCTCGACCTGGAGTCCCAGCGCTGCCGGGTTGCCCTGCCCGTCATCGACCGGGTACGCGCCGACTATCGGGGCAGGGCGAAGGTCGTCCTCCGGTACGCGTTCACCAACGGTCACACCAACAGCATGGACGCGGCGCGGGCGTTGGAGGCTGCATCTCGTCAGGGGGAGCTCGAGGGCATGGTGCACCGAATCTGCGAAACAGAGGATTGGCGCGAGGGAAGGGACTCGCAGCTGTCTAGGTTCCGTGGCTTCGCCGAGGACCTCGGTCTGGACATTGCGAGATTCCAGTCCGATCTCTCCGAACCGGGGATCCGGGACAGGATGGAGGAGGACCGCCGTGACGCCATCGCACTGGGTGTCCAGGACACACCGGCGTTCTTCCTGAACGGCCGAAGGATCCAGCCGGTCAGCGAGAGTGGGTTGCGCCAGCTGCTGGATGAGGTGATCGAGAGTTGACGCTGCCGGCCGTGACCGAGAGGACGAGAACAGCGCGGGTGGTTCTGCGTCCGCTGGCGTTGGGTCTGCTGGCAGCGATTCTCACGATCGTGCCGGCCGCTCTCGCGACGGGAGCCGCGGATCCCCTTGAGCTCGCGGATGCCGGTGCGGCAGTTCGGTGGGGGCTGCCGGTGGTTGATGCCGTAGCGAACATCGTGTCTGTGACCGTGGTTGGCCTGCTCGGGTTGGCTGCCTTCGTCGTCCCTGAGCGCCGCCACACGGACCGTCGAGGAGCCGCAGTCCGCACGGCCGGTCTGTTGGCCGCCGTGTGGGTCGTGCTGGGTGCGCTCCAGGTCGTCCTGCGGTTCGCGGACATCGCCGGAAGTCCGCTCTCGACGCCGGGGCTCCTGGAGCAGGTCGTGACCTTTGCGTGGCAGCTGGAGGTCACTCGGGTGATCTCCATCGGGGCCTTGTGCGCGCTCGGCGTCGCGGTCGGCGCGCTGTTCGCTCGCGGCCGTGGGTCCGTGGCGTGGCTGTCCGTCGTCGCGCTGTTCGGAGTGGTCGTGCAGGCGCTCATCGGTCACGCGGCCGGGTCGGCGAGCCATGCCGATGCCGTCAACGGGCTCGCGATCCACCTGCTGGCGGTGACGCTGTGGGTCGGGGGCCTGGTGGGCCTCGTGATCCTGCGTCCGCGCCTCGGGTCGGACCTCGGGACCTCAGTAGCCCGGTTCTCCGTCGTCGCGACGTGGTCCTTCGTTGCCGTTGGGCTGTCCGGGTTGCTTCAGGCCTGGATCCGTATCGGTTCTCCATCCGGGCTGTTCACCGGGTACGCGGCGTTGGTCGCCGCGAAGACCCTGCTGTTCGTGGGCCTCGGTTGGCTCGGGTGGCGGCAGCGCAAGGTGCTGGCGCGGCGGCTGGTGGCCGACCCGTTGGACGGCCGAGCGTTCAGGAGGTTGGCTTTTGGCGAGGTCGTTCTCATGGGACTTGCCATGGGCTTTGCCGCGGTGCTCTCCCGCAGTGAGCCTCCTGTCCCCGATGCCCTTCCGGACCCCAGCAACGTGCTGAGCCTCACTGACTACCCGGACCCCGGGCCGCTGACCGCCGCCGACTGGATCCTTGCTTGGCGTACCGACTGGCTGTTCCTCACCGTCACCGTGCTTGCTGTCGCGGTCTACCTCGGCGGGGTGCGTCGGCTACACCGCCGCGGCGATCCATGGCCGGTGCTGCGGAGCGTCCTGTGGGTCGCGGGCTGGGTGGTCTTCCTCTGGGCGACGTGCGGGGCGCCGGGGATCTGGGGCCGGGTGCTGTTCAGCATGCACATGGTCATGCACATGGCGGTGGCGATGATCGTTCCGCTGCTGCTCGTCCCGGCGGCTCCGGTGACCCTGGCGCTACGCACCCTTGCGGCGCGAAAGGACCGCACCTGGGGGCCGCGCGAGGTGGTCCTGCAGGTTGTGCACTCACGCGCCCTCCGGGTGCTGGCGAACCCGGTCGTGGCGGCGTCTCTGTTCTTCTTCAGCTTGGCGGCCTTCTACTTCTCTCCGCTGTTCTTCACCGCCCTGACGACTCACACCGGGCACCTGCTGATGATGGCCCACTTCCTGCTCACGGGGTACCTGTTCGTGTACGTGATGATCGGCACCGACCCGGGGCCGCCGAAGTGGTCGCCGCTCATGCTGCTCGTCATCCTCTTCGCGACGGTGTCGTTCCACGCGTTCTTCGGCGTCGTCGTCACTGGCAGCCAGGAGCTTCTCGCCGGCAACTTCTGGCGGGCGCTCGAGCTACCGTGGGGGCCAGAGCTGCTCGCCGACCAGCGGCTGGCCGGCGAGATCGCGTGGGGCGTGGGGGAAGCGCCGACCTTGGTGCTTGCCGTGCTCGTCGCCGTCCATTGGTTCCGGGCCGAGACCCGACGGGCGGTGCGCTCGGACCGGCAGGCCGACCGGGACGGCGATGCCGAGCTGCGGGCCTACAACGCCCACCTCGCTCGACTGCGCAGTGAGGCGGAACGGCTGAAGGGCACCAGCCGCTGACGGCGGCACTCGCGCATGGGCTGGGTCGGGATGCTCTCAGCCGTGATGACCGTGCATGTCGCGACGGGGTCGGGTTCAACAACGACTTGCACCACGGGCAGTGCCGGCTGCCAGGTAGACCGCGCCCCGCAGTGCCTCCGCGTACACCGTGTCGTCGGTGTGCCGCCGTAGAGACTCCCACGGGTGCAGGTGGCGATAGGCGACGGAGACACCGAACGGCCGGTTGAGGGCAGAGGCCAGACGGACCATCCATTCTGGCCATCGCCGAGGGTCACGCAACCCCGATATGGCGAGGCGGCCACCGGCCGGAAGCTCGCGGACGAGCCGGGCGATCAGCGCGTCGTGCTTGGGAACCATCTCGATCGCGAAGGTCGCAAGGACGGCGCGGGTCCCGGGAGGTAGGGGGAAGGCGGTGAGGTCGGCCTGAACGAGCGTGACGTTCGATCGGTGCGTGACACGACGGCGGGCCCGGTGGAGCATTCGGGGCGAGAGGTCCACGCTTGTCACGTGGCCTCGTGGCCCGACGGCATCCGCAAGGTGTGGCAGTGCCCATCCCGTTCCCGTGCCGAGGTCGACGACCTCGTCTTCGGGCTCCAGTCGAAGCTCGGTGATCGCGCGCCGCCCGAGACGGCGCCCACCGAGCACGACGTAGGGTGCGGTGAGCGGGTCGTACCAGGGCGCCACCCTGTCGTACAGCTTGCGCACCCCTGTCGGAACCAGGAGCCCGTCGTCGGCTGTGTCCGGTAATCGCCTCGTCTGTCGCCAGGTCCACCAGCAGAGGCCGAGGACGACGACTGCTGTCGTCCTCGGGTACGAGGAGCCCCGTGCGCGCGCAGTGCGGTGGCGGAGGCTCATTCGGTCATCGCTTGGGCACGGCGACTGGAGATCGACCTACGCGTCGTGGTCGCGCAGCTGGGCGAGGTAGGCGTTGTAGGCCTGGAGCTGGGCGTCGCCGTCGCGATCGGCCTTGACGTCAGCAGCGCGGGCAGTGAGGGTGTCGGCACGCTGCCACCGCGCGAAGACGATGAGCAGCAGGACCAGCGCAGGCAGCTCGCCGTAGGACCAGGCCAGGGCTCCGGCGACGGCTTGGTCGCCCATGATGTCGACCCCCCAGTCCCGCGGGGGATGGGTGAATGCTGCCACGAGCGGGCTCGCGGTCATGATGACGATGACCCCGAAGAACGCGTGGGTCGCCATTTCGATGAACATCTCGCCGACTTGCAGCTCATGGGGATGACGGCGCGGAACGGGGTCGCGCGACAGCACCGGCACGGTGAAGAGCACACCGGCGACAAGGAACAGAACCTCGAGCGAGATGTGTCCCGCCCAGGACCCGAGCAGCGCCCCGCCGGCGGGGCTGAGGTAGAGGCCGTAGTAGGTGAAGAGGAAGACGGGGATCGTCACGAGCGGGTGCAGCGCAGCAGCCCCAGGTCCGGCCCGTAGGCCCCAGATCGCTGCACGGAGCACGCCCCCGCCCATCCCTCCGTGGGGGGTCGCCCGAAGGAGCAGGGTGCCGGGTCTCCCCAAGATCAGCAACGGCGGGACGGCCATCATCAGAGTGAGCTGCTGGAACATGAACACGGAGAACATCTCTAGTCCGTAGCCCTCCACGGCCGGGCCGGTCACCAGAAGGAGCACCAGGACGCCCGCGAGGAAGGCCGCAGTCCGCCCCCAGGACCAAGGCATCCCGGAGCGCCTCAGCCGCCACAGCCCCGCCACGTAGGCCACGAGCAGGGCGACGCCCACAATCGGCAGCACGGGCAGCGGCTGGAGGTGGGGGGCCAGGTATGCCGAGAAGGACGGGGCTTGGGTCGGGACCCACACGGGACCGTCGAAACTCACCTGCAGCGCAGTAGGAGTCACGGAACGGTCCACCTCTTCGTCGTCGATGTGCGCTGGCACCACCGACGGTACAAGACACGGCAGGCACGCCCAGGAACTGCTGACGCGCAGCGTGCGGTAGGGAGGTCGTCGGTCTCCTGGGAGGGCGTGGGGCACACGTCGGTGGGTCCGGCCGTGCACGTGCTGCGGATTTCAGGGGCATGTGCCCGGCCGGGTAGGGTCTCTCGACGTTGACGTTTGCGACCCGAAGGGTGTCTGTCTTGTGAGTCGGTCGTACCAAGGACGTCACGGAGCCGGCCGCCATCGCAGCAGCTGGTCGTTGACTGGACCTCGAGTCTTGCTGTCGACGGCTCTGCCCGTCGCGGCCGCGGGGGCGGTGGCCGTCGTCACCACGGCAGCATCTGTGGCAGAGTCAGCGCCGGCGGTGGCACACGAGCCCCTCGCCTACGAAGTTGCGGCAGGGCGTGCTGTCGAGACGAACCAGGCCGACGTCGACGTGGATCTGGCGGACCGACGGCGGTCGGCCGCCGGGGCCCGGTCCGCGGCACTGGGTCGGGCCGAAGCCCGAGCCCGCGCCGCCCGGGCCGCGAAGCGCGAAGCCGCCGAACGAGCGGAGAAGGAGCGTCGTAGCCGTCGCTGGGTGAGGGCCATCGTGGATGGTCGGCAGACGTCGGGGTTCGGACCGCGGTGGGGTAAGACACACGACGGCCTGGACATCGGTGCGGCCACCGGCACCCCCCTCTACGCGATGTCACGGGGGACGGTCGTCCGTTCCTTCGTGGACCCGAGCTTCGGCAACAAGGTCGAGATCCAGTACTGGGACGGATCCGTGTCCTGGTACGCGCACATGGACTCCCGGTCCGTGCAGACGGGGGACTCCGTCATGCCAGGCGACGTCGTCGGCCGAGTGGGCAACACCGGCTACTCCTTCGGTCCGCATCTGCACATCGAGATCCAACCGGCGCCCGGGGTGGACGAGCCCCTCGATCCCCGACCTTGGCTGTCGCAGCGAGGCGTCGCAATCGGCTGACCCTTTCCGCGCCGGCCCGCACCTGATGGCCGAGCGCGATCGGTGTCGGAGGTGCGGGAAAGCCCTGGGCAGCGGACCCCTCCTCCGAGGACTCTGTGTCGGGTCGCGGAACCGACGCGTATATGGAGCACGACTTCCTCGACGTGGTGGGCGCAGCTGCGGAACCTCGGGTGCAGCATCCGGCCCGGCCCCCTACCGCCTGGGGTGGTGTCCGCGGACCGCGACAAGGACGAGGAGAGCGAGAACCCCCGTTGCGAGCGCCTGAGGCGCTTGCCCGAGCTGGTCCGCCAGGGTCCGCTCGCTCCGCAAGGAGACGGCAGCCACGCGCTGGGCTGGGGTGAACAGCGACGTCTTCTGGGTCACAGTCCCGTCAGGGGCGATGAAGCCGGAGACCCCGACCGTGGAGACGTGGACGACGCTGCGGCCGTGCTCGATGGCCCGGATCCGGGAGATCGCGAACTGCTGCTCGGACTCGGCGGTGTACCCGAAGGTCGCGTTGTTGGTCTGGACCAGGATCACCGAGTCGGTCTCTCCGGCGGCGGCGACGCTCTCGCGCATCAGCCCGTCGTAGGCGACCTCGAAGCAGATCGTCGGCAGGGCCGCGTACGAGCCGTCGGCCGCGGGCACCTCGAAGACCCCCACCCGGGTCCCGGCGACGAAGTTACCGGCGAGGTTCGCGGCCGGGGTGAACATCGCGAAGAACTCGCGGTTCGGGATGTACTCGGCGAAGGGCACCGGGTGGATCTTCGTGTACCGCTGAGACGGGGTCTGGGCGCCGTCGTAGAGGAGCGAGACGTTCGAGCTGCGGCCCGGTGGCTCGGCCAGCACCGCCCCGACCAGCAGCGGGACGCCGACGGCTTGCTGAGCGGCGGCGATCTGGTCCGCGGCGTCGGGGTTGCGTAGGGGGTCGATGTCCGAGGCGTTCTCGGGCCAGACGACGAGACCGGGGTCCTTCGTCGCTCGTTCGGCCAGGGAGAGCGTCCCGTTGACGTGGTTGTCGAGCACGGCACGGCGTTGGGCGTTGAAGTCCAGCCCGGAGGTGGGGACGTTGCCCTGGACGAAGCCGATGGTCTCGGTGCGGCCGTCGGTGGGCAGTGCGATGGCCGCCGGCCCGAGCTGTGCGGCGGCGGCGAGCGCGAGGACGGGTGCGGCCCTGCGGCGGGAACCGCGCACGACGAGGACGGCCGCCGACAGGAGCAGCATCCCGACGAGGGCCACGCCGAACGTCACGCCCGGAGCGCCGGCCCAGCGCGCGAGGTGCGCCAGAGGGCTGTCGGCTTGGCTGAAGGCCAGCCTCGCCCACGGAAACCCACCATACGGCGTTGTCGAGCGTGCCCACTCCTGAGCGACCCACCCGAGCGGCACGAGGGTGTGGGCGGCCCACGGGTGACGGGCAGCGATGAGCCGGCGTCCGGCGTAGCCGGTCACCGCGCCCTGGACCGCGAAGTAGAGCGCCTCGAGGGCGGCCAGGGCGAACCACGGCACCATCCCCACGTAGACCCCCGACCAGGACAGCGTGGGGACGAAGAACGCCATGCCGGCCACGAGGCCGAGGAGGAAGCCGCGCGGTCCTCCGGCCCGCAGCGTCGCGCCGCCGAAGACGGCGACGGCCAGGGGCGCGAGCCACCAGAGACCCTGGTCGGGGAAGGCCAGCCAGAGGAGGAGCCCTGCACCCGTGGCGGCGAGCACCCGGAGGATCTCGTGTCCTAGGTGAGCACGACTCGGCGGGCGGGCCGTGACGCCTGCGGGACTCATGCCCGCGAGACGCGCTCGCGCACCGACCGAACGTGGGCGGGACGGTGGAGTGCGGGGGCGGGGGTCTCGCGCATCGCGCAACAGGTGCCGGGGTTTCAGACCTATCGCGGAGGCGACGAGCTGAGAGACGGTCGGCACGCGAAAAATGTAACATCTGATCATACGTTCAGATATGGAGGCTCTGATGGCTGACGTGTTGATGGTACTCGATGGCTGTGCCGTCGACTGCGTCCATCCTGAGAAGGTCGCGCTGGTGGGCGCGAACGCGCCCGGCGAGGACGAGCTCGCCGTGCTCACCGGTGTCTTCAAGCTCTTGGGAGATCCGACCCGTGCTCGGCTGCTCTACGCCCTGTTGGAGGCCGGCGAACTCTGTGTGTGTGACCTGTCCGCTGCGACGGCGACGGCCGCGAGCACCGTCAGCCAGGCACTGCGGCTGCTTCGGGCGTCCGGCGTCGTCGCCGGACGACGTGAGGGACGGAACGTGTACTACCGCCTCTCCGACGGACACGTTCGCCTGGTGCTCGACGTGACCCGTGAACACGTCGTCCACGGCACCTCGATGGCGGGTACGGGGAACCCGGCGGGAGCCGTCCGATGAGTGGGGGTCACTCGCACGGAGCCGGTGGCCACGCGGGCGGCCGTCACCGCTGGCGGCTCGCTGTGGCCTTCGGCCTCACCGCCTCGTTCTTCGGAGTGGAGCTGGTGGCCGGCATCCTCTCCCAGTCGCTGGCGCTCCTGTCCGACGCCGGTCACATGGCGGCCGACATCGTGACGCTCGGCGCGGCCCTCGTGGCCACTCGGATCGCGACCCGGACCGACACGACCGGACGCCGGACGTTCGGTTCCTATCGTGCGGAGATCTTCGCGTCGGGGTTCGCGGTCCTGGTCATGATCGGCGTCTCGGTCTACATCGTCGTCGAAGCCGTCGGCCGCTGGGGTTCGTCCCCGGAGGTGGGGTCCACCGCGATGTTCGTGGTCGGCGGGATCGGCCTCCTCATCAACGTCGTCGCCTTGATCCTCCTGCGTGGCGGGGCCGGCGAGTCCCTCAACGTCAAGGGCGCCTATCTCGAAGTCTTCGCCGACGCCGTCGGGTCGGTCGGCGTCATCGTTGCGGCTGTCCTGGTGACGACCACCGGCTCGTCGGTCTGGGACACCGTCGTCGCTCTCGGCATCGGGGCCTTCGTCCTGGTCCGGGCCCTCCGGCTCGGCAAGGAGGTGCTGGCCGTGCTCGGGCAGCACGCGCCGGCCGACGTCGAGCCCGCTGACGTTCTCGGAGCGCTGGAAGCCGTCGGCGGCGTGACGCAGGTCCATGACCTGCACGTCTGGACCCTGACGTCGGGCATGAACGTCGCGACGGCTCACCTCGTGGCGAGTGACGATGCGGCGGGGCGCGTCCTCGAAGACGCCTCGGCCGTCCTGCGAGAGGACTTCGGGATCGCGCACGCGACCCTGCAGGTAGAGACGAGCGAGGACAGGCAGTGCCAGGGAGTCGACTGGTGACTCCCTGGCGCCGACGCACGTAGGTCACCGCGGTGGGCGTCCGGGGGCTGCCCGGGCAGAGATCCGTCGGAGGGGCACGAGGCGGGCTCTGGGACCGTGCCTGGTGCCTTGTGCCGGTCAACCCGTCCGGACATCATGTCCGTCGCGCTCACGTCCTGACGGGCCCACCGTCAGGACGTGAACGGGCCACCCCGTTGTTCGTCAGGTGCGCTCGGCGAGCATCGATGTCATGAGCCCGATCTCGGTCGTCTGCGCTCGGTCGATGGCGCCGGCGAGTGTCCTGACCTCTGGGGTCTTCGCGTCGGCGAGGGCGGCCTCGGCCATCGCGACGCCGCCACGGTGGTGGTCGATCATCAGGCGTAGGAAGATCCGTTCCGCCTCGACGCCTCGGGCCGTCCGGAGCTCGTCGAGCTGCTGGCCGGTGGCCATGCCGGGCATCATCTCCGGCATCCCGTCAGCGCTGCTCTGACTCATGCCCTCCTCGTCGGCCCAGGCCATGGGGCCCCGGGGCGCGGTCTGCGGCAGGCCCCACTGCACGAGCCAGCCGTACATCTGGCCGGCTTGTTGTTGCTGGCTCGTGGCGATGTCGTAGGCGAGGGTGCGGACTGCCGCGTCGTCGGTGCGGTCGCGGATGATGAAGGCCATCTCGACGGCTTGCCGGTGGTGGGTCTGCATGTCGCGGGAGAAGCCGGCGTCGGCGCCGGTGTCGGCCACCGATGTCGACGCCGTGGCGCGAACGACGAGAAAGGATCCCAGCGCTCCGAGGAGCAGCGCGGTGAGGCTCGCCAGGGCGAGCGTGGTCCAGGCTCGTCGGCGGCCGCTGCCGGTGGGCTCGGACGGGCGCGGGGTCTCGGTAGTCACGGCGACGGCTCCATGCCGGCGCCGCCGGTGCCTGTGCCGTCGGTGCCGCCGCTGCACGCAGCACCGGGCTCCGGCGACTGCGGACCCTGGCGGTACTCCCGGACGAACTCGGTGAGGCGAGGGTCGTCGACGCCGTCGAGCTCGAGCTGGGTGCCCCAGGCGGAGGCGACGACGGGTGATGGAAGCCCCTTGTAGGGGGAGACGATGACGTACTCAGACGGCAGGCTCGAGGTGAGCGCGTCGACCTGGTCTGCAGGTAGGTCGGGGGAGTAGGTGACCCACACGGCGCCGTGCTCGAGGGAGTGAACGGCGTTCTCACTGGGTGCGGCTGCGTCGTACACCCCGCAGTTGAGCCAGATGGGGTTGTGGTCGCCCCCGACGGGAGGCGACTGCTCGTAGTCCACGGGGGTCGTCACGTGGTTGGCGCTCGGCTCGAAGGTCTTCACCGCATCGAGCGTTGGCCGGTTCGCGACGTCGCGGGCGACGGTGAAGACGACGACCCCGATGATGGCCAGAACGACGAGGGACGTCCCGCCGATCCACAGGATCCGCGAGCGGCGCTCTTGGGCACGCTGCTGCTTCTTCAGCTCCTCGAGACGAGCACGGGACGGACGATCGGGGCGAGCCACGGGGAAACTCCTGATGGTTTGGACTGTTCGGTGCATTCAGCGCTTCACGCGCGGGATCGGTTCCGGAGGGGCGGTGCCCTCCGTTGCTTGTGGGTGAGCGGATCAGAGCCCGGAGTAGGAGTGCATGCCGACGAGGAAGACGTTGACGACGGCGAAGTTGAAGATGACGGCGCCGTATCCGGCCAGGGCGATCCAGGTGGCGTTCTGGCGCTTCCAGCCGGTCGTGGCGCGGGCGTGGAGGTAGGCGGCGTAGGCGACCCAGATGACGAAGCTCCAGACCTCCTTGGGGTCCCAGTTCCAGTACGAGCCCCAGGCCTGCCGGGCCCAGATGGCGCCGGCGATGACGGTGAAGGTCCACATCGGGAAGGCCACGACGTGCACGGAGTAGGTGAGCCGTTCGAGGCGGCGGGCGGACGGCAGCCGCGACATGAACCCGGGCGCCTTCAGGCTGCCGGACTCGACCCGGTCCTGAATGAGGTAGAGGATCCCGGTGGAGGCGCCGATGGTGAACACCGCGACGGTCATGGTCGCGACGGTGACGTGGATGGCCAGCCACACCGAGCGCAGCGATGGCAAGAGCTGTGAGGCTTCGGTGTACCAGATGACGATGGCTGCGCCAAGGACGAGCAGCACGGGTCCGACGACGAACAGGCCGAGCCAGCGCAGGTCGCGGCGCAGCGCCCACCCGACGTAGGCCAGGAGGGTGAACATCGCGCCGACGAGGGCGAACTCGTACATGTTGCCCAGGGGCCAGCGATGGACCTCGGCCGCCCGCAAGGCCACGCCCGCGACGACGAGAACAGTGCCCAGGACCGTCAGGGACCACCCGATACCGGCAGCTCGGCGGGCGCCGAGGGGTTCGTCATGGGGGGTGGGGGCGGCGGGCTGAGCCGCGGGCGGCTCCGGGCCTGCGCCGGCCGTCCCGGTGGTGGCGGAGGCCCCGGCGGTGGCCAGCCGGTGGTCGGGGACAGTCGCCGATTCGGTTCCTGCGTCGTGCGCCTGCTCGCGCAGTGGCGCCAGCCGCGCGAGGTACACCGTGTACGCGATCATCGCCAGGGTCAGCACGGCGGTGGCGGAGTAGACGGACAGGTTCGACAGCTCGGCCAGGGTGGTGTCGGTCATCTCGTTCCTTCGGGTGTGGTGAGCACGGCGGCGATCTCGTCGTCCATGCCCTCGTCGTCGTCCTTGGCGAGGCCGCCGATGGACACCACGGTTCGTGTGGGGTCCTCCGCGGGACGGAACCGGACGAAGACCCGCCGGCGGCGCACGACGAGGCTGAGCACGAGGCCGGCGAGCATGAGGAGGGCCGAGACCAGGGTCAGGGTCTTGCCGGGGTCGGAGCGGATGGAGAGGCCCGCAAACCGCTCGACCCCGTCGAAGGAGATCGAGCCGCGACCCTCGGGCAGGTCGTAGGTGTCGCCGGGGCGCAGGAGGATGCGGAGCTGGTCCGCGCCGTTCTTGCCCGGCAGCGGGGTCATCTGCGCGGTGTCCAGGGTGTACACCGACTGCGGGGCCCCGCCGGGGAAGAGTGTCCCCGAGAACGCGGTGAGCGCCAGCTGGGGGTCCAGGGTGTCGGGAAATACCGAGTGTGGGCCCTGCTGGTCGTCGATGACGCCGGTGGGCAGGAAGAACCCGGCGAACCCCAGCTGGTCGGGCTGGGCTCCGGGGATCTTGACGGCCCCGACGGAGGTGTAGTTGTTGTCCTGGGCCAGGAACGGGGTGGCGTCGGAGTAGATGACCGTGCCGTCACCGTCGCGCACCGTGATCACGGGGGCGTACCCGTTGCCCAGCAGGAAGACCGTGCCGGCTCCGGTCTCCAGTGGACCGTTGACCTTGATGTCGACCTCCCGGGCCGGCCCGGAGGCAGGGGTGAACCGGGTGGAGGCGGTGAAGTCCCGCGGGGCGCCGAACTGGCCCCGCCCGCTGTCCCCGGTCTCGAACGAGACGGCGAAGTCCTCCAAGGTGAGGGTGAACGGGTCGAGGTCGTTGACGTCGACCCAGGGGCCGGGGCTGAAGGTGTCGTAGCGGGACAGGGTGTTGGCGAAGGTCTTGCCCACGGGCAGGATAATGTCGCCCTTCCAGCCCAGCAGGTGGCCCCACGCGACCCCGACGAGGACCCCGATCAGGGCCAGGTGAAAGACCAGGTTGCCGGTCTCCTTCAGGTAGCCCTTCTCCGCCGACAGGGTCACCTGGTCGTAGGCGTGGACCCGATAGCGCCGGCCGCGCAGCGCCGCACGGAGCCGGTCGCGTACCTCCTGCGGCGTCCCGTCGGCTTCCACCTCGCGGTGCGCCGCGAGCCGTTCCAACCGGCGGGGGGCCCGCGGCGGGCGCGCCCGCAGCTGGTGCCAGTGCAGCCGGGAGCGCGGTGCGACGCAACCGATGAGCGAGACGAACAACAGCAGGTAGATCGCGGCGAACCACGGCGAGGCGTATACCTCGAAGAAGCCCAGGCGGTCGAGAGTGGGTCCGGCGGTGGGGTGGTCGGTGATCCACTGCGCCGTCCGCGCGGCGTCGATCGAGCGTTGTGGGAAGGTCCCCCCGGGGATCGCCGCCACGGTCAGGAGCAGCAGGAGGAACAGGGCGGTGCGCATGCTCGTCAGCTGCCGCCACACGTACCGCAACCATCCCGTCGGACCGAGCCGCGGCAGCCTGACGGGCCCGCCGGCACCCCCGCTCCCGCCCTCCTCGCCGGTCTCGGGGACTTCGGGTAGTGGCTGGGTGCTCAGGGCATCCGCGCGCGTCGTGCTCACAGGGACACCTGGAAGCCCGTGACGAGCTCGGTCTGGACCCAGCGGTTGAGGGTCTCCCACACACCGGTGAGCATCAGCAGCCCGACCAACACGAGCGTGGCTCCACCGAACACCTGGATGGTCCGCTGGTGACGGCGCAGCCAGCCCGAGAGCCGGCCGGCGCGGTCCAGCCCGGCCGCGACGAGGAGGAACGGCAGCCCGAGCCCCAGTCCGTACGCGACGGCGAGGGTGGCGCCCCGCCCGACCTGCGGATCCGCCGACGTCGACGCCAGGACCAGCACCGCGGCCAGGGTCGGGCCGGTACACGGTGCCCAGCCGAGCGCGAACACGGCCCCCAGCAGTGGCGACCCGACGAGTCCGGCCCGTGGCCTCCATCGGATCCTCGCCTCACCCCCACCGCCAACCCCGAGGAAGACCAGCCCCATGAGGACGACCACTGCGCCACCGACCCGCGACAGCAGGACCCGGTGCTCCACGAGCGCTCGGCCCACCCCGGTGACGAACACCGCACCGAGGACGAAGACCACCGTGAAACCGACCACGAACAGCAGCGCGCCCAGCACCATCCGACCGCGCCCGGTGGCTACCGGGCCCGCACCGGAGACCTGACCGGTCAGACCCGTCACGTGGCCCAAGAACCCCGGCACCAGCGGCAGCACGCACGGACTGGCGAACGACACCAGACCCGCCAGCGCAGCAACCGCCAGCGCCAGCGGCAGCGCCCCGTTCGTCACCGCGTCACCGGTGACGACGGCCAGGACCGGCGTCACGACTCCGCGACCACGTCATCGACGAGGCCGGTCAACGTGCTCGCGTCGACGGTCCCGTTGACCCGGGCCGCGATCCGGCCCTCCGGGTCCAGCACCAGTGTGGTCGGCACCGTCGGCGCCTTCCCTTGCAACCGCAGAATCAGCACCCCCGCCTCGTCCGACAGGCTCGGGTAGGTGATGCCGTACTTCTCGTTGAACGCCACCCCCCGTGCGGCCTCCTCCCGGAAGTCGATCCCCATGAACTGCACCGCGAGCTCGTCCGCCTGCACCGTCTCCCACGCCTCCTGCAGGTCGGGCGCCTCCGCCACGCACGGCGGGCACCACGACCCCCAGACGTTGAGAACCAGCACCGACCCGCGGGTCGACGTGATGTCCCAGGGCGTGCCGTCGAGCAGCTCACCCGACATCGTCACCGGCTCGGCCCGGTCCGCCCTGGGGATCGTCTCCACGGCGCCGTCCCCGGACACGTAGCCCTTCTGGTCCCCGGACTTGGCCTGCGCGGCGATGGAGTTCGGGTCCTGCGAGCAGCCGGCTGCGGCGAGGGCTGCCAGCGCGGAGACAGAGAGGACCGCCCGACGGGCGAGCAGGCCTCCGGCGTGGGTCCGGCTCATGGCACTCCCTCGTCACCGGGCGAGGGGCGAGCCGAGGAAAGGGCGCCCGACCGCGTGCCGGGTCGGTGCGTCCGCTCGGGCACTATTCGGGCGGCTCGAGGAAGGCTCTCCGCGCAACGGATGACCAGATGGGCGACACCAGCCCACAGGCCCGCGAGGAACAGCCCCGTGACGACGAGCGAGGCAGCGCTTCCGGTGATCTCGAGCACGCCGACCACCGTGGTGCCCCGACGTGAAGGCAGCCGAGGGAATCCTGTTGAGTTTCCGTCAAGTCGCCGGACGACCATGTCGCGGACCCGCACGGCTTGGTCCGGACGGTGTCCGGTGGGCGTCGGCCGGTGCAGCCTCGGTGATTCCACGGTCATGAACCGGCTGGAGCTCGCCGCCACTACCGGCGAGACATGCCCTGCATCGGCATGGTTCCGTCCTCCGACCCAGACATGCGGTTCCACGACTCGGACATCATGCCCTTCATCTGCTTGCGCATCTCGGGGTCGCGCATCATGTCCTTCATCATCGCCGTCATGTCGGCCCGACGTTCGGGGTCCGACATCATCTGGCCCAGGTGGCTGCTGCGCTCGTCCGAGCCGGTGGTCTGGTGCGCGGCCGCGTAGCCCGGCACTCCGACGAGCACCGCTCCGGCAATCAGGCCGGCGGCTACGTACGTGGTGGTTCGCTTCATCTCTCGTGTCCTTTCGATGGTGGTCTTCGAGCGAGAACTCGCCGCGTACGACGGTGACGCCATGCCGTCGGGCAACGGCTCGAAGATCTCGGGTCGTGACTGGGGCGGTTCCCGGTTCCACTGACGGCCGGTGCCGGGCCCGGTTGGCCTCTGGTGAGGCCTCGGGGTGCGGCCGGGGCAGGTCGCTCAGCTCGGGCAGTCCGGGGGTGCGTTCCCGGTCGGCAACCCGATCTGCGGTCTCGGCACGCAGCTGGTCGACCTCCGCCCGCAAGCGGACGATCTCGTCGGACTGCGGCTGGGACTGTTGGGCGGTCTGGCTGTTCCCGCCGCGCATCATCATCCACATCATGAGTCCCATGACCACGGGGCACGCGAGGATGACGAGCGAGAGCAGTAGTCCGGACATCGATCGCTCCTTCGACTGGGATGACTACGATGGAACTTAGTAGAAGCAACCTACAGCAGAACATCGACGGAGGAAAACGCGGCGTGCCGAGGCAGCGGTGGCGCAGTGCGGCGCCTGGGATCGGGGCGCACTGCCGGGCGGTATGGTCGGTGCATCGCGGCCGAGGTCGGTGCGACTCGTCGATGGAGCGGTCCAGGCAGGGAGGAGGTCCCCGTGGGGCAGCTGGGGCATCTGGAGTCGGCGGTCATGGCGCGGATCTGGGCGTCCGGGCGGCCGATGCTCGTGCGTGAGGTTCTCGGTGACCTCCAGCTCGACCGTCCGCTCGCCTACACCACGGTGATGACCGTGATGGACAACCTCCACAAGAAGGGGTTGTTGACACGCGAGCGCGACGGGCGCGCCTACCGGTACCAGTCCGCGCAGACCCGCGAGCAGTACACCGCGGAGCTGATGGAGGACGCGCTGGCCAGCAGCGGGAACTCCGCGGCCACCTTGATGCACTTCGTGGCGCAGATCGCTCCGGAGGAGCTCGCCGGGCTAGAGGCGGCCGTCGCGCGGGCCCGACGCAGAGGGGAGCAGGCGTGATCGCCGCCGTGTCCCTCCTCGGCTATGCAGCGGCCATGGCGACCGTCGGCCCTTGGCTCCTCAACCGCACCCGGTGGACCCTGCGCTCACCCCGGCTCGGCATCCTGGCGTGGTTCGCCCTGGTCTCCTCCGTCCTGGTCGCGGTGCTGATGGCCAGCGTGGTCGCCTGGCTTCCGAGGTGGCCCGGAACGATGGGTCTGGCAGACCTCCTGAACACCTGCGCCATGCTGCTGCAACAGCAGTACCGCACACCCGCCGGGGCCGTGACCGGCACGGTGGGCCTGCTCCTGGCGCTCGCCGTGGTCGCGCGACTGTTGCTGTGCGGCATGCGCATCGGAGTTACCACCCGTCGGGCCCGGCGGGCTCAGCGGCACCTGATCTCGATGGTCGGACCGGTCAGCGGACCGCACCCGGGGTACCACGTGGTGCACCACCAGGAGCCGGCGGCGTACTGCATCCCCGGCCGACACCCGGAGATCGTGCTCACCTCGGCGACCCTCAGCTCGCTGGACGGTCCCCAGCTGCGGGCGGTGCTCGCCCACGAGCGGGAGCACCTCCGCGGCCACCACCACCTCCTGGTGGCCCTCGCTGAGGCTGCCCGGGATGCCTTTCCCTTCGTTCCGGCCTTCGTCGCTGCCTTCGAGGAGATCACCCGCCTGGTCGAGATGCGAGCCGACCAACGGGCAGTGGAGGCCACCGACGAGCTCACCCTCGCCAGCGCGCTGCTCCGTCTCGCCCAAGGACGCACCCCGATCGGATCCTTGGCCGCCGGCGGAAGCGCGCTGGTCGCCCGGGTGGGACGGCTCACCGAACCGATGCAGCCGCTCACCCTCGCGCACGGCGTCGCCGTGCATGTCGCGGCGCTGATGCTCGCGGTGGTGCCCGTGCTCATCGCGGCCGCGCCCGCCCTCGCGGTCGTCTCCGCGCCGTACTGCCCGGTCTGGTGACCTGACCCGAGACCCCTCATCGAGCCGCGGGGGCCGGGTACACGGTCACTGCTCCGAGAGCGCGATTCCGCCGGCGTGTGGACCTCGGTGGCGAGGTGGGTGGCGGTGCGCTGATACTATGGAACTTAGTAGTCGCGCTCCCGGACGTGTCCGTCGGAGCAGCCCACCGGTGCGAAGGAGTCCTGCCGTGAGCCCGACGCAGCCGGCACGTGACGAGGGCGACCCCTCGTCCACCCGTGCCTCCGCCGGTGCTCCCGTGCGGGGTCCTCGAACCGCGCTCGGCCTCCCGGTGGCGGCCGCGGGAAAGGGGACTGCGGCGACCGTTCGTCCTCGAAGGTCGCCGGTCACGTCCACGCGCGGTCGGAGGTCGGACTTCGAGGCGTTCATGCGGGTGCCGGTCGACGAACGGCAGGCCGGCGGGTGGGACCCGTTCCCCGGGCTTCTCGACGAGGCCGAACCGCAGGCCATCGCCGTGACCTACCGGCTGCCGCCCCTGTCCGCACCCCGGGTCAGTGCGGCGATCCGCGTGGTCGGCGTGCGCCAGGGCGTCACGGGAAGGCCCGGCCCACGCGACCGCTTCCAGCGCGTCGAGCGTTTCACGGATGTTCCCGGCGGGAAGCGGGGGAGCGTGTCCCTCACCAGCCGCGTGGAGGGCATCGCGAGTGGCGAGTGGCGAGTGCGGGTCGAACCAGTCGAGTGCTCGGTCCCGGACGTCACGTTGCCGACGCGGATGATCCAGACCAGAAGTCGCTTCGCTCCGCTGGCGCAGGGGGTAGGGGTGCGGCTGTGGGCGTGGCCCTTGCTGGTGGGGTCTGGCGCGGCCGTCGCGCTCGTCGCGCAGGCCGTGCTCGCCGCACGAGCGGGCCTGGACGTGGCTGCCGTCCTCGCCCTGTCCGCATTCGCCTGCCTGGTGGGGTTCCTCGGGGGCAAGCTGTGGTACCTCGCTCAGCACCGCAAGGGCCTGAAGGACTTCTTGCGCTCCGGCGCCTGCATCCAGGGCTTCCTGCTGGCCGCTCTCGCCGTGCTCGCCGCCGGTTCGCAGCTCAGGGGTCTTCCCACCGGCACCGTCCTGGACATCACCGCGCCAGGAGTCTTCTTCGGTATCGCCGTGGGTCGTCCGGGATGCTGGCTGACCGGCTGCTGCGTAGGCCGTCCGACCACCTCGCGGGGGGGCCTGGTCTCCTCCGACCGCCGTCTGCGGATCCGACGCATCCCCGTGCAACTGTACGAGTCCGCAGCGGGGGCAGCCATCGGCGCGGCCAGCCTTACAGCCGTCCTAGTCGGGGTAGGCGCGCCGGGATCGGTGTTCGCCGTCGCGGTCACCGCCTACACGCTGGTCCGCCAGCTCCTGTTCCCTTTCCGGGGAGACCCGCACACGGTTCGAGGGAGGCTTGTGACCATCCTGCTGTCGACCTCGCTCCTCGCCGTGGCGTTGGTGACCCTCAACGGGTGAGCACGCCGTTCACCCGCTGACGGGCGCTGCGTCGCGAAAGCGCCAGCCCAAGAACGAGAGCAGAACACAGAGCAACGGCTGCGGCCTCGGCCCTGCTGACCGTGGCTCGGCGCCGTCCGGCGCCACCACCAAGAACCCTTCGAGAGAACAGGAACGGATATGGGAACGGACATGGGAATGGGAATGGGAATGGGATGGGCGATGGCCCTCTGGGGTCTCGTCGGGTTGGTCGTGCTCGTCCTCGCCGTACTCGCCGCGGTCTGGCTGGTGCGTAGCCTCATCAACGGCTCGCAGGCTGGTGGTCACGGAGACAGGGCCGAGGGCGAGCTCCGCGCGCTGTTCGCCGGAGGCCAAATCGAGGAGGACGAGTACCGTCGGCGCCTCGAGACTCTGCGGAAGCGGTAGAGACGCAGGGCGCGACGCCGGTACCCCGCCCTCCTGTCGCGGTCGGAGGCCTGAACACGTTGGCGCGAGGCACTCCATCGGCAGTGTTGCCGGGACGTCCACGGACCTTCGCACGGCTCGTTATCGCGCCGACCGCGCTCCTTACGCGATCGACGGTGCGCCTCCCGGGTCCCGCCTGCGCCAGGTGCGCCGAACTCCTATGTAAGATAGTAGATGATCATTCGTGCCGCCCTCCGGGAGTCACGCCGATTCGAGGAGGGAACCGTACGTGCACCAGCCCGCACCAGTCGACGAGACGCATGCCGACACCGCACGCGAGAAGGCGGCCGCAGCTCATCGCGAGGCAGTCGAGAGGCAACGCCGCCGACGCATCGCGATGGGGCTTGCGCTCGCCGTGCTCGCTGTCGCCGCTACGGTCGGAGGGGTCGCTGCCGTCCGGACGTCGGCCTCGAGCAGCACGCAGACGACGACGGAGCTGGCAGGCGGCAGCGGTCAGAGCGCAACTTCCGGGCCCCCATGGCCCGCCCCGACCCGGCACGTCGAGAAGCTCGTCGCGTCCGCCGGCCTCCCGTTCCGGATGGGGATGGCTGAGCATTACCACGCCCACCTCGACGTCATCGTCGACGGCGAGCCCGTGTCCGTCCCGGCGAACCTCGGGATCGACTCCGGCTCCGGCGCCATGGCCCCACTGCACACGCACACCGACGACGGCGTCATCCACATCGAAGCCACCACCAAGGGCGAGGTCTTCACCCTGGGGCAGCTGTTCACCGAGTGGGACGTCCCGCTCACCACCGACCAGATCGGTGGACTGCGGGCCGGCAACGAGAACGCCCTGACCGCCTACGTCGACGGGGACGCGGTCACCGGGGACCCGGCGCAGATCCAGCTGCGTCCCCGACAGGAGATCGCACTGGTCTTCGGTCCCCAGGACCAGCAGGTCGACGTCCCACGCACCTACGACTTCCAGGGCGGCGAGTAGTCGCATGGCGGGGGAGGAAGGAAGGGCGGGTCGGGTCATTCCCTCACTGGCCGCGAGGACGGTGACGCAGCGGCTCGCCACAGATGTCGTAGCCATCGAAGAACGCCCGGGACGTCGCCGAGGCGGCCCGTGCGCCCGAGTTGGTCCTGGCGAAAGGCCCGCATCGACGTCCGAACGCGGACGGGCGCCATGCCGTCCCCCTTGTCAGTCGGAGGTCCCGACGTGCTGGGCTCGGCGAGCCCCATCGGTGACAGGCGCCGAAGGGCCGGACGCCGCACCCTCGTGCTTGCCGTCAGGAATCCAAGGGGCTAGCTGCTGTTCGCTCGACGCGGTGGCACTGTCAGCATGTTGGCGCGGGTGTTTGTGGCCCCGGACGGAGAGGCATCGATGGTCGACGCAAGGGAACGGACCCCCGAAAGGCGCACTCCTGGGCGGCTGCTCACGGTTGAGAGGCACGACCGCTACCGGTGGCTGACCTCTCTGGCGCTCCTCGGAGTCGTGGCTGCGGCCGCCATGGCGCTCGTCGGTCTGCCGCCGGTGGACACCCACGGCCCGTTGCACTGGCTGGGAATCATGGGGCCGACCTGTGGGGCCACCCGGGCGGCGATGTTCACGGCTCGGGGTGAGCTGGGACTGGCGTGGACGTACAACCCGCTGGGGATCGCGGCGGTGGTGGGTGCGGGTCTGATGACCGCCCGGGCCCTCTGGGGGATCAGCACGAGGCGCTGGCCGGCGTGGGCGCTGTCGCTGTCGCCGAGGGCTCGGCGGGTGCTGTGGCTGGTGGCCCTGGCCACTCTCGTCATGCTCGAGGTGCGGCAGCAAGGGCGTGCCAACCTGCTCATGGGTCCCTAAGCCAGCGCTGTTCAGGTATACCTCTAGAGGGTAGTACGGTCAAAGTCGCGCACCCCATATGGGTACGACTGAGCAGGCAGCCATGGCCCACACCGTTCCCGGGTACATCGGTGAGACGCAGGCGGTCCAGAACCGGCTGCGGCGCATCGAGGGACAGGTGCGCGGACTGCAGCGCATGGTCGACGAGGACGTCTACTGCATCGACATCCTCACCTAGGCCGGCGCGGCCAGCAAGGCCCCGGAGACCGTGACCCTCGCCCTCCTCGACGAGCACCTGCGGCACTGCGTCACCGACGCGGTCCGTGCCGGCGGTGAGGAGGTCGACGTCAAGTTGACGGAGGCCTCCGACGCCATCGCGCGGTTCGTCCGCTCCTGACCGGCGACCGATTCACCGCCGGGACATCCCCCATGACCTCTCAGACCTACGGCGTCACCGGCCTCACCTGCGGCCACTGCGTCCAGGCCTTGACCAGCGAGCTGTCCGGCCTCGACGGCGTCAGTGAAGTCACCATCGACCTCGTGCCGGGGGACACCTCAGCCGTCATGGTCACTAGCGCCGGACCCCTGGACCGTGAGGCCGTCGCGGCCGCCCTCGACGAGGCGGGCGACTACCACCTCGCGTCCTGACGCGTCGGTCGGCGACGGCCGGGGAGGGAGGCTCTGATGACCAGCCATACCACGGGCGCCACGACCCACGAGACCCAGCTTGGTCATCGGGGGGATGACCGACGCCTCGTGCGCGGCCCGTGTGGAGAAGAAGCTCAACCGGATGGATGGAGTCACCGCAACGGTCAAGTACGCCATCGAGAAGGTCCGGGTCTCGTTCGTGGACGGCATCAGTCAGTGCCGCCGACCTCGTCGCGACGGTCGAGGCCACCGGCTACACGGCAGATCTGCCGCCGGATGCCTCGCCAGATGCCGACGGCGGGTCGACCGACCGGCCCGCGCCGGACGAGCCGCCGCATGGCGGCAGCGGCTCCTCGTGTCGGCCGTGCTCGCCGCCCCGGTCGTGGTGCTCAGCATGCTGCCCTGGCGAGCCCGTCGTCGTCGGCTGTGTCCTCTACCCGCTTCGTCTGTCGCCAGGTCCACCAGCAGAGTCCGAGGACGCCGACTGCTGTCGTCCTCGGGTACCAGGAGCCGCGTACACGCGCCTCGTGGTGGCGGAGGCTCATTCGGCCATCGCTTCGGCACGGCGACTTGAGTCCGTCTCGGCGGGCCTTGCGAATGGCGTGGCTGCGGCCCTCGTGTTCGTCGTCGAGGGGGCGTAGCCGATGGAGGCGTACAGCCGGATCTTGTTGTAGTCGGCTCGGACCCGGTCGAGCTCAGCGGCGAGGTCGCCAGGGTCGACGGAACGGCCGGTCCGTGTCCGGCGTGGCCGACACACGCAGCTCGGCCGAAGTAGCGCTCTTGGGTCAGTCAGGGCCGCGGCGAGGGCTGCGGATCGTCGGTGTGCGCCTCGTCGTGGGATTGAGCCGGGTACGCGTGGACGACCGCAGTGGTGAGCCGCGGCACTTCGGCCGTCAGTGCATCTTCGGCCGCATGCGCGACGCGATGTGCCTCGTCGAGGGTCGCACGTGGGTCGACGTCCAGGTCGGCGTCGGCGTGGATCTCGTGTCCGATCCAGCGCATCCGCACCAGCCGCACGGAGCGGACGCCGTCGACGCGTGACAGAGCAGCTTCGGCTTTGTCGACGAGATCGGGGTCGACCGCGTCCATGAGCCGGCGGAAGACGTCCCGCGCCGCGGTCCGCAGGACGAAGAGGATCGCCACGGTGATGAGCAGCCCGACGACTGGGTCGGCCCACTGCCAGCCCAGCGCGACCCCGCCTGCACTTACGAGGACCGCGAGGGAGGTCAGCCCGTCGGTGCGGGCGTGGTGCCCGTCCGCCACGAGCGCGGCAGAGCCGATGGCCCGCCCTTCGCGGATACGGAACAGCGCGACCGCCTCGTTGCCGAGGAAGCCGATGAAGCCCGCGGCGGCGACCCAGCCGAGGTTGCTGATCGGTCGAGGGTCGAGTAGCCGGTCGATGGCCTGCCAGCACGCGAGGACGGCGGACAGGGCGATCATCGCGATGACGAAGAGCCCGGCGAGGTCCTCGGCCCGACCGAAGCCGTAGGTGAAGCGGCGGGTGGCGGCGCGCCGACCGATGACGAGCGCGATCCATAGCGGCGCGGCGGTGAGGGCGTCGGAGAAGTTGTGGATGGTGTCCGCGAGGAGGGCGACGGACCCGGACCAGGCGACGACGACGAGCTGGAAGATGGCCGTGGTGCCCAGCCCGACCAGGCTCAGCTTGACCGCCCGGATCCCTCGCGCGCTCGCCTCTAAGGCGGAGTCGACGGAGTCGGGCGCGTCGTGCGAGTGCGGTGTAACGACGTGCGACAGCTGCTCCCACCATCCGTCGTGGTCGTGGTCGTGGTCGTGGTCGGGAGCTCCGCCGGGCCGGCTCATCGCGCGCTCTCCGTTAAGGGCGTGACGGCGCCGCGGTGGTGAGCGGGGACGCCGTCGGTCGCGTGCTCGGCGTTGTGGACCGCGTCCCGCACGAGGCTGGCGACGTGCTCGTTCTCCACCCGGTAGAACACCTGGTTGCCGTCGCGGCGGGTGCGGACGAGCCGTGCCATCCGGAGCTTGGCCAGATGTTGGGAGACGGCGGGTCCCGGCTTGCCGACCATCGCGGTCAGCTCGGTGACCGACCGCTCGGCCTCGAGGAGGGACCACAGCAGGCGCACCCGCGTGCCGTCGGCCAGCATTCGGAAGACCTCGACGGCGAGCTCGACCTGCTCGTCGGGAAGATCAGGTGTCTGCGAAGTTGCGCGCATACGCAGATACTAAGCGATGGTGACGGCTCCTGTGTTTCCGGGAGAATGCTGTCACTGGTCGGGCAAGGGCGGCGGTGGCGCCGTCGCATTCGGACCCCGGGGTCCGACTGCCACGATGCTCGTCGCCCCCATCTCGAGTAGGGGGTGAGCATCGGCACCTTCACCGCGCGGCTCGGCGCGGTGTTCGCTCTCGTTCGCGCGGCGTGATCGTCGCCGGCAGTCCGCTAAGCCGCAATCCGACGCGGGGGCCGTCACCCGGTCTGCGGTGCGGTGCTCCCGTCGGTTCCCCCGCTGCAGGTGGCGCCGGGCTCGGGGGTCTGCGGTCCCTGGCGGTACTCCCGGATGAACTCGGCGAGCCGGGGGTCATCGACGCCGTCCAGGGCGAGCTGGGTTCCCCAGGCGGAGGCGACGACGGGAGATGGAAGCCCCTTGTAGGGGGAGACGATCACGTAGTCCGCTGGAAGGTTGGAGACGAGGCTGTCGACCTGCCCGGCAGGCAGGTCGGGGGAGTAGGTGGCCCATACGGCGCCGTGCTCGAGGGAGTGCACGGCGTTCTCGTTGGGGACGGGCTTGTCGTATACGCCGCAGTTGAGCCAGACGGGGTTGTGGTCTCCGCCGACGGGCGGCGACTGTTTGTAGGTCACGGGGGTCGTGACGTGGTTCCTGCTCGGCTCGTAGGTGCTCACAGCGTCGAGCGTGGGGCGGGTCGCCACGTCGCGCGCCACGGTGAACACGACGACGGCGATGATGGCCAACACGGCGAGGGAGGTGCCGCCGACCCAGAGCCACCGAGTGCGGCGTTCGCGGGCGCGCTGCTGGTTCTTCAGCTTCTCGAGCCGGGCACGGGAGGGACGATCGGGGCGGGCCACTAACGAGCTCCATGCGACAGGGAACTCGACCACGGTGGGACCGTGGTCGAGCGTGGAATTGTGAGCGGCGCGGTCAGGCGGTGATCGAGGTCAGGGCAGCCTCGAGACGGGCCCGCGCGTCGGCTGCCACGCCGTGCAGGTCCTGGTTGCCGGTGACCTGCACCATGACCTCCGGATCCATGGCCTCGACGAGCACCCGGTCGTCCGCCTCCCGGACGACGACGTTGCAGGGCAGGAGGAGGCCGATACCAGGCTCCGCTCGAAGAGCGTCGAGGGCCAGCGGCGGGCGGCACGCCCCGAGGATCACTTGGCCCGGGATCGTCTCGCCGGTCTTCGCCGCGAGGGTCTCGGCGATGTCGATCTCTGTGAGGACGCCGAAGCCCTGGTCCTCGAGGGCGGACCGGGTCCGTGTCAGGGTGTCGTCGAAGGGGCCGTCGGTCGTGACGGACAGTGCGTAGGACATGGCGCGGGCTCCTGTCTGGGTGTCGGACGATCCGACGCTCGCAGACCGTTCCTCGGGCGGCGTTGAGGAACCATGAACGTTTCGTCAAGAAGGTCGGGATGCACCGTTGCCGTGACCGCTCCGTGACGTCGGCGGGTGAGGCTCGACCCGTCGCCGCTCTCCTCGCCCTCGTCATCGCGGGTCTGACGGCGGACCGAACGACCACAAACAGGAGGACGGGCACATGCCAGAAGCGCACGGATCGGCAGTGCAGGAGTACCGGAGGCACCGGCGCCTGGTCCTGGCCGGCAAGGTGCTCATGGGCGTCGCCGCCGTCGTGGCGATCGTCCACGTCGGGGCACATCTGACGAGCAGCCCGTCGGGACTCGTCGACCTCGTGGCCGGCTATCCGGCGGCCGGCGCGGTCTTCGTCATCGGGGCGGTCCTGGCCGGCCGCGCTGAGCCGGGCACCCGTCGGTGATACTTGGCCACAGTTTCTTTGCCGCTGTAGCGCTGCTGCTCTCAACGGTCTTCGTGGTCGCCAGTCTGCGCAAGCGGCTCCCGCCGGTCTGTTGGCCGGTCGTCATTGCGGGTGGGACGGGTGCTCTGCTGGTTCCTGCCGGGATCGCTCACTACGCCGAGGATCGTTGGGATCTCGCGGCGATGGCGGCTCTGACCGTAGCAGCGTTCGTGTCGCTGGCCCACGCCAGCCGCACGAGGATCGCCCAGCTGCCGCCGTGGTGGTCGGCAACGGTGGATCAGGAGGCGCGGCTGCTCGAGCGTTGACGGCCTTGCACCCGGCCGGGTCATGGGTCGCCGAGTGCGGCGTCGTCGATGAAGGGTAGGTGCTCGTGGTCGGCTGCGTATGCGCCGATCGGGTCGTCGTCCGCCGAAGCACCGATGACGTCGGCGAGCTGGCGTTGAAGCGTGTCGAGCTCCTCCTGGAGTCGTCGTCCTGCGCGTCGGCACTCGACGTGCGCCGACGGGGCGCAGGCGCGGTCGGCCACGGCACGGGCCACGGGGAGGGCGGCGGCCAGGGCGGTCTCGCGCTGCGACTCCCGGAAGTAGTAGGACTCGCGGTACTGCTCCAGGTCGACAGCGGCAGTGGCGAGCTGCTGTATCAGGCCGTCCAGCAGGACCGCGTCGCTCGGGCCGGACCCCGCTCGTAGGTGGTCGGTGTAGCGAGTGCGGTGCAGGGTGTGCAGGCTGCGGGCGAGGACCCGGCGTCGGGTGAGGGCGGGGTAGAGCTGCAGGACCCACGAGATGGCCG
>JAESFK010000343.1_pt1 | contig 27208 bp, 15 predicted proteins | sample 9269391 | NCBI WGS metagenome assembly JAESFK01 (sample SAMN14506231, study PRJNA617097) | algae metagenome | isolation source: Drouetiella hepatica UHER 2000/2452 and co-occurring heterotrophs from... | place: Slovakia: Slovak Paradise National Park, Hrabusice, Kosice Region | collected 2000-01-01
TTGTTGCAGTTGTTCCCGTTCATCGCTTGCTAACTTCAGAGGTTTCGGAGCAAGGAGTGGCAAGGCTTTTTCTCCATTCGTTCGACTTGGCTTGTTAGTATACTAACTTCTGCCTCAACCTACTAGACAAAATCTGATTTATTCCCCGTCGCTTGCGATGTTCAAAAGGTAGATATTATGACAACCCATGTGTCTTATTTTCTTAAGGTAGTTACCAAATGGCTTGTTGCACTATTAGTCACTGCAATCATGCTCCTCAGCATGACGCAAACAGCAGTATTGGCGGAATCTGCTCCCACCGAAACAGTTGGCATACCGGGTATTACAAAACCGATCTCTGCTGAAAACGACAGCGAGACAAGAGAACAGCGCCGGGAATGGCAAAGCAAAGCATCAAACCTTAAGGGTAAGGCAAATGAGCCGGAAACCCTAGGCGAAAAATTAAACGTTGAAGAGATCACTGAAGGTTTTGATCCGGAAAGAGAAGCTGAGAAGCGTTCTAAGCCCACTCCCTGATATTCCTGTGTTAGATATCTTCAAGGCGATTGACCTCATCCCTGAGCTGAAGCCTATGCACTGCCGCTCAAATCGGCATAGATTGCACCAGTAATCATGCTCTAGTCCATCGGCAGCGGTGGGCTTTTACTGTCCCTATCTGTCCAATTGCACCCCATGAATGCGTCTAGGGGTCGCTGTCGGTAAACCAGTGAGATAGATGTTAGCAGGATGTTTTGAGGGCTAAGGCTGCGATCGCCGTCCTAGTTGCCATACACCACTTTTGAGCTTGTCATTCAGGGTACAACTCAGCACCGAAGTTATGATAATACGCGGTAAGCACTGTTAGATACAAGCATACTAAAGTCTAGAAATAAAAATTACCCGATAGGGTACTGTCTGTCGTGGGCATAGCAGAGTTAGAAATGGATGGATCGAGTCTTTGGGATAAAATCCACAACTTCCTTTCATTAAGGCCCTGAACATGAATCCATTCTTCACCAATGTATCGTCGTTTGAGCTACTGGTAAAGCCAATTATAACTTCCCCTAGCGCGCCGAACCGAACAATCATCCAGGGATATTTTCTGACAATTTCAAATGCCTCCTTGTTTGATGTCAAGCTTACGCTAGGTTTTAGCGCCACAGACCCTGGATTGTTATCTAGCCCCGTTGTTGCTTTCTGGGATGTCAATGGGACTAACCAGGAAATTATCCAGGTACCTTTTCGTAGCAGCTTTGATATTGAATTGCCTGCCAGTGATACTGGCTTATTCCTGTTACAACCTGATGTTCGTAATCCGGATGTTGTCAAAGCAAGAAATACAGAGATTCGGGGACGGGTTGTCGCTAGTATCAGAAGTGTGACACCGCCGAGCATCTTTCCAAATCCACCTGAGACTTTGGAACTCCTGTTTAGCCCAACCCAACGGGGAACATTTTTCCCACAAGGTAGTAATACACCACCTACCTTCGGCGATTATGACCAACTAGCATATAGCTTACCCACCAATTTTGAGGTGACCTTCAACACGAAAAACCTGAGAATTGTTCCTCCCATCACATCACCTGTTGAGCCTAGATTCATTGAAGCCATCCGCACGAATCCCTCGTTGCTGGCTACTATCAGTAACGACCCGCTTGCCCAGCAGCTGGCTAATATGGTCGATGTTGAAGAACAGCGACGAATGGTAGACATATTTCTGGAGCGTTTTGAGCGTCCGGCACTGCAAGAAAAACTTGCTGTTAATGGTGATAGCAAGATCGTCCATGATCAGCCTGTGGTCAACGCTTAGATGATTTGACGAGCCTAGTTGCGCCGCGAAGCAACTAGGCGTTCTGGCTTACGCTGAGGCAGTTGAAAGGTAACTGTCCAAGCAGCGATCGCCTTTCCGCAGTATGCCCAAAATCTGAGAAGCGATCGCGCCTCACGCAGTCATGCTCCAACCTGCTGGGAATGGTGGTTTTTTGTCGCGCAGACTCTCGAATGTATGAGTAATCCCCTAATCCTACATTCAAAGCTTACCGTTATCAACGGGCTTTTTCTGGCTTGATTTCGCTAATAATTCACAAGGCTTGTTTGCCTCTTCACCGATTTCTCTCTGATGCAAGTTTAAGTGCAGCGATCGATGAAGGAGGCATTCATTTGAGTACATGAAAAAAATTAGCGCGATCGTCTGGTCAATCTTTTCTATCAGTGCAGCATTGCAATTTCCAGCATTCAGCCTACCTTTGGTGCAACGCTCAGCTTTTGTGGATGAGCCAAACTGCTACATGCAAAATCAAGATGGCAGCCTGGTCAACTTGAATGGATTATGCAGTGGGAGGGCTGGCGCTGTTACTCAAGCATTGGAGCAATTGCCCAATGAGGTTAATGCTTTGGAAGTGCCGATCGCGGGAGATACCTGTTATGACTTTGCTACCAGGTGGGAAGCTCAATGGCATTACGTACGTAGTACCGCTCCGGTAGGTTTAGATGGCGATCGAGATGGCGAAGCCTGTGAAGGCTTGACAGATGAGATCCGAGAAGATGGGCAGAAGATAGGCACTAACACCTTTACAAACAGGTGGGGCTATGAGCTGTGGAGGGGAGATTTTGAGTCTGGTTACTATCTAAGGATCTTCTTCAATCAAGATATTCCAATTTTCTCAACTCGTGGCTTTGTTACTGGCGCTGAGGCGATCGACCATGCCAACTGCTATTACGGTGAAGCCTGTAGTTTGCCAAGGATTAGCGATCGGGACTTCAGGTAGGAATTAAGTCAATCTCAGTTTGTTCGACATTTGCTTAAAATGCTTCAAAAACGTTGGACTAGCTCGCTGGGCTAAGCGAACTGGCACAACAACGAGGTATCAAGGGTTTCAGCGTTTTTGAGTTTGAGTAGTTGCGTCCCGCGCAACTACTCATAACAATGGGCTTGGGATTCAAATGGTTGAATCGCCGTAGTCAGCGACATAGCTTTACCTGGGAGACATTCTGACGCTATCAAGTCCGGTCCCTCTCTCAAAGCCAAGTTACCTAGTCTCACTCAATCTGGTTTGGTAAAGGATCGAATGAAAAGGCTTGTGTAGGAAAACCGTAGGCAGGCTTCTGTGAAGGGGCGACTCTTAACATGCATGGCTGAATTCTTGTGGCACTCTTATGACTGAAAGGTGAGAGCAACAGGGAATACAAAGCAAGCCTAAACGTTGAAAGGAGTCTTCTCTACCCGATGGCTCGACCCCAGGTAGAATTTGTCACTCGTTTAGTAACCTATTGCAACTCAAACCCATACTGGGGACTAGAGTATCTGTAGGAGATTCTGTGACTAAAACAATTTCTCCCTGTTTGCCAACAATCCAGCCTTGGGCTTCGGTGATCCTGTTCACATCCTGATGAGGTCTTACAGCCTGCTGTACCCGGTTTTCAACACCTAGTGCATGTTCTGTTTGTCTAGAATGTTCTACATGCTCAAGGGTTGGCAATAATGTGATCCAGTGTTCAGTGGTTGCCTTTGAACCGAGAGATTCGATTGGGCTAGGAGATAACCCACCTCGTCCGGTGACGATGAACTGGCTTGGTGCCCTAGCAACAGTTCTTCCAGTTGCACAACCTTGGGCGACTAAGCGTGAGGCATCAATGATGTCCGCAGGTAATTCTACTGCGCCTTGACTGGGATCGAGGTTAGGCGTGTTGATTGTTACCTCTCCATCGAGCTGAGGCGAAACTTGCGAGAAGGCGGTGATGTCATTGCTCAGGCTATTACTAGGTTCCAGCGTAGTTAGCTCTGCTCGACTGGGAGCTGCCAATCCCAAAAAGGTTTGAGCAGTGATATGAATCCGACCGCCGCTGCCAGAGAAAGCATTAGCGGTAATATCATTGTTCCCTTGCGATCGAGCAATTAAGAACTGGGTTCCTAATGTGATGTTGCCGCCACTGCCGCCTGTCCCTTCGCTTCCGGCAGAAGTTGTGATCTGATTTTGCTGCCCTAGCAGAATGCGATCGCTTGCCTGGATGGAGAGCCGTCCACCGTTTGCAGAACCAGTGGTCGCAGCCGTAATTTGATTGCGTTGATTAAGATGGAGAGCAGCAACATCAAGGGAGACATTACCGCCACGACCGCCTCCGGTCGCAGCCGTAATTTGGCTATTTGAATCTAGTTGCAGCCTGTCTATATCCGTCAGATTAATATTGCCACCATTGCCTACTGCTGCTTGAGCACTAATCTCTCCTCGATTCAACTGCACCGTATCGGCTCCGTCAATGTGAATATTGCCACCTTGCCCTGAACTTGTTTGAGCCGTAATGCGGCTGTGATCGCCTACGCGAATCTGATCTGCCTGAATTTGCAGGTTTCCCGCATTGGTAGCCTGGACAGAAACTTCTGCGCCGTTGCCAAGATGCAGTTCGTCTGTGTGAATCGTCACTTTGCCGGCTGAGCCCGAACCTAAACTTTCGCTTGATAAAGCACTGGCGACGCGATCGGGTCGAGTTTGCCGAGGAATCCTAAAAACATTGCTGCCAGATAAGTCGATTGATGAGGCATTCACCGTTAGCTCGCCGCCGCGTCCAGTGCTACGCTGAATCGTTCCTGTAGTGACTCTACCGCCATTTTGCACGGTGAGTCGTCCTGTAGTGAGTGACAGAGCGCCACCATTCCCAGAAGCTCCAAAATCGACCTGGGCAAAAATGCCGCTAGAAGAGAAGCGATCGGCCGACCGGCGTCCGCCAATTTCCAAAGACTCAGCCGCATTAATCCTGATGCTCCCGGCATCTCCGCTGCTGAGAGCAGTTGCAGCAATCTGTCCGGCATCTCTCAACACTAATCGGCGAGTGTCGATATGCAGCGCTCCACCCCTTCCTGCCCCTTGAGATTGAGTGGAAATTAAGCTAAGGAGGCTCGTTTGTCCATTTTCGTTCCGGATCGCGGGGATTCCAGTCGGCGCAGTGCTATTGGGGCTTAAAGTCGCTGTGCCTCTGACCCGAATCAGGTCAGAGGCAGATACTCGAATTTGTCCAGCATTGCTTTGTCCGAAGGTGATCGAAAAAAGCTGAGCGCCGTTCTGCAATATCAACTGCCGCGTCGTGACATCAATACGTCCAGCATTTCCGTTGTTTTGAAAACTGCTGCGAGTACCGCTTGTAATACCGCTGGGTTGACTGCCGTGACTACCGATCGCCCGGATCGACTCTGTTGCATTAATCTGAATATTACCGCTATCGCCGCCGCCAGACGTAAAAGATGTAATCTGCGCTCCATTGCGAATCTCTAGATGTTGAGTTGCCACATCGATTGCCCCTGCATTTCCCCCATCTGCTCTACCCGATTGGCTGTCTGTGATCAGCCCAGTCAGGCGATCGCCAGGAGTGCTACTACCAAATAGCGCTACAGATTCAGCCGTATGGACAGTCAATCGTCCACCTGGGTTGGAGCCACTGATTTGAGTCGAAAGCTGAGAGCCGTCAGCGAGATACAGTCTGCGTCCCTGCACCTGAAGATCACCGCTGCCAGTGGCTCCGGTGGTTTGAACTGTGGAATGGTCTGCGATCCGGATATCGCCAAATCGATCGCCAGGGTAATTGAGCTTGATTCCAGATGGATTAAAAGAGAAGTTGGCGGTACCAAAGGCGGAGACACTGCCTAGCTCGATATGTCCATCTGGTGCAAGGAGTTGTCCATTGTTTAAGCGGATGTTGCCACCCACGATCGCTAAAGTTTGATTAGGTTTGACTTGTAGTCCGCCAAGCGGTTCTCTGTTGGCGTTGAGGCTTCCAGTTTGAATAGTAATTGAGCCTGAAGTCGCCCCAAATTGTAAGCCGATTGGAGCGCTGATGGTAAGAAGCGTAGCAGGTGGCGGCTGGGTGGCAAAGGTAATGCCGTTTCGGAACAGAACCCGATCGGCGGTGCTGGTGATAAAGGAGCCGTTTAGCTCCAGTACTGCATTTTCACCAAACTGGATACCCTTGGGGTTAATCAAAAATAGGTTGGCGTTTCCTCCGGGTTCAACGCCTAAGAGTCCGTCGATTGTAGAGCGGCTGTTGCCCGTAATTCGGGTAATGATATTGTCAATATTCTCTGGATTCTCAAAAAAAACTCGTTCGCCAGCTCTAACGTTGAAGGATGAAAACCCATGAAACAAATTTCTGCCGCGTGTAGCTCCGCCTTGAATTAACGTTCCACGTCTACCCGATAGTCCTAATTCTGCGTTCTCTCGAACTCGCGATCGCTCATTTCCCCAAGTTGCATCTGGCGCGATCTGAGCCAATGCTGATTGAACAATTAATGGCGGCAAAAGCAAAATGAAGATGGCGAGGAGTGATTGAGGGAAACGATGCATAAACTATTAAGCAAAGTGTAAGCACTTAAATACTGAATCTACAGCATGACCTGCATAACTCAATGAATTCACGGAATGAACCTTTCTTCTTCTGAAGGTTCATAGAAGCTTCGTATAAAATTTACGTAGTTTCTGAAGAAATCAGGTAGCATTTTTGACGTTTCCTACTTTAAAGTAGATATGTACTTACTTAAGTGTTAGTAACATGCTGTGCGCAAAAAATATTGATGTTTTGTGGTTCTTCTAATTCCTAAGTTGCATCAAAGACTCAATAACAGCCATTATCTGTCTGAATTGTTTAGAAAAGTACAATTCCTAGGAATTTTGGGTATAGGAGTTTCAACATGGCTATTTTCACTGTTAACAGCGCAACTGATTTTGACGATCGCGATATTAATAATGGCGTTACGACGCTGCGAGAGGCCATTAATGCAGCAAACAACATGGCTGGAGAAGACACGATTAATTTTAGTGTGGGATCTGCAACTCCGATTAAGCTGACGAGCGCATTACCGCTAATCAATAGCAACATCGCTTTCAATGGCAGCAGTGCGATGGGCAACGCCACAATTAGCGGCGAGAATCAGTTTCGTGTTTTTTTTGTGAATGCCGGTACGGTTAGCTTCTCGAATTTAGTGATCGTGAATGGCTATGCCAAAGGGGGAGACGGTGGCAATGGCTCTACGGGCGGCGGCGGCGGCGGTGGCAATGGCGGTGGATTATTTATCAACAGCGGCACTGTCACCGCTAACAATGTTGCCTTTTCAAGCAATCAGGCAATTGGAGGCAAGGGTGGCGATTTCAATGGTGTATATCAAGGAGGTGGAGGTGGAGGTGGATTAGCTGATGACGGGGATAACAACAATGAAAGGAACGGTGGTAAAGGTGGCGGATTTAAGGCTTTTCAAGAAAATCTCGGCGGAATAGGAGGATCAGGAGGATTTAGGTATGACAATCGTCAACTATCCAATGGTTTAGATGGTAACTTCGCTGGCGGCGGCGGCGGGGGTGGGGATCTTCCTTACAACTCTGGTTATGGTTTTGGTGGTAATGGTGGTGACTTTGCTGGCGGCGGCGGCGGCGGCGGCAATGGCGGATTTGGGGGTGGTGGCGGGGGTGGTAATGGCTTAAGCGGTGATTGGGGCGGTAAAGGAGGAAAAGCAGGCTCATCTAGTGGCGTTTTCTCTGAGCGCTCAGGAGCAGGTAGCCTATCGGAAGGTGGTCCTTTTAGTAGTGGTGGTGGTGGTGCTGGTCTAGGCGGTGCAATCTTTATCAATGCGTTGGGGTCGTTCACACTCATCAATAGCCGATTAACTCAAAATGTTGCTCGTGGAGGACAGGGAGGTAGCACTAGTGGCTTGGCTAGTTACAATTTAGCTAGGCTTAATACAAGTGGTGAAGCGGGAAAAGGCAAAGGTGGCGCGATCTACGTTAGAAGCGGCGGCACGCTAAAGATAGTTAAAGACACATATACTTTTAGCGGTAATGATGCTTCTGATAATGATGCCAACCTATTAGAACAAGATAACGAAAACATCTTCGGCTCTTACAGCTTAATCTCGGCTCAAGTTGTAAAACCGGAGTCAAATCAAACAGGTCAAACCGGAACTGGGCAGACTCAAACTGGACAGATCCAAACGGGTCAAACCGGAACTGGACAGACTCAAACAGGTCAAACTGGAACTGGGCAGACCGGGCAAGCTATTGTTCTTCCAACTAAAGGAAACGATCGCATCAGTGGCACTCTTGGAGCCGATCGCCTCCTCGGTTTAGGCGGCAACGACACCTTGACAGGGGGAGATGGCAATGATCTTCTGAATGGTGGTAAAGGTAAAGATACCCTTAGTGGCGGCAATGGCAAAGACAAGTTCGTCATTGGTCGTGGCTTAGGGCGTGACCTGATTCAAGACTTCAAAGATAAACAGGACAAGCTAGCGTTAGCGGGTGGACTGAAATTCAAAGACCTAAACATTCTTCAGCGTGGCAAAAGTACGCTAATTCGCGCAGACAGAGAAGAGCTAGCATTTCTCAACAACCTAAAGGCTAATTTGATTACAGCCGCAGACTTTACAAAAGCCTAGCGATTGCCTTAGCTCAAAGCAACGGCAAATGAATCTGTCTGTTTAAGAGCAGTTCCACACAAAGGAGACACGAAATATGGCTACGTTTGTTGTCAATAGCGTGGCTGATGTCAATGATGGCAACCTCAGTAACGGCATTACTACGCTCAGAGAGGCAATTGACGCTGCTAATCAGATGGTAGGCGGTGACACCATCAATTTCAACTTCGGCGGCGCAGCCCAAACGATTAAACTCACGAGTGCGCTGCCGATTATCAACAGCAATATTGAGGTCAAGGGAATCAGCAAAGAGATTTTAACAATCAGCGGTGAGAACCAGTATCGGGTATTTTTTGTCTATGCTGGCACGGTTAGGATTTCTGATTTGACGATCGCCAATGGATATGCGAAAGGGGGAGATGGCGGTAGCGGTGATTTAGGCGGCGGCGGCGGCGCAGGATTAGGCGGTGGACTGCTCATTCATGAAGGATCTGTTGCCCTAAAAGATATAATCTTCACGAGCAATCGGGCAATCGGCGGTCATGGTGGTGAGGGGAGGGGTTATGGCGGCGGCGGCGGCGGCGGCATGTATGGTAATGGCGGCAGCTCTAATGGCGGGGGCGGCGGCGGCGGCGGATTCACTGGCGATGGCAGCGATGGTGGAATTGGAGCAGCATCTTACTATGACAGAAAAGGTGGTAATGGCGGAACAGGTGGAGCCATAGGGAGTATAGGTAGTGGAGGAAAAGGCGGTAACTCAGTTGATGGCGCTCGTGATCCAATACCCACTTTGGGACTAGACGGCGGCTTTGGTGCAGGGGGCGGGGGCGGTGGATATGCTGATTTGACACCGAACGGTGGCTTTGGAGGCAGTAGCGAATTTGGCGGCGGCGGCGGCGGCGGCGGCGGAAACGCAGGTTTTGGTGGCGGTGGTGGTGCCGGTGATGGTGCTAGTGGAGAGTGGGGTGGTAGGGGTAGTAAATCAATTAGTTGGTCTACGGGTGCACTTGTGGGACGCACAGGTGCTGGTAGCATTAGTCGAGGTGGTCCTTTTGGTGGCGGCGGCGGCGGTGCTGGTTTAGGCGGTGCTGTCTTTGTAAATACTTCTGCCTTACTCAGCTTGGATCGAATTACCTTCAACAATAATTCAACCCAAGGTGGACAAGGCGGAATTGGAATTTCTGATACCTACGTTAATGGGGTATATCAAAACATTCCAACACCTGGAGAATCTGGCAAAGGCAAGGGCGGCGCGATCTACGTTAGAAGCGGTGGCACGTTAAAAATTGTCAAAGATGCATATACTTTTAGCGGCAATGATGCTTCTGATAATAATCCAGGTTTGTTAGAGCAAGATAACGAAAATATCTTCGGTTCTTACACTCTGATCGCTGCTCCCGCTGTAGTTAATCCCCCCCAAGGAGACAAGCCGCCTGCTGGCACTAGCGGGAATGTCACCCCACCCCAAGGAACTAATCCATCTACTGGCGGAAGTACAGTCGTTCAGCCCACCGAAAAAAGCGACTTTATCAGCGGCACTCCTGGAGCCGATCGCCTCACTGGTTTAGGCGGCAATGACATGTTGAGCGGCGGTGATGGCAATGATTTTCTCGATGGCGGTAAAGGCAAAGATACTTTAAGTGGCGGCAAAGGCAAAGACAAGTTCTTGCTCGGCCGGGGATTCGGGCGTGACTTAATTCAAGACTTTCAGGATAAGCAAGATAAACTCGTGCTAGCGGTCGGCTTGAAGTTCAAAGATTTAGGCATCTTTCAGCGTGGCAAAAATACGCTGATTCGTGCAGCGAATGAAGAGTTAGCGTTTCTCAAAAACATGAAAGCTGACTTGATCACAGGTGCAGACTTCACAAAAGCTTAGCGATCGCAACGACTCAAAGCGATCGACTTTCTCAAATCCAACACCTAGAAGAAACTCTAAAAAGGAACAAAGCGTACATGACTACCTTCGTTGTAAACAGTGTTAGTGATGTCAACGATGGTAATCTCAACAACGGTATTACTACGCTCAGAGAGGCGATCGATGCTGCCAATCAGATTGCCGGAGATGACAGCATCACATTCGATTTTGGTGGCACAGCCCAAACCATTAAGCTCACGAGTGCGCTGCCGATTATCAACAGCAATATTGACATTAAGGGAACCAGTAAAGACACCTTAACCATCAGTAGTGAGCACCAGTATCGGGTGTTCTTTGTTTATGCTGGCGCAGTCGGAATTTCTGGGTTGACGATCGCTAATGGTTATGCAAAAGGGGGAGATGGCGGCAGTGGCATAGGTGGTGGTGGCGGTACAGGGGCAGGGGGAGGGCTGTTTGTAAATAGTGGAAGTGTAGTGATCGACAGCGTGATTTTTTCTAGCAATCAAGCGATTGGCGGGAAAGGAGGAGACGCGCAGGCTTATTTCGGCGGTGGTGGTGGCGGTGGTTTTAGAGATAATGGCGGTGATAGTAGATCTGGGAGTGGTGGACAGGGCGGAGGCAGCGGACTTGAAAGTCTTTTAGGAGGCAGCAGCGGATCTGGCGGGCAAAGAGTCGCCGCTTATCCGGTTCCAGCAGGCTATGACTATGCTGTTACGAACGGTCAATCCGGAACCCTCGGTACTGGCGGCGGTGGGGGTGGCAACACTGAAGGATATTTATTAAGACCCGATTTTGCTAGTGCAGCAAAGCACGGATTAGGTGGTAACGGTGGCGATTTCAGCGGTGGCGGCGGTGGTGGCGGCAATGGTGGGTTCGGTGGCGGTGGTGGCGGCAGTAATGGCTCCGCAGGCGACTGGGGAGGTAAGGGGGGTAAAGCAGGTTCAAGCAGCGGGGTTTTTCTTGATCGAGCAGGGGCAGGTAGTCGAGCGGTAGGGGGACCAACAAGTGGCGGTGGCGGTGGCGCTGGTTTAGGGGGAGCAATTTTCATCAATAATTTTGGTTCTCTGACTCTTAGCAACGTTAAGTTTGAGGAGAACTCTGCCCGTGGTGGTCAAGGTGGTTATGGAGTTATTACCAACGTCTACCATGCACCGGGGACACCATTTGATGTTAGTGGCGAGGTGGGTAAAGGTAAGGGCGGAGCAATCTACGTTAGAAGTGGTGGCACGTTAAAGATTGTCAAAAACACATCTGTTTTCAGCAGTAATGATGCTTCTGATAATGATCCAAATCTGCTAGAACAAGACAACGAGAACATTTTTGGCTCTTACACGCTCATCGCAGCACCAACTATAGTCGCCCCACCCCAGGGAACTAATCTACCCGTTGGAACTGGCGAGAATACTACATCTCCTGGCGGGATCGCCTCGCCTCCTGGCGGAAGTGTAGTCGGCCGAATCACCGAGAAAAATGACTACATCAGTGGCACTCCTGGAGCCGATCGCCTCCTCGGATTAGGGGGTAACGATAGGATTATCGGTGGTGATGGCAATGATTTCCTCGATGGCGGCAAAGGCAAAGATACCTTGAGTGGCGGCAAAGGCAAAGATAAGTTTTTGCTTGGTCAGGGATTGGGGCGTGACTTGATCCAAGATTTTCAGGATAAGCAAGACAAGCTGGTGCTAGCTGGCAAACTCAAGTTCAAAGATCTCGATATTCTCCAGCGTGGAAAAGGTACACTGGTCAGCGCAGGCAAAGAGCAGCTCGCGTTTCTCAAAAACGTGGATGCTGACCTAATTACCGCAGCTGACTTTACACGCAGCTTGCAGTAACGGGTAGCGAATAATGTGACGCTTTGATACTTTATGGCATCCTCTGATCCGTTCGACGCAATCTTAGACCGCATTAAAGCAGGGCAACAGACCGAGGCAGACTTAGCAGCTCTGCAAGACTTAATGCGTCAAGGAGACGCTCAGAGCCTACGGGAATTAAGCAAACATATCAACATTGGGCAAGTTAGCGGCGGCGAGTTGCAGATCGGCGATCGCACCTACAACTACCGTGTCGAGTGGAGTGACGAAATCAAGCAGGCATTGATTGAAGCGATCCAAACGCAACTGCCTGCCTTGAAGCGCTTCGTTCGATGTAAGCCTCGTACAGCTATTTTTACCAGTCTAGGTGTGACCGCAGCGGTTGCCTTAATTCGCTTTGCCGGACTGCTGCAACATCTAGAACTTGCCGCCTATGATCACCTCCTGCAAACCCGATTGCAAACCGACCCTAATTCTCAAAGCTGGACAGACGATCGCCTCGTCATCATTGAAGTTACAGATGATGATAGGGCAGAACAAAAACTGCGGCATGAAGATTTAAGGGGAACCTCTCTCTCAAATGCTTCTTTGCTGCGGCTGTTGCAAATTCTCGACCAAGCAAAGCCTCTAGTAATTGGGCTTGACCTATACCGGGATGATCCTCTCAATCCGCAAGAAAGCGCTCTTGCCCAACGATTTCAGTCCCAATCCAACTTATTTACCGTTTGCAAAGTCGATGATCAGAATCTCAAAGTAGGAGAAGATCGGGGCGATCCGCCACCGGGTGTACCGGGCGATCGCATTGGCTTTAGTGATTTTATTGCAGATGCTGACGGAGTTTTGCGCCGTCAGCTTCTAGCCTTTCGAGAAAAGCCAAGCTTTCAAGCCAGTTCTAACTGTCAAGCCGAACTCGCCTTCAATCTTCGCTTAGCCACCTCCTATCTCCAGCAAAAGCAGCAGCTCTCCGTCCAGGCTACCTTCACGCCAGAAAATCACTGCACTGGTATCAGCAGCAGCAATGGAGTGACGCTTCCCAACCTTCAGTTTTATACGGGCGGCTACCAGGGGGATGATTCAATTGCAGGCTGTCAAATGCTCCTGAACTATCGCACTCATCCAACGAACAACCCGATCGCGCCCACCTACTCTCTAACCCAGATGCTACGAGGGCAAATTCCAGCTACTGCGCTCAAAGATCGGATTATTCTCATTGGCAGCATTAGCGGCGTCAGTGAAGACGTTTGGAGAACACCCTTCACGACAAATACACCTGGCGTTTACCTACAAGCTCAGATGATTAGCCAAATTCTGCATATCGCTTCAGGCAATGGGCGCTATGGCATTTGGGTACTGCCGCAGTGGGCAGAGCTACTGTGGATTTTAGCCTGGTCTTTTGTAGGAAGCGGTTTAGCCTGGGGATTGCGATCGCCCCAGCGGTTGCTGATTGCCATCGGCAGTGCCGCGCTAGTGCTGTACATTAGCAGTATTGTCCTGTTCTTGATGAATGGCTGGCTGCCACTGTTGCCTGCGGCGATTGTGCTTGTGGGCAGTGGCGGGGGCATGTGGGGGCTAACGCTGCGGCGGAATTTGGGCGGGCGCAATCTGCAAATGGAGCAGCCGTCTGGAGGGAAAGCTAATGAATCATAGAAAAACAGCCTGTCCTACGGTCTGGAGAAAACTGCGAAGCCGGATTTTGACCGTGGCACTTGCGCTGATCCTGGTCACTTCTCTCTGGTTACCCTTTCAGCCTGAAGCCGCCGCCAATCCCCTCACGGACATTATTGAACGGGTGCGAACCTTGATCGATCCTGGTTCTGGCAAAACTGCTCCTACTGGACGCAGCGGCGGCGGTGCAGGCAGAGGTCCACTCTGTCCAGCATTTCTGGGTGTTTCTGTAAAAGCGCTGATACCTACTCAAAGCAACACCTCATCAGATGCCGTGGCTGCAACCGAGTTTGTTTGGGGCAGAACGATCGAAGCGAACCCGATGCTATGGTTTTACATACCGTACGCAGCAGATAAGGTAAAAACTGCTAAATTTTCCCTACTCGACGATGCAAAACAGCTCATACCAAACTATCCTCTGATCCTGCCGCTCTCTGCAACACCAGGAATTGTTGCGGTGCGTTTTCCTGAACCACTAGCAGTCGGTAAGTCCTACAACTGGTATTTGTCGATCGTCTGTAGCGCTGAAAAACCCTCTCGGAATCCGGGTGTAAGGGGCTGGATTCAACGAGTTGAACCCAGCACAGAGTTGTCAGCATCACTTGCCCAAGTTGACAATAAACAAAAGTACCGAATCTACGCAGAGAATGGAATTTGGTACGATATGGTCGCAAGTTTAGTAACTGAACGTCAAAATGACCTGCTCGATCCGAATCTCCAAGAAGATTGGATAGCGCTGCTGGAATATTTGAACGCTGATGATTTGAAAGATGCCGCGATCGTCAACTGCTGTAAGCTGCCTTCGCCCTAAAGCCAATTTCCAATCAAAACATATGTCGCCCAGTAGCGAGGATGCTCATACTGCGGATTTTTGAGGAGAAATTGCTGCGCCTGCTGTAACGCTTCCGCTTTCGTCGTGTTTGGCTGCATCAGATGGTGATAAAGCTGGCGCGTAAACTCGACGCTAAAGGCATCATCTAGCGTCCATAAAGAAGCGATTGCACTACGCGCCCCCGCCCGATACGCCGCACCAGCAATTCCTAATGCCGCTAGTTCATCGCCAATCGCCGTTTCGCAAGCACTCAGCACCAGCAGTTCAATGGTATCTGCTCGGATCTGGCTGCGAATTCGGAACAGGGAATCTAGATCATTAATGGCGATATCACCATCTGAAGTCAGCAAAAAAGCAGCCTCCGGGTCGGAGCTGAACTGTCCGTGAGTTGCCAGATGAACGATCGGATAATTCGCACGATTAATCACCGTATTGAACCGCTCGCGAGTAAATGCCTGATCTTGAAGCGTAGTCGTTAAAATTCCAGTCGCAGCAATTTCATCTAACTCTTGCTTAACATTTTTGAGCTGAGAAAAATTCACCCCAAAATCTTCACCTTGAGCATCTTTACCCTGAGGAGGATTCGTCAACCCAACCGCCAAAACCTTCAGTTGCTTAGACTGCAAGGTTTGCGGATTCGGCAAGCTCAGATCAGGCGCTAGGGCAAGCGCATAATTCTCCATCAAGTATTGTTTACCGTCATAAAGTGCCGCCATCGGTACGCCTCGCAGCAAGCTGTCTAGCGAAAACACCAGCGTTTTAATGCCCTTTTGCTCTAGCACTGCTCTCGCAGGCTGCAAAATCCATTTGTAAAGCTGCAGTGCCTCTGTCTTTACGGCGGCAAACGTATATTCTTCTTCCAGATCAAGCTGGAGCTGTTGAATCGTTTGCCGCAGCTTAGCCGTAGGGACAAGCGTGCGATAGTAGCGGAGCTTGTTCTCTTGAGGCAATTTGTAAATCACTTCCAGACGATCTGGCAAAATCATCGGGTAGAAAAGCGCTGTAGTGGGAGCCTGCTGATCCAGTAAATCTTCTAGCTGTTTGGGTGTAGCATCCGCACAAGGTTCTTGCAGAAAGTTTTCCAGTTGAGTTACTTGTAAAGAAGTAATTACCTGACGCGCCTTCTCCAGATTCTTCTGGCTGGGTGTACCCGACTGAAGTAATAAGTCTATTAGCTCTCGATACAGCGGTTCCTCCGCCTGCTGCCGAAAACTGAGCTGAAAACTGATATTGCTCGTCACTACATCGCGCCGCAGCGATCGCAACGTCTGGATAGCAGTATCGTAAGCCTCTACCGCTTTAGTTTCTAGCCCCTGTGCCCGGAACAACCGTCCCATCTGCCACTGCCAGCGATACGCCCCTTCAGGCTGGTTGAGCATCTGGGATCTTTGCAGCGCTTGCGCGGTTAAATCCTGCGCAGTTTTCCACTGTCGATCGGTTTCATAAAGATACCCCAATGCGCCCAAGGCATAAGATTCAGCCAACGGGTCACCGAGACGATTTGCCTCAGCATTAGCTTGCGCTAAAATCTCACCTACATCCCGATCAGAAATTCTTAAATTGGGGACAGATTGCTTCAGCCGAATTAAGCTGTAGGCAAAGTTGATTCGAGCATCGATCGAGAAGCCCCCAGGTGACAGGTTTTCAAGCTGCGGCTGGATGCCGACAGATAAAGCTGTCGCCTCGTCCCACTGCTGGTTATCAATCAACAGGCTCAGTTGATTGAGTCGCGATTGAGTCCGCAGGTTGATCGAAACAGGAAACTGATCTACCTGTCGGTAAAATGCCAGTGCTGCTGCTGAGTCTTGCTGGGTTCGAGCCATGTTTCCTAAGCTGAGTTGGACAGAAGCAACCGTATCTGGTAGCTTCAATGCCTGTGCGATCGCCAAACTCTGTTGCAGCACCTGAGCAGAATCTTTTAAGCCACCTGCCACCCGCATCGCATCGCCCAAACTTTGGAGTCCTAACGCCTTCGTCAAATCATCTGGCTGCTGCCGGAGTATGTCCATCAGTGCCATTAACGTGCCAATTGCCCGCTGATAGCGTCCTTCGCTCTGCAAAGCCTGGGATTGATTGATGCGGCTCCGCAGCACGCCAGAAATATCCTTAAGCTGCTGGTACAGTTGCCCGGCTTGTTCCCAGGTTTGCCAAGCCTGCTCCGTCTGTCGGCGGGCAAATTGCAATTGTCCCTGAGTTTCCAAGACCTGAGCCAGGACAGATAAACGATTGGCGCTGTCTGCGGATTCACCCTGATTAAGCTGTCGCAAGCTATCGGCGATCGCTTGTTCTGCCGCATCCCACTGCCCTAGCCGCTGGTAAGTCAATGCAAGGTTGCCAGAAGCGATCGCCTGCCCCAATCGATTATTCTCTAACTCATACGCCTGAACCGCCCGAAGCAAAAGAGCAGCAGCTTCTGCAAACTGCCTTTCCTCAAAGCGATCTTTTCCCTGCTGCACAAGCATTTCCCCATTGAAAGATGGCGCTTGTGCCAGAATCGACACAGGGTAATTGGGCGGAGTAACTCGCTCCAACTGCTTCAGATATTCTCCCTCCTGAGCAGCCGATTCCATCCCAGCATTTCCCGTGAAGGGTTGAACAAGAGGACGACTAGAAGCGATTCGAGCGATTGCGGGAGATATTACGATGCATAGAACTACTGCCAAAACGGCAATCGCCAGAAATTGAATTAAAGATCGATGCGTGTGGTTCATCTCCCGTTGGGCAATATGCTGCGGCTACGGACATAGCTCATTCTACGGTTTGTCAGTGATATAACAGGTTAAATGCAGGATTTTTCAATGAAACCAGAATCCTGCAACCGAGCCAGACAATCAATGTACTGAGGCAGTGTAGTAGAGTGATGACCAATTCTCAGCAAGGCAGCAAATTCAATATCAATATCGGCAAGATATCGGGAGGCGAAATCCAGGTTGGTGACCGAACCTATTATGGGCATCAGATCTCACCCAAATCTGAGAACGCTGCTCCTACATCTAGCCCTGATCCAAAGCGAACTATCTTAGTCGTTGCTGCTAGCCCAGTTAATCAAGCAAAATTGCGTCTTGATCGAGAGGTGCGGGAAATTGATGAAGGATTACGTCTTGCCAAACATAGGGAGAAATTTGACTTGCAGCAACGCTGGGCAGTCCGTCCGAATGATTTGCGTCGAGCTTTGCTCGAAATTCAACCGCAAATCGTTCATTTTTGTGGACACGGAGAAGGGGAAGCGGGGTTACTACTAGAAGATGAGTTAGGGAAAGCCAAACTTGTCTCAACTGAAGCGATCGCTGGACTGTTTCAATTGTTTGCTGAAAGGGGATTAGAGTGCGTTGTCCTCAATGCCTGTTATTCAAAAGTTCAGGCTGAAGCGATTGCTCAACACATCAACTATGTAGTTGGAATGAGCGATGCCATAGCGGATAAAGCTGCAATTAGCTTTGCAGTTGGCTTTTATGATGCATTGGGAGCAGGATGGTCTTATACCGACGCTTATTCATTAGGGTGTAATGCGATCGCACTAGAAGGAATTGCCCAAAACTTGCTACCTGTCTTAAAGCAGAAAACTTAATAGATCGCAATTATGCACAGTTCTTAGAGTGTGACAGTTTTAGAAACAATGGATTCGATGCAAAAACGTTTGTTTATGCACCAAATTTCAAGTAACGAAAGATCAAGTGTTCTAGTGTTGCATAACCCTATTGCAGAACGTGATCCAATGGCAATGGGTTTACACCAATCACATCTTTCAAAGTTCTAGCTCATAGATTAGCGGGATCGTTCAGCCCACTAACTTCTGAAGGAAAGTTAGTGAGCTGAACGATCCCGCTAAACGAGCTTCCAGCTTAACTTTGAGTATTGTTCTGCTGAATGTGGCTAAAAATATCAACTTGCTAACTCATTAAGTTTTTGCGTAATAATAGTAAAACTTAGTCAAAAGCAAAAAGGGGCGTGATGCCGTTCCAAAAAGGAGAAAATCCCCACCATCCAGCCGCTGGATCAACCATTAAGGTGGAACCCATTTGAGATAAGAAGGCGATCGGTCGCATCAAAAAAGTGCTGGCAGATCATCCTCGTGATTTGTGTTTGTTCACGCTGGGCATCAACACCGCTTATCGAGCAAACGAACTGCTGTCAATTAAAGTCAAGCAGGTGCGATCTCAGCGAGTGGGGGATGTCTTGGAGTTGAAGCAGCGCAAAACGAACAAGTATCGTCCCGTGACACTCAATGGCACGGCAATTTTGGCAATTCAGAATTGGTTGGAAGACAGCCAGCTTCAGGATGAGGATAATCTATTCACTGGGCAGCGGGGTTGCTTGACCGTAACTACGGTCAGCATGATGGTGAAGGGCTGGTGCCAAGACGTAGGGTTGAAGGGAAATTATGGCAGCCATACCCTTCGTAAGACTTGAGGGTACTGGCAGCGAATGGAGCGAGGCACGGCTATTCCGCTTTTGATGGAGGCATTCGGCCATGCAACCCAGCGGCAAACGTTGGCGTATTTGGGAATTCAGTCCGATGAGATCGCCCAAATCTATGAGCTAGAACTCTGAGAGATGATTCGGCGTTAACCCATTGCCATTGGATCACGTTCTGCAATAGGTTTATGCAACGCCATAACACTTGATTGCTCGTTACTTGAAATTCGGTGCACAAACAAACGTTTTTGCAAGGACGTAAGCATTAACAGTTAGAGCCAACGGTTACATAGCTTCAAACGCAGCTAAAGGTGTCCATTAACCAGATGCACTGCTCCTATTTTCCTCAAGGCTATGTTAGGCTGCTGCCTTGAACCTTCACCAATCCTTATTCCCTCTGAGTTGAGCAATTACCTGTTTTAAGCATGGTCTAGCCCGAAGCTTTCGATTGAGTGGGGATTTAGTATAGTCTAAAATCTTACTGCCGAAATTGAAGGTTGAACGTATGATTTAGGCAAGGTTATTTGTTTCCTGACACGGCGTATGACGAACTCTGGACAGGGTAAGTACAGCATCAACATTGGGCAGATCACAGGCGGAGAAGTGCAGGTAGGCGATCGTACCTACGCCAATGCTTCACCTGCTAATCTGGCGCTCGCAGCAGGGGTAGAAGCTCGACAGCCTGCTCAACGGACTATTCTGGTGCTGGCTGCCAGCCCGGTTGACCGTAGTCATGAGCAGTTAGGTCGAGAGGTTCGGGAAATCGACGCTGGGCTGCGTTTAGGAAAACATCGCAACCTATTTCATCTGGAACAACGTTGGGCCGTCCGTCCTGAAGATCTGCGGCGATCGCTGCTGGAGATTCAGCCACAAATCCTCCACTTTTGTGGCGAAGCAGGAGAGACACAGGGGTTGGCGCTGGAGAATGCACTGGGACAAACTCAGTGGGCTGCCACAGATGCCCTTTCTGACTTGTTTAAGCTGTTTGCTAGTCGGGGTTTAGAGTGTGTCGTCCTGAACGCCTACCACTCAACTACTCAAGCGACTGCGATTGCGCAGCACGTTCGTTGGGTAATCGGCATGAGTGACGCCATCGAGCGCAGAGCTGCAATTCTGTTTGCGGTTGGCTTTTATGATGCGCTGGGGGCGGGCTGGTCTTATCAGGATGCCTATGAGCTAGGGTGTAATGCGATTGCGCTAGAGGGGATACCACAAGACCTGATCCCGGTTTTGCAGAAACGCGAATCCCAGCCCCCGTTATGATGCATGCTTATGATTCACGCTGACGAGCTAGCCGCCATCCTCAATCACATTCTGGTGGGCGAGCAGACCGAAGCAGAAATTATTAAGCTGCGCGACTCGATCAGTATGTCTGGCGATCGAGTACAAATTGCTGCCCAAGCAGAGGATCAACAAGACAGTCAACCGATCCGCCAGATCACAATCGGACAGATCAGCGGTGGAGAAGTGCATATCGGCGACAAGATTTACCAGGGCGCGGATGCCGAAACGATCCGCAGCATTCTCCAAGAGGTCTTGCAGCCGCTCCACAAGCCGACAGCAACAGGTATTCCCGAGAATCTGCCGCGCAGTGGAGCAGTGCAGTTTGTGGGACGGACAGAAGTGCTGGAAATTCTGCACCAACAGCTCCAGCATCCTCAGCAGCTAATCACAGCGATCGCTGGCATGGGCGGCATCGGTAAAACAGAATTAGCCGTGCAGTATGCCAATCAGTACAAGGCGGAGTATCCTGGTGGGATTTGCTGGATTCACGCTAGAGGGTTGGAAGTCGGGACTCAAATTGTCCAATTTGCCCGATCGTACCTTCAGCTTCAGCCACCCGAAGACCTGGATCTGTTAGCACAGGTGGGTTTTTGCTGGACTCATTGGCCTGACGGAGACACGCTGATTTTGTTCGACGATGTTGTCAAATATGCAGTCATTAAGCCCTATTTGCCGCCGCACGATCGCCGCTTCAAAGTAATTTGCACCACGCGCCTGCGCTTAGGTAAGTCCGTCAAGCAATTAGAGATTGAGGTCTTAGACGAAGCCGCATCGCTAGCCCTGCTAAACTCGTTGATCGGGGCAGAGCGACTGCAAGCAGAAACGGAAACGGCGAAGCAGCTCTGCGCCTGGTTGGGCTATCTGCCGCTGGGCATTGAACTCGTGGGGCGCTACCTCGATCGCAAGCCAGACTGGTCGATTGCCACCATGCAGCAGCGATTAGAGAAGAAGCGGCTGGCGGAAAAAGCGCTGCAGCAGCCCGATGAAGATATGACCGCTCATACTGGCGTTGCAGCTGCCTTTGAGCTGAGCTGGGAGACCCTAAGTGCAGCAGCTCAGCAGATGGGGCTGTTGCTGAGCCTGTTTGCACTGTCGCCGATTCCCTGGTCACTGGTCGAGCGCTGCTGGACTGATGTAGATCCGGAAGAACTGGAGGAATTGCGAGATGACTACTGGATTAATTTGCACTTGCTCCAGCGCAAAGGCAATCAGTTGTATCAATTTCATCAGTTGATGCGAGAATTCTTGCAGGCTAAACAGCAGGACTACGCCGATTTGGACGAGCTGAGGCAGCAATTCTGTCGGGCGACCGTCCAGGCAGCAGTAGAGATTCCAGAGTTTCTCCCGCTACCGATCATTAGCACTGTCGCGCCTACCGTTCCGCACATTGCCGAAGCCGCGATCGCACTAACAGCAACACTACCATCTGCCGATCTGGTTAAGCCTTTTATCGCCCTGGGGCAATTTTACAAAGGTCAGAGCTTCTTTTCACAGGCTGCCCAATGGTATGAACAGGGCTGGCATCAGGCAACACAGCGGTTGGGCCACCAGCACAGCGATCTGGCATTGATCCTGACGCGGCTAGCAGGGTTGTATAAGATTCAGGGACGCTACGCTGAAGCTGAGCCGCTTTATCAACAGGCATTGCAAATCAGGCTGGCACTGTCTGACAGAGAACAGCCTGACAGCGAGCAAGCTGGCAAGCAACTAGAAGTGGCACTAACGTTAAATGAGTTGGCGATTCTCTACACCGAGCAAGGGCGATTTGCCGAGGCCGAACCGCTGCTGAAGCAAGCCCTGTCTACTCGCCAAACCCTGCTGGCTACCGATTGCCCAGAGATTGCCGAAAGCTTGGCAGCGCTGGCGATCCTATATCAATATCAGGAACAGTTCACTAAATCAGAAGAATTGTATCTCAGGGCTGCTGCTATTTATCAAAAAACGCTGGGAGAAGAGCATGAATTAACGATCGAGTGTTTCCATAATCTCTCCGTGGTCTATGCCAAGCAGGAGCGATTCGCTGAAGCAGTGGCTCTCACCAACCGGATTCTAGAGCGGAATCGGCGACTGCTGGGTGAGGAGCATTTAATGGTCGCCAATAACTTGAATACACTGGCTTCACTCTACACTTCGCTCGATCGCCTCTCAGAAGCAGAGCCGCTGCTGGAAACGGCGTTGCAGGGGTTTGTCCGCTGTTTGGGCAGCGATCACCCTTACGTTGCCTTTGGCTTGAGCAATCAGGCCAAACTCTATGCGGCTCAGGGGCGCAGCGCTGAAGCTGAAGCTGTGTATATTAGAGCGATTGCCATCCTGGAAGCAAAATTCAAAGCTGACTATGCAGATGTGATCGAGATCTTTCAGCAACAGCTCCACGAGCTGCAAGCCAGGATGTCAGAGCCACAGGAATCTGAAGAGCGCATGAAATAGTTTAAAATTTGTTGACAGCTTTTATCAGCCGCCCTATCGTGGTCGCAGCCCTGCTTAGCGCCCCGCATGAAGCTCAAACGATTTTTTCTGACGCTCTGCGTCGCGTTGTTTCTATTTGTGGGATGTCGTCCAGCGACTGATGCCTTGTTTTCTGGAAGCGCTTCACCCCCTCTACGCCGTCAACCTGAGGCAGCGGCACTCGCTTCTCCAGTCGCACTCGCTACCCCGACCGCACCGGTCAGCGCTAGCAGCGAAGACCAGCAGTGTAATGTCGTGATCCAAAAAGCGATCGAGCAGTTTGACTCGAAGCAGTTTAAGCAGGAGGTCGGTGGTAATGGAGCAGCGCTGGCTGAGTTTGCTCAGCGTCAGCAAGCAGAACAGCTTCTGAACTTTCTGGGGCAAGAAGCAGAGGAGAATAGCAAAGCAGAGTATCATCAGGACTCGCTGTGTCTGAGCCTGAAGCGGCTGGAGCTAGCGCAGCAGCTAGGAGACCGCCAGTTGCTGCTGGCGCTGTATGGTGTGGGCAATGGATATCGGGCGATCGGTGATTTTGCCAATGCATTGAGCAATTTTACTGGCTACCTGAAACGGGCGCGAGCTTTGGGCAATCAGCGTCACGAAGCCGTGGCGCTGGGTAGTATCGGTGAGATTTATCAGGAGTTAGGAGATTATGAACAGGCGCTGCAATACCACCAGCAGCGCCTGGGTATAGCCTACGAAGTTCAGCATTTTGAAAATGATCCGGATCAAGACGCTAATGGTTTTGATGGTTACACAGGATCGCAGCTTGTTGGCGATGCTTTGGGGAGCATTGGAGATAATTACTATATTCAACAGAACGGCACGAAGGCAATCCAATACTACGAAGCACGGTTTAAGATCATTAATAAGCTCAATAAGAAGCTGAAAGTGGCAACCACAAAATCTGGTGTGGATATGAGCTTGCAGCCTAGCTGGATTGCAACGTTGACTAGTCTGGCTAAAGCCTATGATGGAAATAAGGAAACTGAAAAAGCCGGAAAAGAGTACGAAGAAGTTAAACGGCTTATCGACAAATACCCTGTCCTTGCTCACTCCGCTGCGGCTTCGAGGTTCTACGAAAGTTGGATTAACTTTCTGCTCTCTCAAAAAAGATTGAAAGAAGCGCTCAAAATCGCCGATGGTTTCATTCAGCGCTATCAAAAATTGGTTCACCCGTCAAAGCAGCTAGATCTAATTACGCGTCTTTTGGCTTTTGACAAATCGAAGGATTACTGCGACAAAGTGGCTCGAAATCCTTCGAGTATCTGTGAAGATGAAAAGACGATAGTGAAGGACTCTATTAATCTTATTATCGAGTTTAAATCTGGGAAAAAATGGCTTTCCGAGCTGTCGGAGCAGCTGGACAAGCTATCGGATACTGCTAAAAGTGAGCTAGATAAAGCCTGTGAGCGTAAGCAGCTTGATTGTACGTTGCGCGTCAAGTTTCCCAACAACGATCGAAGTTTGGGACGGGTTTATAACCTGGCGGGTCTGGTGTATCTTCAACAAGGCATGCTCCCAGAAGCCGAAGAAAAGTTTAAGGCGGCGATCGACCTCCGCAACAAGCTGTCGAAGCAGCGCTTAAGCGATACGCTCAAAGTTTTTTTCTTTGATACTCAGCGCAACGCCTATCTCAACCTCCAGCAGACGCTGATTCAGCAAGGAAAGAATGAGGAAGCGCTGGTCATCTCCGAGGATGGCAGAGCGCAGGTTTTTGCAGAAATGCTGGGCGCGAATCGGGCTGCAAATCCCACAGCCAATGCAGACAGCAATTCCAACCGCTGTAGCGGCAAGGTGGCAATTGAGCAAATCCGGTGCGTTGCCCAAGAACATAAACTAACTCTGGTCGAATACTCTTTAATCGAGCAGCCGATCGTCGCCGATCGTCCAGCAGAGGTGCTGATCTGGGTGGTTAAGCCCACCGGAGAAATTGAGTTTCGATCGCAGTCAATCAGCGAGGCGTTGCAGGCATACAGCGCTCAGACTGCCACAAACTGGATTCATGAAGCGCGCAAACAGATTGGTCTCTATGGCTCAGATGGAAAAAATCAGCGTGCCACATTTCTAAAGGATGGGAGAACGGCAAACAAAGCTGCAACCGCTCCAGATGTTCCTTTCGACTCAAAAGCGCAGGCTGACACGCTCCAGAATCTCCATGCGCTGCTGATTGAGCCGATCGCCGATTTGCTGCCCACATCGCCTGATGAGCACGTCTTGCTGGTTCCCGACGGCAGTTTATTTCTGATTCCTTTCGCAGCTTTGCAGGACAAGACCGGAAAATCTCTCCTGGAATCGCATATATTGCAGACCGCGCCTTCGATTCAGGTCTTGAATCAAATCTACTCGCGCCTGCCCTCCAGAGATCGCCTATTTTCTAATCCACTGATTGTGGGCAATCCTCAGTCACCCTCAATCAACTGTCAGGGCGGAGATATCGTCTTACCGCCACTGTACGGTGCAGAATCTGAAGCTGAGAACGTGGCTAAGCTATTGCATGCGCAGCCCCTAATCAGAGACCAAGCGACCGAGAGTACCGTGAGACAAAAGATCAACAGCGCTAGCCTGATTCATCTGGCGGCTCACGGGCTGTTAGATAACTGCCCAGGGTACGCCGTGCCGGGGGCGATTGCCCTAACTGCCGATGGAGATACCGAGTCAGCTAATGGCTGGTTCACGTCCAGTGAGATTGCTGACCTGAAACTGACGGCAAATCTCGCGGTTTTGAGTTCTTGCAGCACGGGACAAGGTCGGCTAACGGGAGATGGAGTCATGGGGCTTTCTCGCTCTTTTCTAAAAACGGTTCCCAGCGTGATTCTCTCCTTGTGGAGTGTTGACGATGGCTCCACGGCTGAGCTGATGAATCAGTTCTATGAGAAGCTACGAGGCATGGATTCACCAGATAAAGCAGTCGCCCTGCGAGACGCAATGGTGGCAACGAAGGCAAACTATAAGGATCCTCGACAATGGGCTGCATTCTCTCTCATGGGTACTGCTGAGTGAGGTATCCCTTTCGGCTCTGTCGAAAAAACTATTGAGGAACAAACGATGGAATGGAGGCAAGCTCAATCAAACAACAAGTTCAAAGATTTGGGACACCACACTTAGGGGTCGAGTTAAACTCAGCGGAGCAGTCACCCACTCCGCTGAGTTTAACTCGACCCCTCATACACCAATTTCATCACGCCTAAACGGGTGTGAATAAGCAAAAGATTTGGCACAATTTGTAAATCACTAGCGCAATCCGTCAAAGCTTCTCTAGGGCAAGATGCTACTTTCTGATGACCTGAGATTTGCTACATCGGGTATGTTTAGCAAACGCGAAAAAAACAACGTTAAGGCTAAAACCTTCGCCTAGCAAGGATTTCAGCCTCTGTTTTTTGTAGAATTTAAGACATTCAAATCGTTAGATTCTTTGATGGGTAAAGCTTTCAGGCTTTTTCAGGATTATACAGATTTTGGCGTTCTTCTCTTGCCGTCAATAGCTCTGGACTAGATTTAGCTTAAATCACCGTTTAGTTATGGTCTAAAACCCTTGATTTCTCGTTGAGCTAAAAGTCTAGAACCAAGCAAAATCGTTTGAGTAGTTGCACTGTTAAGCAACTACTCTATTTCTAAAACTCAGTCATAGCAGTGCTTTTGAGCTTAGAGTTGTTTATTGTTCCGTTGCTAAATGAAGGCGATGTCGCGGGTCGGGTGCATGCCGTTGTTCGGTGGTGCCCGCCAGAGAGCAAATGCCCTCACTGGCTATAACGCACGCTCCATCAGGATGTCCCTTTGTGGGTCTGAGCCCAAATGAAACACGTGCTCGCCGACTGCGCAAAAGTTCCACTTGCGGTAGAACGCCTGCGCACGCCCGTTCCGCTCCCACACGCCGAGCCAAATAGTCTCGTACCCTACCTGCCGCGCCCCATCTACGCACGCGCGCATCAACGCCTCCCCGACGCCGCGACCTAGCCATTCCCGCGACACATACAGCCGCACCAGTTCGATGGGCTTAGGTCCCTCGACGCCCGCTGCTGGCTCGCCTGCATGCAGTTGGGCGTAACCCGCTGCGAGCCCGCCGACTTCCGCAATGAAGAAGGTGGAGGCGGGATCGTTCAACTCAGTTGTCTGCTGCGCGGGGTTGAAGGACGCGCAGAGGTAGGCAGCCAGATCTTCCGGGCTGTTATCGGCGGCGAACGTCTCGAAGAAGGTGTGCGCACCTAACTCGGACAGCAAGCCTGCGTCCTCAGGGTTAGCGCGACGAATCGTTAGGTCGGGATTTTGACTCATACCATTTACCCTCACGCCAATGAAGACGTCGAACGGTCGTGTTCAGCGGACGCAGATACCTTTTGCCACTCAACGAAGAAGACCAATACGTTCCGCTGCAACACAATTGTGTACGCCCAGCATGGGCGTGAACTAATGGGGTGAAAGTCCCCTGGAGGAGAACCAACGTCCAAATGCTCGAAACTCTTGGAGCCGAGTGGCGTATCACTCCTAGCTTAAGGCAAGGGCGCTTC
>JAESFK010000344.1_pt1 | contig 27073 bp, 23 predicted proteins | sample 9269391 | NCBI WGS metagenome assembly JAESFK01 (sample SAMN14506231, study PRJNA617097) | algae metagenome | isolation source: Drouetiella hepatica UHER 2000/2452 and co-occurring heterotrophs from... | place: Slovakia: Slovak Paradise National Park, Hrabusice, Kosice Region | collected 2000-01-01
TGGGGCTGTATTCATGGAATGATCCTAACCCGGCTGGGGCCGGAGTTCGCGGCCGATCTTGGATCCAACGTGTGACGCAAGCCCTACGCCATGGCTTGTGGGGTTCGCTTTTGTTCTTCACATCATCTATTAAACCTTTGTAATTCCGAGGCTTTGTTGGATTCTCGGGGCGATTTGATTTATGCTTTTTCCAAGGCTTGGCCCATTTTCAGGGCCGTTTGGGCCGTACTTTTTTGACGAAGTCGATTTTTTTGGAGTTGTCCGACATGACGGACGAGCGACGGGCCTCGACGCCCACACCCTATCTGCGCACGGGCCCTGCCACGATGCTGACGGCGATCGGCCTCTGCGTCCTGCTCATGATCATGCAGCTCATGCCCGAAATGCGGGACGCCGGCCCGCTCCGGTCGTTCGTCGCTTCGGACGTCAGCCGCTGATCCTCTTCAGCCGCTTGTGCGGCTGCTCAGGAGCGCGCATCTAGAGGCCGAGGTTGCGCGTGCCCATGACAGCAGAACACGATCAAGCTTTGCCGGTCGGCACACGACTGGGCGATTATCGCCTCGACGCTCTGATCGGCCATGGCGGCTTCGGCATCACCTATCGGGCCTTCGACACCCAGCTCGCCAAGTTCGTCGCCATCAAGGAATACATGCCCGTCGAGTTCGCCACGCGACGGGCCGACGGCCAGGTGGCGCCGCGCGGCTCGCGCTTCGCCGACGATTTCACCTGGGGCCGCGAGCGCTTCCTCGACGAGGCGCGGGCACTGGCGCGGTTCCGCCATGTCCACATCGTGCCGGTGCTGCGCTACTTCGAGGCCAACGGCACGGCCTATACGGTCATGGAATTCGAGGACGGCCACAGCGTCGCGCAGCTCCTGCGCCAGCCCGGCAGACGCCTCCAGCCCGACGAGATCCGGCGCCTGGCCGACGGCATGCTGAGCGGCCTTGGTGCCGTGCATGCCCAGGGCTTCCTGCACCGCGACATCAAGCCGTCGAACGTGATCGTCCGGCGCGACGGCGTACCCATCCTGATCGACTTCGGTGCGGCGCGACAGGCGATGGGCGGGCGCACACGCACCCTGACCAGCATCCTGACGCCGCAATATGCGCCGATCGAGCAATACGCGATGGACGGCAAGCAGGGTCCGTGGACCGACATCTATGCGACGGCGGCGGTGCTGCATCACACGATAACGGGTTCCCCGCCGCCCGAGGCGGTGAGCCGAGTGGGTACGGACCCGTACCGGCCGCTCGTGGCGAGCCATGCCGATCGCTTCGACCCCTCGATGTTGTCCGCGATCGATCGCGGCCTGACCTTCGCGCCCGAACTGCGGCCTCAGTCCATCGCCGAGTGGCGAACGCTGTTCGGCGGCGCGCTGCCGCGCGTCGAGGATGCGCCGACGCAACGCATGATGATGGAGCCCGCGCCGGTACCCGTCGCATCGGGGCCACGTCTCGGCGGAGCAAGTCGGCCGCCGACCGAGGAGATCGACCCGGCGCCGCCTGTCTCGCGGCGCAGAGGCTTCGTCCGCCGGCGTCTGCCGATCGTGCTGGTGGTGCTTGTTGCCGTCGCGACCTGGAAGTACGCGCCGCAGATTCGCGAGCGCCTTCTTGGCGCGCCCGCCGTCGAGACGCAGGCGAGCCTGCCGTCGCCGGTGCCGATCGCCGGGCCGACGGAGTCATCGCAAGCCGCTGCGACACCGTCGCCGGTTCCGTCAGTCACGTCGACGCCAGCGCCGGCCAGACCGCCGGTCACGGCGCCCGACACATCGGCCCAGAAGGCGCTGGCCGATCAGGCGCAACGCGCCGCAACGGAAGCGCGGGCGATGGCCGAGCGCGCCGAGGAAGCAGCGCGGGCGGCGCGCGCCATGGCGGGCGAGGCGCGCATCGTGGCGGCGCGGGCCGCGCGTCCCGATCTGGAGAACAGTGAGCGGCTCACCTATGGCGGGGGCGCGAGCTACATCGGCCAGGTCGTCGACGGCAAGCGCCAGGGATTGGGCGTCGCCGAACTGGGCAATGGCGAACGCCAGGCCGGCGACTGGAGCGCGGACCTGATGAACGGTCTCGGCACGGTGCGGCTTTCCGACGATACGCGCTACGGCGGGCAGTGGAAGGAAGGCAAGTCGACCGGACTCGGTCTTCGCGAGAAGCCCGGTGTTGAGCGGTCGGAAGGCAACTTCGTCGGCGGCCGTCTCGAGGGCCTGGCCGTCCGGCGTACGCTCGCCGAGCCAAACGTCGTGCAGGCCGGCGAGTTTCACGGCGACATGCTCGACGGGCCGGGCGTCGAACGGATCGGCGAGCGCGAGCGCTACGAAGGCGGCTTTCGCGGCGGACAGCGCAACGGCTACGGCCAGGTCACCGATGCCGCCGGCAAGGCGAGTCCGGGGCGCTGGATGGACGGAAAGCTGGTCGAATCGGTGCCGTAACATCGGTGGCACGGAAGTTGCGCCCCGCCGCTTGATGAGAGTTGTAGCCGCCGCCCGTGTCTAAACCGCTTTCCGTAGTGCTGATCGACGACAATCCCGCCCGCGCCGAGATCGTGGAGTCGGGGCTGCGCGATGCCGGCTACGTATTGCTGGCGCGCCTCGACGGCACCTACGACCTCGCGACGAGGGTCAGCGTCCTGCAGCCCGACGTCATCGTGATCAGCATCGACAATCCCGGCCGCGACGCGATCGAGGATCTGCGGCGCACCACCGAGCAGCAGCCGCGGCCGATCGCGCTGTTCGCCGACCGGTCCGATCCGGCGACGATCGCCGCCGGCATGGAGGCGGGCGTGTCGGCCTATGTCGTGAAGGGCCTGACGCAGGATCGCGTGCAACCGGTCGTCGATGTCGCGGTCGCGCACTTCAATCGTTATCACTCGATGCGCGAGGAACTGGAGCGCGCGCGGCTGTCGCTGGTCGAGCGCAAGACGGTCGATCGCGCCAAGGGCCTGCTGATGGAACAGAAGGGAATAAGCGAGGAAGCCGCCTACAAGCTGCTGCGCAGGCTCGCCATGGACCAGAACAAGCGCATCGGCGAAGTGGCGCAGGATCTCCTGACCTACGCCAAGGCGCTGAAATTCTGATCGATCTTGTCGTCCCGAGCGCAGCGAAGGACCTCACCGAGCGACCATGCATGGTCAGCAGTTACCGAGTGCGCGGCTTGCGGGGAGATCCTTCGCTGCGCTCGGGATGACAGATTGCCGATGATGCCTGCCTCTTTGGCGGCACTGGCGCGTAAGCAGGCAGGCGATATCACAACATTTCGCACGTGATTTTGATGCCGAACAACGTCGTCGCCGATTTCCTCAACTAGATCAGCGGCTTCCCGCTTCGCGTCGGCTTCGGCCTCGCTTGGCACGCTTTCTGCTGCACTATAAGCGAGGCGCCCAATGGCGGGCGGCTCCTGAATTCTCGGGCAGGCCAATGGCGGTCTGCCCTCCCGGACAACGACGTCCCACACGGTCGCACTCCTGCGGCCGTCTGGGGCGTTTTTTTTTGGAGTGGAGCGTCGTGGGACAAGTCGAGCGACCGAAGGTGACGGTGGGGTTCATTCCCCTCATCGACTGCGCACCCCTGCTGTTCGCGGAGGTGCTTGGCCTCTACGAGCGCCACGGGCTCGAGGTCGAGCTGCGCCGTGAGGTCTCGTGGTCGAACATCCGCGACAAGCTCGCGGTCGGGCTCCTCGATGCGGCCCACATGCTCTCGCCGATGCCGCTCGCCACCACGCTCGGCATCGACAGCGTCAACGTGCCGATGATCGCCGCCATGACGCTGCATCTCAACGGCAACTCGATCACGCTGTCGAACGCCCTATGGCGGGAGATCGAGGAAGTCGCCCCCGAATTCGTGGGCGACAACCTGCCGGCCGGCGCGCCGCTCGACGTGCGCGCACTGGCCGCCGTCGTCGCACGCCGCGCACGGGAGGGGCGGCCGCTCGTCACGCTCGCGTCGGTCTTCACCTATTCCTCGCACAATCACCTGCTGCGCCTGTGGCTGGCGTCGGGAGGGATCGATCCCGATCGCGACGTGCGGCTCACGGTCGTGCCGCCGCCGCACATGGTGGCTCATCTCTCGGGCGGCACGATCGACGGCTACTGCGTGGGCGAGCCGTGGAACCAGCAGTCCGCCACGCTGGGCATCGGCCGCATCGCGGCGTCCAGCCGCCAGATCTGGGACTCGATGCCGGAAAAGATGCTCGGCACGACCGAAGCCTGGGCGCAGCGCAACCCGAAGACGCTGATCGCGCTGGTGAAGGCCATCACCGAGGCCGGCGCCTGGCTCGACGAGCCGGCCAACAGGCCGGAGGCGGCGCGCATCCTCGCGATGCCGCGCTTCCTCAACGTGCCGTCCGAAGTCATCGCACGGTCGCTCGGCCTGCCCGACTTCCACATCTTCCATCGGCAACTCGCCAACTTCCCGTGGCGCAGCCATGCCGACTGGTTCCTGGCGCAGATGGTGCGCTGGGGCCAAGTTGCGCCGCGCCCCGACATGCGCGCCGTCGCCGACCGCGTGTTCCGCAGCGACATCTACCGCGCCGCCGCCAGCGAGCTCGGCCTGCCGTGCCCGCTCAGCGACCGCAAGGTCGAGGGCGCCCATCCCGATCCCTGGATCATCGCAACCAACGGCGCGCCGGTCGCGATGGGCCCGGACAGTTTCCTCGACGGGTCGGTGTTCGACCCCAGCAAAAAGACATCGACGATCTTCAAACAGCAGGAGAGCCTTCATGGAAAATAGGAACGGCCGCAAAGGCCTGGGCCGGCGCCAGATCCTCAAGAATGCCGGCGCCGTGACGGCGACGGCCGCCCTGATGAGCGCCGTGCGCGCCTCTTTCCCGGGCGGTGCCTTCGCGCAGGCCGCCGGGCCGGAGACCAGCAAGGTCACGCTGGGCTTCATCGCGCTCACCGACTCCTCGCCGCTGATCGTGGCGAAGGAAAAGAAGCTGTTCGACAAGTACGGCATCACTGACGCCAACGTCGCCAAGCAGGCCTCGTGGGGCACCACCCGCGACAACATCGTGCTGGGCTCGGGTTCGGGCGGCATCGACGGCGCCCACATTCTCACGCCCAAGCCCTACCAGATCTCGCTCGGCCTCACGACGCCGGAGAACAAGCCGGTGCCGATGTATATCCTGTCGCGCCTCAACACGAACGGACAGGCGATCTCGGTCGCCAAGGATCTCATGGCGACCGGCGCGACGGTCAATGCGGCGCCGCTCAAGGCCGCCTTCGCCAAGATGAAGGCCGGCGGCAAGGAACCGAAGTGCGCCATGACCTTCCGCGGCGGCACCCACGATCTGTGGATTCGCTACTGGCTGGCGGCCGGCGGCATCGATCCCGAAAAAGACGTCTCGACCATCGTCGTGCCGCCGCCGCAGATGGTGGCCAACATGAAGGTCGGCAGCATGGAGGCCTTCTGCGTCGGCGAGCCGTGGAACGAGCAGCTCGTGAACCAGGGCATCGGTTACTCTGCCTGCACCACCGGTGATCTCTGGAAAAACCATCCGGAGAAGAGCCTCGGCCTGCGGGCCGACTGGGTCGACAAGAATCCGAAGGCGGCGCTGGCCGTCCTGCAGGCGGTGCTCGAAGCCGCGCAATGGTGCGACAAGCTCGAGAACGCCAAGGAGCTGTCGGAGATCGTGGGCAAGCGCCAGTGGTTCAACTGCCCGCCGGCCGACATCATCAACCGCATCGAGGGCAAGGTGAACTACGGCGACGGCCGCAAGATCGACAATCGCGACCTGTCGATGAAGTTCTGGCGTGACCACGCCTCCTATCCCTATCAGAGCCACGAGCTGTGGTTCCTCACGGAGAACCAGCGCTGGGGCATGATGGCCGCGGACCTCGACACCAAGGCGATCATCGCCAAGGTCAATCGCGAGGATCTGTGGCGTGAGGCCGCCAAGGGCATCGGAGTCGCGGCGAGCGACATGCCGGCCGGCACGTCGCGCGGCAAGGAAACCTTCTTCGACGGCAAGGTCTTCGATCCAGCCGACCCGAAAGCCTACCTCGCGGCGCTGCAGATCAAGAAGGTGGCGTGATGCAGGCAGCCGTCAAAGCCGCTGTCTCCGTGGCCAACGCCGTTCCCGTGCCGGAATCCTCGGCGGAGATCGTCACCTTCCGGCCGCCCGTGCGGCCGGCCGTGGAGCGCGCGATGGAGCTCGCGCGGCATGTGGTGGCGGTCGTCCTGCCGCCGCTCATCGTGCTCTCGGTCACGTTGTTCGTGTGGCAGCTCCTGTGTTCGGAGCCCGGCGCGCGTTTGCCGCCGCCGACCAAGGTCGTGTCGGACGCATGGGACTTCATCGCCGACCCGTTCTACGACAATGGGGGCATCGACAAGGGCGCCTTCTGGCAGATATCCAAGAGCCTGGGGCGCGTCGCGATCGGCTTCAGCCTCGCCGCCGTGGTCGGTATCGCGCTGGGCGTTCTGGTCGGCCAGAGCACCTGGGCGATGCGCGGCCTCGATCCGATCTTCCAGGTCCTGCGCACCGTGCCGCCGCTCGCCTGGCTGCCGCTGTCGCTGGCGGGCTTCCGCCATGCCGATCCCTCGGCATTGTTCGTGATCTTCATCACCTCGATCTGGCCGATCATCATCAACACGTCGGTGGGCGTGCGGAACATCCCGCAGGACTATCGCAACGTCGCGGCGGTGATCCGGCTCTCCTGGTGGGAGGTGTTCTACAAGATCACGCTGCCCGCGACCGTGCCCTACATCTTCACCGGCCTGCGCATCGGTGTGGGCCTGAGCTGGCTCGCCATCGTGGCGGCCGAGATGCTGATCGGCGGCGTCGGCATCGGCTTCTTCATCTGGGACGCGTGGAACAGCTCGCGCATCTCCGACATCATCGTGGCCCTGGTCTATATCGGCATCGTCGGCTTCCTGCTCGACAAGCTGATCGCCACGGTCGGTCACTTCGTCTCGCACGGCGTCTCGACACAGTAGGAGCACAGACCATGACCCCACAGCCCTACCTCAAGTTCGAACAGATCGGCATGAGTTTCCGCCGTGGCCAGATGGCGACGGAAGTGCTGCGCGACGTGAACCTGCGCATCGAGCGGGGCGAGTTCGTCTCGATGATCGGCCATTCCGGATGCGGCAAGTCGACCCTGCTCAACATCCTGGGCGGCCTGCTGAAATCGACCAGCGGCGAGGTCTTCCTCGAGGGCAAGGTGGTCGACGAGCCGGGACCCGACCGCGCCATCGTGTTCCAGAACCACTCGCTGCTGCCGTGGCTCACCGTCTACGGCAACATCGCCATCGCCGTCGACAAGGTGTTCGGCGGATCCCAGGGCAAGGGGAAGACCAAGGCCGAGCGCCATGACTGGGTCATGCACAATCTCGAGCTCGTGCAGATGGCCCAGGCCAAGGACAAGCGGCCGCACGAAGTGTCGGGCGGCATGAAGCAGCGGGTGGGCATCGCCCGGGCCCTCGCCATGCAGCCCAAGGTGCTGCTGATGGACGAGCCGTTCGGCGCCCTCGACGCGCTGACGCGGGCCCATCTCCAGGACAGCGTCATGGAAATCCACGCGCGGCTCGGCAACACGGTGCTGATGATCACCCACGACGTCGACGAGGCCGTGCTGCTGTCGGACCGCGTGGTCATGATGACCAATGGCCCCGCCGCCACGATCGGCGAGATCCTGCCGATCAAGCTGGCCCGGCCGCGCCGCCGGCTCGAGCTTGCCACCGATGCGGAATATGCGCGCTGCCGTGCCGCCGTGCTCGAGTTCCTCTACGCACGCCACAGGGTGCCGGCCCGTGCGGCGGCCTAGTTCTCCTCCCCCGTCCGCGGGGGAGGTGTCGTCGTCATACGGCGACGGAGGGGTCACGCATCGCGCGACGCTCATGACCCCTCCGTCGGCCCATGAGGCGGACACCTTCCCATTTGAATGGGGAGGTGCATGACGGAAGAGTTCGACGACGCGCAGAAGCAGTGGCTCCAAGGCTTTGTCAGCGGCATCGAAGCGCGCAAGGCGGCCGACAGGCTTGGGGCGCGTGCTCCCGGTACCGGGGCTGCGCCGCCGATCGGTCCTGATGCCCTGCAGCATGCCGCCCAGGACCGCGCCGTGGCGGCGGGTGGCAAGCTGGTCGCCGAGGAAACGGCCAAGCGCGCACGCCATCCGCTCGACCGCTGGGACGAGCTGGTGGGGCGCGCCGAGGCCGGGCAGTTCCCCAGGGGGATGGACGTCTTCCTCACCAAATATCACGGGTTGTTCTACGTCGCGCCGGCCGAGAACTCCTTCATGTGCCGGCTGCGCATTCCCAACGGCATCCTCAACGCCTGGCAGATGCGCGGCCTGGCCGATGCGGCGCAGTCCTTCGGCGGCGGTTATGCCGACGTAACGACCCGCGCCAACCTGCAGATCCGTGAAATTCCCGCGCTGGCCGCGATCGACTTCCTGCTGGCCGTGCAGGATCTCGGGCTGACGGCGCGCGGCTCGGGCGCCGACAACATCCGCAACATCACCGGCAGCCCGACCGCCGGCATCGACCCGCAGGAACTCTACGACACGCGACCACTGTGCCGTGCCATGCATCACTACATCCTCAATCACCGCGAGATGTACGGCTTGCCGCGCAAGTTCAACATCGCCTTCGACGGCGGCGGTCGCGTGCCGGTACTCGAAGACACGAACGACATCGGCTTCGTCGCGACCGAGGTGACCGGCGGCGAAGGCTTCGAGCCGGGCGTCTACTTCCGGCTGCAGCTGGGCGGCATCACCGGTCATCTCGATTTCGCCTTCGAGACCGGGATCCTGCTCAAGCCGGAAGAATGCGTGAATGTGGCGGGCGCCGTCGTGCGGGCGTTCGCGATCCATGGTGACCGCACCAACCGCCAGAAGGCGCGGCTGAAATACGTGATCGACCGGATAGGCCGCGACGCCTTCGTGGCCGAGGTCGAGAAGGAGCATGGCGCGAAGCTTCGGCGTGGGGCGGGGGCGCAGGTGACGTCGCGCGCGCTGGCCGACAAGCATGGCCATATCGGAGTCCATCGCCAGAAGCAGCCGGGCCTCAACTATCTCGGCCTCGTCCTGCCGGTGGGCCGCATCACCTCGGAGCAGATGCGGGGCATCGCCGAGATCGCCCAACGCTTCGGCAGCGGGACGATCCGCTTCACCGTGTGGCAGAACCTGCTGATCTCCGACGTGGCCGATCGCGACGTGGGCATCTGCATCGCAGCCATCGCCGCGCTGGGACTCGGCGTCGAGGCGAGCGCCATCCGGCGTGGCCTGGTGGCCTGCACCGGCAATGCCGGCTGCAAGTTCGCGGCGTCGAACACCAAGGGGCATGCGCTGAAGCTCGCAGACTATCTCGAGTTGCGGCTGGCACTCGATACGCCGATCAACATCCACCTCACCGGCTGCCACCATTCCTGCGCCCAGCACTATATCGGCGACATCGGTCTGATCGCCGCCAGGGTCGAGCGCGGCGAAGACAGCGTCGAGGGCTATCACGTCTTCATCGGCGGCGGCGCGGCCTCGACGGCCGAACAGGCGATGGCGCGGGAGTATGCGACCTCGGTGGCCTGCGACGAGCTGCCGCCGCTTCTCGAACGGCTCCTGGCCGGCTACCTCGCGCATCGTGCGTCCGCAGCCGAATCGTTCTTCGAGTTCTGCCGCCGTCACGAGATTGCGGCCTTGCGCGAGCTGGCCGAACGCGCGCCCGTGCCGGCGCTCGCGGCATGAATGCCCTGGCGCCGCTTCCGCAGATCATCCCCGAGAACGCACCGTTCTCGACGGAGCAGCGTGCCTGGCTGAACGGCTTCTTCGCCGCCTATCTCGGCGTGGACGGTGGGATCACGGATGCGCCCGTCGCGGAGCTGGCCGAGCCCGAGGATTTTCCCTGGCATGACGCGGCGCTGTCGCTCGCCGAGCGGCTTGAACTCGCGAAGGACACGAAGCCCGAGCGCCAGCTGATGGCCGCGATGGCCCAGCTCGATTGTGGCCAGTGCGGCTATCTTTGCCAGACCTATGCCGAGGCGGTGTGGTCGGGCGCGGAGGCCGACATGGGCCGCTGCGTGCCGGGCGGCAAGGAAACCCAGCGCAAGGTGAAGGAACTCGTCGCCGCGCTCGAACCGATGCGCGGCGGTTCGGCCGTGGCCGCGCCTTCGGTGAAGTCCGCCGGCCAGGTCGGCTTCTCGCGCGACCGGCCCGCACTTGCCACCCTGGTCGACGCCCATCCGCTGAACCGTCCCGGTTCGGAAAAGGACGTGCGGCACGTCGTGCTCGATCTGTCGGCGAGCGACATCACCTACGAAGCCGGGGACAGTCTCGGCGTCTTCGCCCGCAAGGATCCGCAGCTCGTGCAGGCGGTCCTCGACCGCCTGGGCGCCACCGGCGAGGAGATGGTCGGTCTCGATCACGAGGCGCTGCCGCTGCGACAGGCCCTGTTGAGCAAGGTCGACATCGCCCGCCCGAGTGACGAGTGCATGCTGTTCCTGGCGACACGTGCGTTCAACGGCGAAGAGGCGCGCGAGCTTCAGGCGCTGGCCTCGGGCGAGGGGCCGCCGGAGCTGGCCGAGGCGGATCTCCTGGATCTTCTGCAGGCCTTCCCGTCGGTGTCGCCGTCGCTGCCGGGCCTCCTGAAGTCGCTCGACCGGCTGCAGCCGCGCCTCTATTCGATCGCCTCGTCGCCTAAGGCGCATCCAAGCGAGGTCCACCTCACCGTGTCGGCGGTGCGCTGGAACGCCAAGGACAGGACCCGCACCGGAATCGGCTCCTGCTATCTTGCCGATTTCGCCAAGCCGGGCGATGTCATCCCGGTGTTCGTGCAGAAGAGCCACGGCTTTGCGCCGCCGATCGACGATGCCGCGCCCGCCATCATGGTCGGGCCGGGCACCGGCATCGCGCCGTTCCGCGCCTTTCTCGAAGAACGCGCCGCGCGCAGCGCAACGGGGAGGAACTGGCTATTCTTCGGCGATCAGAAGCGCGCGACGGATTTCCTCTACGAGGACCAGATCCTCGATTGGAAGCGTCGCGGCGTGCTGTCCCGTCTCGATCTCGCCTTCTCGCGCGACCAGCCGGAGAAGATCTACGTCCAGACCCGCATGCGCGAGAACGCGGCCGAACTCTGGGCCTGGTTCGAACAGGGCGCACACTTCTATGTCTGCGGCGATGCCAAGCGCATGGCCAAGGATGTCGAGACGGCCTTGATGGACATTGCGATGGGACCGGGGGCGAAGAGCGCGACAGAGGCGAAGGCCTGGCTGGACGGTCTCGCAAGGGCAGGCCGGTATCAGCGCGATGTTTACTGAAGGCCCGCGTTTCGCAGTCGAATTCCTCATCCTGAGGAGCCGCGCGCAGCGCGGCGTCTCGAAGGATGGGCAACGGACGCGGTGCATGTGTCCACCCTTCGAGACGCACTCCTGCGGAGTGCTCCTCAGGGTGAGGTCGCGGTTGTCTTCATGACGGCCGCCGTGCGCACGACCTGCCCCTATTGCGGCGTTGGATGCGGGATCGTCGCGACGCCCGACGGGAAGGGTGGCGCGGTCATCGCGGCCGACCATGACCATCCCGCCAATCGCGGGCGACTGTGCTCCAAGGGCGCGGCGCTGGGCGAGACCCTGTCGCTCGAGGATCGCCTCCTGCATCCAGAGATCGACGGCCAGCGAGTCTCGTGGGAGGTCGCGCTCGACACGGTGGCGGAGGGCTTCCGGAAGACGATCGAGGCGCACGGACCCGATGCCGTCGCCTTCTATGTTTCCGGCCAGTTGCTGACCGAGGACTATTACGCCGCCAACAAGCTGATCAAAGGCTTCCTCGGCACCGCCAACATCGACACCAATTCGCGCCTCTGCATGGCCTCGTCGGTGGCGGGCCACAAGCGCGCCTTCGGCAGCGACACGGTGCCCGGCCGCTACGAGGATTTCGAACGGGCCGATCTCGTGGTGCTGGTCGGCAGCAATCTCGCCTGGTGTCACCCCGTGCTGTTCCAGCGACTGGAGGCGGCCAAGCGCGCCCGGCCGTCGATGAAGGTCGTGGTCGTCGATCCGCGCCGCACGGAAACCTGCGACATCGCCGATCTTCATCTGGCGTTGAAGCCCGGCAGCGACGTGGCGCTGTTCAACATCCTGCTGGCCGGTCTTGCGGACCGCGGCGTGCTCAACCGTGACTTCGTCGACCGGCACACATCGGGTCTCGACGATGCCCTTGCCGTCGCGCGGGCGACGGATCCTGCTGCCTGCGGACTGCCGCGGGCCGACATCGAGACTTTTCTCGACTGGTTTGCCCGTACCGAGAAAGTCGTGACGCTCTATTCCCAGGGCGTGAACCAGTCGAGCGCTGGCGTCGACAAGGTCAATGCCCTCATCAACTGCCATCTGTTGACCGCCCGCATCGGCCGGCCCGGCATGGGACCCTTCTCGATCACCGGCCAGCCAAACGCGATGGGCGGCCGCGAGGTCGGGGCGCTCTCCAACACGCTTGCCGCCCACATGGATTTCGGCCCGGCCGAGATCGACCGGGTCGCCCGCTTCTGGCGGGCCCCTCGCATGGCGACCAAACCGGGCCTCAAGGCGGTCGATCTGTTCGAGGCGGTTCGTGCCGGCCGCATCAGGGCGGTGTGGATCATGGCGACCAATCCGGTCGCCAGCCTTCCCGATGCCGATGCGGTGCGCGAGGCCCTGCGCGGATGCGATTATTCCATCGTCTCCGAGGCGATCCGCGCCAGCGACACGGTCGATGCCTGCCGGATTCGGCTGCCGGCGCTCGCCTGGGGGGAGAAGGATGGCACGGTGACCAACTCCGAGCGCGGCATTTCGCGCCAGCGGCCGTTCCTGCGGCCCCCCGGCGAGGCGAAGCAGGACTGGTGGATCCTCTCCGAGGTCGCGCGGCGCCTCGGTCATGGCGAGGCCTTCGCGTGGCGCGGTGTGGCCGACATCTTCCGCGAGCATGCCGCGCTTTCGGCCTTCGAGAACGCCGGCGCGCGCGATTTCGATATCGGTGCCTGTGCCACGCTCGACGATGCGACCTACGAGTCCCTGCAACCGTTCATGTGGGGAGGCGGGCCGGACCAGCGCTTCTTCGGCGACGGCGGTTTCTTCCATGCCGACCGTCGTGCGCGGTTCATCGCCACGAAGGCCCGCGCGCCCGTCAACGCACCCGAGGAGTCACGGCCGCTGATCCTCAATACCGGCCGGGTGCGCGATCAGTGGCACACCATGACGCGTACCGGGAAGTCGGTGCGTCTGGCCGGCCATCGCCCGGAGCCCACGATCGAGTTGCATCCGCACGATGCGTCGGCGCGGAGCCTCGCCGATGGCGACATCGCGGAGGTGACGAGCGCGTGGGGCCGTGGCGTGCTGCGTGTCCATGTGACCGATTCGTTACGCGTCGGCGAGGCCTTCGCACCCATGCACTGGACCGCGCAGGTCAGTCGCGCGGGGCGCATCAACGCTGCCGTGAATCCCGCGGTCGATCCCATCTCGGGCCAACCGGAACTGAAACATACGCCCGTCGAAATTCGTCGTCTTGATATGCGCTGGCATGGCACGATTCTCGCTCATCGCGCGGTGATGCTGCCGGAGATTTCCTACTGGGCGCGGATCAGAGGCGCCGGCTATCACGCCTACCTCGTCGCAGGCGACCAGCCGTTCGCAGTTGCACAACAGGCGCTGTCTGCCGCGGTGCGTGCGGCGAACCCTGGCCCCTGGCTTGCCGGCGAGAATGGCGTGGGCGCGGTCGTCAGCGACGGACGGGTCGAAGCGGTGATGACGCTGGGGTCGACATACCAGGCCGACGCACGCGACCGCTTCGCACCGTTCATGGCGCTGGATCGCCTCACGACGGCGCAGCGCGACGAGTTGCTGCACGGCGGAACCGACATGCATCGCGGCGGTGAACTTTGCGCCTGCTTCGGCGTGTCCTGTGGCGCTGTCGAGGCAGCCATCGCCGATGGAGCGACCTCGCTGGCCGCGATCGGCGCGACCACGCATGCTGGCACCAACTGCGGCTCCTGCCGTCCCGAGATCCGCGCGCTCCTGCGGGCGGCGCGTCTCGCCAAGGTGGCGTGATGCAGACCTTCCCGCTCTTCCTGACGTTGCAGGGCCGCCGTGCGCTGGTCGTCGGCGGCGCCGATGCGGCCGCGCGCAAGGCGGAGCTGTTGCTGAAGGCCGGAGCCCAGGTCTCGCTCATCGCCGAGACGGTCGGCGGCGAGGTCGCGCAGTTCATTGCCGACGGACATGTGTCCTGGGCCGGTCGCTCCTTCGACGATAACGATCTCGAGGGCATGTCGCTGGTCATCGTGGGGAGCGACGACGAATCGCTGCAGGCGCGCGTGTCCGCCGCCGCCCAGAGGCGCTGCGTCCCGGTCAATGTCGTCGACCGGCCCACACTGTCGAGCTTCATCATGCCCGCGATCATCGATCGTTCGCCGATCACGATCGCCGTGTCGACGGGAGGGACTGCGCCGGTGCTGGCAGCCCGCATCCGCGCCGAGATCGAACGCAGCCTGCCGGCGGCCCTGGGTCGGTTGGCGCGCTTCGCCGACGTCTTTCGCGAACAGGTACGCCGTACCCTCGTCGTGCCGCGCGCGCGGCGCCGCTTCTGGGATCGCGTCTTCGAGGGCCGGGTCGGCGAACTCGCCCTGGCCGGCGACGAGATCGGGGCGCGTCGCGAACTGATCCGGCTCCTGGACGGTTTCCGCACCGAGGCGCCGTCGGTCGGCATGGTGCATCTCGTCGGCGCGGGACCGGGCGATCCCGATCTCCTGACCCTGAAGGCGCACCGCCTGCTGCAGCGGGCCGACGTCCTGGTCTACGACCGTCTGGTGTCGGACGAGATCCTGTCGATGGCGCGCCGCGACGCCGAACGGATCTATGTCGGCAAGCGGCGGGCGAACCATTGCGTGCCGCAGGAGGAGATCAACGACCGGCTGGTCGCGCTGGCCCGGGCGGGCAAGAGCGTCGTGCGACTCAAAGGGGGCGACCCCTTCGTGTTCGGCCGCGGCGGCGAGGAGGTCGAAGCGCTGGTCAAGGCGGGCGTGGCCGTCGAGGTGGTGCCCGGCGTGACGGCGGCCCTGGGATGTGCCTCCAGCGCGGGCATTCCGCTCACCCATCGCGACCATGCCCAGGCCTGCGTGCTGGTTACCGGCCACCTGAAGAACGGCACCGTCGATCTCGACTGGAAGATGCTCTCGCGGCCGCGGCAGACCGTCGTCATCTACATGGGGGCGGGCGCGCTGCCCCAGATTGCGGCGCAGCTCACTGCCCACGGACTGCCTGCCTCGACTCCCATCGCCCTGATCGAGAACGGCACGACCGACCGGGAGCGTCGCATCGTCGGGACCCTGGCCACCATCGATCGGCTGGCCCAGCGGGCCTTCCTGAAGGGGCCAACCCTTTGCATGGTGGGTGCGGTTGTCGGGCTCGCCCTTGGACGGGAACAGGAATTTAACTTTGAGTCGAGAATGGGTCTCTGATAAGGGTGTCTGTGACAAAAATGCAACAACACCGGGGCACGGATGCGTAGTTTTGTACTGAGCCTGGCGACCCTGTTGGCATTTGCCGGCACCGGCTTCGCCCAGACCAATACAGGGGCTTCGACCGCTCCCAAGGTCAAGACCGCCGCGACCGCAACGACCAAGACTGCTATCACGAGCAACACTGCTACCACTAAGAAGAAGACCGCCGCACCCGCCAAGTCGGCGAACGTGCAGAAGGCCGCAGCCCAGCAGAAGAAGGCGCCGCCCGTCACGCAGCAGAAAATGCGTGCGTCCCGTTACGGCGGGTTCGCGCCCGCCGCCGCCGCCGCCCTGGCCGCGCCGGTTCCGACGCCCGATCTCGATCTGTCCAGCCCGCGCAGCCTCAGCCTGGTGAACTTCAACACCAAGGAAGAGCTGACCGTCACCTACTGGTCGAACGGCGCCTATCACCGCAGTGCGCTCGACCAGCTGAACCAGTTCCTGCGCGACAGCCGCGACAGCGGCACGACCGAGATGGACCCGCTGCTGTTCGACGTGCTGTGGCACACGGCCCGCATCTCCGGCTACGGCGGCCAGGTCGAGGTTCTGTCGGCCTTCCGCTCGCCCGAGAGCAACGCCTGGCTGGCCAGCGTCAGCCGCGGCGTGGCGCGCGACAGCCAGCACGTCAACGGCAACGCCATGGACATCCGCTTCCCGGGCGTCCCGGTGTTCCGCATCCGTCAGGCCGCACGGTCGCTGAACATGGGCGGCGTCGGCTTCTATCCGCGCTCCGGCTTCGTGCACATCGACACGGGTCCCGTTCGCTACTGGTAGGAAAATGAGCCGCATCGAGATCGTCGAGGGCGACATCACGCGCCTCGACGTCGATGCCATCGTGAACGCCGCCAACGAGAGCCTGCTGGGCGGCGGTGGCGTCGACGGCGCCATCCATCGCGCCGCCGGACCTGAGCTGCTGGCCGAGTGCCGCACCCTGGGCGGCTGCCCCACAGGCGAGGCAAGAATCACCGCCGGCTATCGCCTAAAGGCGCGCCGCATCATCCATACGGTCGGTCCGGTCTGGCGCGGCGGCACGCAGGGCGAGCCCGACCTGCTCGCCCACTGCTACCGCAACGCGCTGGCGCTGGCGGTCGTCGAGGGTCTGCGAAGCATGGCCTTTCCCGCCATCTCGACCGGCATCTACGGCTATCCCAAGGAAGCCGCCGCCGACATCGCCGTCCGCGAGGTCCGCCTGATCGGCATGCCCGCGCACGTGATCTTCTGCTGCTTCGACACCGCGACCGCCGACGTCTATCGCGAGATTTTGGGCGAATAAACCTCCGTCGCCTCGACCGCAGCGCCGAAGGCGCGAAGTGGAGAGGCCTTCGCTCAACCAAAAGCCGGCAAATCGAGGAGAGAAGATCTCTCCACTCCGCGCTGCGCGCTCCGGTCGAGATGACGGAGTTTATATTTGGCGTCTCGTTACGGCTTGGTTGGGGTGTGGACGCTTACTGCCCGTATCTGTTCGCATTCTTCAGATACTCGAGCTCCTCCGCCGTCGTCGTGCGGCCCAGCACCTCGTTGCGATGCGGGAAGCGGCCGAAGCGGGCGACGACGTCGCGGTGATCCAGGGCCGACTTGATGTTGTTCTCGCCGCCGATCGTCTCGAACAGGGCGCAGGCGAGCTGCTGATCGGCGAGCTGCTCGCTGTGGCCGAACGGCATGTAGAAGAACAGCCGCATGTCGACGGGAAAGACCGACGGATAGAATCGGGCCAGCGCGTAGCGCGCGATCTCGATGGCCCGGGCATCGCCCGCGAAGGCGCGTGACGTTTTGCGGAAGCAGTTGCGGGTGAACTGGTCGCAGAGAAGGATGAGCGCCAGCGCGCCCTCGGGCGAATCCTTCCACGCATCAAGTTCGCCCGCGATCGCGCGCTCGATCGCTGCACCGAATCGTCCGATGGTCTCGGCATCGAACTCCGGCGTGCTCTTCCACCAGATGTCGCGCGGCTTGCCGTGATCGGGGTGGCCGAGCGGCAGGAACCAGAAATCGATGATGTCGCGGATGGACGGCGCTTGTGTCATGCGGCTTAGTTAGACCGGGCACGCAGAACCCGTCGAGAGAGGAAACCGTGGGCAAGGTCAAAAACGTTTTGTTCATCATGTGCGACCAGCTGCGCGCGGACCATCTGTCCTGCGCCGGCCATCCGCACCTGAAGACGCCGGCGATCGATGCGCTGGCGGCGCGCGGCGTGCGCTTCCCGCGCGCCTATGTGCAATCCGGCGTCTGCGGCCCCAGCCGCATGAGCTTCTATACCGGCCGCTACATGTCGAGCCACGGCGCCACCTGGAACCGCGTGCCGCTCTCCCTGCGCGAGAAGACCCTCGGCGAGTTCCTGTCGGCTGCGGGAATCCGGGTGGCGCTGGCCGGCAAGACCCATGTGCTGCCCGATCTCGAGGCGCTGGAACGGTTCGGCATAGAGGGCGGCTCGGCCCTGGAAGCGCTGATGCGCGCCGGCCGCTTCGAGGAGCTGGACCGCTACGACGGTCACTCGCCGCCCGGGGCGGAGAGCGGTTATGCCGACTATCTCCGGCGGCACGGCTACGTCTCCGACGATCCGTGGAGCGACTTCGTTATTGCGGCCGACGGGCCGGCCGGCGAGAAGGCCTCGGGCTGGTTCATGCGCAACGTCCATCTGCCGGCGCGCGTGAAGGAAGAGCATTCCGAGACCGCCTACATGACGCGCGAGGCGATGCGCTTCATCGACGAGATGGGCGACAAGCCGTGGTGCCTGCATCTGAGTTACGTGAAGCCGCACTGGCCCTACATGGCGCCAGCGCCCTATCACAACATGTATGGCGCCGCCGACATGCTGCCGTTGAACCGCGACGAGCAGGAGCGGGCGAACGAACATCCCGTGCTTGCCGCCTATCGCGAGATGGAGGAATCGGTCTCCTTCAGCCGGCCCGAGGCGCCGGGCATCGTGCGGCCGGCCTATATGGGGCTGATCCGCCAGCTCGACGACTGGCTGGGCCGTCTGTTCGCGCACATGGAGCGTGCCGGCCGGCTCGACGACACGATGATCATCTTCACCGCCGACCATGGCGACTTCCTGGGCGACCATTGGCTCGGCGAAAAGGAGATGTTCTACGAGGAGGCGCAGCGCGTGCCCTTCATCGTGGTCGATCCCGATCCCGAGGCCGACCTGACGCGCGGCACGGTCGACGAACGTTTCGTCGAGGCGATCGACGTCGTGCCGACCATCCTCGAGACGCTCGGCCTGCCGCCGCAGGATCATCTGCTGGAGGGGCGTTCGCTGCTCCCGCTGCTGCGCAAGATCCATCTCGACACGTGGCGCGACGCGGTGTTCTCCGAGCTCGACTATTCCTTCCGCGAGGCGCGCACGATCCTCGGCCGCAAGCCCGATGAATGCCGCGCCATCATGGTCCGCACCGACCGCTGGAAGTATGTCTGGTGGCAGGGCTACCGGCCGATGCTGTTCGATCTCGCCAACGACCCGAAGGAGCGCCGCGATCTCGGCGCCGACCTGACCTATGCGCCGATCTTCCGCGAGATGGAGGACCGGCTGAATGCCTGGGCAAAGGCGCGCAAGAGCCGCGTCACCGTGGACGACGCCTATGTCGCGGCGCGCACGGCCAAGCATCGCCAGCACGGCATCTTCTTCGGCCAGTGGTAAAATGAGTGGTGACATGAGCACGAACCCCTACATCCTCCACGGCTTCGGCCCCTCGCCCTATTCGGTGAAGATGCGCGCCATCCTGCGCTATCGCCGGCTGCCCTTTATCTGGAAGGCCGTGGGCTGGCCGCGCGACTTCGCGGTCGCCGCAGGCCTGCCGCCGGTGATCCCGGCGCTGACGTTCCCCGACGGCACGGTGATGAACGATTCCACGCCGCTCGCTTATGCGCTGGAGCGCGCCCATCCCGGCCAGCGCTCGATCGTGCCCGACGATCCGGCACATGCTTATCTTAGCGACCTGCTGGAGGATTTCGGCGACGAGTGGGTCACCAAGATGATGTTCCACTATCGCTGGTTCTATGCGCCCGACCGCGCGTTCGCGCAGGACTGGGTGATCACCTCGCGCGATCCGCAGATGCCGGAGGCGGAGCGGCGCGAGGCGATGCAGGCCTTCAACGATCGCCAGGTGGGACGCATGGCGATGGTCGGCTGCACCGACGCCAACCGGCCGGTCATCGAGGACAGCTACCGCTTCATCCTCGACACGCTCGATGCCCACGTCCGCACGATCGAGTACCTGTTCGGCTCGCGGCCGTCGCTGGCCGATTTCGGCCTGTTCGGCCAGCTGCAGATCCTGTCGGTCGATCCGACGCCGATGACGGAGATGCGGGAACGGGCGCCTGACGTCTATTGCTGGCTGCTGCGTCTCGACGATGCGTCGGGCGTCGAGGGTGAATGGCTGGCGGCCGATGCACCCTTGCCGGACGGCGTGACCGCCCTGCTGAAGCATTGCGCGGAGACCTACCTGCCGTTCCTGGCCGCCAACCGCGCGGCGCTCGAAAGCGGCGCGCCGTCGGTCGATCTCGACATTCTCGGCCGGCCGTGGAGCCAGGCGCCCTTCCGCTACCAGGCCAAATGCTACGACGCGTTGCGCAAGAAGCTGGCCGCCTTGCCCGCCGATGTGCGGCGCCGGCTCGATCCGTTGCTTGCTGAAACCGGTTGCCTGCGCTGGCTCGAATAGCGCCCTCGTCTTAGGTCGAATGGCAGATGCAGTAACTGCGCAGTAAGACTCTGCCCCTAGGTATTCAGCCTCGGGGAGAGACACCATGACGAACGCGACCGAAGGGACTTTCGAAAGCAAGGGTGGCCTCAAGATCTTCCTGCGCTCGTGGGCACCGGAAGGGGCGCCGCGCGCCGTCGTCGTCATCTGCCACGGCGTCAATTCCCATGGCGGCCAGTATCTCTGGCCGGCGGGCGAACTGGTGAAGAAGGGCCATGCCGTCTTCGCCCTCGACCTGCGCGGCCGCGGCAAGTCGGAGGGTGAGCGCTTCTACGTCGACGATGTTGCCGACTATGTCGCCGATCTGGCCGGCACGGTGAAGATCGCCAAGGCGCGCCATCCCGGCCTGCCCGTCTTCCTGCTGGGCCACAGCGCCGGCGGCGTCGTCTCCGCCACCTACACGCTCGACAACCAGCCCGAACTCGCGGGTTTCATCTGCGAGAGCTTCGCCTTCCAGGTGCCGGCGCCGGGCTTCGCGCTCGCCGCCATCAAGGGGCTGAGCCACATCGCGCCGCACCTGCCGGTGCTGAAGCTCAAGAACGAGGATTTCTCGCGCGACGCCGCGGCCGTGGCGGCGCTCAACGCCGATCCGCTGATCGCCCACGAGGTCCAGCCGGCCGCCACCGTCGCCGCCCTGGTTCGCGCCGACGAGCGCCTGCGCGAGGAGTTCCCGAAGATCACGCTGCCGGTGCTCATCCTGCACGGCACCGCCGACAAGGCGACGGTCTGCGAGGGCAGCCAGTTCTTCCACGACACGGCGGGCTCGGCCGACAAGACCCTGAAACTCTACAAGGACCACTTCCACGACCTGCTTGCCGACACGGGCAGGGAAGGCGTGATGGCCGACATCACAGGATGGATCGACGCGCGTCTGCCGTGATGGCGCTGCCGGTCTAGAACTCCATCGGGTCGCGGAAGTGTGCCTTGAAGATGCGGTCGCGATGCTCGACCAGGATCGGGTCGAGCGCCGCCATGATCTGCGGGTCGCTGGCGGTGAAGGCCGGCCGTGACGACTCACGGATCGGACACTGCGCGGCCGGCAGCGGCAGGATCATGTTCATGATTGCCGTCCAGTAGATATCGACGCAGCTCAGCGCCTCGCCCACGAAGTAGGGCACGCCGCGTGCCTGTTGCGCACGAAGCTGTGTCGCCAGCCCGCGCAGGGTGGCGGCGATGCACGCACCCGCCGCCTCGGCGTCGTCGGCATCGAAACCGTATTTGTCGATCAGCGGCGCCATGCGCGCGCCTACACCGGCCTTCGCGGCCATCGAGAACATCTGCAGGCGGCGGTTCCAGGCGATGCCGCGCTCGCCCAGGATCTCGTGACCGAGGCCGATCGCCAGCGCGCGCTGCAGCGGATCGGCGGGGAGAAGGGCCGGCGCCGGCGCGAGCCGCTCGGCCAGCAGCAGGATGTCGAGCCAGCGGTTGAGCGGCGGGCCGTCGCGCCAGGCGACGACGGGTCCGCTGTTCTGGCCCGACCAGGCCACGATCTCCTCGTTGGCGGCGCCGACATCGAGCGGGGCGGCGACATGGTCCAGTCCCTTGATCTCGAGGATCGTCTTGGCCGCCTGGCTCCACGGGCTCGGCACGCCGCGTACCAGCACGATGCGCAGTCCGTCGTGGCCGACGATCTCGGCGGGAGTCCTGTAAACCAGCATGGCCGTCTCCTTCGGCCGTAATCTTTGTGGTGGCACGAGGGCAAAGCCAACGATCATTTCGATGGCGAGAGACGAGAATTTCTCACACCTTCATTCACGGTTCTTTGAACGAAACTCCGTTCACGCGCACACGCTGAGCGCGTAAGCCGTTCAGCCCGCTTGGAAAACGCAGGAACATGTCATCAGCCCTCACCCAGGATGGCGCCGTCTCGCGCCTGCGGCTCCGGCTCCAGGAAGAAGAGCATAACGGCCTCGCTTTCGCGTTCCGCTTCCGGCTGATCGCGCTCGGCATCGTCGCGGTCTGGCTGCTGTTCGCCGCCGGGCCGGCGCGTGTGGGCATCGGCGTCGGCGCCTGCGTGACCATGATGGCGTCGGCCTGGATCGTCTATGCGCTGCGCAGCTCGCCCCACGCGCGGGCGGTGCAGCTCGCCGTCACCGTGCTCGACGTGACGGTCATCACGATCGGCACGCTCGTGCCGATTCCCGGCGCGCCGGACAACGGCCTGTGGCTCGAACAGGTGTTCGGCCGCCGCTCGCTGTTCCTCTACCTGGTCATCTATCTCACCGCGAGCGCCCTCAGCTATTCGGTGCGTACCGTGATCCTGACCGGCGCGGCCTCGCTGGTCGCGCTGGTCGGAAGCTTCGTCTGGACCGCGCTCGATCAGGCCCGCGCCTACGGCATCGATCTCGCGGGCGCGGCCGACCTCTGGCCGGTGGCACGGGGCATCTTCGCGCGGCTGATCGGTCCCGGCTTCGTGACGCCCGAGGCCTTCCTGGTCCAGCAGCTCATCTTCATGACGCTGTGCACGGGCTTCATTGCCGTCGCGGTGTGGCGGGCCCGCGCCCATCTCGGCCGCACCCTGTTGGCCGAGGGCGAGCGCAACAATCTCGCGCGCTACTTCTCGCCCAACCTCGTCGATCGCCTGGCCGGCGCCGAGAACGATTTCGAGGTGGGCCGCGAGAGCAAGGCCACCGTGCTGTTCGTCGACGTCGTCGGCTTTACGCGCCTGATGGAGGGCCAGCCGCCGCAGCAGACCATCAATTTCCTGCGCGTCTTCCATCAGCGCATGGCCGAATGCATCTTCGCCCATGGCGGCACGCTCGACAAATTCATCGGCGACGGCGTCATGGCGACGTTCGGCACGCCGGACGCGCAGCCCGACGACGAGACCCGCGCGCTCCTGTGCGCGCTGAGCATGGTGCGGTCGGTCGAGGCCTGGAATCGCGGCCGCCGGACGCGCGGCCTGCCGGCGGTGCGCATCGCTGTCGGCGTGCATGTCGGACCGGTGCTGATGGGTGCCATCGGCAGTCCCAACCGTCTCGAATACAGCGCCGTCGGCGACACGGTGAACGTGGCGAGCCGGCTGGAGCATCTCGCGCGGGCACACGATGCGTCCATCGTCGCCAGCGCCGAAACGCTGGCCGCCGCCGTCAACTCCGGCGGCTTCGGCGCGGCCGACAGCAAGCACTTTCGCCCGGTCGGCGCGGTCCAGGTGCCAGGCCGGGGCGAGCCGGTCGAAGTCTTCGTGGTGCCGATTTCCAACGCGACGGCCCGCTGAGCGACGTCGCGGGCCGCAGCGCGAGCCGGTGATGCCGGTTCGCGTGACGCCCCCCGGACCCGCTGTTAGCGTCCGTGCCACAAACAAGAAATGTCATCCGGAGGATCAATGTTCGAGTTCAAGACCAGCCGCCGCGCCCTGTTGGCCGGCGCCGCCGCCACCCTCGCCGCGCCGGGCCGCGCCCGCGCCCAGGACGCTTTTCCCAACAAGCAGATCAAGTTCATCGTGCCCTATACGCCGGCGGGCGCGACCGACAACATCTCGCGCATCGTCATGGCCAAGGTCTCGGACATGCTCGGCCAGCAGGTGCTGATCGACAACCGCGCCGGGGGCGGCGGCACCATCGGGACCGACGCGCTCGCCAAGGCGGCGCCCGACGGTTACACGATCGGCCTGATCACCATTTCCATGTTCTGCATGGCCCCCGCGCTCTACGCCAGGCTGCCCTACGATCCGGTGAAGGATTTCTCGCCGATGGCCGGCATGTCGGTGTGGCCGAACATGCTGGTGGTCCATCCCAGCGTGCCCGCGAAGACCGTGCCGGAACTGATCGCCCTGCTGAAGGCCAGTCCCGGCAAGTACAACATGGCCTCGTCCGGCTCAGGAACCACGATCCATCTCGCGGGCGAGATGTTCAAGCAGCTCACCGGCACCGACATGCTGCACGTTCCCTACAAGGGCAGCGCCGGGGCCATGCAGGATCTCATCGCCGGCAACGTGCACATCATGTTCGACAACATGCCGAGCTGCTGGCCGCACGTGCAGGCGGGCAAGCTGCGGGCGCTCGGTGTCACCAGCCGGACGCGCAACAAGGCGGCGCCCGACGTGCCGGCGATCATCGAATTCGTGCCCAACTATGTGGTCGAGGTCTGGATGGGCTTCGGCGGGCCGGCCGGCGTACCGCAGCCGATCGTCGACAAGCTGGCCGCCGTCGGCACCAAGGCGCTCGAGGATCCCGACGTGAAGGCGAAATTTGCGGCCCTGGGCAGCGATCCCTGGCCGATGCCGCCCAAGGGACTGCAGGACCGCATCGTGAGCGAGATCGCGGTGTGGGCGCCGATCGTCAAGGCGAGCGGCGCCAAGGTGGACGGCTGAGGCCGGACCAACCGGACATCGAACCTGCGCGCCGTCCTTCGTTGTGGAGGACGGCCGTCGCGGCATTCCTGCTTCTGCTCGCGGTTCCGGCCCTCGGCTTCTGGGCGGCGGTCAGCTGGGCCTCGTCGGTGCTGGGCGCGATGGCGCTCCTCGCCGTCTGGTTCGCGGCGATGCTGGCGGCGGCGCCGCGGCTGCGGAACGCCTCTCTTGTCCTGTTCACGCTGGCTGCCGGTATCCTGGGGGGCGAACTCCTGCTGCGCACCGATGCGATGAACCGGTTCGTCGAGCAGCGTGACCGCGCCGCGTTCCGGCGCGGGCTGGTGGAGACGCAGGAGCCTTTGTTCGTGCCCGATCCGACGCTCGCGTTCCGCATGCTGCCGGACCGGCGGGCGCGGGCGACCGCGGTCAAGGACGGGCGCACGATCTACGACGTCGTCTATACGACGGACGCTCACGGCTTTCGCGCGCTGCCGCCCGGACCGACCCAACAAGGCGATGTGCCGGTCCTGATTCTGGGCGATTCCTTCGCCTTCGGCGCCGGCCTCTCCGACGACCGGACCCTGGCCTGGTACCTGCGCGAACAGTCCGGTGGCACGCTTCAGCCGGTGACCCTCGCCGTGAAGGGCTACGGCCTCAACCAGGTGCTGCGCCAGCTCGAGATCGGCGAGCCGCGCAAGGCGGGCCCCTCGAAGTTCCCCTGGGCGGTGGTGTCGGTCGTCGACGACCACGTGCTGCGCGTCGCCGGGCGCGTCCAGTGGCTGCACGACAGTCCGCGCTACGTCGTCGAGCCCGACGGCCGGCTGGTGGAGCGCGGCACCTGGGTCGAGCCGTCGGCCTTCGTCGAATCGCTGCTCGTCGGCTCGCGGTTGTTCGCGCTGGGTCGGAAGACCATCGCGGTCGACGAGGCGAAGGAGCGGCGCCTGTTCGTCCACATCCTGCGCGAGATCGAGGCGAAGCTCGCCGCCAACTACGGCGCGCGGCTCGTGGTGCTCTACTACTCCGGCGAAACCTGGCGCGGCGATCTCGCCGGCTGGCGCGAGATGATGGTGCCGTTGCTCTGCGCCTCCGGTGTTCCGGTCCTCGACGTCAACGCGCTGCTGCCCCGGCCGCCCCAGCCGGTCGCCCGCTTCTACATGCAGGACGACGGGCACCCGACCGCGCTGCTCAACCGCACGATCGCCTCGGCGCTGGTCGAGGATTTCGTGCGCGGCGCCGTCGAACGCGGCGGTCTTCGCTGCGGCCGGTGATGCCCGGTCCGTGCGGGTTCTCCGACGGGCGGATCAAGAAGGTTCGGACTCCCGAGCCCAAGACCTGTACAAGGGGCAATGAGCAACGAAGCATTCGGCAAGCACATGGTGTGGACGGTGGACCCGCGCACCCAGTCTGAAATCGGCATCGGCTATTCGAGCCTGGTGGAAGCCAAGGCGGAAGCCACCAAGCTGGAACAGGTGGGCTACAAGATCCTCCGGATCAGCCCGATGACGCTGCCCAAGCCCAATTCCTGACGAGCGTCCCCGCTAGGGTTGAACCGCGGTCCTTCTGGATATGACAAGGCCGCCCCCTTCGCAGGGGGCGGCCTTCGTTCAGGCGAAGATGTTCGAGCCTAGGCAGACCGTGAGGCTGACGCCGGCACCATCGTGTCGACCAGCTTGCCGGCCATTTCGCCGACCTTGTCGCCGAGATGCGCGTCGGCGAGCTGTTCGCTGACCGCTTCCTTGGCGGTTTCGAGAGCGTCGCGACCCTTGTCGATCGCCTCGGCGCCGACCTTGCCCAGGACGTTGCGCTCGGCCTGGGAGACCGGCAGCGCCGCGCCGAAGATCGCGCCCAACGCGGTGCCGATGGCGGCAACCAGGATGGGCTGCTCTTCGAGGAGCTTCGACACGGCCTGCCTGGTATCGGTGGCCAGACGTGCCGCATCCTGCTCGAGATGCTGGGCGGCGTCCTGGCCCTCATGGACCAAGCGCCTCGCCTGATCGACCTGATCGCCGGCCCGGTCGCGCAGATCCCCCGCGGTGCCCCGAAGTGAGTCGGCAGTCGCGGCGGCGGTCTCCTTCACCGAGTTCGCGGTGTCGGTCGCGAGGCCCGTCATCTTGTCGGTCACCTTGCCGGCCATATCCGAGACCTTGTGGCCCGCCTGACCTGCCAGCGACTTCGCCGTATCGGCTGCGGTACCGGCGGCGCTCTTGACGCCGCTTGCCGCAGCGACCGCGGCGTCGGCGCCCGCCGAGCTCGCCGCGCGGATCGCACTGGAAGCCGTCGACATCACGTCGGCACCGGTGGTCTTCGTCAGCATCATGGTGAGGCCGGCACCGATCAACAGCGCGGCGCCGGGATTGCTCCGAGCCGAATCGGCCAGGCTCTTCACCAGGGTCAGGCTGCTGTCACGCAGGACACCGACCAACTCGGCGGAGAGCGCCGAACTGGTCATGCCGTCGCGCAGCTGGCCGAGGGTGTTGGAAAGGCCGGCGCGCTGCGCCTCGGCCTCGCGCTGGAGTTGGGCGCTCTCTCTCATGTCAGGCTCTCCTTCGCCATGCGGGCGTCGTTCTGAAGGGACGTGATGGTTCGGGTCGGAGTCGGGTCGACGGCACCGATCGTCTTCTTGCCGGCCAGCAGCACGATGATCCC